>Ga0194110_10004959_pt1 | contig 15913 bp, 15 predicted proteins | sample TA2Kig1200mmetaG_FD_146192 | JGI IMG/M metagenome (GOLD analysis project Ga0194110, IMG submission 146192) | Freshwater microbial communities from Lake Tanganyika, Tanzania - TA2015032 Kigoma Deep Cast 1200m | ecosystem: Environmental > Aquatic > Freshwater > Lake | place: Tanzania: Lake... | reverse complement strand
TGCTACTTTGCCACCTGAGAGAAGAATTGGCTCTTAGAAGAGGACCGTTCGGGAGATTTTACTCGGCCAGAGAGGTCCCCAAAACCATTTTTCAAGCGCTGTGGCCAAGACTGCGGCATAATTTCGGATAAAAAGAGGGTCATGGCATACGGGTTAATCGGAGACGATCACCCAAATCCGTGGGAACGGAGGTTACAGCCATGACCCAGAACAAGTGTAAGGTCGGCAGGATCAATCTTCAAGAAGTTTTTGGGGCCGAGAAAGATGGTCTCAAGGAGCTGCTGCGGGAGGTGCTCCAGGAGGTCTTGGAGCAGGAGATGACCGACGCCCTGGGGGCGGAGAAAGGCGAGCGGAGTCCGGGGCGGCTGGGTTATCGCTCCGGCTACTACAGCCGGGGTCTCGTGACCCGGGTGGGAAAACTGGAGCTGAGGATCCCCCAGGATCGCCAGGGACATTTTTCCACCCAGATTTTTGAGAGATATCAGCGGTCGGAGAAGGCCCTGGTGAGCGCCCTGGCCGAGATGTACATCCAGGGGGTGTCCACCCGGAAGGTGAAGGCCATCACCGAGGAGTTGTGCGGTCATGCCTTTTCGGCCTCGGCCATCAGCGCGGTCAACAAGACCCTGGATGAGAGCCTGGAGCGCTTTGCCAAACGGCCTTTGGAGGAAACCTATCCCTACCTGGTGCTGGACGCCCGCTATGAGAAAGTCCGGCAAGACGGGGTGATCCGCAGCCAGGCGGTGCAGATCGCCATCGGCATCAACCAGGAGGGCCGGCGGCAAATCCTGGCGGTGGAGCTGGCGAATCGGGAGAGCCAGACGAGTTGGCAGGACGTGCTGTTGCAACTGAAGAGTCGCGGGTTAAGGGGCGTGGAATTTGTGGTGTCGGATGACCACCCGGGACTCAAACGGGCCATTGCCGAGGTGCTGCCGGAGGCGGTGTGGCAGCGCTGCCAGGTCCACTTTCTGAGAAACGCCCTGGATCACCTGCCCCGGAAGGCGGTGGATGACTGTCTGCAGGAGCTGCGCTGGCTCTACGACCGCCGGGACCTGGCCGAAGCCCAGAAAGACCTGGGGCAATGGCTGGACCGCTGGGGGAGTAAATATCCGAAGCTCTGCGCGTGGGTGGAGGAAAATATCGGCGAGACCTTCACCTTCTACCATTTGCCCTTGCAGCACCACAAGCATATGAAGTCCACCAATATGCTGGAACGCCTCAATGAGGAGATCAAACGGCGGACCCGGGTGGTGCGGATCTTCCCCAATGAAGCCAGTTGTCTGCGGCTGATCCGGGCTCTGGCGGTGGAAACGCACGAGGGCTGGTTGGAGGGGAGCCGCTATCTCAATATGGAGCTGCTCAAAGAGCACAAGAAACTGCGGCTGAACCTGGCCGCGTGAAGCCGCCGCTCCGGGCCGCCTCCGACGAGCTCAATTTGGGCCCATTCTCGGCGGCCCTGCGCGGCTTGGCTCGGTGGTGGCTCGGGAGCACTAAAAAACCGTATGCCTATACCAATTTGCAGAACTTGACATACACAACTTGGTCACGGTAATAAAGTTGGGGAATTTGATGCATACCTTGCTGGAAAAAAGATATCGGTTTGGTTTGATCTTCCAGTTATCCCGCCTCATCAACCCTCAGATAATTCATTAATAATTTTTCAAGGAGAAAATAAGATAATTTATGGCCAGAAATATGTAATGCCATCAGTACTAAAGGATCTTAAAGGGAATTTTCCATTAAAGGGCATCAAAATTGTTGCAGAAGGCTATTGGGCTCAAACAAAATGCTTTTTTGCCAAGAAAATATATATTCCTGACTATGTAAGAGTTAATGAAAGATGACATTATTCCGTAGTTTCTAAGTGCACCTTGGGTACGAGGTTTTCAAAAACACTCAGATTTGTGTCAAGGCCATCCAAGACTGATTGGGAAAGGCTGAAGAAGATGACCGAGGAAGAGCTGGTCCGGAACGCCTTGGCCGACCCCGATGCTCAACCCACCGATGAGGCCTTTTGGCGCGAGGCGGAAGTGAGGCAACCCGTCAGGAAAGTCAGCGTCTCCATGAAACTTGACGCCGATGTGCTGGAGTGGTTCAAGGCCCAGGGGAAGGGCTACCAGAACCGGATCAACGCCGTGCTCAAGGCCTACAAGGAGGCGCACCGCTAAGCCGCAGGCCATTGTCCTCGTTCCCTGTCCGGGCTTGGGAACGCAGTTGGGTTCAACCAAGCTGAGCTTGGCGTCTCCGGGCGTTCCCAGGTGCAATTTGGGAACAAGTCTTTCACGCACAATCTCACCAGAACGCTACGTTTACCCTGGTTCCCAAGCTCCCGCTTGGGAACCCCCATGCCCGCCGAGCTCCCGCTTGGCAAAAACGTGAACACGACTTTCAGCCGCTTGTTCCCCTGGTTCCCCCATGCCACTGAGAAATCGGTCGGTCCAGAAACCTGGAAACCCCATAGTCAAGTCCGCGTCCTTCTGCTATGATGGCATCATAAAGCCAATGGTTCGGTGAGGCGTTATGAAGCATCCTGACGAGATGGCCCGGCTGGAAGAGTTGCTCCGGGAACTGCCCCCGGACCGGTACCGAGAGGTGGAGGATTTCCTGGAATTGCTGCTGGCCCGGAAGTCCCGGCCACCGCAGGCCGCCCCCACCTTCACCTGGCGGGGAGCCTTGAGGCATCTCAAGGACCGCTACACCTCGGTGGACCTGCAACACAAGGCCCAGGAATGGTGGGGGGATTGAAGTATCTCCTGAACACCAACATCATCCTGGAACTGCTCCTGGAGCAGGAACAGGCGGAGCCCGTCGCCCGCTGGCTCCGCCAAACGCCCCCGGAACTCCTGCATCTCTCTGAATTTTCGCTCTATTCCCTGGGCGTCATTCTCATTCGCCTGCAGCTGCCTGATGTCTCCGTCGTCGCCGTCAATGATCTGCTGGCCTCCGGTTACCTCAGTCTGGTGCGCTTAACTCCGGAGGACATGAGCCGGGTGGCCGAGGCGGCCCGGGAATTCTCTCTGGATTTTGACGACGCCTATCAATATGTGGCCGCCGAACGGTTCGACCTGGCCCTGCTGAGCTTTGACCATGACTTTGACCGAACCGACCGGGGCCGCACTACTTTGACAGAGGTCATGGAAGGGAAATAAGCGCCATCGGGCCGTCACAGAATACGGCCTGACTCGTTCGCAATTTGCGCGTGGGAACGACCGAAGATGCCAAGCTGAGCTTGGCGGAACCTACCGTTCCCAAGTACAACTTGAGAACCAGGATTACAAATTGGAAATGGTTGTTAACGTATGGATGCAATAAAAAATAATTTAAACGAGATTTATACAATCGGACATTCGAACCACTCAGGGGAGAAGTTTTTACATTTATTGTCGTTGTATCATATTGAAGGGGTTGTTGATGTCAGGTCTCAACCTTATTCGCAATATGCCAACCATTTCAATAAAGAATCCGTTGATAAGTTATTAAGTCAGGCGAATATCAAATACATATTTTTAGGCGACAGATTAGGAGGGCGCCCGGATAAAGACGAACATTATAATAATAAAGGGCAGGTTGATTACCAGGAGATAGCAGGTTTACAAAATTTTCAAGATGGAATCAGCAGCCTTCTGAAGGCATTACAAAATTACCGTTTGGCTCTTATGTGTGGAGAGGAGGATCCGAGCCGTTGTCATCGACGCTTGTTGGTCGGGAAGGTCTTAACCGGCCAAGGAGTCAGGATCAGGCACATCAGGGGGGACGGACGTCTGCAGAGTGAAGAGGAACTGACGGCCGAGGAAAATTACCAAAAAAATAAGGGCCAGATGAGCCTTTTTCCCCAGGAGGAGGCCGAAGAGTGGAAATCTACACGATCGGTTTCACCCAAAAAAGTGCGGCGGAATTCTTCGAAACCCTGAAGCAGGCAGGGATAAAGCGCCTGGTTGATATTCGTCTCAACAATCAATCGCAACTGGCCGGATTTACCAAACAGGCTGATCTCCAATATTTTTTGGAGAAAATCTGTCGCATCGAGTATATATACGAACCGCTGCTTGCTCCGTCTAGAGAAATGGTCGAGGGATACCGGAAGAGAGAATTATCATGGGAGGATTATGAGTCACAATTTATCAAACTCATGGAAGAGCGACAGATAACGAAACATATCAAGAAATTATTTTTTAAAAAAAGAACTGTTTTGCTTTGCAGCGAACCGAGACCAGATCAATGTCACAGGCGATTGGTAGCAGAGTTTTTTATGAGGCGCTGGGGGGATGTTTCGATACTACATTTATAGGAAAAAACCAAAATTTATCATGATAAACCATCTCACCAGGATGAGCAGGGGATTCATTTGCGTTGCGGGAATTAATACAGACACAGGAGAGCACATCCGGCCCATTCTGCGTAGCGGCAACCTAACCGAAAAATTCCTTGTTATCAACGGCGGGCCTTTCGATATTGGCAGTATTATTAAATTAGAGCGGTTTTTCTCAAGACCTGACCCTCCCCATACTGAAGATCTGTTAGTCCCTCGTTTGCATATAACATTAACAGGGGTGGCGCCACCGGAGGCTTTTTGGAAGAAGTTGACGGAAGTCAGCAAGTTTACTCTCCAAGAGATTTTTGGAGAAGAGATGCTGCATGTGGGCAAGTCACGCTATGGCGCCTATCCCGGCAAAGGTCGGGTATCATTGGGATGTCTCAGATTAGCAAAAAAACCATCCATATATATCGACACTTCTTTCGATAAACCGAGAATACGCATGTCCTTTTCCGACGGAAAATTAGAATGCGATGCCCCGGTAACAGATTTGCGATTGTATCATATTGATAACTTTTCCCCGAATTATCAGTTGATTGAGAAAATGAATGAACATGTTCTTAAAAGTAGTGATTTGATACTCAGTTTAGGACTGAGTAGACCTTTTTCCAGGTCACCGGAGTTTGATCCCGTGAACTGGCTACAAGTGAACAATATACATTTCATTGAAAAACCTATTCTGAGAATAAGTGATATAAAGCCTTGATCGTTTTATAGCAGGTTGATAGATGTTGAACATAATGAAGCGTTTATTATTTATAAGTTGCTATTGGAAGAAACACTCGCATCAATCTCAGAACCATTTTTTTAAATCGTTCCCAAGTTGCACGTGAAAACGAGGATAAGACGCAAAAAGCCCCTGAACCCCGGACCTCCGAGGGGGCATTGGCGCTAACTTAAGCAAGCAGTAGGTATGCCAAGGGTAACCTGTTGAACAGTCAAGATAAATCCCCCCTTACCCCCCTTTGCCAAAGGGGGGAATGAGCAGTCGGTGACCCGAAGTCCCCCTTTGGAAAAGGGGGATTTAGGGGGATTTTAAGTAAAATCGGTATGTTATGATGTAAACTGGTTTTTTCTTATGTTAGCGCCCATGCCCCGAGGGGGGTGCCCTACATTGAGGTTCCGGGTCTGGAGAGCGCCTTGCCCATGGTCAAGAGGTTGAGTCTGTTTATCGCTCTGGCGCTGTGCGGTGTGCTCCTGGGGGCCGCGCCGGGCCTGGCCGGCGATTTCACCGGCCGGGTGGTGGGGGTGATGGACGGGGACACCATCACCGTCTATCCCGAGGGCGGCGCGTCCGCCAAGGTGCGCCTGTACGGCATCGACGCGCCCGAGAGGCGGCAGCCTTACAGCAATGCCGCCAGAAAATATCTGTCGGACCTGGTCTTCGGGAAAAAGGTGAGGGTGCGGGTGCGCACCCAGGACCGCTACGGGCGGGTGGTGGCGGAAATCATCCGGGAGGACGGCGTCAACGTCAACCAGGAGATGTTGCGGGCGGGCTATGCCTGGTGGTACCGCAAATATGCCAAAAAGGAGCTGCTCCTGCTCCAACTGGAGCAGGAGGCCCGCCGGGCCCGGCGGGGCCTGTGGGCCGACCCCCGGCCGGCGCCGCCCTGGGAATTCCGGAAGGGGAAGCGGAAGAAATCTCTGGATGATGACTGACGCGATCTGGAAATATTTTTAACAGAGAGCCTCATGCAAAATTCTCCCTTTGTCCTGGGAAAGGGCGGCGGTTTTGACAACGCGCTGCAAGATTCTAATCCTACTACGTGGAATTATTGATTAACCCTCAACAAATACTGACAAATCCCCCCTGACCCCCCTTTAGCAAAGGGGGGAAAATGAAAGGACTTTTGGACTACTGAACGCAGTAGCACTAATCTCTTTCATGTTGCGCGGTGCGCACCCTACAAGGGGGCCGGAACATCAGAGGATCTGTAAGGTGCGCATTGCGCACCATGATATTTCGATTTTTTGGAAACCCTGACGTGGCGGCGGAAGTTTTGCAAGAAGCTCTTTGGGTTCCTGAAAATGGTGGGACTGTGGTGGGTCAGGCAAAAAATTGTCGGAGTTAGAAAGTAGCTTGAGAATAGTTAACTTATTAATATCACTGGTGGCGGGGCCCAGAATCGAACTGGGGACACGCGGATTTTCAGTCCGCTGCTCTACCTACTGAGCTACCCCGCCGTCAACCTTTAATTAATTATCTTTCGCCTTGCGCCTTGTCAAGGATAAATCACGCCTTGCCAAAGAGGCGTCTTCCGGCGACAATTGAACGTAGCGCCGTTTGAGGCGCAAAGGGAGATCAACCCGACAGGGGGCCTTTCCCTGACACAAAGGTTGGCAATTCCGGAAGGTTATGACTTCCCAGGCTGAAGAGACACCCCCAGCGATACTTGTGGCCGGCGGCGGGGACCCGTCCGTCGCCGAGATGGTGTACCGGTTGAAGGAGGCCGGCTTTGCGGTGCAGGTCCGCCCGCCTCTGGAAGCGGCCTCGGCCTGCCGGGAGAAGGTCCCGGATATCGTTCTCCTCCTGGCGGACCCCCTGCGGGAGCCGGGATTGATTCGGGAATTTAGGACTTCAGCCCCTCTCCGGGAAATTCCCCTGGTGGTGGGCGTCTTGGGCGACAGCGACGCCGGGGCCGCCCGGGCTCTGGAGTTGGGGGCCGACGAATTTGTGCTGCCGCCCTTCTCTCCGCCGGAGGTGCTGGCCCGGATCAAGGTGCTCCTCAAGCTGCATCGGGACCGCATGCTGCTCATCACTTCCCAGGAGGATTTTACCCGTCTTTTTCAGGAGAGCGCGCAACCCTTGTTCTGCTGCGACCGGCAGGGTGAGATGTGCCAAATCAATCCCTCCCTGGCGCGCCTGTTGGGGCATGACGAGGGCCGCCAGGGGGGCCCCCTGTCGGCGGAGCGGTTATTTTTCGGTGACGAAGACCGGCGCCGGTTTCTGAAAATTCTGCAGCAGCCTGCGGGCGCCGGCGATTTCAAGGTGACCTTGCGCCATCAGAACGGTGAGCCCGTGGTGGTGTTGGTGCGGGACCTGGCTCAGGCCCAGGGGAAGGACGCCGTCGGCTTCCAGGTGGAGCCGGTGGGCACTCCTTCCCCTCTGAAAAAGGCGCTTTACGGACTGGTGGAGACCTTTTTGCCCACAGTCCGGGATTATCTGGCTTTGCTGCACCTGACGCCCCTGTTGGGCGGCCGCTACAAGAAGGTCAAGAAGCTGGGCCAGGGCAGTTACGGGGAGGTCTGGCTGGTGCTGGACACTGAGGCCCTGGGGCCGGACCGCCTGATGGTGGCCAAGATTCCCTTCAGCCCCAAGGCCAACGCCAAGTTCCGCAAGGAGGCGGCCATCGGCCAGAAGCTGTCGCCGCACCCCGGCGTGGTCCGCCTGCTGGACCTGGTGGAGGAGGACGGCAAGGTCGTCCTCATCCAGGAATACGTGGCCGGCAACACCGTGGGGGACCTGCTGACGGGCGAACTGCCCCAGCCCCTGGCGGAACGCATCATCCTGCAGCTCATCGACGTGGTGGCCCACGCCCACCGGCATCGCATCATCCACCGGGACATCAAGCCCAACAACCTGATCCTGATGCCGGACGGCACCCTCAAGCTGTTGGACTACGGGGCGGCCAAGATCCTCAAAGACAAAGACATCGGCGCCACCATGGTGGGCTCCCGGCCCTTCATGGCCCCGGAGCAGATCATGGGGGAGAGCGAGCGGCGCAGCGACATCTGGGCCATCGGCGTGCTAATGTACCTCTTTTATACCGGGGAACTGCCTTTTTACAGCGAACTGGAGAAGGTCCTCATCGATCAGATTCTGGAGCAGGAGCCCACGCCGCTCCGGGAATTGAACCCCGACATCCCGCCGGCGCTGGAAGAAATCATCCTCACCTGTCTGAAGAAGAAGGTGGAAGAGCGCTATCCCAACGCCCTGGCCCTGAAAGAGGAACTCCTGCGCCGCTTTCCCCGTTACGGCCAGGAGTCCCCGGAGTAATCATGGACCCGCTCACCCACGCCACCGCCGGCGTCGTCATCTCCCAGCTGATTCCCGGCCCCGACCGCAAGCGGATGATGCTGGCCGGCCTGATTTTCGGCCTTCTGCCGGACATCGACTATATCCTGATCTTTATCGACCGACTGGCTCTGCTCCGCCACCACCGGGGCATCACTCACAGCCTCATCGCCCTGCCCGTGCTGGCCTGGCTGGGAGCCCTGGTGGGCCGGGCCTGGGGCGGCCGGGCCTGGTTCCGTCCCCTGTTTCTCACCGGCCTGGCGGTCCTGGCCAGCCACCTGCTGCTGGACCTGGTCACCAGCTACGGCACCAAACTCCTGAGCCCCTTCAGTTCCGCCAAGCTCAGCCTGGACTGGGTTTTCATCATCGACCCGGTCATCACCCTGCCCCTGTTGGCGGGTACGGTGGCTGCGTTCCTGGGGTTCCAGGTGCGCCGCGCCGCCGCCCTCTGTCTTTCGGTGGCGGGGCTTTACTTGCTGCTGTGCGGCTTTTTCCACCAGCAGGCCCTGGTGGCGGCCCGGAAGGTCCTCAGCGCCAACGGGGAGGCGCCGTTGCGCCTGGCGGCTCTACCCCAGCCCTTCTCCTGCCGTCGCTGGCACCTCATTGCCTGGTGGCCCGCGGAGGTGCGCCAGGCTTTTCTGGAAGTGCCCAGGACGGGCCTGTGGGGCGCCCGGGTGGCGGCGGCAGACGTTTCTCCCCCCCAGGAAGCCTGTTTCAACCCTCGGGCCCCCGAGGCCCGGTTTCAGCCGCCCGACTCACTGGAGGTGAAGGTCTGGCGCGGCGAGCCCTATCCGATCGGCCCCTTCGCCCCAGACACCCACAGGCTCCTGGAATCCTTCCTGCACTTCGCCCGCTTCCCCCTGCTCCTCAAATGCTCACTCCAGGGCGGCGACCTCTTACTCACCTGGCTGGACCTGCGCTTCACCGTGCCGGGTCGCAGCTTCCCCTTTGTCCTGGCCATGGAGGTGGCGCCGGATGGCCGCCTTAAACACTGGAGGATGGGCTATGGCCCGGCGGACCGTCAGGAGGAGCAAAAAAACCGCCGCTCCTGAAAAATTTCCGGCCTATTATCCCTGGCAACTCTTTCAAGGAACGATTATCATATAGTATAAATTGTTCAGGAAGCCGCGAAAAAATCTATGGAGCGGCAGACCGTTTCATTCCTGGCTTGAAGGCAGGCTATGACGGTTGCTCCTGATTAATCTGTGGATATACGGAGGCTTGAGCATGGCTGAAGATCTGCTTGACAAAGGGGCCATTGTGCAGCGCGATAAAGAGACTTACGCCATCGCCCCCCACATTCCCGGCGGCATCATCACCGATTTCAACCTGTTGCGGAGGATGGCGGACGTGGGCGACAAATACGGGGCCAAAGCCATCAAGCTGACGTCCGCGCAACGCTTTGCCCTGGTGGGCCTCAAAGCCGAAGACCTGGACCGGGTCTGGCAGGATTTGGGCCTCATTGCCGGGGCCGCCATCGGCCTGTGCGTCCGCTCCATCAAGATCTGTCCCGGCACCACCTTCTGCCGCCTGGGGATGCAGGACGCGGTGGGCGTGGGGCTGAAGCTGGACGAACTGTACCACGGCATGCCGCTCCCTTATAAATTTAAGATCGGCGTGTCCGGTTGTCCCAACAATTGTTCGGAAAGCCCCATCAAGGACATCGGCCTGGTGGGCATGAACAAGGGTTGGCGGGTTCTGGCCGGGGGCTATGTCTCCGGGCTCAAACCCCGTCTGGCCGACGTCATTGCGGCTGATCTGAACGACGACCAGGTCCTGGACCTGACCGCCCGGATTCTGGAATGGTACAAGCAGGCGGATAAGAAGAAACGCCTGGGCCGGGTCATCGACGACGTGGGCCTGGACCGCTTTAAGGAGGACCTGGGCCTGCCGGTGGGATGAAGCTCCACTCTCAAGCAAGAAAACGCGGTTTTGGTAAATTTAATGGGGGGAAGGGGGCCAAGGGTGTCGGACCCTTGCCCCCTCCCTCAATCCCTGAGCGCTTTATGGTAGGGGCGGTTCGCGAACCGCTCTTGCGAGGCAAGAGAAGTCGGGAGCGCAGGTCCTGCCTTCCCCGGCCCCCCTCACAACTGATCTCCCATTGCAGGGCGCCATGAAGCATCGCTCCCGGCTTTTCAGACCCGGCCGGTTCCTCCTGGCCCTGGCCTGCCTGGTGAGCCTGGGGCCGGAGGAAGGCTTCGCCGTGGACCAGGAGGCTGTTAAAAAGGGACTTCTCGAGCATCTGACTTACCTCAGCGTCACCCTGGGCGAGCGCTCCATCTACCGGCCCGCCAATCTCCAGGCCGCGGAGGCCTATGTCTTTGACACCCTGGCGCAGATGGGCTATGCGCCCCGGCGCCAGAGCTTCATCTGCCAGGGAGAGGAGGTGAGCAACGTGGTGGCGGGGGAGCCCCGGCACACGGGCTATTACCTTCTGGGGGCCCATTTCGACACCGTGGCCGGCAGTCCCGGCGCCGACGACAACGCCAGCGGCGTGGCCGTGCTGCTGGAGGTGGCCCGCCTGGTCAGAGGGGAAAACCCACCCCGTCCCTGGGTCTTTGTGGGTTTCACCACCGAAGAGCCGCCGGCCTTTTTCACCCCCTACATGGGAAGCCGGGTGTACGCCCGCCGGGCCAAGAAAGAGGGCCACCGCATCCTGGGGATGATCTGCCTGGAAAGCGTGGGGTACTTCCGGCAGGAGCCGGGGAGCCAGTCCCTGCCCATTTCTCTGCGCCTCATGGGTTACCCCACCACGGGCAACTTCATCGGCATTGTCAGCGACTGGCGCTCCCGTCCCCTGATGCGGGGCCTGGAAGGGGCCCTCAAGGCGGCGGCCCGCCTGCCCGTCCAGTCCTTGGCCATCCCTCTGGGCGGCCACCTTATGCCCGAGGTCAGGCTGAGCGACCACGCCAATTTCTGGGACGAGGGCTACCCCGCGGTGATGGTCACCGACACCGCCTTCTTCCGCAACCCCAATTACCACACCGAGCGGGACCAGTTGGAGACCCTGGACCTGGAAGCCATGGTGGAGCTGACCCTGGGCCTGGCCCATTTTGTGCGCCAGGCGGAATGAGGCGGGGAGTGCCAGGCGCCAGGCGCCAGGTTTTGGCGGGCGGGTGGCGGGATTTGAGTCTTGGGTGGCGGGGCCGGGCCGGAAACCAGGCAAAGCCCGGTGGCGCCGGCGTCTCGCCGGTGATTCCCGGACCCTTCCTTTATATATGCATAACGTCATTGGGGCTTTGGCAAAATTTCCTTTCTTTATTGGCAGATGGTTGGCTGTTTTGAAGACACTCCCTGGATTCCGACCTTTTATTCGGTGCGCGGTGCATACCCTACATGGCGGCCATGACATTGGAGGAGTTGCAGGGTGCGCACCGGGCACCTTGATATTTTTGAAACCATGACGCTGCGCCGGAAGTTTTGCAAGAGCCTCGTCAATATTTATTGAACATAATCCTACTACGTGGAATTATTGATTAACCCTCAACAAATACTGACAAATCCCCCCTGACCCCCCTTTAGCAAAGGGGGGAAAATGAAAGTACTTTTGGACTACTGAACGCAGTAGCAATAAGCACCGCCACCATCGGCCTTGAGCAATGCCCACGGATGTCTCGGCAGCGATGAGGTTGAGCCAAATCCTCGTTCCCAAGCTCCCGCTTGGGAACGCACGTGCCCCCGAAGCTCCTGCTTCGGACAGCGAAACACCGAAACATGCATCTGGCTGATCCCCAAAATCCGCCGGGGAACCCAATTGCCTGCCAGTCTCTGCCAGGCAAGGCATCGCAGCACTCATTCTTGTGTGGGGTGCCTTCTGTGCGCCAGGATTCATTTTCGGCTCCAGATCCGCCTGTTGTCCCAGGACTCACAAACCTCAAGGGATTAATATGAAAAAGAAAATAGGCTTTTCCGGCAAGATCCGCACCGACCCCGGGGAATCTCTGGCCAAGGGGCATCGGGAAGTGATGGCCGCCATCTGGCGGGAGTATCTGCAGGAGGTCTGCGGCGCCTCGCCGAAAAGCGGACGCTTCCGGGTCTTGCGGGAGGCCATCGAAGCGGCGGGAAACTTCGCCCAGGTCTACGAAGAGTGGAACGACCTGCCCCCTGAGGACCGGGCCGCAGCCTGGCGCCGGCTTATCCAGGCCGTCAAATCCGAACTGGAGGCCAGAAGCCGGCAATGTGTGCGCTGCGGCGAGTGTTGCGAGCGCAGCAGCCCCACCCTTTTGACCGCAGACACGGCGCTGTTGGAGAGCGAGGCCATTTCCTTCGGGGAAGTCTACACCCTGCGCGCCGGGGAAAAGGCCACCGACCGGGACGGCGCGGTGGTTACCCTGAAGGAGGAGCGCCTCAAAGTCCGGGAGGTTCCCGGCACGCGCCAATGCTGGTTTTACCGGGCCGCGGACCGAGCCTGCCGCCTCTACGAGCAGCGGCCGGAACAGTGCCGCCGGCAACAATGCTGGGAGGAGCCGCACCCGGAGCCGGCCCCCGAGGAGGTCTTGCAGCGGCGCCACCTCTTCACCCGGGTCCCCGAGGTCTGGGAGCTCATCCAGGCCCATGAGGAGCGCTGCGGGGTGGAACGGCTGGCCCAGGTCTTGGCTCAGGTGGCCGCCGGCGAGGAGGAGGCCGGGGACCACCTCTTCACCGCCCTGCACTTTGACCACTATCTCAGGGAGATGCTGGTGGACGAGTGGGGGCTGAGCCCCGCCACCACGGAACTGCTCCTGGGCCGACCCCTCAAGAGCCTGCTCAGGGATTGGGGCTACCGGGCCACCCTCACGCCGGAGGGCGTCTTCCGCCTCTCGCCCATGTGCGAGGTACCCGACACCCCTTGAAATCAGGCTCCGCACCGCCATAACGCCAAGGGAGGGGGGGGAACTGTGTTCCCCGGGTCCTCCCCCCAAAAAATCTTTTCATTTCTTATGGGTGGGCCAGAGGCCCCGGCGCGACTGTTTCCAAACAATCCAGCAGCCGGTTCCACAACAGCTCCCGGCCTTCGCGGGTGACCGCCGAAAACCAGATGAAGTCCTGCTGGGCCATGCCCCAGGGACTGAGGACCTCCGCCACCTCTTTCAACCGCCGGGCCCGCTCAGATTTTTTTACCTTGTCCGCCTTGGTGAGCACCGGAATCACCCGCCGCCCCCGGGCCGTCAGCCGTTCCCACAGATAGAGTTCTTCGTCACCCGGCAGACGCCGCCCATCCTGGAGAAAAACCACGCCCGCCAGTTGGCGCCGCTCTTCCAGATAGCCCATGACCAGTTTGCCCCATCCGGCCTGTGCTTCCCGGGAAACCGCAGCATAGCCGAAGCCCGGCAGATCCACGAAGTGCCAGGCATGATTGATGAGAAAAAAGTTGAGGGCCCGGGTGCAGCCGGGACGGGAACTGGTGCGCACCAGTTTCCGCCGCCCCAGCAGACTGTTGATGAGGGACGATTTCCCTACGTTGGAGCGCCCCAGGAAGGCCACTTCGAACAGCCCGCCGGCCGGGAGCTGGTCCAGACGGTGGACGCCGAGGAGGAAGGCCGCGGAGGAGATTTTCGGTAGAACCATGGTGTCATGCCGGGTTGCGGTGGAGAGGCCGTTTTTGTTGGCCCAGCTCTGTGCCCTGTGGCTGCACAGCCAGGAAAAACCGCGCCAGGGAACGATTCATATTATCTTATCCTAGGTGTCTCATTGAGGAATCCCCTCAGATAGAAAAATTCGGCACCGGCGCCTGGATCTGCCCCGGAGGCATTTGAGGAATCGGGATGGAAAGCCGAAATATCTTCCAGGAAGGCGGCGGATGGCAGGAGGGGGAAGTTGCGCACTCTCCATCCCCGCCCCTTTCAGCCGACGGCCGCCGGGGAGGAGGCGCGCCGGGGGGAGCCATGAGGGTCAACCGAGACAACAGGGCCGGCCAGGTGGGGGCGTCCGGGGCTTTTGAGGTCCTGGAGGCGGCCCTGGTGCGCGCCGCGGTGCGCCGGGTCCAGGAGGTCCTGCCGCTGCCCACGGTGGTGAACGCCCTCCTGAAAACGGCCCAGGACCCGTACGCCTCCCTGTCGCGGCTGGCGGACACCGTGCTCCGGGACCAGGCCCTCACCGCCCGGGTGCTCCGGCTGGTCAATTCGCCCTTTTACGGTCTGGCCCAGCCGGTGGGGACGGTGTCCCAGGCGGTGATGCTCCTGGGGCTGGACAAGATCAAACACCTGGCCCTGGCCGTCTCCCTGGCCGAAGGTCTGTTCCGCCATTCGGGTCTGAGCTTCGGGCGCAAGGCCCTGTGGCACCACTCCCAGGCCTGCGGGGTGGCCACCTCCCTGGCGGCCCAGGCCGCGGGATATCCCTTGCCGGAGGAGGCCCTCGTTATCGGCCTCCTGCACGACATCGCCAAGGTGTTCTGGGCCGAGGTCTTTCCGGAGCGCTGGCAGGCGGCCCTCACCGCGATCAGGGAAGAGGGCCAGGAGCCCCTGGCCGCGGAGAAGGCCTATCTCACCGTGCCCCATGCCCAGGTGGGCGCCTGGATGCTGGAAACCTGGGGCTTGCCTCCTCTCTTCGTCCAGGCGGTGCAGGCCCACCACCACCCCGACGGACCTGCGGCGGAGGCCCCGGCCCCCACCCTGAGCCGGGCGCTGTACCTGGGGAACCTCATGGCCCACCTGCTCAACCTGGGGGACGGGGGCCATTCCCGCCTGCCCCCGGCCCCCGCGGAGCTGCTGCGCGCCCTGTGCCTGACGCCGGAAGGGGTGGTGGACCTCCTCCGGAAACTCCCGGGAGCCCTGGCCCGGTTTCTGGGGGAAATGGAGCTGGATCCCCCTGATATGGAGGGCCTGAAAAATCTCACCGGTCTCCTCCAGGGCCGGCCGGTGCTGTGGCTTCAGGACGGGGGCGACCCGGAGCCGGCGGGCTGGGCGCTCAAGGCCTTGGCCCCCCACACCGCGGCCATACCGTGGGAGGCGCTGCCCCGCTCCCAGCCGTCGCCCGGCGGGCCCGCGCCGCTGCTGTTCTGGTCAGGCGCCGATCCCGCCGGCGTCTTGAAGGCTGTGCAGGAGAACCAGGCCCTTTATCCCACGGCCACCCTGGCGCTCTTTATTACCTTGCCGGGGCAGGGTGTGCGGCTGCCCCCGCCGCCGCCCTTGCGGATGCAGGTGTTTGGTCCGGACTGGCGTCTGGAGGATTTTGCCCGGGTTTTATTTGCGGGGAAACGGGTGTGAAGCAGATGGCCGCCCATTCGCATATATCAACAGCTTTCAGCTTTCCGGCAGGAAATGTAGAAATGTAGGGCGGGAACGGCGTGCACGGCACGCCCTATGAGTGGCTAATACCATTTTCCGTTTTACGTGCAACAAACGTTTATGTAAGGGCGGTTCGCGAACCGCCCCTACGCTATTTTCCGATTATGAGGTTTGTTGCAGGTCAATGTGAAAACGGTATAAGTGCACAATTTCATAAGTACGATTACGTATTCTCTGACCCCCCTCACCCCAGCCCTCTCCCACCGTCGGGGGGGGAGAGGGGGTAATGAGACGGTTTTTGCTTTCTTCCCTCTCCCCCGATGGGGGAGAGGGTTAGGGTGAGGGGGAATTAACTCTTTGCGCTCCTCTCAATGAATACGT
>Ga0194110_10004952_pt1 | contig 15932 bp, 14 predicted proteins | sample TA2Kig1200mmetaG_FD_146192 | JGI IMG/M metagenome (GOLD analysis project Ga0194110, IMG submission 146192) | Freshwater microbial communities from Lake Tanganyika, Tanzania - TA2015032 Kigoma Deep Cast 1200m | ecosystem: Environmental > Aquatic > Freshwater > Lake | place: Tanzania: Lake... | reverse complement strand
TTCCGCTGATCGACGTGATGCCTGACATCATGAGGCCCTGGGAGGAATCGCTCAAACGCTTCGTCGATATCACCGTCGCTGCTGCCATTCTGTTGGTAGGCTTACCGCTGTGGATACTGGTTCCCCTCTTCATCAAAATCGATTCCCCGGGGCCGGTCTTTTACAAACAGGAGCGCGTGGGTCGCAACGGGAGAATCTTCAAGATGGTTAAGTTCCGTTCCATGTACTCCGACGCCGAGAAGCATTCGGGACCCATCTGGGCATCAAAGAAGGATCCGCGCGTGACGAGAGTGGGAAAATTCATTCGTCGCCTGCACATCGACGAGGTACCGCAATTCATCAACGTGCTTACCGGGGACATGAGCCTAGTCGGTCCGCGTCCGGAACGCCCGTTCTTTGTCGAGAAGCTCGCGACAGAACTTCCACTCTACAAACGCCGTCTCAAGGTACGGCCCGGTATCACCGGCTGGGCTCAGGTGAAGCATAAATACGATGAGTCGATCGAGGACGTAAGATTCAAGCTCAAGTACGATCTCTTCTACATCGAGAACATGTCGTGGCGAATGGATCTGAAAATACTCTTTAATACCTTCTACGTGATGATCACAGGGAGAGGGCATGCCTAAGATGAATCCACCGAAGCTGCAGATGGTAGATCTGGTCACGCAGTACCAGAAGATCAAACCTGAAATCGATGAGGCCGTTCACCGCGTGCTCGATTCGGGCCAATATATTCTGGGAAGAGAGGTCGGCGAATTCGAGGCTGCCGCCGCGTCGTATCTCGGCACGAGATACGCTGTTGGCTGCGCGTCCGGGACGGATGCATTGCTGGTAGCGATGATGGCTCTGGGCATCGGCCCGGGGGATGAGGTCATCACGACGCCGTTCACATTCGTCGCAACGACGGAGACGATCGTTTTCCTAGGCGCGAAGCCGCTGTATGTTGATATCGATCCCCTCACATTCAATTTGAATCCCGGACATATCGACGCCGCGATCACCAGGAAGACGAAGGCCATCCTGCCGGTCCATCTCTATGGGCAGTCAGCGGACATGGATCCCATCATCGAGACAGCCGCAAAGCACGGGATACCGATCATCGAGGATGTCGCACAAGCGATGGGTGCCGAATACAAGGGGAAGAAAGTCGGCGGTCTAGGAACGGTGGGATGCATCAGTTTCTTTCCGAGTAAGAACCTCGGTGCGTTCGGAGACGCGGGAATGGTTGTGACGAATGATGCCGAAGTAGCTGGAAAAGCTCGAATGATCGTCGTGCACGGCTCGAAGAAGCGCTACTACCACGAGATCCTCGGGGTGAACAGTCGGCTTGATACTCTCCAGGCGGCGATCCTGAATGTCAAACTCAAGCATCTGGAGAATTGGCACGAAGCACGCCGGAGCGCAGCGAGAACCTACAACAGGCTGTTCGAGGGGGCCGGTGTCGTCACGCCGTACGAAGCTCCGTATGCTCGGCACATCTTTCACCAGTACACTCTACGTGTGAAGAGTCGGGATGGCGTCGCGCAGCATCTTGCAGCTCAGAAGGTGCCTCATGCGATCTATTATCCCGTGCCGCTCCATCGGCAGCAGGCCTATGTGCAGGTAGGCAGTCCCCAGGTGTCGCTTCCCGTCACAGAGCAGGCCGCGTCAGAGGTGCTCTCGTTACCCATGCATACGGAACTCACAGAAGAACAGCAGCAGTACATTGTTGCGGCTGTGCGAGAGGCGCTCGACAGGTAGAGCATTTACTGTTCATCCGTCCCCTGCACAAGGAGCCCGTTACAAAGATGAAACGATGTCTCGTTGTCATACCGACCTTCAATGAGGCGGATAATCTGCCGAAACTAGTCCCTACGGTTCTCGGTCTTGGGACGCATTTTGAGGTGCTGATCGTTGACGACAACTCCCCGGATGGGACCGCAGGGATCGTTCGCGAGCTGCAGAAGGCGGATTCGAGAGTCCACCTGCTCGAGCGCCCGGGGAAGATGGGGCTGGGAACGGCGTACGTTACAGGTTTCAAGTATGCGCTGGCGAACGGTTATGATTATGTGTTTGAGATGGATGCAGATTTCTCGCATGACCCGGCCGAACTCCCCAACCTCCTCGCGCGAGCAGAGAAATACGATCTCGTTATCGGGTCGCGGTACGTCTCCGGTGTCAACGTCGTGAACTGGCCGCTGCGCAGGCTGATCCTCAGCTACGGGGCGAACGTCTACACACGCGTTGTGACGGGTATGCCGGTGAAAGATGCCACGAGCGGCTTCAAGTGCTTCAACCGCAGGGTACTGGAGAGCATTGACCTTGACGCAATACACTCGAACGGGTACGCATTTCAAATTGAAATGAACTTCCGTGCATGGAGGAAGGGATTTCGCCTGTTCGAGCTGCCCATCGTCTTCGTCGATCGACGGGTCGGTCAATCGAAGATGTCCAAGCATATTGTCTATGAAGCTGTCTGGATGGTGTGGAAGCTGAAGTTCAAGAGCTTGGGGAAAGGAAAGAGATATTGACTCACGCAAAGGCGCGAAGCCACCAAGGATGGTAGGAAGGGGAATGACCGAGAATCAGATTGCCAAAATAATGGCATTACGCGCATTGTCAACAGACTTCAGGAAGAATAGAAATCGCGGGCCTTGTGGGCTTTCTTTGCGGCTCTGCGTCTTTGCGTGACATTCTTACATGCGTGGCAAGAGACAACATAGTGGCTCTGTGCAGCTCTCCATCATCATCGTCAACTACAACGTGCGTGATTTTCTTCATCACGCGCTTGTGTCCCTGCAGAAGGCGATGAGAGGCGTCAGGGGAGAAATCATCGTTGTCGACAACGCTTCGGATGACGGAAGCGTCGAAATGGTCCGGCGGCGTTTCCCTTCTGCGACGTTGACTGCCAGCAAGACCAACCTGGGCTTCGCAAAGGCGAACAATCTTGCGCTCAAGCGTGCGCGGGGTAAGTACTTCCTCCTTATCAATCCCGATACGCTCGTGCAAGAGGATACGCTGCGGGTGATGGTCAAATTCTTCGATGAGAATCCGGATGTGGGCCTCGCAGGCTGCAAGATCCTCAATCCGGACGGCACGTTTCAGTTGGCGTGCAGGAGGAGTTTCCCCACTCCCTGGGTTGCGTTTACAAAAATGTCGGGGCTGAGCTCGCTCTTCCCGAACACCCGGTTGTTCGGCCGATACAATCTGACATACCTGAGTCCCGATGAGACGTACGAGATCGACGCTGTCAGTGGCTCCTTTATGATGGTGCGCCGCGAGGCATACGAGCGGGTCGGTGGGCTGGATGAGGCATTCTTCATGTACGGGGAGGATCTCGATTGGTGCTACCGGATCCAGCAGGCAGGATGGAAAAACTACTACGTGCATTTAACGAAGATCATACACTATAAGGGAGAGAGCACGAAGCGAAGCAACCTCGACGAGATACGCACGTTCTACGAGGCCATGCACCTCTTTGTGAGGAAACACCTGAGTCGCTCGCACCTCTTCGCCCTGTTTCTGCGATTGGCCATCGGCGTCTCTTGGCGACTCGCCATGCTGAAGGCCTTTTTCAAGCCGCTGCGGTTTGCGCTCATCGACATCATTTTGGTTGATCTGGGTGTCATACTTGGAGAGCTGGTGTGGTTTGGGACGGTCTTTCGGTTGCCGGTCCACGCCTATCCGATCGTCTACACCGTTCCCGCCGTGATCGTCGTCGTGAGCCTGTACTCAGCCGGTGTCTACACACACCGGCGCATGTCGCTCAGTCGAACGATCGTTGCGACGCTGCTGAGCTATATCTTCATTTCCGCCCTCGTCTTCTTTTTCAAGGACTACGGGTTCAGCCGTGGGGTGACGATCCTGTCAGGGTTCTTCAGCACCGTGTTCCTGCCGTCGTGGCGGCTGATACTGCGCGCGCTGGGCAAAAGCGTTGCAGAAGGGCGCAAGACAATCTTTGGCCGTCGCACTCTGATCGTTGGCACGGACCGATCTGCGCAGGAGCTGTTGAGACGCCTCCGCAGCCGGGTCGGGGATGGCTACGATGTGCTCGGGTTCGTCGACCTCAATCGGAGACGAATCGGTGATCAGATTGCGGGGCTGTCGATCGTGGGTAGCATCGATAACATCGGCAAGGTCATTCATGACTTGAAGATCAGCGACGTCATCTTCTCGACGCAGGTTCTGTCGTACACGGACATCCTCTCCGTCATCAATCGGACGCGCGAGCATGCGGTCAATTTTCACCTCGTACCGAACACTCTTGAAGTCATCATCGGCAAGGGAAGCGTCGATTCGCTTGATGAACTGCCACTCGTTCAAATCACGTATAACCTCGAGAAAACGTCGAATCGCCTGCTCAAACGAGCCTTTGACCTCGGGTTCACTCTGCTGCTCTTGATTTCGGCGTATCCTTTTGTATATTTCAAAAAGCTCCTCAAAGGAACATCGCCGTCAGTATTCATCCTGCAGCTGCCAGCCGTTCTTGCCGGCAGATTGAGCCTGGTTGGTCCACCGATCGGAGCAGTTCAGCAACCCTCTCATGTCGACCGCGAGAAGGAGCCCGAGCGCGCACGTCTAGGACTGTATCTGGGGAAACCGGGGCTGACGGGGCTTACCCAGCTTCAGGGCAGCCGATCGCTCACAGCGGATGAACTCGAGCAGTACAATGTTTACTACGCGAAGAATCAATCGCTCGCACTCGATGTTGAGATCCTCTTGAAGGCCTTCTTTCAGTCACGGAGACGATCCGCCGGACCTCAACTTCTCCAGAATCGACCGGAGGAACACGTGCTTCCGCCGAAAGGGACACGAGCAAGGGGCCGTGCAGCCGTACGTTCATCCTCAGAAGACAAAGGAAACTGACGATGGCAAAATTAGTACTGGATTTCGAAAAGCCAGTTATCGAGTTGGAACAGAAAATCCTCGAGATGCGCAAGTACGCTGATAACCTCGATATCGCTGATGAAATCACAAAGCTTGAGGAAAGAGTGAATCAACTTCGTGAATCGATCTTTTCTGGTCTCACACGCTGGCAGCGGGTCCAGCTTGCCCGCCATCCCGATCGACCGTATACGCTCGATTATATCAATTTGATGACGGAAGACTTTGTCGAGCTCCACGGTGACCGATACCACGGTGACGACAGGGCAATCGTTGGAGGATTTGGGAGACTCGAAGGCCGGACCGTTATGATCGTCGGCCAACAGAAGGGGAGGGACACCAAGTCCAATCTCTACCGGAATTTCGGGATGCCCAATCCCGAAGGATATCGCAAAGCACTCCGGTTGATGAGACTTGCCGCCAAGTTCAAGAAACCCGTCATTACATTGCTGGATACACCGGGAGCATATCCCGGCATCGAGGCCGAGGAGCGCGGCCAGGCCGAAGCGATCGCGCGCAACCTGTTCGAGATGTCACATCTCCCCGTCCCGATCGTCGTGGTGATCATCGGTGAGGGAGCCTCCGGCGGTGCCCTGGGCATTGGGGTCGGTGACCGGATCCTGATGTTCGAAAACGCGTGGTACTCTGTGATTGCCCCTGAATCCTGTTCGAGTATCCTCTGGCGGAGCTGGGATTTCAAGGAGCAGGCCGCGGAAGCCCTGAAGCTGAGTGCTCCAGACCTGCTTCAGCAGGGAATCATCGACAGGATCGTCTCTGAGCCTCCCGGAGGTGCACATCGGAATCACGAAGCAGCAGCGATGACGCTGAAGAACACCCTTCTTGAAGAACTGAAAGAGCTCGGGAAGATCAAGCCTGAGAAGCTCGTCGAGAAGAGGGTGGAGAAATTCTGCAGGATGGGCGCGTGGAAAGAATGATGCGGGGCGGCTTATGATGATCAAGCATTCCACATCGATTCGTGTGCGGTACGCCGATACGGACCAGATGCGGTCGGTGTACTACGGCAAGTACTTCGAGTACTTCGAGCAAGCGCGGTCGGACCTTCTCCGTTCTCTGGGGTTGCCTTACACCGAGATCGAAAAACAGGGGATCCTGCTACCGGTGATCGAAGCATTTGCCCGGTACAAGAAGTCCGCACGCTACGATGATCTCCTCTCCGTTCAAACGGTGGTGAAAGAGCTGCCCGTTGCGCGTATCCGCATTGAGTATGTCATTACAGCCGAAGGAGAGACGGATCCAGTTGTGGAAGGATACACCGTCCACGGGTTTGTCAACGCGGAGACCGGCAAGCCGACACGGGCTCCGGCGTTATTCCTGCAGACTCTTCAAGAGGCTATGAAATAACGGGCACAGTGGTGGATAACTCATGTTCTACCGAGCCTGATTCATCACGAACCTGCCGATCGACAGTGAATCTTGGCAACCTCCAAAGGAGCTTGCATGCTCAAACCTGAACTGCTCGAGATCCTCTGCTGCCCGAAGTGCAAAGGGGACCTGGACTACAAGCCGGAACAGAATACGCTCACCTGCAAGAAGTGCGGACATGTCTACCAGGTCAAGGACGACATACCGATCATGCTGGTCGACGACGAGAACAAGACGTGACCACCTGATTTCTCCCCCTCGACGATTCCGCCTCCATGATTGACAAGGTCTTCCGTCTCGGCAAAGAGGCTGCCATCTACGGCCTCAGCTCTATCATCGGGCGGTTTCTCAACTTCCTTCTCGTTCCGTTCTACACCAATTACCTCCTGAGTGCCGAATACGGCGTCGTCGCGAACATCTATGCTTACGTGGCATTCGTGTTCGTGGCATACTGCTACGGCATGGATAATGCCTACATGCGCTTTGTCTCCTCCAGGGAGATCGGGGACAAGGAGCAGAACTTCAGCACGCCGTTCTTCTCGCTTGTCGCGACCTCGATCATATTTTCCCTCCTCATTCACGTCTCTGCCCCCTCCATTGCCGCATGGATCGGTGTTGATCCGACGCAAGCACATCTCATCCAGTATGCCGGCTGGATACTCTTCTTCGATACGCTGGCGATCATTCCGTTCGCGTATCTGCGGATGGAAAACAAAGCGAAGACGTTTGCGGGCCTGCGGGTTCTCAACATCGTCGTCACTGTTATCCTGACGATCATCTTTCTCGTTGTCCTGAAGATGAAGATTGAGGCGGTGTTTCAGGCAAACCTGTTTGCCTCGGCGTTCACGTTTCTCTTCCTGCTTCGGCTGGCCTGGCCGCAGCTGACGTTTCGCTTCTCGAAACAGCTGTATAGCGAAATGATCCGTTTCGGACTACCCTACATACCCGCCGGCCTTGCATCAATCGCTATCCAGGTGATCGATCGCCCGATCGTGAAGGCGCTGACTGACGATGCGACGCTCGGTGTGTATCAAGCCAATTATCGTCTTGGCGTGCTGATGATGCTGGTTGTCGGGATGTTCGACTATGCGTGGCGTCCGTTCTTCCTGACGCATGCAAAGGATAAGGACGCAAAGGAGCTCTTCGGCAAGGTCTTCACGTACTTCGTTGCCTTCATGCTGTTTGTCCTGGTGGTGGGGTCGGTGTTCGTCGAAGACCTCGTCCGGATTCGAGTTCTGGGGCGGTATTTCATCCACCCGGACTACTGGGGAGGGCTTGCGATCGTACCTGTCATTTTGCTGGCGTATGTATTCACCGGTGCCTATGTGAATTTCGTGGTCGGTGTATACCTTGAGAAGAAAACTCGATATCTTCCCTATGCAACGGGCGCGGGTGCGCTGGTGAACGTTGCCGCGAATTTCGCGCTCATTCCTCAATTCGGCCTCATGGGCGCGGCGATAGCCACGCTCCTGAGCTACGTCGTGATGGCAACAGGAATTTATTTCCCATCTCAGCGGTTGTATCATGTGTCCTATGAGTGGCCTAAGATCATCCGCGCGGGGGTCGCTGCGGCCGTTGTGCTGGTCCCGTTCTTCCTGCTGGGACTCGAACCGGGTGCGGCACTCAGCATCCTGATCAAAACGGGCTTCTGTGCAGCTTTTGTGCTCATCATCTACGCTATGAGAGTCTTCGATCCTGCCGATCTTGCCCATACGAAAGAGGCAGTCGCGCGACTGTTTACGAAATCACAGTAGGTGAGACGTGAGAAGTCAACCGGCAAAGGTGTTTTCGCTTGTGATGATGTTCGCCGTCGCGGCGTGGAACGGCTGTCACGGTCAGCGAGCCGCAGAATCAGGCAGTGCACAGGAGTTGACCGGAATCCTGTATGTGACCGGGAACGAGCCATTTACGCAGCTTTCGCTGCAGACGCCCGACGGTGTGATGCACCCCATCAACAAAGACTCGACAAGAGTGTATACTGAATTGTTGAAACTGCAGGGAAGGAGGGTTGAAGTATCGTGCCGTCCGCTGCTGCGCAAGTCAATCAAACCAACACTCATCATTGAACGGTATCGTGTCGTTGAGGAACGGTAGCAGAACGGCGTTGATCTGTCTGCTTCTGAGCGTGGCTCTTAGCCGAATCGCGTGGACGCAGGATGTTGCACCCGCTACGCTCACGGGCAGCGCGCGGTGCGGCACCTCTCTCATCAACGATGAGAAGCTGATCCGCGAAGCCTGGCTCCGTACGCAGGTCGAATCGCCGGGCATCGTCGAGTCCATGCGTCAGCTCTCTCTGAAGAAAGGAGCCCGTGAGCTGATGGTCGGCGACCAGCACGTCTTCTGGGTCTTCAACATTGAGAAGAGGGAGTTCGACACGGTTCGGGCTGAGCTCATGGCTCAGGGAACCCTGAGCTACGTGTGGGTCGCTCTGCAGGAAATGGCAAACAACCACGTGACCATGGACGAGGTGAATGCGATCCTGACCGCGCTGGAACACTCCACGTCGAGCTCATCCCTCGATTCCACGAAGGGCATTCTTGAGATCGACCGACAGGTGTTCGGGAATCCACCGAACATCGATGCGAACTTCGAGAAAGGGAAGGGGGATGGGAAGACCCATTTTCTCATCTGCGACATCCAGGATGGATGGACCGGGACGGGCGGATTCGTCATCGGTTTTTTCTATTCCGTTGATGTCGATCCTACCAGCGGCGCTGTCAGCACGAGCAACCGGCGCGACATGCTTTACATCGACTCCTATCCGGGCATCTACCTTAACGGCAAGCGACGAACGCGGGATGCGTTGTCGACCCTCTCCCACGAGTTTCAGCACCTTATCCACTGGAATTACGATCCTCATGAGGTGACGTTCTTCAATGAAGGGCTTTCTGAGTACTCGGAGCATCTCTGCGGCTTTGGCCTCAGGAGTTCGGCTGGCTACCTGGCTAACACCAACGTGACGCTGATGAACTGGAACAACACGCTTGATGACTACAGTCGAGCGGCGCTCTGGACGCTCTATGTCGCTGAACAGTATGGCCTGACATTCATCACCAACCTCACACAGAACAAGAGCACCGGAGTGCGCGGATTCGAGCTTGCCCTCGGCCAGTCAGGATACAGCGCCACGTTTGCTGCGACCCTCGGCAATTTCTTCACAGCCAACTGGGTGGTTTCCGGGGCAGTTGATCCCGCCTATCGCTACCGCGGGCTATTGGGTTCCCGCCCGACACTGACAGGCGATTACAGCGATCCCAATGTGCTGCGCACAGATACGTTGCGCCAGCAGGCGGCCCAGTATATTGCATTTTCGAATGCGAAGGATTTCAGGATAACGTTCACTCTTCCAACAGGGGTTTCCGTGCGCGCGGTCGAATCGGGACCAACCGCGATTCGTGTGCGCGATGTTGCTGGCGGAACAGTATTCACGTCGCCCGAGCTCGGGACGCTGTACAGATCTGTGGTTTTTGTTGCGATGAACACCCACCCGACGGCGTCGGGCATCTATTCGTACAGCGGATCGGGCGAACTCGTGATGTTCACGGCAGAAGAGAAGTATGATGACGGGATGCCGGACCCTTATTCCCAGTACGCCCCGTACATCGGCTTCGGCAACACCCGCACGACGCTGGGGATGGCCGTGCGCTTTCAGCCGGCCGTAAAGGGGAACGTCCTCCGCAAAGCGAGGCTCTTTGTCGCCTTCAACCAGGAGTTCTCGAATGGTACCGCGCTGCCGGGCGATGACAAGGACTTCAATTTGCACGTATGGGGGGACGACAACGGTAAACCGGGCGCTGATATTATCCCGCCCTTCCTCGTGAAAGTCAACCGAGACAAGTACCCCTTGGGCTCATTTGTTGATGTGGATCTGACGCCTTATGCATCCTCGCTCACCAACCTCGCGGGTCCTATTTACGTAGGGTTTATGGAAGATGAGGATGACACCGTCGGGACGTACATGGCTATTGACAACACGACGTCCGATGACTACTCCTTCATCTACCGTGGTCCGAATCACCCCGTGGCGCCCAGCAGGTGGCAGACTCTGAGAGAGGTCAGCGCCCTCAATAATCATCAGTTTGATGGTTACAACCTCATGATGAGGGCGGTGTTTGAGTACAGCGACTCCAGTCATGCGCCGACGCTCGCACTGGGATTTCTCCAGAATCCGATCCTGAGCGAATTCATCGAGGTGGTCGCTGCCAGTTCGGATGAGTTGAGGCCCGGCAGTCTGAGCGGCATGCTGACGCAGCCTTCCGGGGCGACACAGTTAAGGTTCATGAATATCCCGGGGACGATGAGGGCCTTCATCGACACGAGTCAGCAACTCCTTGGAGGCGGAACAATCTCCATCAGGGTGCGGGCAGCGAAACGTTACGGCATCTTCTACAGGGACACGCTCGCTGCGTTCAACGCTCGACTTCTCAAGCGTGAGGAATCGGCGGTTGTCTCAACGCCGAGCGGGCAAGTAGTGCTGACCATTGAGGTTGGAGCTGTCCGCGGGCCGTTGTATGTGACCGCGTTTGATGGGATCAGCAACCCGCTCGCCCGGCCGGATGGCCTGAGCCACGCACTGAAGGTTTTCTCCATCGGCCCGCCGGGGACGGATCTGGCGAAGCCCGCAACGGTCCGCGTCGACGGGGTGGCACATCGCGGTGACCTCACCATCGCGCAATATCGGGACGGACAATGGCTTGCTCTGCCGACGACTCACGATCAGGCCGACGGAACATTGCTCGGCTCAACGACGCGTCTGGGGCTGTACGCCGTGATGAAGAAATCGGATGTCGATGGTGACACGGAGTTGATCCCCGGGGAGTTCGCACTCTACCAGAACTATCCCAATCCATTCAACCCCGCGACGACGGTACGGTATGACGTTGCACGAACGACGCACGTCCGTCTATGCGTGTATGATCTCCTTGGGCGCGAACAGGTTGTCCTAGTTGACGATTTGAAATTGCCTGGCCGGTACGCGGTCTCCCTGACAGCAAGCAGCCTGTCGACTGGAGTCTATTTCTATCGTCTCAGCACGCCGGAGTTTTCGCAGGTGCGGAAGCTCGTTGTCGTGAAGTAACTCGGATTGACGTGAGGATCATCTTGATGCGAATGCAGTACATCGCTGTGTTGTTCATTCTGGCTTTTCTGGGATGTTCGAAGGACACTGCATCCACAGGTCCGATAGAACCGCCTCCTCCGGGGGATCCGCTTGTGCAGGCATGGAGAGATTTCGAAGAGAAGCGCTATGATTCGGCGATCCTCAATTTCACGGATGCGTATAATAAATCGACCGCGAACGCTGTTCGGGCTGAGGCCATCGGAGGTCGAGGGTGGGCATACGCGTACAAGCGCGACCTGGCCAGGTCCAAAAGCGATTTCATCTTTGCTCTCAACATCACGGGAATCACCGGTACCGTGCGGACCGACATATGGATCGGCTATGCGTTTGTTCTCTATGCGCTGAATGATTTCACCGGCACCATCTCATACGCAGGCGCTACCCTGACGGAGAATCCCATATATACATTTGCTCACGATTCGCGTGTCACCACAAAACGAGTCCGTCTCCTGCTTGCGCAAAGCTATTACGCTGGAGGTCAGTTTGTTTCCGCTGCAAATCAGATGGATCTCATCGAACCCTTGGGTGCTCCCCATTCCACCGAGCCCGCAATACTCCTCGGAAAGATCCTTGCTGCATTGAATTCTCTTTAGCTGCTCGCAGTGAAGCCTTTGCGCGCGGTCGGAGGCTGGAGATTTGTCTCTTCGCCGCCCTGACCCGCATACGGAATCGTTGATAGTCTCTACACAACATGTGCTGTCGGGACTTTCGTCCCGACAGAAACAAGGAATGTGTCGGGAGCAAGCTCCCGACACCACAAAGCCGCTTGTGAAATTAGGATACTACGGAATCGTTGATACTCGCGGCTTTCTTTGGTATATTTATGTAATTGAGGGATTGAATGGAAGAAGAGATACTGAACGCTGAAGATTCGAAATCAAGCTGGATTCCGACGAATCCACTGTATGACCCGAGCAAACCGATGCAGATCGGCGGGCAGGCCGTCATCGAGGGCGTGATGATGCGCGCTCCGGGCTCAGTCGCGACGGCTGTGCGGCGCGCGAATGGCGATATTGTCGTTCGCCAGGAATCCTTCATCTCGCTTACAGAGAAGTACAAGCTTCTGAAGCTGCCGATTCTCCGTGGCGCTGTCGGCCTCATCGATATGCTCTTCCTGGGCATCAAGACGCTGAACTATTCCGCGGAAATTGCCATGATCGACGTCGAGACCCAAGAATCGGCGAGGAAGGGAAATGGCCAAAGCAAGAAGAAATCCAAAGGGTCCACGACGGCCGCGATGGTGACAACCCTGGTCATCGCTCTTCTCCTCGGCATTGCGCTCTTCTTTGTTTTGCCAATCTTTGTGACCACGCGAGTGTTCGGCTTTGAGCAGGATGCTTTCGCGTTCAACCTGATTGCCGGTGCCATCCGCATAACGATCCTGCTCGGCTACCTCGGCGCAATTTCGGCTATGCGGGATATCAAGCGTCTTTTCCAGTTCCACGGTGCCGAGCACAAGTCGGTCTTTGCCTTCGAACTGAAAAGCGAGTTATTGCCCCCGGTTGTCCAGCAGCACAGCAGGTTTCACCCGCGTTGCGGAACGAGTTTCTTGCTGATCGTGATGATCGTTGCCATTCTCTCATTCAGCGTGCTCGATGCGTTTCTGCTGAGCTTCCTGGGCAAGCTGACCATGATGATCCGCCTCATGACGCATCTCCCGTTCATCCCGGTTGTCGGTGGCCTCTCCTATGAGGTCATAAGGTTCTCCGCGAAGCACAGCACCACGTGGTGGGGGAAGATCCTTATCGCCCCCGGGCTCTGGCTGCAGCGGATCACGACCCGTGAGCCTGACGAGTCTCAAGTCGAAGTTGCGATCATCGCCTTGCGATGCGCGCTGGGACTGGACGATGCGAGCCGCTACAAGCTAAAGGAGGAACCGGCGACAACGAGTCCGAGCGCCGTGGTGGCAGACTAAGGTCGATGACGAGGAGGAAGTGCGGCTATTCGCCCTGAAGAACGAGATTCTGTATGTTTGACAAGCTTGAAAAAATCGTTGAGAGGGTCCAGGAGCTTCATCGGTTGTTGTCCGATCCCGCCGTGGCTACGGACCAGAAGCGCTCCCGCGACCTTGGTAAGGAGCTGCGGGCACTCGAGCCGATCGTTGCCGCGTACCAGCGTTACAAGAAGGTGAGTAGCGATCTGAAGGGGAGTAGAGACCTCCTGGAATCGGTGAGCGATCCAGAGCTGAAAGAACTGGCACAGGAGGAGTACGAGACGCTCAAAGCGCAGCTTGTCGGGCTCGAGGAGGAGCTGAAGCTCTTGCTGGTTCCACAAGATCCGAACGATTCGAAGAACTTCATCATGGAGATTCGTGCCGGAACCGGCGGCGAGGAGGCAGCGCTGTTCGCCTCAGATCTCTACAGGATGTACATACGCTTCGCGGAGAGAAAAGGGTGGAAGGTTGAATTGATGGACTGGAACGAAACCGGCAAAGGAGGCTTCAAAGAGGTGGTCTTTTCCGTCTCCGGCGAGGGCGCGTATGGTTTGATGAAGTTTGAAAGCGGGGTGCATAGGGTTCAGCGGGTTCCCGAGACGGAGGCGCAAGGCCGGGTTCACACCTCGGCTGCATCCGTGGTCGTGCTCCCAGAAGTGGAGGAAGTGGAGATCGAAATCAATCCTGCCGATCTCCAGGTCGACACCTATCGATCTGGCGGCAAAGGTGGTCAGAACGTCAACAAGGTTGAGACGGCCGTTCGCATCACACACAAGCCGTCAGGAATCGTGGTGGCGTGCCAGCAGGAGCGTTCGCAGTTCCAGAACCGGGAGCGCGCGATGAAAATGCTCCGTGCGAAGCTGTATGAGATCAAGATGACCGAGCAGAGTGCCTCGGTGGCCGCTCAGCGGAAGTCGATGATCAAGAGCGGCGACCGCAGCGACAAGATACGGACCTACAATTTCCCGCAGAACCGCGTTACCGACCACCGAATTGGCTTGACTCTGTACAACCTTGCAGAGATCGTCGACGGCGAGCTTAATGAGCTAATCGAAAAACTGCGGCTTGCGGATAGGGCAGAAAAGCTACACGCTGAGGTCTGATTCAGCGGCCCCCCTCGTTCGGTACAACTCTTCTCACCCTCCCAAAGAATCGCTTCAGCAGTTCTTGACTTTCGCGATCGGATACCCCTGAGATCACGTGAAGGGTGTGGTTCAGCCGCTTGTCGTTGACAATGTTATAGAGCGTTCCGCAGGCACCTGCCTTGGGGTCGAAGGTGGCAAACACGAGGGTCGGGATTCTGGAGAGCACGATTGCTCCTGCACACATCGGGCAGGGCTCCAGTGTGACGTAAAGCGTGCAATCCTTGAGCCTGCGGGAATGGAGATGATTGGCGGCGGCGGTGAGCGCTATCATCTCTGCGTGAGCTGTTGGGTCCTGCAATCGCTCGATTTGATTGTGCCCGCGGCCGATGATCTTGCCCTTGTGAACAACGACCGCGCCTACCGGCACCTCATCCTGTTCGAAGGCCTTCTCTGCTTCACGCAGAGCCTGTTTCATCCACTGTTCTTGATTGGTCATGCGGCTGGAGTGGTTTTGCCATCGACCCGACGGGTGATTCGACCGTTTCGATACCCTGGGCGGTCGAGAATTCGCGAAGAGTCGTTGAGATCCGCTCGGCGCCTTCCTTTACCCTTGTGAGGTGCTCCAACAGTGCGGGGGAAGACTGTGCCTCGCGGACGGCGCGTTGTATATACAGGAGGATGATGGTGAGAGGATTGTTGATTTGATGCTGGAGCGTACGGATCATCTGATGTGCTGTGGAGAGCTGAGCCTCCTTGAGCTCAAGCTGCTTCTTATGTTCGAGCTGTTTCTTTTCCTGTTCACTGAGCCGCCCGCGGTATTGAATGATCTTGACGAGGGCCAAGGCGAGGAGCCACATCCAGATAAGGGCGTCGAAGCGCTCAAAAATGTTGAAGTTCTTGAAATGCGACTCCTTGATGTCACGATAGAAGCCCATGGTCGTGATGAAGAAATACGCATAGATGATGTATCCGGACAGCACCGCTGGATGCTTCACGAAGAAATCCCGGAGTGGCCTGAATAATGCAAGAAGTCCTTTCATCGGACGGAGTGCGGTTGGTGGAGGAAAAAACCGATTTGTCCCTGCTCACATCGGTGCGTATCTGATTCAAAACAATTTGACAAAAAAACCACCTGAAAGCAACGATAGGTTAGAAGATGTCCTGAGGATCACAGCTGTACAGTCGGAAAAATCTGCGACGCATTCCCGGTGATGATCTCAACAGCTACGAGGGCTTGGTTCAGCACGAATTCGCTGCAGGCGTGAAGATCGGCCTGGCTGTCACGTGAGATTCTTTCTGGGGCGGGAACAGATCGTTCTGATGCAATCCAATCTGTGCAAGAACCTCTTTGGTGGTCACCGGTCTGTACGGGCGCGGATTTCGGAGTGTGAGAGCTCGCCCGGGGATGATTCCCGTCGAATTGAGAATCCTGCCGAACGGCGGGACCTTGATCACGAAGCCTGCTGCGTTGTGCACCCAGAGGGAGTCGAACCCCCAACCCTCAGATCCGAAGTCTGATGCTCTATCCAATTGAGCTATGGGTGCAAGA
>Ga0194110_10004950_pt1 | contig 15939 bp, 7 predicted proteins | sample TA2Kig1200mmetaG_FD_146192 | JGI IMG/M metagenome (GOLD analysis project Ga0194110, IMG submission 146192) | Freshwater microbial communities from Lake Tanganyika, Tanzania - TA2015032 Kigoma Deep Cast 1200m | ecosystem: Environmental > Aquatic > Freshwater > Lake | place: Tanzania: Lake... | reverse complement strand
CGACGAGGCGCGCCTGGCCTTCGGCCGCGACCTCGTCCGCCGGGGCGACTACCTGGGCGTGAAGCCCGTGGACAGGAGCGGCTATGATGGCTTCGGCACGCGGGCCGACACCCTCCTGGCCCGCCTGCGCCACGGCCGCGACAACCGACTACCACCCATCATGCGGGCACACGTGGGACCCTACCTGCCCGACAGGGAGGAAGCCGTCCGGCGGTTCCTCGACTGGACCCGCCAGCTCGCGGCCGCGGGGCTGCTCGACGTCCTCTCCATCGGCACCTCGCAGCTCACCCAATCGGCGTTCGGCGAGAATTGGGGCACCCGCCCCAACGGGGGCGGCGTGCCGCTCAACTCCCCCGCCGAGTTCGCCGCCGTCTGGCAGGCCGCGCGGCCCATGCTCGTCCGCTCCTATGCCGGAACCAGGGACATCCCGGCTCTGGCCCGCATGTACGAGGAGACGATTCACATCGCGTGGCACACCCTGTCGCTCTGGTGGTTCTGCCGCATTGACGGGCGCGGCCCCTACGCCGTGCGGGAGAACCTCGAGCAGCACGTCGAGGCACTGCGCTACATTGCCACGACGGGCAAGCCCTACGAGCCCAACGTCTCCCACCACTTCGCCTTCCGCGGCGCCGACGACGCGGCCTACGTCGTGGCCGGCGTGCTCGCCGCGCGGGCCGCAAAGGCCTGCGGCGTCCGACACCTCGTCCTCCAGGCCATGCTCAACACCCCAAAGGCCACCTGGGGCGTCGCCGACCTCGCAAAGGCCAGGGCCATGCTCCATCTCGTCCGCGAGCTGGAGGATGGGCGCTTCCGCGTGGTCCTCCAACCGCGCGGCGGACTCGACTACTTCTCCCACGACCTGGCGAAGGCCAGGGCGCAACTGGCCGCCGTGACCGCGCTGATGGACGACATCGAGCCTTGGTGGCACAGGCGTCCCGCCTGTGACGACTCAGGCCAGAGGCCTGAGCCACCAGCCCCCAGCCCGCCCGTCATCCACGTCGTCAGCTACTCCGAGGCATCCCACCTCGCCGACCCCGCCGTCGTCAACGAGAGCATCCAGCTCACCCGCCACGCCCTGGACGAATACCGGCGCCTGAGGGCCACGGGCGACGTAGACGACATGGCGGCCCACCCCGAGGCCGCCCGCCGCACCGCCGAGCTCCTCGCCGAGAGCCGCACCATCCTGCGCGCAATCGAAGCCCAGGTGTCTCACCCTTACAGCGCCCAGGGCCTCTACCAGGTCTTCGCCCGCGGCTTCCTCCCCGTCCCCTACCTCTGGGAGTGCCGCGACGAGTTCGCCCGCGCCACCCAGTGGCGCACCCGCCTCGTGCGCGGTGCCGTGAAGGTCGTGGATGCGGACGGGAACCCTCTGTCCGCCGCGGAACGGATGGCACAGGTCGGAGCACTGCCCGCTTGACGCCGCGGGACGCTGCGGCTACACTGGGGGGCGCTGGGGGGACAGTTGGCCTCTGTTGGGGGACCTGGCGATGGGCGAAACGAGTCGGCGGGAGTTCCTGGCGGCCAGCGGCGGGTGCCCATTGCTGGCAATGGGCGCGGCGGCCTGGGCCGCAGGGCAGGCGGCCGCGGGGGAGGCGCCGGCCAAGTGGCCCCTGCGCCTCTCCACCTCCTCCAACCACTTCCGAGGCCTGAGCCTGGAGGAGGCCTGCGAGCGGATCGGCAAGCTCGGCTTCGAGGCCATTGACATCTGGTCGGCCTTCCAAGGGTGCAGGCACCTCGACGACGCGAAGGACCGCCTGGGCGCCGACGGGCTGAAGGACCTGCTCGCAAAGCACAACCTCAAGCTCTTCGCCTTCTCGGTCTACGTCGGCGGCTACCCCAGGTACGCCGAGTTCCTCGGCAAGTGCGGCGGCGGCGTCGCCGTCCAGGGCAGCGCGGGCGCAGCCAAGCCGGAGGAGCTGACCTCGCGTATGAAGGCATACCTCGAGACCCTCAAGCCGCAGGCCGAGCTCTGCGAGAAGCACAACTCGCGCCTCGCCATCGAGAACCACGGCGGCTCGCTCCTGAACAGCATTGACTCGATGAAGGCGTTCGTGGACCTCAACCAGTCGCCGCGCCTCGGCATCGCGCTCGCACCCTACCACGTCCAGGCCGGCAAGATGTCGGTCGAGGAGGCCATCCTCGCCTGCGGCAAGCAGCTTCTCTTCTTCTATGCCTGGCAACACGCGCCCGGCGTGAACGAGTTGCCCGGCCACGGCCCCACGGACCTCGTCCCCTGGCTCAAGGCCCTCGCGAAGGTGGAGTACGGCGGCTGCCTCAACCTCTTCACCCACCACCACATGCCGCCGGACGCAATGGCGGAGGCCCTCGCCAAGTCGCGCGACTACGTGAAGGAGTGCCACGCCAAGGCCACAAAGGAATAGGCAGCTCGCAAGCCGCCCGCCGATTCCTTTGCCCCCATCCCCCATTCTGAATCACCCGCGCTGCCCCTATAGTTGAACCACTATGGGCGCTTTGGCCATCCGGCGGCTTCCGGGGCAGTCCCGCCATACTGTATCACCTGCGCGACACAGGTGTTTGACCCACTATGGGCGCTTTGGCGATCCGGACGCACCCCTGGCCTTTTTTCCCATACTGTATCAACCGCGCGCAGCCGTTTGACCCACTATGGGCGCTTTGGCGATCCGGGCGGCTCCAGGGCCTTCCCGCCATTCTGAATCAACCGCGCCGCCGCCGCGGGGGCGTGATCCAGTATGGGGCGGCCACGACTTCGGCGTAGGGACGTGCGGCCCGCCTGTCCCTCCCCCTAAACGCGAGCCGCGTGTCGCCACGCCTCGCCCAACGATTCGTCTCCTGGCACTTGACCCTTGGCGATCTTGGTGTATAATCTCGGCATGCGTGTCAGGCGCCACTGCTCTCCTACCCCGTTAGGGCAAGGCGTCGTGCCTCTGGTTCTTGCTCGCCGTGGAGGCCAGCGCACCTCCACCGCCAGAAGGCGCCCTGACGCCGCCGTTTCGCCGCCCTAACAGCTTGAAAGGCAAGGGCTTATGGGTGTCAGGCACCGAAACCTGAGGCTCTGCTTGAAGGGGTTGCACGTCGTCTGCGGTTGGAAGACAAGGATGGACCAACGCCCTGGGATGGGGCAGTACTTCGCGGAGCGGCTGCGGCAAGGAGACACCATAGGTGAAGCCTGGATCGAAATGAGCCGAAAGTACCCGCGGATTAACAGGAACGCTTGGTCTATCGCACGGGTGTTCGGGGCCGACCACTGCGAGGGTGATAGCTTGCGAGGGACCGTCGACGGTCCCTTCTCGCCAATCGCTCTTTCCCGAGACCCTGGGCCGGGGGATCAATTCCGGGTCCTCTACCAGTGGGCCCGCATGGGGGAATAAAGACAGGAGGATTGCCTTGCGTGCAACTGCGTCTTTGTGTATCGCGCTCTCAAGCTCCCTTTCCTGCGAGGCAGGCAGCGCCGCAACTGATGGCCGCCTGCCGAGGATCCCAAGATGGCGAGCCGACCGAACCACAGAGCTCCGGCCTGTTGAGTTTGGGGTTCAGCGCTCACCCAAGCTCGCCGAGGCGCCGCAATACAGAGACAGACTGCCTGTCTTCCGCGTCGCGACACCTAGCTTTTCTCCTTTGTTCATCAAGACGTTCTTTAACGTGGCATTCGATGCCAACCCCGGCAAGGTTACCTATGGTCAGGACCGTTCCCTGACATTCGTGAAGTTGGATGGCTCCGGCATGATGGTTGAATTCGACCACAACAGGGGACGCATATTGGTCACGAACTCTAGGTTCCGCGAGGAGGCGAAGCATGACCCCGCGGGCCCAGAGCCTTCTGAGCAGGAGGCGACAAGGCTTGCCCAGGCATGGCTGACCCGCCATTGTCTTCACTATGAGGGCGCGCAACCAGTACGGGTGGTTCGTCAGCTTGTGGGGAGGCCATGTTACAGCGTCTCATTCGCAAGACGAATTGCCGGGCTACCCTACGAAGTCCGCGGGAGCTATCTAGAGATCACCGTCTCCCGAGGTGGTGCGTTCCACAGCGCATTGATCGAGTGGTGCGACTTGCAGCCGATTGGGGATTATCCGGTCATGAGCCTTGAGGAAGCAGTCGCGAGAACCAACCAGGGTGGAGGGGAAGTAGTCGAAGTTGAGAAGACCACGCCCATAAGGGGGGAGGTGACCAAGGCGACGCTCTACTATTGCTGTTCACCAGAAAAGTCCGGTTATCTTCAGCCATTCTACGACTTGCAGGTCGCCGCAAAGCACGAAGGGGTCACGGACCCAGTCACGATCAGGCTGCAGGCCGTGAGCCCCAACTTTGTTGATGGGAGGTTCGAGTGATCGTCTCCTCGCGGCCTTGGGGTCACACGGCCTTGGTGAAGCCTTGGAAGCCTTGGGGTCAGGTCGTAAAAATCTAGTTTTGGCTTTACTGATGCCTGGCACAGCCGTGCGCGTTCTGAAGCCTTGGGGTCAGGTCGTAAAAATCTAGTTTTTGGCTTCGGACGGAGGGGCGTTCGGCTCAAGTGTTCATTTGTCGTTCGGCAAGGGGGCCAGAGACTCGGAAGGTTGTTGACAGGACGGCTTCCGCGGGGTAGGATTGAGCACATGACTGCGGGCAACACCGGCTTCGACGAGGTGGCCGTGACCCTCGAGAAGCGCGCCATCCCCATTGACCTCGAAGGCCAGGACCCGCCCCCGCCGCCACCACCACCTGTGCCGGAAACGCGCGGGCGTTGGGAGTTCGGCACCGTGGCGCCCCCGCCCCCCTTTGCGCCGGTGCCCCTGCCATTCGAGACCGTGGCGGCGTGCCGCGTGGGGGACCGCATCGAGCTATTCGTCAACGGCGTGCCCGGCGGCGGCTACTACTGGAGTTACCCCCTGCCGCCCTGGACCTACGTGTATCCCGGCTACGCGCCCTTCCGAGTGGGTATGACCTCGTACATGAACGGCGACCGCTTCGGCGGGCTGATTGACGAAGTCCGCCTCTCCAGCAGCGCCCGCTACGTGCCCGTGGGCGTCTTCACAACCGACGAATCGGCGTATCAGAACCACGCTCAGCTCCTCAACGGCGCCCTGCTCGATGGCGGCCTGATGTGGCTCCCCAACGCTTGGAGCGACTATGCGGCCACGCAGCCCAGCCCCGCCCTCGCCCTCGGGGGCGCCGACTTCACCATCGAGGTCTCGGTCCAGCCCGGCTACTACACCTTCATCAACCTCCTGAGCGGCCCGGGCTACTCGCTCACCGTGGACGGCGACGGGCGTGTCACAGCCTACCTCACAGGAGCCCTGGGCTCGAGCGGCTACGCCCAGCTCGTCAGCAACACCACCCTGGGCGCCGGCGGCTGGAACACCGTCACCCTCACCCGCGCGGGCGACACCATCACCCTTTTCATCAACGGCTACGAGGACACCAGCGCGACCTTCTACGGCAGCCTCCTCGGAACCGAAGGCGCCCTCACAGTCGGCCCCTTCTACCCCCTCTACTGGAACGTCCCCTATTGGGACTGGTATACCGAAACCTGGGTTGACTGCTGGTATTGGGGCTACGGCCCGGTAGGCATAGACCGCGTGGCCATCACCGCCACGCCCGAGCCACCGGCCCCTGTCCCTGGCACCATCTACGCCAGCATCTACATCCCCGTCAACCCCGACCCCGAGGCCATAGACACCATCCACTACTTCCACGGCCTCCGCGACGCCACAATCAACGACCCCGCCTTCACCGAGACCGGCCCCGGCACCCTGGTCTTCCTCGGCACATTCGCCGGCGTCGAAACCACCATCTCGATTGACCCCGCCACCTTCCCCGGCCTGACGGAGAATGTGGATTCATTTCGCGGAACGGTACTGGCTACTTTCAACACCGGCACCCAGGCACCTGTGGCCGCCACCTTCATCGAGACTTCCACGGTTAGCTGCGTCTTTAGGGGCACTCTGCCATCAACAGGAGATTTGGATGATGAGATTCCTGCTTATTGGGCGGGTAATGCGCAAAACAAGGCAGGAGACACTGTTCCCAATTACTTCCCGGTAATGCCCCGTTTCGTTGGGTTGCCGGCAACGGCAGTAGAACTCGGTTACCGCCTTTCAATCGACGGTGCTGACTACGAGCTCGAAGCTCTTCACGGTTGCTTCTATGCAAAATCCGCGTCACCACTCGCAGGGGTCTATCTGAAGACGGATGATGGGCGGTTCAAGATCGCAAAGCCCTTGCCCTTGGGCGCTGCCTTTGTACTCGGGACGGAGTTCGCTGTGGGAGCGACGTTGCCGCCTGGGCTTGGAGTCAAGATACATGAAGCTATGCCTGCTGCGCCCGAGAGAAGCTGGCCCTATGGTGTTCAGTCCCCGATTACATTGGAACCAGACACTCCTACAAAACCCACGCACTGGCATAACAGAACTGGGAAGCTGCGCCCCTGGTATTTCTCCGGCCCATACTATACGAAGAACGAGAAGTTCCACTACCGCGTGCTCGGTTACAAAGGGCCCCAGGCACGTGTGCTGCTTGTGGTGAAAGACAAGGACGGCGTGATCTGGTTCCAGGAGAGCCTCCTCAATCACGAGGGGGCCTGGTTCACCGGGGAATTCGCGGGCAAGTATCTGCATCCAATGGGATCCCCATTCACGGTTGGGCTCGCGCTTTCGCTACAAGGTACCCATACAGCTTTTCAATGGCGTGTGCCCTTCGATGTCCGTTCGAGAACAATCGTGTGGTATGACACAAGAGATGAGGGAAGCGGAGTAGAATCTTTCAATTCTCAATTCTACCCACGTTACGTCGCAGGCCGTGACGGAACCATCACGTACGCTCCCCGGGACCAGGCCACCGTCGACACCTCGGACTCGAGCGTTCTGGTGTGCGAGGGGGACCCCCAAACCCCTTATGACTGGGCAAGAGCCTATGGTCTCATGACCGTGGCAGGTACGATGTACTCCCTAGGCCACGGGGGCCCCGCCGACTATGTAGGGCAAGAGCCAGGCACATTGACTTCCTCTTATGGCTTGATCAACCTACATCGGTGGGTAGCTGGCTTCGCAGATCCTGACAGTCCTGGTGGGGTCTTTGCTGGGTACGCCGTCTTGCAACAGCAGGACCAGGCCACGGCTCTACTGCGGCAAGCACTCAGTCAGGTTCAGTTGCTGCCAAGCTATCGCCTGAATGACATGACGCTCTGGCTGAAGCACTGCTTCTCCGCTGCACGCAGCCAGACCGGGTGGCCGTGGCCGCTAATCCTGCTACAGGGGAATGGCAGAAGCGTTGCTGACACACTAAAGCGCGTAATCACGAGTGGCGGAAGCGGTAGGGTATGGGGCTACGCGACGGCGTACACTTTCGAACCGCAGTTCGTCCTGCATCGCCGCAAGCTGCACGTGGTTCCAATGGACCGGGAGACGTTTAGCAGTCTCAGGAGCTACGTGCTCGAAGAGGCGGTGGTCGAAGACTTGGCCCTCGTTTACGGTTTCGACCTCAAGGCTCAGGAAGCCGCGTTGAAGGACAAGGCAAAGGAATGGATCATACGCAATGTTGCAGGAGTCAACAGGAACGACCCGCGCCTGGCCAAAATCGATATTGGGCTAGAACTCCAGGACGATCCAGATGAGCCACAGCCCGTGGAGGGCGTAGTTCGCTAGGGGAAAAGACGTGAAACGCACAGTCAGGTTGATTGTCCTCGTCAGCTTAGCCGGTTGCAGCTCCTCTGAGAGGGGCGCCACCCGAGCCAAGCAGGAGAGCGCCGCAGAGAAAGACGTCATTACGGAGAGCGCGGAGGAAGACGGGCTTCGTCTGACCCTGGTGACACCGGGGCAACTGACTGCTGGGACAACCGCTACAGCGGTTGTTGTGCTTCGCAACTGTTCCGATCGCCCGCTGGTCGTACCGGCGGTGCCTTTTTGGCGGGGCCACCCAAGACCCGAGCTGACGCTGTTGTGTGGGAACGCGGCGGAGGCTTCGGGAGGTAGGATCACCATCCCTTTGCACTTGTACGAAGATAGGGTTACTGGCCTGAACCCTGGGGAAGAACTGACGTATACTGACAAGGTTCTGCCCGGTATCTCCGGTCCAGCCAGGTACTGCGTTGAGTTCCACAATAAACTCAATGAAGTCCTGGTGGAGAAGATGGTGGTCGACAAGACGCGGTTTGACGGGCTTACCGTCCGGCGGGTTGCCCACGTGCCGAAGGTCATAGGGAATCTCTGGAAAGGGTGGCTCTGCGTTGATGTTCCTGTGAAAGTGTCGCCCCATTCGTCCTCAACCGTTGAGGAGAAGATGAAGCCGCTGCGTCGTCCCGCCGTCGACACTGCTGCCAGGCTGGTGGCGCTTAGCTCCGTCATTCGCTCCCCGAGTGAATTGTCGGCCGCTGTCCTGTCCCAGTACGGCAAGGAAATGCATCACAGCGACCCATTGCGTGCTCTGTGCTATGGTTCGCTTGCCTCGTTGGCGCTCGAGGGCGTCGCGCTTGCGTACATTCCGACCTTGCTTGCTCAGGCCCAAGATGACGGAAACGCACCGGAACTACGGGTTGTGATGATTGAGTGCCTGGGCGAGCTCCTCCGAGAGCCGGCTCGCCGATCGGATATCGGCCTGAACTGCATTGAGGCCGAAGTGGACGCGAAGTCCCAGGATATGATCCTGCGTACTCTGGCAGATATCCTCATCAACTCCGAAGGTGCAGTTGCAAGGGCCGCCAAGGCCGCGATTGACAAGCGACAGGCACGCAATGCCTCAAAATGATCCTTGCTGGCATGGCGCCTGACCCCCATAAGCCGTTGCCTATCAAGGTGATATATGGACTCGGAATTATCCCGGAGCATTCTCCTTGAACCGCGTCTTGCCCGTTGTAGCAGCCCCAACGCCGCGGGCAACTCCGGCTTTGACGAGGTCGCCGTCACCCTGGAGAAGCGCGCCATCCCCATTGACCTCGAAGGCCAAGACCCGCCACCGGCTGAGCCTGTGACTGAGATACGGGGCCAATGGGAGTTCTCCACCGTGGCGCCCCCGCCCCGTGGTGCTTGGGGTCGGTGAAGTCCCGGCCGTGAACGACCTGGTCAATCTCCGGCAGCCGCCGCTCGACGCACGGGGGCACCTTGGCGAACCGCTTCGGCTCGCCCAGTTGATACCAGAAGGCCACGCTGGAGTAGTCGTCCTGCCGCTCGTTCCAGCTCGTGCTCTCGTGCTTGGGGTTCTCGTCAATCGAAATCCAGCCCATGCGCTCGATGGCGACGCGGATCTTCTTCTGGAACACGATGGGGTCGGCGATGTGCCAGCGGTAGGCGCAGGTCCTCCCGCCCAGCACGTGGCCGCCGTCGGTATACGGCACCCCGAAGTAGGGGAAGCTGCACGTCCGCAGCCCCCAGGCGCACAGGAAGTAGTCCTCGGTGCCCGTGCCCCACACGGTCGGCTCCGTGTCGTCGTCAATGGCGATCTTCTCGTCGCCCTCGCCGAACCAGCCCGGGCTGCGCGTGCGGATGCCGAGCACGGTGCCCACGTAGTGGCCGCGGCCATCTCCCTCGAAGATCAGGTAGTCGTCGCGGCCATCCTTCAGCGGGTAGTCCTGGCGGTACTGGGCGTGGAAGTACGGCGTGTCGGGCGGCAGGCTCTCCTTCTGAAGCCAGTCCACGTTGTAGTACAGGAGCGCAATGGCCTTGTCGCCGTCGTTCTCGATCTCGATGCGGGCCGACTTGGCGAAGGGCATGGGCCAGAAGGAGTTGTAGGATGCCCCGCCCTCGACGGCCACTGGGAGGCTGTTCACGGCCATCCGCTGGCCGAAGGGCGCGGCGAAGAAGTCGCCCACGGGCGCCTCGACCCCCGGCTCCTTGCGACCGTCCCAGAAGATGCGGAGCACCATCTCGCGGTGGTTGGCCGCGCCGTTGGGCGCCCAGGGATGCGGCTCGGGGCCGAGGAACGTCATCCAGATGTGGGTCACGATGCCCGGCCCCTTGAGGTCGGCCAGCACGTGCGTCTTGCTCGGCGGCACCGTCACGTTGTCCGCGTTGCCATCGGGGTCTGGGCGTCCGTCGGGCAGCTTGGCGGTGGACGACACGCGCCGGCTGCGCCCGTCGCGCAGCCGCAACAGATCGTCGAGCGAGGATGCTCCCACGGCCGATGCTCCTAACAGGGCGGCGAACAGGAAAGCCAACGGTGCGGGCGCGGTGTTCATCGAAGGACCTCCGAGCACGCGGGCGCGCGGCTGGACCGGGCAACGCCTGGCATCATAGCCTGCCGCGGCCGCGTCGGCAAGCTGCAACTGGAGTATGGCCCCCAATCCTGGTAAGGTCCTTCGGCGCTGAAGCTCCGAACGGAGCGTCCTATAGCAGCCCAGGGCGAAGCCCTGGGACAGGTGGCCGCCCGCATTCAGCCCTGTAGGGGCGTACTACCCGCCCTAGGCAGGATGTGGCGCCCGGAAGCGCATAGTACGCCCTTTCGGGGCTGACCTACCTATCGCTCCGTTCCCAGGGCTTCGCCCTGGGCTGCTATAGCACGCTCCGTTCGGAGCTTCGGAGCCGAAGAACATTGCCAGAACTGGGGGCCATACTCCTCAATAGGTGCGAGATTAAACGTCCGTGGGCATCCGTGACACCGCTCAGTGTGCAGGCGCATACGTCCCGCCTCTGCGTTGAACGTGCCGTCGCTCCGCCCTATAATGTTCGCCGTGCGTGCGCGATCGGGGAGCTTCCTTGCAGGAGAGGCTCTAGTGACAACCCGCAGTCAGCGGCTCATCACCCTGGCTCTCGCCTTCTCGTGGGCCAGCGCCCGTGCAGGCGAGAGGCCGCAGGTCGGGATCGTCAGCCATGTCAAAGTCGTATCCGACAAGGTGCCGGATGTCTCGAGCCTCGATGCCTGGAGGAAGTCGTTCATCAAGGAGGGGATGTCGGACAGGGAGAAGGCCCTCGCGGTCTGGCGCTCGGTCGTGATGTTCCAGCACCAGGACATCCCGCCTAGCGAGTTCCTCCAGCTCGAGAACAACGTCCTCGACGCGATCAAGATGTTCAACGTCTACGGCTACTCGATGTGCGGGAACGCGGCGTCGCACGTGCAGTCGCTCGCCCGCGCCGCGGGCCTCCAGGCGCGCGGCTGGACAATCAACGCACACGTCGTGCCCGAGGTCTTCTGGGACGGCAAGTGGCACCTGCTCGACGCCTCGCTGATCAACTACTTCCCTAAGCCCGATGGCGACCTGGCGAGCGTCGAGGAGATCATGTCCGCTATCAAGGAGTGGTATGAGAAGAACCCTGGGTTCAAGGGCGACGACGCGAAGCTGCGGAAGTTCCACGCCGAGGGCGGCTGGACAGGCTGGAAGCGCGGCCCGGCGCTCCTGGCCAATTGCCCGCTCTACGACGCCACCGGCTGGCTGCCCGCGAAGACCCACGGCTGGTACGCCACGATGCAGGAGTACGACGGCTCGACCTTCTTCGCCTACGAGTGCGGCTACTCGGTGGGCTACCAGGTGAACGTGCAGCTTCGCCCCGGCGAGCGCCTGACGCGCAACTGGGGCCACAAGGGCCTGCACGTGAACCAGGGCGGCGGGGGCGGCGACCCAGGCTGCCTCAAGATGAAGCCGGGCGCTAACTTCATGGTCTACACGCCCAAGTTCGGCGACCTGGCGAACGGCCGAGTTGGCAACGGCACGCTGGAATACGACGTGCCGCTCGACGCCGCCTCGCTCCGCGCCTCCGCACTCTCCGTCGAGGGCGAGCCCGGCAAGCCGACGGCCTTCGTCCTCCGCATGCCGTCGAGCTACGTCTACCTCGGCGGCGAACTGTCGCTCAAGGCCGCCGTGGGCGAGGGAGGCGCGATCGCGGTCGCCTTCTCCGACAACAATGGCCTCGACTGGAAGGAGATCGCGAAGATCACAGCGACGGGCGACCAGAGGATTGACCTCAAGCCACACGTCTACCGCCGCTACGACTATCGCCTGAAGTTCGCCCTTTCTGGCAAGGACACGGGCCTCAAGGCACTGAAGATCGTCCACGACATCCAGCACTCGCAGCGCCCCCTCCCCGCCCTCGACAAGGGCGAGAACACGATCACCTTCTCCGCCGAACCGCCCGAGGGCACGATCACCGTCGAGGGCTCCACCGACCCCAAGAACAAGGGCAAGCAGGTCCTCTACACGGACTTCCACCCCGAGCGGAAGAACATCAAGGACGACCTGCTCGTGCTCTCGGGCCCGACGGGCGAGGTGACGTTCCCCATCGAGACCCCTGGCGACATGACGCGGCTCCGCGTCGGCATCTACTACCGCGCCCGCGACCCCAAGGACGCCTGGGACATTGCGGCCTCTTTCGACGGCGGCAAGGCCTGGCAGCCCATCGGCCGCTGCGAGGGGCCGACACGCAACCACGGCAAGCACTTCGTCTTCGACAAGGTTCCGGCGGGCACCCGCTCGGCCCTCGTCCGCTTCGCGGGCACACAGCGCACGGTGGCGATGATCTACCAGACGCGCATTGACGCCGACTACATCGAGCCGCACGGCGGCTTCCGACCCGTCAAGGTCACTTATGTCTGGGACGAGGGCGGCGCCGAGAAGCGCCACGTCCATGTCGCCACCAAGCCTGCCGAGACCTACAAGATCACCTGCGCCTCCAAGCCGACGATGAAGAGCCTGGTGGTCGAGCTGGCCGAGTGATGAGGGTTGTGGGCGGGGCCTCCGTGCCCCGCGTGGACACCTTGTAGGCGGGGCGTCCCTGCCCCGCGTGAGCCATGCCAGACGAACGCCCTTATGCCCAGCTCCAGATGATCTGGCCCGAGCGCCTGCTCGGCACGCCGCCCATCGTCGCGGTGCCGCCGGGCTACGCCCTGCGGCAGTTCGCGCCGGGCGACGAAGATGCCTATCTGGGGCTCATGGCCACGGCGGGGTTCAGGAGTTGGGACCACGAGCAGATCGAAAAGATTCTCCCCACGGTGCTCCCCGGCGGCTGGTTCCTCATCGAGCAGGCGGCGACGGGGCGGCTCGTGGCCACGGCGATGGCGCGACACCGCCCCATCGAGGGACACCCCGACGGCGGCGAGCTCTCCTGGGTCGCGGCCGACCCCGAGCACAAGGGCAAGCGGCTCGGAATGGCCGTGTGCGCCGCCGTCGTCCGCTGCTTCCTCGACGCCGGCTACCGCCGCATCTACCTGTTGACCGACGACTGGCGCCTCGCCGCCATCCGCCTCTACCTCCAGCTCGGTTTCGAGCCGTTTCTCTTCCACGACGATATGCTGGAGCGCTGGCGCAAAGTGTGCGAGCAGATTCACTGGCCCGCATCCCACTCCGGCACTGGAGCGTGACGATGTGCCGCGTGCTTGTGGCCTGGCTCTTGGGCGCGGCGCTCGCTCCCGCGGGCGAGAGCGACCCGCTGGCGCGGCTCCGCTCGCTCCAGAAGATCAACGACGCGGCGGCCGTCGAGGCCGAATGCCGAGCCCTCCTCATGACGCCCCTGGCCCCCGAGCACGCGGTCGCCGTCCACACGGCGCTCATCCGCGCCATATCCGGCGATGCGCGGATCGAGGCGCTCAAGGCACTTCCAAAGGACTTTCCCGAGAAAGAGGGGCTGGAGCTGTTCGTCTTCGCCATCGCCGACTCCGCGGCCTACCGCTCCCTCGACCTCTACAAGGCGATGGCCGAGCGATACGGGGAGAAGGTCACGGTCGAGGTGGCGTGCAAGGCGGCCCGCCCACTGCTCAACCCGCGCCGCGATTGGCTCGAGGGCGCCGAGGCCGTCGCCGCCGAAGCCCTCAAGCGCTTCCCTGGCGACTCGCGCCTTCTCGACATCCTGGCCGAAGTCTGCCTCCGCACCCGGCGGCAGAAGGAGTCCCTCGATCTCGCCCGCCAGGCCATCGCCAACGCGAAGACGCCCGAGGTGAAGAAGGAGATGCACGAGCGCCTTGCCCACAACCTCGCCATGCAAGGCAAGGACGAGGAGTCGCGCCAAGCGAAGCAAGAGATCGTCCGCGAGTGGCCCGACAGCGATTGGGCTCGCCAAACCCTCCACGCCCTCGCCCTGGCCTACCTCCGCGCCGAAGGCCCCGAGCGCGGAGCGAAGGTCTACGCCTGGTACGCCGAGACCTGGCCGAAGGGCAAGTGGGTCGAGCACTGCCACGCGAGCACGCCCGGCCTCTACGTGCTCGACGGCCATTACGACCGCGCGGTTGATGAGACGAAGCGGATTCTGCCCCACCTCAACGACCGGCTGCGCGCCGAGGCCGAGCGGAACCTGAAGGCCATGCCGTCGGTCGAGGGCCGTGTGCTCGACGACCGGGGGCGGCCCGTGCCGGGCGCAACCGTCGCCCTCGCCCGCCAGTCGCCCATCCGCGAGGAACGCCACCTCATCGTCAGCCGCACGAAGGCCGACGCCGCCGGCCGCTACGCCTTCCGCAACCTCGCCTGGCACACCACCTACGACTTCCTCGCCGCCACGCGCCCCGACGACCCGCCCACCGGCCTCTCCACCGTCTTCGGCCCCACCCGCTTCGACCTCGAGCAGAACCAGCACAAGACGTTCGACATCCGCTTCGGCCGCACCCCGCTCAAGCGCCTGCCCGACCCGCCCCCGCCCAATCCTGGTGGCACAGGCCTCCGGCCTGTGAGGACATTTGTCCTCCGCGACTGGACCGATCGCCCCTGGCCCCGCTCGCCCCTCCACTACGCCGTCGAGCTGCCGCGCCGCATCAAGCCCTCCTCCCTCCGCCTCCTCGACGCCGCCGGAAAGCCCGTGCCGTTCCAGTTCACTTCCGAGGATGGACGAAAGGGCACGCTCACCTTCTTCACGGCGCTCCCCGCGATGGGATGCGTCGCATTCTCCCTGTTCGGGAGTGATGGTGGCACAGGCGTCCCGCCTGTGGGTGCCACAGGCAAGATGCCTGTGCCACCACAAGATGCCCGTGCCACCAACCTAGAACCGGGCATCAGCGTCCAGAAGATCGAGCCGAACCTGTTGGAAGTCTCCACCGGAGCCGCCGCGTTCCGCGTGCCGACGGGACTGCCTCGGGCGGGGGCGATGCACGTGTCGGCGGCCCCGCCGCCCATCCTCGCGGTCAAAGGCCCCGACGGGGCCTGGCGCGGGAAGGGGACGTTTGTCGGGCGGGGCCAGGTCGCTGCCCTCCGCTCGGCCTGGGTGGAGGAGGGGCCGCTGCTGCGCCGCCTGCGGCTCGAATATGCCTTCGAGGAGGGTGGGAGCTACCAGGCTACGCTATCGTTCCACGCCGGCGAGCCATACGTGATCGTGAGCGAGCGGTGCAGCGGCCTGCCCGTGGAGTTCCGCTTCAGCGCCTATGACGGCCTCGAGCCCAACCGAGTTGCCCTCGGCTGGATCAACAAGCTCCACATCCAGGCCATCGCCTGCCGCGAGAGGAAGCGGCTCATCGAGATGCCGCGCTACGTCATGTGGGCGCCGCCGGGCGAGGGCGATTCCGTCGGCTTCTTCAACGAGGCCGCGGAGAAGCACCCTCACCCCGGCCCTCTCCCCAAGGGAGAGGGAGCAGAGAAGCGTGACCTCATTGCCACCTTCCCCATCCACCCCGGCGACTGGACGGTGCAGAGCCAGGAGCGCTGGCGGGCCGAGGTGCTCGGCGACAAGAGCCGCTACAGCGGCGACCCGAAGGCCGGCGGCCGCGAGGCGATTGACGCCTTCGAGGACAAGGGCGAAGCCTACTTCACCTACTCCCTCTTCGCCGGCGAACGGCGCTATGGCCTCGCCGTCGTGGACAAGGAGGACGCCCCCAACAAGATCGCAGACCTCCGCACCAGCGTTGGCGAGGTCAGCCTCGATTGGTACAAGGACCTTGTGCTCGACTGGGACGAAGAGCCCGTGGATGCCCACCCGCGCCTGAGCGTGCGGCGGGACGACTTGGCGCGGGCCGTCGAGCGCCTCAAGGCCAGCCCCCTACTCCAGGGAATCGTTCAGCCGAAAGAGGTCCAGTGGTTCACCACGCGCTTCTTCGAGGGGCCGCCCGCGGCGACGGAGTTCCTCCTCACCGGCAAGCCCGAGAAG
>Ga0194110_10004941_pt1 | contig 15956 bp, 20 predicted proteins | sample TA2Kig1200mmetaG_FD_146192 | JGI IMG/M metagenome (GOLD analysis project Ga0194110, IMG submission 146192) | Freshwater microbial communities from Lake Tanganyika, Tanzania - TA2015032 Kigoma Deep Cast 1200m | ecosystem: Environmental > Aquatic > Freshwater > Lake | place: Tanzania: Lake... | reverse complement strand
GATGTTGAAATCAAAGCAAATACATTTGAATTAAAGGGCCGTGAAATAGTACAGGGGATATTTCACGACATAACTGAGCGTAAAAAAGCTGAAGGAGAACTGCAAGAAAGTGAAGCTCAACTTAAGATTGCCATGGATCTGGCCAAGTTGGTGCACTGGGAGTATGATGTCAATTCAGACATGTTTACCTTTGATGATCAGTTCTATGCATTGTATGGCACGAGTGCTGAGGAGGAAGGTGGTAATAAAATGCCTTCTGAGGTCTACGCCAGTAAATTTATTCCTCCAGATGATGCTGCTATCGTGGCCAGTGAAATCGCCGGAGCATTGGAGACTGACGACCCAAACTATTTCAGGCAGATAGAACATCGAATTATACGGGCGGACGGAGAAGAACGCTACATTGTTGTTCGTTTCGGGGTCATCAAGGATTCTGAGGGTAGAACCATCAAAACCTATGGAGCGAATCAGGATATCACCGAACTTAAAAAAGCTGAGAACGAAATTAAAGCTTCTTTAAAAGAAAAAGAAACACTTTTACAAGAAATTCATCATCGAGTCAAGAATAATCTACAGATTATCTCCAGCTTACTTAACCTCCAGTCAAGCTATATAGAGGATAAAAAAGCTCTTGATGTTTTTAAAGAGAGTCAAAATCGTGTTAAAAGCATGGCCATGATTCATGAAAAGCTCTATCAATCTAGGGATTTTGCAAAGATCAACTTTGCAGATTACACTCAAAGCCTGGCATCTGAACTTTTTGCCTCATACAGTGTAGGTCCAAACATTAAATTAGATTTAAATGTTGAACATATCTTATTCAATATTGAAACTGCTATCCCATGTGGACTGATCATCAATGAAATTTTGACAAATTCATTAAAACATGCCTTTCCACATGAGAGAAGTGGAAAAATACGTATAGAACTTCACCCAATTAATAATAAGTTTCTTCTGACTGTAAGTGATGATGGTGTTGGTCTCGGAGAGGATCTGGACTTGCAGAAGACAAAAACATTGGGTTTACAACTGGTAAACAACTTAGTAAAGCAACTTGATGGTACCATAGAGCTTGACAGAAGCCATGGCACAGAATTCAAGATTAAATTTAGGGAGATGAAATATGCAGAAAGGGTATGATTTAACCTAAGCATATTTTTTTGAAAATATCTGAATCTAAACTGAACACCTGCAAAAATAATAATTATCATCAATTTATTCTTTAATTTATGTAATTAATGTAATTATAACATAAGTTTTCATCTATGGAAATATTATCTCATTAATGAACTATATAAACCTCTCAAACCGTTCTCTCCCAACTTTACATATTGGACATATTTCTGGGGGCTCTTCCCTAGCACAGAGATATCCGCATACTTTACATCTCCATACTGGAAGTGGAAGTGATGATATAACACCAGCTTCAGATTTAATCGCGTTTTTAATCTTTTTTCTATCTTCTGGTGATGGTCGCCTTTCAGGTATCGACTTTAACTTTTTTTCACCCCTCAAAATAGCTCCAGATACATAAAGACCACAATAACAGGCATCATAATCACTAAGATCCGGATCTCTGTAATCGCATGGACATATAATATCAAGATCCTCCTCCCTCCTACCAGAAGCCAGTCTGCATGGGCATGCTCCGTATCCATACCTCCCCTTATTTATAAGAATGCTCCTTAAAAGATCCTTTGTAAACTCCACATCCCTGTTAAGGTGGTATCCATAAGCCTCAGCTTCTTTTTTCAATTTTTCATAATAATCATCTACTTCATCGTCAGTAATGCTAAAAGAATCACTCATTCAAGAGCCTCCATGATTTTGGATTTATTGTAGCCCACAATACATTTCTCATCATTAATCACGAGTGTGGGGAAAGAAAGCTGAGGATTACAGTGCCTCAACTCCTCTACGGCTTCATCTCGCTCAGCACCTTCCAAAAGATCCACATATATATAATCATATTCAAGTCCAAGGTTTTCAAGAAGCATTCTAACTTTCTTACACCATCCACATGTGCTTAAAGCAAAAAGAAATATTTTTTCCCTATTTTCACCATCTACATGTTGAGATTTCATTATTAATCCACCCATGATTATGTTAATATTAATATTTACCCAAATATTTAAATAATTTACAAAAATAGGATAAAAAAGTTTTTTAAGTTAGGTAAAATAAAATTCAACAAAATATATGACTAAAATTTAAATTAAATAACAAATGCACCTTTTTTATATATTAACATTAACCCAAATGTATTTTTCGGGGAAAAATAGAGATTGCAGAGGTAATAAAATGAAACTAACCATAGAACAGATAGAAGAACTCCAGGAACAGATTATATTGATATATAGAGCGATAAATCAAGATAAAATGTTTAAAAGGTTCTTTTATGATGGTTCAGACGTTACATGGATGCCTAAAAACAAGGATAGTATAATTAATAAGCTTAACGAACTTGAAGATCCTGAGGATCTACTTAAAAAGTGTATTATAGAATTGGAGGAGATAAAAAAGGGTGAGAGCTTCGAAGATGGAATTACAGTTCATGAAATTATCAGTTCAATTGATCTAGAGTATTTATATAAAAAATATGATATGAAAAATCCTCAGGATATAGAAAAATTAGATATAAAAAGGTTGTTGAATTTGTTGTAGCTCTTCATATTAAACTACTGGAATCCTAAACTCAAATAATCGCAAGCTCCCCAGCACTGGTTATCTCCAGTTTATCTGCAGCTAATGAACCCCATTTCCCTCAATTTATGTGTTTATAGAGTAATACTGATGACTGGTCTTTTTTAACCCATTTTCCGCCTTCTTATCGATTTCTAGGCCTTTACTATTTTTATTCTTAAAAATCCTATATTATCTATAAGCCTTTTTTCTTGTTAAAATAGCATAGACTATTATAATGCGTCCTTTCTGGAGTTCAAAAAGTATTCTATACTTACCAACTCTTAGGCGATAATGGTTTTTATAGCCCTTTAACTTTTTTATATCAAGTTCTGGGATAAATCCTTCTTTAAGTTTAATTATCTTTTCTTCTATGTTTTCACTGGAGCTGGAATTTAGATCTTTTAGCTGCTTTCGTGCTTTTTTCTCTAGAAATACTCTATATTTCATTTAATTCAAGAGCCCCTGCCTTTTTCTTTTTTTTATATTCCTCTATTTCAGCTATCTCATCTTCTTCTGGCTCTTCTATCCCTATCAACCTTGAATCAATAATTTCTTCAATCTTTTCTAGCATTAACTTTATTTCAGCTATTTCTTTATTGATCTCGCTCAACTATCTCACCATAACTAATTTAGATCAGCATTTATTAAATTTTTATCCATTTTATAATTTTTCCATGAATTATTGCAGATTTATTATATTCTCACTTTAAAATGATGAGGTGATATCAAAAATGTAAGAATCAATTGAAATCCATCTTTTGGTTCAAGACAGAAGAAAAATAATTTAAAAACCAATCATATAATCGCAAGCTCCCCAGCACTGGTTATCTCCAGTTTATCTGCAGCTATGAATCCCATCTCTCTCAATTCTCTTATATGGTTGTAGGTCATTCCCCACTTATTTTCACCTTATTATCCTCTGATTGATATTTTTAATAATTATTTTTTAAGATATCTTAAAAAAATTGATTAATACACTGAATTGTTTTATATTTCCTGTTTTATATTTCCTCATAGACTTTTAGAAATTGTTCCCTGGATATTCCGATCTGTCTGCAAATAATCCTCAAGGTTGATCCTTTTATTTTATCATGGTTGGGCATGGTTAAAGGTGTCGTATGCCATCTGCATTTTCTTTAACCATTGATATGTGGGTACCTGTTCTGACTGATTTGAATCCCATGGCTTTGAAGGTTTTTATAACTTTACGCATCAGGCATCTCTTGGAAATTTCATCACACCGCCACTTCTGCAATAAAAGTTTCTATTATGTCTTCTGTCTCAAAAACCTCCTTTCCAAAGGTTTCTATGTGGAACTTGATGGCTGATTTTACATCTGCAAGCGCCTCTTCATAAGTGTCACCTTCTCCAACTACCACTCCTTTAAAACCTAGAGGATAGGCTACATATCCTTCTGGATGTTTTTCCACTATTATTTTTATCTGTCTCATTTTACTCATCCAATCTATTTTTAAATTTTTATTTATAAAAATGTATCATCAACTAACACAGAATAGTTTTTAACTTTAAAAAATATCTAAATTAAATAATCGCAAGCTCTCCAGCACTGGTTATCTCCAGTTTATCTGCAGCAATGAATCCCATCTCTCTCAATTCTCTTATGTGGTTGTATGTCATTCCCCGGCTGATTCCCACTTTTATTGCCAGTTTTTTGACCGAGGTTTCACCTTCCCTTATCTCCTCTAAGATCATTCTTTTTGTTTTGGATATTCCAAAACTTAAGATGGGTAGGTCTATTATCTGGTTATCTTCCTCTGTTACGTATACAATTCTTTCTACCATATCATGTCTTGCATATGCCCCGAAAAGTGCTCCTAAGGCCTGTGTTTTTCTCCCACCACTGATGTTTACTATTATTTTCCGGTTATATGCATTTTCTTGTTCTATTACTTCGGCAGTGTCCTTTGCTATCCTTACCACATCATAAAGACTTGTTATTGCAGGTTCTATTTCTATGAACTTCCCCACAGTATCTGTAAGCATCTTCTCAACCTTAAGTTTAGTTTCAACTGCATCCTCTTCCCTTAAAAGAACAACCTTTTTGGGCGAAAATTGGGTTATGCAGAACATTGCAGGTTCAATAGAATAAATAGTGGAAATTAATGTGTAATCCATACTATCACGGTCTAATTTTTGGATGATTGAAATATTTACATGAATATATTCATGCTATACAGGTTAAGATATGGATGTGCATATATTTATAATCTTATAATCTATGTTGGATTTGAATGTTCTTGTAGCATTTTTTCTCCACTTGTAAATAATTTAGGGAGTAATTTAATTATTCTCCTAATTCTTCTCCTAAATATCTATAAATAATTAGTATTTTTAATTTACATTACCATTACGGATTTACATTATCATTACAAATATTTATTAGTTAATATTTTATTGGATCTGTATATTTAATTTCGATTTTGTCATTAGAAAATATAAACATTTATATAGTTTAACATCACTATACTATCTAGAGGTTTATAAAAGCATAGAGGAGGTTTAAAAAATATGAATAAAATTACAATTGGTTTAGCCATTTTATTGATTTTAGGAGCTATGGGGATATCTGGATGCACTGATTCTGAAAATTCTACTTCAAATGCTACAGATACAAACATGGCCCAATATGAACAGAATTTGATAAATCTTCAGGAAAATCCAAAGGCATATGTTGGGAAAAATGTGACAGTTGTGGGTCCAAGGGGAATTAGCATGAAATATGAAGCAAATCCCACTATAGGTCAGGACGAGGGCACTGAAATATGGCTTGGAGATTCCAAGAAGGTTGGATCCAGTCAAATAGCTGTATGGTATACAGGACCACCAGTAGAACTCGAACTCTTCGGAAAAATAAAAGTAACAGGTGAATTCGTAAGAAACAGCGAATACAGGTATGGAACTGCAGATTATGTGATAATAACTGATAAAATAGAGGGCATAAAATAAATTTTTAAATTTTTATAAAAAAAATTTTTTTGAGGTTATATGAATGAGAGAAGAAGAAAAACAACCATCCAGGACCCTGGAACTGGTACTTGGAATTACAGGCGGATTTTTCGGTCTATTGGGAGGGATCGCAGCAATTTTAATAGGTAGCTTTGGAGAAGCATTTAATTTCGCTGGATATTCTGATATAATGGTTCTTGGCACAGTTGCTCTAATAGCCTCAATCACAGGAATCATAGGGGCAGTGATGGTAAGAAGCAATCCCAGATGGGCTGGAATAATGATGATATTAAGTGGTGTCATTGGATTCATATGTATATTCGTGTTTTATATACTGGGAGGATTCTTTTTAGTATTAGGAGGTTTGCTGGCTTTACTTCGAAAATAAGTTTATGATCTTTTATTGAAAAAATATATTAAAACCAGTTAACAAAATATTAAGATAGGATAAAATGAGATTGAAAATAGATCTGTATTCACATAATAAAAATTTTCTGATTCCCTATAACTACAACAGTATACTGTCTGCCATAATTTACAGGAAGATAGCAGATCTGGATTTAGCAAGCACACTTCACTCTTCAAAGGATTTCAAATTTTTTACTTTTTCACAGATTTTTATTCCAAGAAGAAAGCGTGTTAACAGTGGATTTATTTCTAAGGATGGTAAACTTCATTTTTACATCAGTTCCCCCAATGATAATCTGATAAAAAGCCTGGTGGAAGGGCATCTTGAAGATACTGAAATAAATTTTAAAGGAAGGAAGTTACTGGTTGAACAAATCACACTTCTTGAAAAACCCAAATTCAAAAAGAAGATGAAGATGAAAACCTTATCCCCCATTATAGCTAGAATAAAACGAGAAATTGATGGGAAACTCAGGATATGGGATCTGGGACCCGCAGATGAACGATTCTATGAAAGCGTCCAGAAGAACCTGATAAATAAATATATCAAATTCTATGGAGATTTCGATGGTGATAGATACGTGAAAATAACCCCAGATATGAAATCCACAAAAAGACGCAGGATTGAAGTGAAAGGTAACTATCATAGAGCTTTTATGATGAATTTCGAGATTGAAGCGGATGAAAGGCTTTTGGAGTTTGCTTATGATTGTGGATTGGGAGAGAAGAATAGTATGGGGTTTGGGATGGTTGAAACGATTGATGGAGGTCATAAAGGATGAGTGAAGTGATTTATGATTTTACAGGTAATCCTTTTGTTGATGCAGGAATTTGGGCAATTTGTGGATTGGTTAAGAAAAAACCAGATGAATTGGATAAAAATGACCTAAAAAGTATTTTGAGTGACATTGTTCAACTATATCTAACTAAAAAATGGTCAAAGAACATATATTCAATTTTTCCAAATAATCCCGTTACAAATCCTTCGGTTAAAAATAAAGAAGAGAGATATTTAAAAATTTTAAATCAATTAGTCGATGAAATAACTCCTTTAGGCAACTCTGGCAGTTGTATATCTTGTGGAAGGCGGAATATGCTCCAAAGATCAGGTAAAGATAGAATACCATTAACAGGTTCTAAGAGAATGGTGAATTATTTTTCTTATGGAGCTGATGGTGCTGATTATTGCCCTGCATGTGCCTTAGCAGTTCAATTCACGCCTTTAGTGTTTTATGCTTGTGTAAATTTATTATTGGTTCATTCAAATTCTGAAAAAATAATGAAAATCTGGTCTCAAAAAGCCATTAAAAACGTTAGAAAACAAATTTCTTCAGGAAATTATACCGGTTGCTTTGACGAAGGATATAAAAATCAAAAAAATGCGCTTTTTCATATCATAGAAATTATCCAAAAATTAAAGGAGCGGCCTGATTTAAAGAATGATAATCCATCGATCAATTTTTATTATTTTACTAATTACATTCAAAACCCTGATTTAGAGATTTATCGTATTCCTGCTCCAGTATTTAATTTCTTATATGATGCTAATGACATTGGCAATTATGAAAATTGGGTGAGAATTGTTAGAAAGGGATATAGATACGTAAATTGGGAGAAAGTAAAGGAGGAAAATGAGTATAAAAACAACCCTAATACAGTTTATAACAATCTTTTAATCGGAAAATCAATTATTGGATTTTTTATTGACAGGAAAAATAAGGAGGCAATTGGAGGATGGGATCTTCTGAGCAACTACCTTGTGGAGGTAAGGAATATGGATGAAAAAAGAATAGAAACTATAAAAAAAGTTGGAGATAAGCTTGCAGAGTATATAAAAACTTCAGATGATATTAAAACATTGAAGAAACTGGAAACAGCCAGTAATTATAGAAATTATACCAATCTTCTTAGAATCATCATCAAAAAGAGGATTGAAAATGGAGCTGAAACACCTCTATTCACCTTTGATGATTATGTTAACCATTTATTCCCAGAAGGAAATTTAACCTGGCGAGAGACTCAGGACTTGATACTTTTCAGAATTTACGAAGTTTTGCATGATTGGATAATTCAACAAGGAATTTCAGAAGAATTAATAGTTGAAGAAAAGGAAGTGGAGGCAGAAAATGTCTAAAACAATATTAGGTTTTATGTTGGTAGATGCACCACATTCTGCACTGAACAATGCAGGTGCAGACGCTGGAGATAGAACAGAAAATATAGTCCGAGTAAAATCAATTCGAAGAGGTAGAAAAGTATATCCATACGTTTCTGGACAGGCTTTAAGGTACTGGTGGAGGGATACACTTGAGAAAAAGTGTGGATGGAACCTTTCACCTATTGTAAGGGAGAAAAAAATAGCTTTCACCCACGCCAACCCAATTGAATATGATGATGATGACGTTTTTGGGTATATGAGAGCTTTAAAAGCAAAAGAAGGAGGTACAGTAACCAGAATATCTCCATTGAAAACCTCTCCTTTGATATCAGTCATAGGACAAACTCCAACACAGGATTTTGGCGTTATGGCTCGTCACGAAGGAGATCCAGTTCCATATGAACACGAATTTTATTCTACTATTCTGAAAGGCATCTTTTCTGTTGATCTGGATAGTTTAGGTGTTTTCTATGCTGAAGAAAAAACAGGATATAAGAATATGTACCCTGAACTTGAGAAAAAAGCTGAAGAAAAAGGTCTAGCTAAAGATGAAGAAAATAAGAAATGGACAATGTCTGATGACATACGGGTTAAAAGGGCACAAAATGTAATTGAGGCACTTCCATTCCTCCAGGGAGGAGCCAAGTTAACTTCTCATCTCACAGACGTGTCTCCCAAATTCTTGATACTCGCAGCAATTGATGGTGGAAACCATATTTTCATGAACATAGCCAAAGAGGTCGAAGGAAACGCAACAATAGATATTGAAGCACTCAATGAAGTTTTAGATGAATATAGCAAATTTCTATTAACAGAAGTTTACATAGGACGTAGAAAAGGATTCATGGATGAATTAAATCAGCCTATTACAGAATTATCGAAAGAAAATGTCAAAGTTAAGACAGGAACGATTAAAGAAGCTGTGGATCTATTTGTAGAAAAAATCCCAGAGCTGATGAAACCATGAAAGCTCTAAGGATCCTGATTGAAGGTTGGGTAACCTCTTTCAGGTACCCTGCTTTTATCAGTGGATTTCAGCCTACTTTACCAGTTCCACCACTGAGCACAATTTATGGCATCATATCTGCTGCTAAAGGAGATTTAGTCACCCCTGAAGATTTGTCAGTAGGTTATGTATTCAATCATCAAGGAAAAGCAGTTGATCTTGAAACTATATATGAGTTATCAGGTTTACAGGCCAAATCAAACGTTATTAAAAGAGAATTTTTGGTAAATCCCGAGATTTATTTATATTTGGCTGATCCAGACTATAAAGACTATTTTAAACGACCTTATTATCCCCTTCTCTTGGGACGTTCAACTGATCTCGTAACCATAAGTGAAATCAAAGAGATCGAATTGGAAAAGCAGTCAAATATAAAACTTGGGAAAACAATACTCCCGCTTGGTCTGAATGGGGCATTTGGTACTATTCAGGCACTTCCAACCCATTTTACTAACACAATTCCACGTAAAGCAGTGGGTACAAAACCATTTATACTCATGACCCAATTCTTTGACTATTCAGAGGAGTGCTGTTACGACAAAGAAAAGGATTGGGGTGTTTGGTTCCATAAATAAGGGATGTAGATATGGTACTTTTTGCAAAACCAGATGAAACAATTTTAGAACATACCGAAAATGCATTGAAGGTATTCAAAAGCATCAAAAAAGCTTATAACAATATTCCAGAATTATGTAAAGTCGATGATTTCTGGGAACATCTTTTTTATTCAATATTTTTCCATGATTTTGGAAAAGGAGCAACAGGATTTCAGAAAATGCTCAAAGTGGGAAATCAAAAGGCACCGTGGAAATATCGTCATGAGATTTTATCTGCAGGATTTGTATCCGCCTTAAATTTCGATGATCCATATAAAATGGCGATAGGAATAGCCATAATTACCCATCATAAAGATATTAACAAACTCAGGGAACGTTACAACACCTTCCCAAGCCCTAACGGTAAAAAGTTGTATCAAAAGAAGCTACTGGAGTTAGAATCTAATTTCGAAGAACTTTTAAGTTATTTTAAATACATAGAAGATTGGAGTAAAGAATATCTGGGATATAAATTAGATAATTATAGTCAAATTTCTATGGATGAATTACAAGACGTCTACAAGGATTCGGTACTTCCATACTACATTGAATGGGAGGATGATGAATACACAACTTTACATGGTAAATATGGAATCTTTTTAAAGGGTTTTGTAAATGCCTGCGATCATCTTGCTTCTGGTTCAAAATACGAAATTTTAGAAGGTATCAAAGATATGCGTTATGTATTTAACTTCCCTGAGCTTCGCAAAATCCAAAAAGAAGCCTTAAATACTCGTGGAAGTGCTTTTCTCACCTCTCCAACTGGAAGTGGTAAAACTGAAGCATCTCTTTTTTGGAGTGATACAAATCAGAATTCCAATAAATCAAAAAGAGTATTTTATTTATTACCTTACACAGCAAGTATCAACGCAATGTACAAAAGACTTCAAAAGGACTTTGGAAATAAGAATATAGTAGGATTATTGCATGGCAAAGCATCTTATTTTCTATATAAAGCATTGTCAGATGATGTAGATGACTATAATATAAAAAAAAATAAAATAAGAGAGATAAGAGGATTATCTAAAAAAATTTACATCCCATACAAAATTCTTACACCCTTCCAGATACTTAAAGCATTTTTTGGGTCTAAAGGGTTTGAAATGCAGCTTTCAGAGATGACAAACGGTTTATTCATCCTAGATGAGATCCATGCTTACGATGCACATGTAACTTCGCTTATTTTGGAAATATTAAAAATTTTGAAGAATAATTACAATGCAGAAATGCTTATAATGTCTGCCACCCTTCCAACATTCATTAAAAATTTATTTAAAGATAATCTGGGTATTTCAACTGAAATAAAAATGAATAGAGAAGAACTTGAGAAATTTACAAGGCACGAAGTAAATGTGATTCAAGGAGACATTATTGGCAATATTGATAGTATAAGAGAGGATTTGGGCGAAGGAAAACGTGTGTTGGTAGTATGCAACACCGTTTTAAGAGCTCAAGAAGTTTTTGAAGAATTATCTAGAGGCATAGATAATAGTGCACTTCTGCATGGTAAATTTATGCTCAGAGATAGGGAAGAAATTGAAAAATATTTAGATAAGCTTGATTTATTAGTTGGAACGCAGGCTATTGAGGTATCATTAGATATAGACTACGATGTATTATATTCAGAGCCTGCACCTATTGACGCTTTGATTCAGCGATTTGGTAGAGTAAACAGAAAAGGATGGGAAGATAATAGAATAGCTCCTGTAAATATTTTTTCTGAAGGCTCTGAGAGGGATAAATATATTTATAACCAGGAAATCGTTGGCAAAACAGTGCAAAGTCTTGAAAATGTGGATATTTTAAGAGAGAATATTATTCAGAATCTTGTAGATGAAATCTACGAAGATGGATATATTGGAAAAGACAAAGAAGATTTTGACAGAGTACAAAGGCATTTTGAATCCTTCAACAGGCAGATAGTTCCTTTCATAAATGATAGAGAAAGTGAATTAGAGTTTTATTCTCTTTTCCAGTCTTATGAAGTAGTTCCGTTCAAATATAAGCTTGATTATCTGGATGAAATTGAAGAAGGCAGATACTATGAGGCAATGAGCTATTTTCTTTCCATTAATATTGGGCAATTTAAAAAGCTTGAAAAGGAAAATAATGTGGAATTCGATAAAAATACATATTTTGTGGATGCGAAATATGATAATAAGTTAGGGTTAACATTGGAAGCAGAAGAAAATCCTTTTATTTGATTCATTTATCTGCTGAATCTTCGATAATCGAATAGACAATATTTAGATGATAGAATGAAATAAAAAAATATTAACTCCCAGCACAGGAGATGTTGACAGAGAATGTAAAACTCTAAAATAAACAGAATTATGGGTTTGATAAATGATCAGACCCAAAACTTAAAAATACAGTGATTCGAACCAACAAACAACTTTCAAACCCAAATCTTCCTTATACTGTATTTCACCCCTCTTTCCTCAAAGAGTTCGGTTATCTCATTACTTTTTTCTGAGTCTATCTCGAAGGTTGCTCTTCCATATCTCTCACAGTGAATTACTGTTATATAAATTCAGAAATCCATGAAAAGTGGTGATTCTGTATACACATAACAGCATTGGGTAGATTTTATAAGGTCCAAAAAGAAGGCTCATACCAGTCCTAAACTATGATAAAATTGAAAGGAAAAAAAACTCCTACTTTAATAGTTCTTTAAACCTGTCTACAGTTAAATCAGCATCTTTAAGTATACTTTTTAATAATTTTGGGTGGATAATTTTACCAGAATGATAAGAAACTGTCACCCGCACACCCTCTTTGTTTTTGTAAATTTTATGGCTCCCACTTTGGCGGACAAGGACAAATCCTACACTTTCTATGACTTTGATGACTTTATCAGCCGTTACTCGTGGAAGTTTTTTGCTCATACTTCTACTTCCAGGGAAGTTAAGCTAATAGATTCAATTTCAGGAATTGTTTCTTTGCTCTCTATCCTGTCTTCCAAATGGAGGCGAATAGCGTCTTTGATATTCTCCATAACTTCCTCATAGCTTTCGCCTTGAGCGTAACAACCCTGAAGCTCAGGACAGAATGCAAAATATCCATCTGCATCCTTTTCTATTACTACCGAGAACTTATACCTTTTCATTATTTTAACCTCATGTTTTAATTCACTGCCATGTCAGTGTATACTCCATCTTGTGTAATGAGTTTTATATATTCTTCTATTTTCAGGATACTTTCCAACATATCTTCAATATAAACTCCCGCATCCTATCTCAAAGGATTGCCACCCGTTTTTTGAGTATGATGTCTCTCAAGAGAGGTTTAATTGTAGTGTATTCCACCAAATCATTTTCTCTCCAAATGTTTCCTTCATCTCAAGTTTAAGTCCCACAAAATCCAGCAGGCTTATATCTTTTTCAATCTCAACCAGAAGGTCTATGTCACTTTCATGTGATACCTTTCTCGAACTACTGAACCAAATAATCCTGCTTTCCTAACCCCATAGCGTTCTAAAATAGGAAGTATTTTCCTTTTTACATCCTCGATTTCATGCTGCACCCTTTTTACATTAAATATCTTTTACAGTTCTATCTATTAAATTTTAGGGAATTATGATTCTAAAAAAGGAAATACGAAAATCTAAAAATACATAATTAAATTGGTTTACCAATACCAAACTACTTAAAGTATTACACATATAAAAATAGTAAGGTGATACTATGGTAAGTGTTACAAAAAAGTATCAGGTAACAATTCCCAAAGAAGTCAGGGAGGATCTTGGAATCAATGCAGGGGACAAAGTAGTCTTTGTAAAGACCAAAGAAGGAAAATGGGTTCTCATGACTGTTGAAGAGTTAACAGATCAAATGGTAGAAGCATCAAAGGACATTGAAGAAACCATAAAAGAATCACGGGAAGGTTTCAAAAAGGGAGTCAAAAAGAGTCTCGAATCATTGGGTAAAAGGAATTAACTAAGTAAACTTTTTATCGGTGATTTAATGAAACTGGTTCTTGATACCAATGTATTTAACAGCAAAAAGTTCTGCAAATGGCTTATGAATTCCAGCGAAGAAAAATATCTACCTGCCTTTGCTTATATGGAGTATCTTTACCATAACCTGAAGAAGGGAAATACAGAATCTATGGTGGATGCATTCCTAGAACAGATGAATATATCTGTTGTTCCATTTGGAAGAGATGAAGCAGTAGAAGCTGCCCACAGATCCATTGAAAACTGGGATTTTAGTGAAAACGCTAGAGATTACGCAATAGGAGCCACAGCAATCAAATTAAATGCTAAACTGGTTACAAACAATATTAAGCATTTTAAATGGATGGAAGGTGTAACAACACCTGATGAACTAATTGGAAAATAAAATTAGAGATTTTATGGAGTTAAAAGAAAGATGATAATGTGTAATCATTTTAGAATTCGGGTTCCTTAACAATTAGTAGAAAAACACTTTGTAAAGCTCGATCCTATAATAATTAAGGAGAATTATGATATTTAGTTGATTTTACTCATAAACTTGAGCAATTCTTTATAAAGACATTATCATAGAATAGAAAAAACACATAATTTCATATCAGATAAAACGAACCATTAAGTGATATGATTCGAAACATGTGTATCAATATCAAATTCAACTAATCACCCGTGAAGAAGATGTGATTCATGTTCCACCAACCACCTTTTCTTTTTTATAACCGGAATCAGCATGATTTTATCACCTTTTATCCAGATAACGAGCAATATACCGGGCATAATCATCAAAGTCATCCAGATTGTTCTTCAGTATCTGGGAGATCACAGACGGATCGACCTTAGTGTACATATGCACCAGGATGTTCCTGAGTTTTGCTGCCTCAGAAAATCTTCGGGCAAACTCCTCAGGGATTATCCCCTCTTTTCCAAGCGTAATTATAATGTCCCGATAGTCTTCTGGTTTTTCCAGATTCTCAGAGGAAATGATAACCTCTCCAATATCCAGGGCAGATTCAATAGCCAGTTGAAGATTACGCTCAATAGCAGATTTTAAGAGATAGTTATTTGATAATTTTTCTTCGTCTGTAATTTGTTCCCTTAGAAAATCTACGTATCCCTGCATATTCTTCATTTTCCGGGCAACTTTTTCTTTGGTGTTCATTTGGTCCCTTCAGCCGTTTTCTTAATCAAATTATCAGCCCATCTCCTGTCGTAATATTGGCGGTCCAGGTACCGGGACATGATATAATGTTCCAGGTCCACCTTCAGATCTTCATCCCGGATAAAAAGTGGATAATTCGCCTTGATAATTTCGAAATTAAGTGAAACAGGTGCATCATTCATTATAACACCTTCAGATCTTCATCCCGGATAAAAAGTGGATAATTCGCCTTGATAATTTCGAAATTAAGTGAAACAGGTGCATCATTCATTATAACCAGATCAAGCCTGTCAGTTCTTAGAATATCCTCCAAGTCAGATATCAAACTGAGTTTAAAATTAAATCTCTCTTTTTCATCAAGTGATTCATCAAGGAAGACGGCCAGGTCCACATCGCTAAGTTTACCCTCCCCTCCTTGGGCTACTGATCCAAAAAGGTAGGCCAGTTCAACCTGATCCTGGTTTTGCAGGAATTCTTTAACTTCATTTTCATACTTCAAAAGAATCACCTTTCACAACAAAGTATATACTCTTGATTATTTATAATTTTAGAGACCGGTTCAAGTCTGAGGCATTATAATAAACCAAGTTCCTCTTTTAATCTAATTTCATCTTCCAGATATTCATCAGGATCATCAAAGACAACCTCCTTGGGATCGAAATGTTCCGGGTCGGATTCTCCTTCAGACCATCCAAAATCTTCAGAATCTTCTGGTGGGCAGGCTCTTTTACCTTTGATGCATACTGGATATTTTACATCAGCTTTTCGGGGAAGGATCTTCTCCAGCAGTATATTATGTTCCCACCAATCGCCGAAGTCATAGACGTAACTTGCTCGTGGGTTTCCTGGTTTTAACCAGTCAGATATATTTGTCTCCCATTCTGGTCTTTCTAACTCTATTTTTCTCCCTGTAAATGGATCCCTGACGTAGAACTCGTGCAGATGTTCACCGCTCCATCCCATGACATTTTGAATGGCCACATGCAGATCATGGAAGTTGTAGGTTTCAGGGACCTGTATCC
>Ga0194110_10004936_pt1 | contig 15965 bp, 8 predicted proteins | sample TA2Kig1200mmetaG_FD_146192 | JGI IMG/M metagenome (GOLD analysis project Ga0194110, IMG submission 146192) | Freshwater microbial communities from Lake Tanganyika, Tanzania - TA2015032 Kigoma Deep Cast 1200m | ecosystem: Environmental > Aquatic > Freshwater > Lake | place: Tanzania: Lake... | reverse complement strand
GGCTCCCGCCTGACACCGGGTTGCCCTCGCCGCGGGCGACGATCTTCAGCGTGTGCGGCCCATTGGCGAGACCGTTGCGGTAGTAGACGACCTGCCGGGACCTCGCCTGCGGGCACCAGCAGTCGATGGGCACCAGCTGCTTCTCTCCGTCGAGGTACACGTCCGCCACGCCGCCCTCCGGCCCGACGCTCCCGAGGACCCGCACCTGGTTACCGGTGAAGTCATGCAGGATCGCCGCGCCGCTCGTCGAGTCCCGCATAAGTAGCGGCGCTTCCTGCTGCGGATCGTCACCCTGGACCACGACACGCCTCTGGCCATCGTGGCGGATGGTGACGAGGTAGTCCCCGCCGGAAAAGAGGGACACCATACCAATTTCGCGAGACGTCCGCGAAATTGGTATGGTGTCCCTCTTTTTCGGCTCGAAGGCCAGCCGCAGCACGGTCACGCAGGGCGGCTTGGCGTCGAAGGTCTCGAACTCGATGCGCCCGTCGCCGTAGCTCACGCGCTTCACGACGGACGTGCTGCGGACGATGTGGTTCTCGCGGCTCGCGCCGAACACGTCCGGCATCCAGGCGATTGCGCCGAGGCAGTGCTTCAGGGCCATGGGGTGGGCGATCTTGAACCAGGCGCCCGCCACAATCGCCCCGCCGTCGATGTTGTCCTCCACAACCCCCGTTTCGTGGCAGTCGTACGTGGCCAGGATCATCTGCCGGCGGGCCATCTCGCGCGCCCACTCGTCGCCGGTTAGCGCGGCGTACTGCGCGTAGACCATCGCGAGTTCCATCGGCCCGTACCACAGCGACCGGCCGCAGCAACCCGAGGACTCCGGGTAGGCCCAGGCCCCCGCGAAGACGTCGCCGCCCGACTCGGGCGCCACGCTCGTGCGGTTCAGGAACAGCGACAGCACGTTGCGGCAGTCGGTGCGCCAGTTCGGGAAGGCCTCCGGGTGATCCATCATGTAGCGCACGACGAACTCGGTGACGTTCTCGGCCTGCACGTAGTCCGGCCAGTCCCAGTAGTTGCGGCCCCACGTGTCATCCACGGTCCACCGGTCGAGCAGCTCGCGCAGGTATGCGCGCCCGGCGTTCCGGGCCTCGACGAGGCTTTCGGCCTTCCCCCGGTAGCCCGTGTCGATGAGATCATCGAGGAACTCAAGGATGAAGACCACACCGCCGGTCTGCAGGTCCTCCCAGTTCGCGTCCTCCGGGTTCGCGTAGCGGCTCCACGGGGGAACCCCCGGCTCCAGACGGCGCTTCCCGGCGAAGAGGTCGGCCCAGTGCTTGGCGGTGTCGAGATAGCGCCGGTTGCCCGTGAGCTTGTATGCCCGCACGAGCCCAATGCCGACCTCCGCCACGATGTCGAGCTGGATGAAGCCATGCGGGTCGGCCTTGCCGTATGGCTTGCCCTTCACTGGAACGCTGACGAGGATGCCGGGCCACGGGTGATCCGGCGGAGTGAGCATGTGATCGAGGAGCGTGTCGGCGGTCAGGCAGATGTGCGAGATGGCGGCGGGGTCGCCCGTGTAGCGGTAGTAGTCCACGAGGCCGGAGAGCACGTAGGCCGCCCGCTGGCCGAGGTCGCCGTTCGCCCAGTCGTCGATGGGGGGAATGCTGATCGTGCCGTCCGGTGCGATGCCCCATGCGCCGCTGAGGACGTGGTGCGGCGCGGGGGAAAAGAGGGACACCATACTGTTTTCGCGAGACGTCTGCGAAAATAGTATGGTGTCCCTCTTTTCCCTTTCCCAGGGGTAGCGCTTCAGCGTCTCGGCCGCGATGCGAACACGGAAGTCGCACTGGCCGTTCTGCCCTCGATACCACGGCGCGATGACGCCGTGGCGGTCCGTGACGGTCTCGTGCGCGTAGAGGCGAGGGGGCGTCTGCTGGGCCAATGGCGGACGGCCCACGAGTAGAGAAGCCAGGGAGAGACACAGAGCAGCGCGCATGGCGAGCAACTCCTTCCGCACGCAACCATTCGTCGCGAGGCAGGTCACGGCCTTGGAGTGGGGAAGTTGGCGGCGATTCGCTGGGGCCGTGCATCGCTACGGGCAACGGTGTTCCACATGAAACACTGCGGGTTGCTGGCTCTTGTGTGGCTCTGCCTGCCGGGCGTCGGTCTCGCCCAGGACCGCGACAGCGACAGTCTGCCGGATGAGATCGAGGTCCAACTCGGGACGAACCCGGACCTCGACGAGGGGCTGCAGCTCATCAGCGATGACAAGCTGCGTGGGCAAGGCGACGAGAGCATCGTCGCGGCGGGGAAGGCGCCGGATGTGGACAAGGTCTACCTCGCACATGTGGCGGGCGACCGACTGGTCTGGAAGATCACCTTCGCGGAGGACTACCCCGCGCAGGGCACCATCTTCCATCTGTACACGGATCTCGATGACGACAAGGCGACGGGCCGCCAGGACCAGGACTGGGTGCGGGGCTGCGATGTGATGTATAGCCTCGTGGATGCCAAGTACAGCGCGCGGGTCATCACACCCGAGGTGCGCGTCAACCCGGCGCTGCCGATCCGCGAGATCGTGGCGGGCAACGCGATCTACATCTGCGACGACGTGCACGTGAAGGTCGTGGCTGGCAAGACGCACTTCCGCATGTACATCCTCAGCCAGCTGAAGGACCCCGCCTCCGACTCGGACACGACCCCCTGGCAGTATGCCGAGGTGCCGCTGCACCCCGAGCGCAAGCTGCCGGCTCTGCCGTACCCTCAGCCGGCGAACTCGGAGGCGATCACGATGCCCGACCTCGCGCAGATGCTGCACCAGCTGTGGACCGACAAACGCACCGTTCGCCTACGCGCCGAGGAGGCGCAGGTGACGGGCCTGACGCCGCTGATGAACGGGGACTTCGCTGCAACAGGCGAAGGAGACGAGTCGGCGACCTGGCAGTCACCCGTCGCGGGCGAGTACCGAGTGGGAGTGCTGCTGCGAGACCGGGCGGGCGCGCTCGAAGGGCTGGACATCCTCGTGGACGGCAAGCCGGTCGCCACGATGGTCGGCTATGCCTCGGCGAATGGGGATGTGCTGCACTACACGAAGGAGCCGGTGGCCATCGGCAAGGGCCAGTCCATCGCGGTGCGCGTCGCGAAGAACAGCTCAGCGGCGAGGTTCGGCAACGTCTGCCTGCTGACCGAGAAGCCTGTGGTGCCTCCGCTGGTGATCGAGAACCTCACCGCGTGGCACATACCCGATGAGCCCGGCGAGCGCGCGAACCGAATCATAGTCGCCTGGACCACCAACCGGCCCGCCGAGGCGAAGATCGCCTACTCCCTCGCCGGGCCCGAGGCGATGCAGCAGAACGGGGTCCTGAACGAGGAGCGCGGCGCGGTGAACAATCACATGCTCATGTGGCCCGCCGAGCTGGCGGCTACGGGGTACAGGCTGGAGATCACGTGCACGGAACCCAAGCAAGACCTCTACGCCGCGCAGACCGCTACCGCGACGCATACCTTGTGGCGCGATCGGCAGCAGTACTTGCGGGCGCGGGTCAGTGCACCGACCGACCCGCCGAAACCGATCCGCATCCCGGTCACCGTTGCCGAGCCGACCGCGCAGGCGCGCAAGGCGTGGCCGGTCGCCTCCGGTGTTCCGCTGCCCGATGGCGTGCTGCTCGATCCGCAGCGATGCCGGGTGCTGAATCCGGCGGGGGAGCCGATCGCGGCGCAGTTCACGCCGCTGGCCTGGTGGGGCGACGGGGCCTCGGTGAAGTGGCTGCTGGTAGACTTCCTGACGGACACGCAGCCGGGGCAAGCCGCCGCGTACACGCTGGAGTGCAACGTGGCGCCGACGCCGGTCGAAGCGTCCGTCCAGGTGAAGGCCGCGCAGGTGGAGCGTGACCCGTCGGGGCCCCTCGGCTCGGCGCCTCTGCCGGTTGAGATCGACACCGGGCCGCTCCACCTCACGCTCGGAGAGGGCGGACTCGCGCCCTTTGCCGACGTGATGGTCAACGGCATGTTCCTCGCCGACGCCGACGCGAAGGCGTGCGGGTTCGAACTGACTGGGCCGGATGGAACGGTCTACTCCTCGGCGCTCGCGCCGCCGGACTCGGTGACGGTCGAGGACCGCGGCCCGATCCGCACAACGGTCTGCGTGAAGGGGAAGTTGGTGAGCGCCGCGGGGAACGCGTGCATGCGGTACGTCTGCCGGTTGCACTTCACGGTGGGACAGCCGTACGTGCGCGTGGTCTACTCGCTCGACAACGACGTGACCGATCCCGATATGAGCCCTATCCGCAGCCTGCGCGTGCGCGTGCCGACGGAGTTCCCCGACGCGAATGTGAGTTGCGGCGTGGATGGGCAAGTGGTCGAGGGCAAGGTCGGCGAGCGATTACTGCAGGACGAGGACAACCACGTCCGCGTGGGGGAGAAGGAGGGCACGCACGCTGACGGTTGGCTGATGACCCGGAGCGGCGCCGGCTCCGTTGCGGTCGCCGTGCGCAACCTCTGGCAGCTCTACCCCAAGGGCTTCGCCACCGATGAAGAGGGCGTGACGATCGACCTGCTGCCCGAGCTGTCAGCCCAGCAGTACGCCGGCGCGAGCGAGGATGACCTCAACAAGCTGTACTTCTGGTGCGATCAGGGCCGCTACAAGACCCGCACGGGCGTCCGGCTGACGACCGAGTTCGTGGTGGACTTCGATCCGGCGCCGACCGGCGCGGAGTACTCCCGCGCTGAGTTCTGGCAGCAGCCCCTGTTCGCGGCCTGTACGCCGGAGTGGTACTGCAAGAGCGGCGCGTTCGGTCCGCTGGCGGCGCGAGAGGCCGGCAAGTTCGACAAGTACGAGCGCAACCTCGATGACTCATTCGCGAGGTTCCTGAAGCGCCGCGAGACGGTGCGCGAGTATGGCTTCATGAACTACGGCGACTGGTTCGGCGAGCGCACGTGGAACTGGGGCAACCAGGAGTATGACACGCAGTGGGCCTTGGCCGCGAACTTCGCGCGTACCGGCAACCTCGACATGCTCCAGCGCGCCGAGGAGGCGGCGTGGCACAACGCGGACATCGACACGAGCCACTACTGGCGCGATCCCTCGGGCGTCGGGCTGGTCTACACGCACTGCACGGGCCACACGGGCGGGTACTTCCCGGATGGATGGAAGGACATGGGCGGCTTCAACCGTGGCCCGCGCGACTCCGGCCACACGTACGCCCAGGGGCACTTCTACCTGTACGCGCTCACGGGCGAGCGACGGTACCTGGAGACGGGCCGCGAGGTCGCCGACCGGCTGACGAACAACACCACCAACTTCAGCTACTACTCGGAGCGCAATGTCGGCTGGCCGCTGATCGCGTTGATGGGCGGCTACGACGTCACCGGCAACCCGTTCTACCTCAACGGCGCGAAACTGATGGCCGACATGGCGGTGTGGACCCAGCACCCCGACACCGGCGGCTGGGGCCACTGGATCGACTCCAGCGAGTGCAAGCACACGCCGCAGTGCTGGGGCTGCAAGTCCTTCATGACGGGCGTGCTGCTGCACGGCCTGCGAATGTACGACCTCGCCCAGCCGCGCGACGATGTGAAGCAGACGATGCTGACCAACGCCGACTTCATGTGGCGCGTCGCGTACATCCCGAAGGACAAGGGCTTCATCTACTCGCAGTGCAAGTCATTCAGCGAGAAGGGCGGGCCCTGGACGATCAGCCTCATCGGTGACGGACTCGCGTATGCGTGCATCCTGGACCCGCAACACGCTCACCGCGACGTGCTGAAGGAGGCCACCGACAGCTTCCTCGCAGGCATGGGCGCACCGGACTTCGGCAAGGGCTTCACCCAGATGACGTGCTTCATGCCGCTGATGCTGGGCGACCTGGAGCAGTTGGGGTTGACCGACTTCCCCGTTGAGTGAGCCGTCAGCCGCAACACACTAAGAGGAAAACCCGCATGTTCATTGACATTCATTGCCATGCGTACCGGAAGCCGCCGCCGATGTACGGGTTTCAGACGGCGGAGCAGGCGATCGAGCGGTATGATGCGGAGGGAATCGAGAGGGGGGCGTTGCTGCCGATCGTGAGCCCCGAGATCTACCTGCCGCAGGCGAACGAGGACATCCTCGAGATGGTCGAGCAGCACCCGGACCGGCTCTTCGCGTTCTGCAACATCGACCCGCGCGCCATCACGAACTGCTCCCATGCGCCGCTGGGCGATCTGCTGCGGCACTACAAGGACCAGGGGTGCCGGGGCGTAGGCGAGGTCATGCCGAACATGCCGATGATGGACCCGATGGTGCAGAACCTGTTCAAGCACGCCGCGGACGTGGGGCTGCCCGTGTGCTGGGACGGCTCGGACCAGACGACGGGGGACTTCGGGCTCTACGATGACCCCGGCCTGCCGCAGCTCGAGCACACGCTGCAACGCTACCCGAACCTCATCCTGCTTGGGCATGGGCCGGTGTTCTGGTGCGAGATCGCCCCGCTTGATACGCCCGGATCGAGGAGTTCCGTCTTCCGACCGGAGGGCGGGCAGGTCGGGCGGCGCGCGACGGGGCCGATCAAGGAGGAGGGCGTCGTGCCGAAGCTGCTGCGCCTCTACCCGAACCTCTACGGCGATCTGTCCGACCACAACCCGTACTACGCTCTCTCGCGGGACCCGGACTATGGCCCGAAGTTCCTGACAGAGTTCCAGGACCGGATGCTCTACGGCACGGACCTGTGCTACCCGACCATGGAGCTGCCGATGATCGGCCTGCTGAAGGAGTGGCGCGAGACGGGGAAGATCACCGAGGAGGTCTTCCAGAAGGTCGCGCGCGAGAATGCGATCAAGCTGTTTGGGTTGTAGGGGAGTGGGAGCATGGGCAGGGAGTGGGCCGGATTGGTCGTGACGCTGTGCTTGGCGGGAGCGCCGGCCGCCCCGCAACGGCCGGTCGTCGGCGCCATTCGGTGGGATGCGTGGACGAAGGGCTCCGAGTGGGAGGTCAACCTCAGCCCGCGGCAGTGGCGAAGCCGCCTGCCGTTCTACGGGCGCGAGATTGGTGAGGACGCGGTTGAGATCATCGCGGACACGCAAGCCGTGATGGACCAGGAGATCGCGTACGCGAAGGCGGCGGGGCTGGACTACTGGGCATACTGCTTCCACCTGCCGACGGACCTGACGGCCCAGCCGGACGAGTACGCATTGCGGCTGCACCTCGCCAGCGAGCACAAGGCGGACGTCCACTTCGCGTTCGTGATGATGGGGCAAGGGTGGTGGGGTCCGAGGGAGGAGTACGGCAGAGCCGCCGAGGCCCTCGCGGCGTACTTCAGTGACCCGGCGTACCAGAAGGTCGGAGACAACCGGCCGCTGCTGTGTGTGTATTACACGGAGAACCTGGCGCCCCACTTCGGCGGCGACGCGCAGGCGCGGGCGGCGCTCGATCTCATCCGCGCCAAGGCTGTCGAGGCGGGACTGGGTCCGCCACTGATCGTGGCCCAGGTCTGGCAGGCGGCGCAGGGCGCGAAGCTGGTGGACACGCTTGGCTTCGATGCCATCAGCGCCTATGCGATGGTGGACCTGGCCAACTGGGGGGATCAGGAGTACCCCTACGCGAACCTGGCCTCCGGGAACCGGGCCTTCTGGGAGTCCTGCAAGGCCACGGGCAAACAGGTGATCCCGCTGGTCAGCGCGGGCTGGGACCATCGCCCTCGCTGGCGCGACCCTAAGCGCTTTGAGGAGCTGTACAAGAGCAAACCGCGCGGCCCGTGGTACGCTCAACCGACACCCGCCGAGCTGGCCGACAACCTTCGCAGCGCCCTGGACTGGGTGAGGGCCAACCCGGAGGTCACGCAGCCCCAGGCAATCCTGCTCTACGCGTGGAATGAGAGCGACGAGGGAGGGTGGCTTGTGCCCACGCTGAGCGAGGGCACGGCCCGCCTCGATGCCATCGGTCAGGTGCTCAACGGAGGCCCCCAGTGAGGAACGTACGCGTTGCCGCCGTTCAGATGGAACACGCAGCCGGAGACAAGGCCGCGAATCTGGCGAAGGTCGGCCGGTTCACGCAGGCCGCTGCGGACCTCGGCTGCGAGGCTGTCATCTTCCCGGAGTGCTGCCTGACCGGCTACTGGTTCCTGCGGCATCTCTCGCGCGAAGAGCTGGTGGCTCTCGCGGAGCCGGTGCCGGGCGGGCCTTCCTCCGAGGCGCTCGTGAAGCTGGCGGGCGAGCACAACATGACGGTCGGCGCGGGGCTGATCGAGGTCGATGCGGACCAGAGGCTCTACAACTGCTATGTCGTCGCGCTACCGGACGGCGCCGTGTACAAGCACCGCAAGATCCATGCCTTCGTCAGCGAGTACCTCACGAGCGGGTCGGAGTATACGGTCTTCGACACGCCGCACGGGTTCCGGGCGGGCGTGCTGACCTGCTACGACTGCAACATCGGGGAGAACGTGCGGATCACGGCGCTGATGGGCGCCGATGTGCTCTTCGCGCCGCACCAGACCGGCGGTTGCGATTCCCCCGACCCGCACACGATGGGCATGGTCGATCGCGCGCTGTGGGACAACCGCGAGGCCGACCCGGAGGCCGTCGAGGCGGAGCTTCGTGGGGGAAAGGGGAGAGGCTGGCTGATGCGCTGGCTGCCCACTCGGGCCCACGACAACGGGGTGTTCCTGATCTTCAGCAACGGCGTCGGCGTCGATGACAACGAGATCCGCACGGGGAACGCGATGATCCTCGACCCGTACGGCCGCATCCTCGCCGAGACGTGTGAGGCCGGCGATGACATGGTCGTCGCCGATCTGGACGCCTCCCTTCGCGAGCACAACACGGGCCGACGGTGGATCAGGACGCGCCGGCCGGAGTTGTACGGGATGTTGACGCAGCACACGGGAATCGAGCAGGATACGCGCACGGTGAGATTCGACAAGAAGGGCGTTTGACGGCATACCACACGCTTGAGGAGTCACCAATGACCAACCCGATGAGACGTGTCGCGGCACTTGTGCCTCTGCTGATCCTGATCGCGGGCCTCGCCTGCGCGCAGGCCCCGGAGAAGCCGTTCCTGCACCCGCTGTTCACCGACAACATGGTGCTGCAGCGGGACATCCAGTGCCCCGTCTGGGGCTGGGCGAAGCCGGGCGAAGCGGTGAAGGTGATCGTTGACGAGAAGGGCGCTGAGGGCAAGGCGGACGCGACGGGCAAGTGGATGGTCAAGGTCGGACCGTGCCCTGCCGGGGGACCGCACGACGTGACGGTGGCAGGCGCGCAGACCGTCACGCTGAAGAACGTGCTCTTCGGCGATGTGTACATCTGCTCCGGGCAGCCGAACATGCAGTGGGGGATGTGGGGTGTGAACAACTCGCAGGAGGAGATCGCCGCTGCCGACCACCCGCAGATTCGCCTCTACACCGTGCCGAACGTTGTTGGCTTCGAGCCGAAGGAGACGGTCGCCGGACAGTGGCAAGTCTGCAGCCCGCAGACGGTGGGCGGCTTCACGGCGGTCGGCTACTTCTTCGGGCGCAAGCTGAACGAGGAGCTGAAGGTCCCCATCGGCCTCATCAACAGCTCCTGGGGCGGCACGATCGCCGAGGCGTGGGTGAGCGCCGAAGCGCTGAAGACGATGCCCGACTTCGCGCCCGCCGTGGAGGCGCTGCAGAAGCTGGTGGCCGACCAGAAGCAGCTCCAGGCGACCTACGACCAGCAGATGGACGAGTGGTGGGCCAAGAACGATCCCGGTTCCGCGGCGGGAGCAAGCTGGGCCGATCCGGCGCTGAGCACGGCCGACTGGAAGCCCATGACGCTGCCGACGCAATGGGAAGCTGGCGGCCTGCCCAACTTCGACGGCATCGTCTGGTTCCGCAAGGAGGTCGAGGTCCCGCAGGCGTGGCAGGGCAAGGAGGTCACGCTGCACCTCGGACCGATCGACGACCGCGACACGACGTGGGTCAACGGGGTGAAGGTGGGCGCGGTGGACCAGTACAACGCGCCGCGTGACTACAAGCTCCCGGCCGATCTGCTGAAGAGCGGGCGAAACGTCATCGCAGCCCGCGTGCTGGATACGGGCGGAGGCGGCGGAATCTACGGCAAGCCGGAGGACATGAAGCTCGAGGCCGCCGATGGCGCCACGCTCGCGCTTCCCGGAGAGTGGCTGTACGTGGAGAGCAATCCGCGGGCGAAACGCACGCCTCTTCCGCAGCGGCTGGAGAACAACCCGAACCAGGTAACGGTGCTCTACAATGCGATGATCGCGCCGCTCGTTCCGTTCGGCATCAAGGGCGCGATTTGGTACGAGGGCGAATCGAACGCCGGCCGCGCCGAGCAGTATGCCCGCCTGCTGCCCACGCTGATCAAGGACTGGCGCGCACGCTTTGGCGTCGGCGACTTCCCCTTCTTCATCGTGCAACTCGCGAATTGGTTGGCCGTCGACGCGGAACCCAAGGACGACGCCTGGCCGAACCTCCGGTGGTCGCAGTGGCTCACGACGAAGGCGCTGCCGAACGTCGGCATGGCATGCATCATCGACATCGGCGACGCTGCCGACATCCATCCGAAGAACAAGCAGGATGTCGGACTCCGCCTGGCCCTCGCGGCGCTTGGGACCACCTGCGGGCGGGACATCGAGTACTCGGGGCCCGTCTACAAGTCGATGGCTGTCGAGGGGAGCAACGTCCGCCTGACCTTCGACCACCTCGGTGGCGGACTGGTGGTGAAGGGCGACAAACTGCAGGGCTTCGCGATCGCAGGGGAGGACGGGAAGTTCGTCTGGGCAGACGCAGCGGCTGACGGCGACGCGGTGGTCGTGTCCTCGCCGCAGGTCGCGAAACCGGTCGCGGTGCGTTACGCCTGGGCCAACAACCCGGTCTGCAATCTCTACAACCAGGCCGGACTGCCCGCGGTCCCCTTCGCCACGGACAAGTGAGAGAGATTGAGGGGACTCCTGCCGGAGAGTGCTGTCTAACCTGTCAGGAACGATCGTTGCTGGGTCGTCCGGCCAAGAAGGAGGATGGCGCCTGACGGCGAAGGGTACACCCAACGCCGGCCGGGGCGTCTTCCGGGCGGGCGTGTTACGCTGTAAGGGCCCTACGGGATACCACGCAATCCGGGCTGGGAAAGGAGGTGTCCCCTCAAGCCGCGGTGGGTCCGCCGAGGGTCCTGTCGCAGGTCGAGTCGAACGAGAGCGGCCGGCAAGGCAACGATGGCGACTTCCGTCTCGCTCTCCGTCCGGCGATGCCCTGCGCGAAGACGGGCGCGGCATCCGCTGCGCCATCTGTGTCGCATACAACGGAGGGGAGTATCCCAATGCATAGACTGGTAGTTGCCCTGTGCGTAGCGGCGTTGGCGGCTTATGCCGTTCCGGTCTTGGCTGCCGGCGTTGGCGACACGGTGCCCTTCGACCACTGGGCCTACGATGCGGTCCAGAAGCTGGTCGATGCGGGCATCATGATCGGCTATCCCAAGACCAACGACTTCAGGGGTGATCGCGCGCTGACTCGCTACGAGTTCGCGATGGCGATCTCCCGCCTCATGGACTCGCCTGCCCTCAAGGGTGAACCCGGCAAGGACGGCGCGAAGGGCGATCCCGGCGGAACCGGCCCGATCGGTCCGAAGGGCGAACCCGGCGCTCCCGGCGCCAAGGGCGCACCGGGCGATCCCGGCGCGAAGGGCGAGGCCGGCGCTCCCGGCGCGAAGGTCTCCGACGACGAAGTCCGCGCCATCTGCGCCAAGCTCCTGGAGGAGTTCAAGAAGGAGCTGGCCGACCTGCAGGATCAGGTTGACGGACTCGCGGAGGACGTGGACGACCTCGACACGCGCGTGGCGGCCCTCGAGGAAGCCATGAAGCGTCCGAAGGTCACCGGCTGGATCGACTACCGCATTGGCCTCGCCGGCGACCTGTGGAAGAACGCGGAGTTCGATGCCCTGAGCGCCAAGATCGGCATCCAGGGCCCCATCACCGATGAGCTGACGGGCAAGATCTCGCTGAAGATGGTCGATGATGCCCTGCGCGTGGCCCCGGCTCGCATGCCCGGCATGGGCCCGACGCTGGGCCTCATGGACAACATCTGGCTCGATGAAGCCTGGCTGAAGGGCACCACCGACTGGTGGACCCAGGCCAACTGGACGGTCGGTCGTCAGTACTTCGCCTATGGCCTCGGCCTGATGGTCAACGACGAGCGCCGCGCCCTTCAGGGCGTCCACATGAACGCGCCCGGACTGTGGGGCAGCGACTTCACGGCGGACATCTTCTACGGCGGCGCGGAGTACGACCTGGGCCTGGCGGTGGGCGGGGGCAACGACGGCTACGGAGCGGCCCGTCTGGCGTACAACCGCAGCAAGTGGGGCGTAGCCGGCAACTGGCTCGCCACCGGCCTGTCCGAAGAAGAGGGTTGGAGCGCCGACATGTGGGCGAAGATCTTCAACCGCAACGTTGCCTTCGAGTACGCCGAGCTACTTCAGTACCCGAACGGCGTCCGCCCGGCCGGCAACCCGCCCAGCTCGTGGATGGCCACCGCCCAGATCCTCACCGGAGGCGATGTGCAGGTTGACGCCCTCGCGAGCTACACGTCGTTCGACTACAACATCGTCTACTCGACCATCAACCCGTACTGGGAAGTCATCGACTACGGGAACGACCTCGCCGGCGCTGCCGTGCCGTGGGAGCGCTGGCTGCGTTGCCCGCTGATCTTCCCGGGCAAGCGCCTGATCGGGACGCTGATCCACTTCAACCTGCTCGACATGCCGTGGGAGGTTCGCTACGCCAACGCCAAGACGCTCTTCGGCAGCGTGGAGACCTACGATAACGTCATCGGCGTCAGCGCGACCAAGAAGATCGTGGACGGCCTGAACCTCACCTGCACGTACGCACACGAGACGGCAGCCGTTGCCGGCCTGGACGACATCGATCTGGTGCAGGCCTCGGCGGTCGTGGAGTTCTAGCCTCGAGACGGAGCCCTACGCTCCCTCGGGCACTGGGCGTGCAAACGGCCCCGGCAATCTGCCGGGGCCGTTTGCGTCACGGTCGAGCCGACCGTGCCACGTCCTACCAACCCCGCGAGTCGGGAACGTCCAGCCAGGCGTACCCCTCGACGATCGACTGCTGGCTCATCAGCCCGGGCACGGTCATGTCCATAGCCGCGTGTACGTCGATGGGTGGCTGACTGCCCTCAACGATCGCCTTCAGGAAGTCCGCCACCACGAAGTAGTCGCCACCCCAATGCCCGCTTCTCAGCGCCTCCTCGGAGGGATGGAGCCATTCGTCGGGGAGGAACTCCTCCTCGAAGTCGCTCAGGTCGTGCCACGCGTTCGGGTCGTCGTGGCGCGACTGCAGCCAGACCTTGGGCCGGTCCCCGTGGCCGCGCGGCGATTCGTAGCAGCCTTGGGTGCCCTGCAGCGAGTAGTACGTCATGTTGTGCGGCCGGTTGGAGAGCATGTCGAGGCGGATGTTCACGAGGCCGCCGTTCGCCATCCGGCAGGCCATGTGGATGCTGTCCTCCTGCTCGTACTCGTCGCCGCGCGGATCGCGGTAGTGGTGCCCCGAGCCGAAGCAGCACACGCTCACCACCCGCTGGTCGAACCACTGGACGAGGGGGCCGAGGCTGTGCGTGGGATACGTGCAACCGTTGATGCCCGTCTGCCACTTGCGGCGCCACTTCGTGATCTCGTTGAGGCCCTTCAGCTCGTGGATGTACTCCCCCTCGCCGAAGTACATCTCCCCGAACAGGCCGGCGCGCGCCATGTGACGCACCAGCACGTTCGTGCGGATGTAGCAGTAGTTCTCGGCCATCATGTACATCGCCGCGCTGCGCTTTGCCGCCTGAGTGAGTGCCCGGCACTCGTCGAGCGACACCGCCGCCGGCACCTCGGACAGCACGTGCACCCCGCGTTCGAGCGCCGCGATGGCCTGCGGCGCGTGCAGCGGCATGGGCGTGCCGATGACGACGATGTCCACCTCACCGGCGTCGAGCATGGCGTCGAAGTCGAGGTAGACGCGCTCGACTCCGTTCTCGGCCGCGACCATCCGCGCGCCCTCCTCGTTGAGGTCGCACACGGCGTGGACGCGCGCCTCCGGGTGCGCGTTGAACCCGCCGAAGAAACTCCGCCCGCGCCCCGCCGCTCCGACGATCCCGATGCGCAGTTGCTCAGCCATCCATCAACGCCTCCAGCACCGCATTCGCGATGAGCATGTGGCCGTTGCGGTAGGGGTGCACCGGCTCCGGGCAGAAGTGGTCCGGGTCTCGGTACTCCAACTGCCGCCGGAAGGCCTCGTTTGTCTGCACCAGGCGGGCCCCGTACCTGTCCGCCATGTCGTGCACGACGCCGATGTACTGGGGGATGAGCTTAAGCACCTGCTGTTGGAACGCATCGGGCGCGCTGGTGCGCGCGACATAGAAGGGGTCGATCAGCAGGAGCTTCGGGGCGAAGCCCTCCACCGCGTCGCGCAGGATCGCCTCGTAGGTCTCGCGGAAGGTGACGACATCGACGCCTCCGGGCGCGCCGCCCAGAAACGAGTGAAGGTCGTTGATGCCGATCTTGATCGACAGCCAATCGGGTCGATGGGCCATCACATCCCCAACCCAGCGGGCCTGCAGGTCGGTGACCCGATTGCCGCCGATGCCCTGGTTGATCCACGTGATGTCCCGCTCCGGCCAGCGCGCCGTCACCAGGTCGATGACCTGGCTCACGTACCCATCGCCGAAGGGCGCCGCCGCATCGCGCCGCCCGCAGTCGGTAATGCTGTCGCCGACGAACAAGAACGTCTCGCCGTCTCGGACTGCCAACTCAGCCATATCGGACCTCGGTCTGTAGGGATGCTGCAAGCTGGTCGCGCGTGTTCGCCCTCGGCTACGGAGTCGCCTTCAGCCTTACGGTCCGTCGCTCGCCGAAGTCCGCCCGGCTACGTGCCGCCATCGCGAAGGAGACTGTCGTCTCGCCCTCCGCCCTCTCGATCAACACGAACTCCGCGACCCGGGCGTCCTGTAGGAACGGCGTGTCGGCGGCGATGGGCGCCGTGCGTTCCTGACCATTCGGCAGGCGGCCCGCCAGCAGGACGCCGCCCGGCTCATCGCCCTTCGGCGCGAGCCACGTCGCCTCCGCAAGGTTGCCAACTGAAGCACGGCAGCGCACCGGCTGTTCGGCCTTCACCTCCACCGTGTCGCCGTCGTTCACGCTCCGCCACGGGCCATCGCCGCTGCGAATCTCCAGGGAGTTGAACTCGGCGTTCAGGTAGACCGGCGGGTTGTGGCCGTTGTACGGGCGGTTGCCGACGGCGGTAAGCGGGCAGTTGGCGGAGGTCGTGCCCGTACCCGCCGTGCGCACGTCGGGGCGCTTGCCCTCCTTCACCAGCCGCAGGTACTCCGCCGAGTACGTCTCCCACGCATCGGCGTAGTGGGAGTCGAGGTTCAGGTCGATGTGGGCCGTCGGCAGGTCGTGACGGACGGCATCGAACTGCGGCAGGTGCTTGCGGAGGACCTCGCAGGCGGGGCGCTCCGCGCCGTCGGGATCGAGGATGCCGAAGTCGCTGTTCTCGCCCAACCGGAAGCCTCCCGGCAGCCACCACGGAGCTGCGCCCCGCGCGCCGGACTCGATGAACATCGCATAGAGTGCCTGGTAGGCGGCTTTCTGCTCGGCGAGCTGCTGCGGGTCGGTATTCACGCGAGGCTGGGTCCACGCATCGAAGATGCCGTTGACCGTGTACCCGAACTCCATCCAGACCACGGGTTTCTCCTGCGAGAAGTGCCGGAAGTAGAGTGTCACCAGCCCGCCCTTGCGCCAGTCATCGGCCGGCGTCACCTTCGTCCAGCCAGCCATGAGGCTGTAGCCCTCGGGGTTCATGAAGTCCACGTGCTTCAGCACCCCCGGCGAGTGCGCATGGGCGAAGGCCTGCCCACTGGGGATTCCGCATGCGCCGAAGCGGAAGGAGATGAGGTGTTGCGGGTCGTACGCGCGCAGCGGCTCGACCATCTCGCGGTACCCGCGGCTGAGGACATCGCTCCACGCGCGGCGGAAGGCGGCGACCATCACGTCCCACTGCCCGTGCTGGGTGACCATCTCGGTCG
>Ga0194110_10004922_pt1 | contig 15999 bp, 14 predicted proteins | sample TA2Kig1200mmetaG_FD_146192 | JGI IMG/M metagenome (GOLD analysis project Ga0194110, IMG submission 146192) | Freshwater microbial communities from Lake Tanganyika, Tanzania - TA2015032 Kigoma Deep Cast 1200m | ecosystem: Environmental > Aquatic > Freshwater > Lake | place: Tanzania: Lake... | reverse complement strand
AGTTGTGTGGATCCGCTGCCGTAACTCCCCCACCGCCCCGGCCAACTCCTCGGTCCCACCACAACAGAACCGCCGAGGGATATCGGCTGCAAAATGCCGTACCCATGCGGCATTTGTAAAGACATTATCTGCGCAAATGACCAGCCAGCACGTAGTATACACCTTTCCGCTGGCATGAGCAACCATCCAATTATCCGCTTCCTATCCGTTGCCCCAATTTCTCCAACATATCCGCCGTCATAGCCGCCAGGTCGTAGCTCGGCTCCCAACCCCACTCCTGGCGGGCGGCACTGTCGTCAATGGTCCTGGGCCAGGAGTCGGCGATGGCTTGCCTGAAGTCGGGCTGGTATTCGCAGGTGAACTCTGGGATGTGTTTTTTGATCTCGGCCACCAACTCAGCGGGGGAGAAGCTCATGGCCGCCAGGTTGAAATCGGCGTGGTGCTTGAGCCTGGAAAGGTCAGCCTCCATCAGGTCAATGGTAGCCTTGATGCAGTCAGGCATGTACATCATGGGTAGCACCGTGTCTTCCCGCAGGAAACAGGTGTACCGCTGGTGCCTGATCGCCTCGTAGAAGATCTCCACGGCGTAATCGGTGGTACCGCCGCCTGGAAGGGTCTCGCTGCTGATGATGCCGGGGTAACGGGTGCCACGCACGTCCAAACCGAATCTCTTGAAGTAGTAGTTGCACAGCAGTTCCCCGGCCACTTTGGTGACGCCGTACATGGTCCTGGGACGCAGCACCGTCTCCTGGGGTGTGTTCTCGCGGGGCGTTTCCGGACCAAAGACGGCGATGGAACTGGGACAGAAAACGCGGGCCATCTCGCGTTCCCGCGCCACTTCGAGGATATTGTACAGGCCGTTGATGTTCACCTCCCACGCCAGGTGAGGCTTTTCCTCTCCGACGGCCGAGAGGATGGCCGCCAGGTGATAGACCGTGTCAATGTCATATTTCTCCACGACCTCCTCGACGGTCTCCCTCCTGGTAACGTCAATGAACTCGAAAGGCCCCGACTGGCATAGCTTGTCACTGGGCTTCGTTCTATGGCCTGTAGCTACCACGTTCTCGTGGCCGTACCTCTCCCGCAGGGCCAGGGTCAGCTCGGAGCCGATCTGGCCGCAGGCCCCGCTCACGAGTATCCTTCTCATATCGCTTTTTGACATTGCAATACCTCCATTTCGCTATTCGCTATTCGCTATTCGCTATGTTTGGTCGGGTAGTCCTTGGTCTCTGGTCGGATGGTCTGACTTGGCAATCAGGTCCCATTTCTCTGCCCCCTGCATCGGCGGTGCTCTTTTGATATATCCAAAAAGGAGAGTGTAAAAATCACCCTCTCCTGGCTATCTGGACGACGATCCCATTTACCAACGATCCACATACAAGGGGAATCTTAGGCATAGCTCCCGCACTCTACGTCGAGCCTCCTGCAGCGTCCTCTCATCGGTCGGATGGGAAAGGACAGCATCAATGATATCGGCGGTCTCCTCCATTTCCACTTCGCGGAATCCCCTGGTGGTCACGGCCGAGCTTCCGAGGCGTATGCCACTGGTCACAGTGGCGCCGAGGGGATCGAAGGGGATTCTGTTCATGTTGGTCACGATGCCCGCGTCCTCCAGAACCTCCTGGGCTCGCTTGCCAGTCACTTTCTTGGACCTCAAGTCCACCAACACGATGTGGCTGTCCGTTCCCGCGGTGACAATACGGTAACCGCATTCCTGAAGCGCCTTGGCCAGCACCCTGGCGTTGGCTACCACCTGCTTACTGTAATCACGGAACTCCTGGGTCATGGCTAACTTAAAGGTTACCGCTTTCCCCGCCATGAGGTGCATGTGCATCGATCCCTGGACCCCAGGAAAGACGGCGGCATCAACCTGGTCGGCGAATTCCTTCTTGCAGAGGATGGTCCCCCCACGGGAGCCACGGAAGGTTTTGTAGGTGGTGAAGGTAACGAAATCCGCGTAAGGAACAGGGGAGGGATACGCTCCGCCAGCTATCAGCCCGGCGAAATGGGCCACATCAGCCAGGAGATAGGCGCCAACCTCGTCGGCGATCTCACGAAACCTGGCGAAGTCAATGACCCTGGGATAAGCGCTGCCCCCGCAAACGATCATCTTAGGCCGCTCTCTGGAAGCGATAGTTGCCACCTCGTCGTAGACGATCAACTCCGAATCCGGGTCCACGCCGTAGAACGAGGCCCGATAAAATCTCCCGCTGAAGGAAGCTGGGTGTCCATGGGAGAGGTGTCCTCCGGTAGCCAGGTCCATCCCCAGGATGCCGTCCCCAGGCTGCAGGACGGCGAAATAGACCGCCATGTTGGCGCTTACCCCGGAGTGAGGCTGCACATTGGCGTGCTCCGCCCCAAAGATCTCCTTAGCGCGTTCGATAGCCAGGTTCTCGATGACATCCACGTATTTGTGGCCGCCGTGGTAGCGCTTTCCAGGATACCCTTCTAAGGTCTTGTGGGCGAAGACGCTGCCCTGCACCTCCAAAACCGCCCGGCTGGCGAAGTTCGTCGCCGCAACAAGCTCAATGGTGAAAGCTTGGCGTGCCAATTCGCTTTTCAGGGCAGCGGCGACTTCGGGATCTGCAATTTCTAATTCATTCATCACTCCACCCCCAGGTATGCCTTCCTCACATCGTCGTTGTGGACTAGCTCATCCCCGGTCCCCTGCAGGACTATCTCGCCCGTCTCCAGGATATACCCATAGTCTGCAATGCGAAGGGCAGCGCGGGCGTTCTGCTCGACCAACAGGATCGTTGTCCCCTCATCGTGCAACTGCCTGATGGTTTTAAAGACCTCCTTCACCAAGAAAGGGGCCAGTCCCAGCGATGGTTCGTCCATCAGCAACAGCCTGGGCCTGGACATCAAAGCCCGGCCAACCGCCAGCATCTGCTGTTCTCCACCAGATAAGGTGCCAGCGCTCTGCGAGGCTCTCTCCTTAAGTATCGGAAAGAGTTCGCAGACCGACTCCAAATCCTCGTGCACGCCCCTGGAGTCCCGTCTGGTATGGGCGCCCAGCAGCAAATTCTCCAGCACTGTCAGGTGGGTGAAGACCCTCCTACCCTCGGGAACCAAGGCTATCCCCATCCCTACGATCTCGTAGGCCGGCAATGCGGTCATATCTTTGCCCTCGAAGGTTATCCGCCCCTCCCGCGGCCTCACGATTCCGGAGATAGTCCGCAAGGTAGTGCTCTTGCCAGCGCCGTTGGCTCCGATGAGGGTCACTATCTTTCCCTCTGCCACCTCGAGGGAGATGCCCTTGAGGGCGTGGATTCCGCCATAGTAAACGTGGAGGTTCTCGATATTAAGCATCTTCCTCCTCCACACCCAGATAGGCTTCGATAACCCTGGGATCGTTCTGGATCTCATCGGGAGTCCCGTGGGCAATGGTGACCCCGTGGTCTAACACCAGGATCCTGGGACATATCCCCATGATCAGTCTCATGTGATGCTCTACCAGGAATACGGTCAGGTCGAATTCCTCCATGATCCTGTGGATGAAATCCATCAACTCACGGACCTCCTCAGGGTTCATGCCGGCCGCCGGCTCGTCGAGGAGGAGCAACTTCGGCCTTGTAGCCAGGGCGCGCGCTATCTCCAGTTTCCTTTGTTGCCCGTAAGGCAGGCCACCTGCCTCTTCCTGAGCAACATTGGCCAGACCGACAGTCTCCAGCAATCTCCATGAGTTCTGAGTTATCTCCTCCTCCTCCCGACGATACATAGGCAATCCAAGGGCAGCGACAAAGGGAGAAGAATGGAGCCTTAGATGGTGGCCTACCATGACGTTATCGAGGACGCTGAGCTCCGAGAACAAGCGGATATTCTGGAAGGTCCTGGCGATGCCCAGGGCGGTTATCTTATCCGGCCTTAACCCGGTTACGTCTTTTCCATCGAAGTGGATACTGCCGGCGGTGGGCTTGTATAAACCCGTTATCACATTGAATATAGTCGTCTTGCCCGAGCCGTTAGGGCCGATGAGTCCTACTAGCTCCCCTTCCTCCATCTCGACGTTGAAATCGGAGACGGCGATGAGCCCTCCGAAATGCTTAGACAAGCCGTCAGTCTTTAGAATGGTCATCCTCTTGCCTCTTCCTTTTGAATATCGGCTGCAGCTTCGACAACAGCCATCGCCAGGAGAACTCGTTGGACCCCATCAACCCCCGGCGATAGAAGAGAATAACCAGTAGGAATATGATGGAGAACATCACCATTCTCATCCCTGGGCGTCCGGGAAGGGTTATACTTCCGAAGGTCATGGGCTGGTCAATGGGCCTCAGTAATTCGAAGAGGCTGACATACATGATCGAAGCCAGGACATTCCCGGTTATGCTCCCCACCCCGCCCAGCACCAAAATGGTCACCACCTGATAGGATAGAAGGAAGCTGAAGAGGTTCGGGTCTATAGTGCTGATCAGATTGGCGAAGAGCCCCCCACCCACGCCAGTAAGCAGGGCAGCAATGGCGAAGGCCATGAGCTTATGGTAGAAGATGCTAACGCCGGTGGTCTCAGCGGCGATCTCGTCTTCCCTTATGGCCTTGAAAGCCCGCCCATAGCTACTGTTCCCCAGCATCCAGACGACGAAGATGGTGAAGATGGCACATCCCCAACTCCAAAAGAGGTTCGTGTATTCGGGGATCCCCTTCAGGCCTAGTGAGCCGTTGGTGATGGACTGCAAGTTCATGTTGATGACCCTGATTACTTCAGCGAAGCCCAGGGTCACGAGGGCCATATAGTCGCCGCGAAGCTGAAGGGATGGGATTCCGATTAACACGCCAAATACCCCGGCCAGAAGAGCCCCTAATATCAACGAGGGCAAGAATGGCCATTGGATGACGCTTAGAGGCCAAATGCAAGGAGAGAGGAAAAAACTCTGCTCTTTCTGAGCCGGTGGCAGGGTCAACAGCGCCGTAACATAGGCCCCAATGGCTATGAAGCCCGCGTGTCCGAGGGAAAACTGGCCGGTATAGCCGTAAATCAAGTTGAATGTCACAACCCAGATGATGTTGATGGCGATAAGGTTCAAGATCCTGCGGAGGTAGGGATCCAGATTCTCCTCAGCCCACCATAGGAACAGAAAAAGCACCAGTAAGCTTATTGCCGTCAGGATTCTTGAGGTTCCTTTTCTCATGATATCACGCTTTCTCCTCCTCCACTTTGCCGAGCAAGCCCGTGGGCTTCACGAGGAGGATCAGGATCAAAGCCAAATAGGCGAAGGCGTATTTAAAGCCCGCCAATTCTGGGAAGAAGGCGACGATCATGATTTCGCCCACTCCAAGGATGAAACCGCCTAACATGGCTCCGGGGACGCTTCCAATCCCTCCCACGACCGCAGCAATAAAGCACTTCAGTCCAGGGACTACCCCCATCAGAGGCAGCAGTTGGGGGAATTTCATGCCCCACATAATTGCCCCAGCCGCCGCTAAGATGGAGCCAATGGCGAAGGTCAAGGAGATGACCTGGTTGATGTTGATTCCCATGAGCCTGGCCACCTCGAAATCCCAAGCCACGGCCCTCATAGCCCGCCCCGTCTTTGTCCTGTAGACCAGATAGAACACCCCCACCAGTAAGACACAGGAGATCACAATTATGAAGAAGGTAAGGCTAAGAATACGGACCCCACCTAAGTTCCACTCTTGGGCGAAAAGCGGTGGACGAGGAAAAGCTTTCGGCCTTCCTCCGAAAGTGACGATGCCAACGTTCTCCAGCAAGAGGGAAACCCCGATGGCCGAGATAAGGGCCGAAATCCGGGGTGCATCCCTGAGAGGACGATAAGCGACCCTCTCCACCGCCATCCCCAGGATAGCTGCCAGCGGGATCGTCAGCCCGAAGGACACATACCATGGCAAGGCAAAGAGGGAAACTCCATAGAAAGCCATATAAGCGCTCATCATGAAAATATCGCCGTGGGCAAAGTTGATGAGCCTTAATATCCCGTAAACCATGGTGTAGCCGATGGCGATCAACGCGTACAGACCTCCTAGAGAGATGCCATTGGCCAGGTGCTGTAAGAACATGTCTAAGCTCATACACTGCTCCTAATTCACAATCGAGAAGGTCTTCTCTTTAAAAAGGCAGGTGCCTCTTCATCCTCTCCACAGCCTCGCGGATCCCGTCCTCCGAGGTTGACCCGAACACCATGCGCACATGACCCTGACCATGAGGCCCATAATCTGAGCCTGGAGTCACCACTACTCCTGCCTCATCAATCAACCTTTGAGCGAATTGGTATGCATCCTTTTCTATCCCAGAGATATCAGGGAAAACAAAATAGCCCCCTTTTGGTAACTGACAACGGATACCATCTATGCTGTTCAACCCCTCGACTAACAGATCCCTGCGCTGCTGATAACTGCCAACCCACTCTTTTAACCAATCCTGTGGCCCCCGCAGGGCAGCGATGGCCGCTTCCTGAGCTACGCTACCGGCGCAAATGGAGACGTACAAATGCAACGTATTCGTCAACCGTGATACAAGCTCCGCGCCGGCGGCCAACCAGCCCACCCTGAAGCCGCACGTGGAATAGACTTTCGAAAAACCGCCCAGCAGGATGGTGCGGGCCTTCATATCAGGGATAGAGACCACGTTTTCCATTTTCTCCCCATCGAAAACTATTTTATCAAAGAGCATATCGAATAACACGATAAGATCATTTTCAAGGGCTACTTCGGCTACTTGCTCCAATTCAGCGCGGCCGAAGACGGTGCCCGTAGGGTTGTTAGGGGAATTGATGATAACCGCTCTCGGTCTCGGCCCTGCTTTAGCTCTCAGTTCTTCCACATCTAAAGTCCATCCAGCCTCTTCAATAAGAGGTATCCTGACAACCATACCCCCTGCCAGCATAACGCACGGCTCAAAGATAAGATAAGTCGGATCGGTTAAGATGACCTCATCGCCAGGATTTATCGTGCCCTGGATAGCGATATAGATGGACTCGGCGGTGCCGCTGGTGACCAGGATTTCGGTATCGGGGTTGTAAGACACCCCGGCCTCGGCCTCCAGCTTCTCAGCGATGGCTTCCCTCAATTCAGGTAGACCCTGAAAATCGGTGTAGTGAGTATGGCCTCGATCAAGGGCCCTTTTGGCTGCCTCGATAATGTGCGGGGGCGTATCGAAATTAGGGTCCGCTGTTTCCAGCCTGATGAGACCCTTTCTACCCCTCGCCAATTCACGGGCCCATTCAACGGCTATGCCTTTGCCCTCGAGCCTCGCTATTCTATCGGCGATCATAGCTCGATTCACAGAACTACCTTTCTGAGCCGAATTCTAAGCGATAAAACGCAAAATTGGGAGGAGAAGAGGCACCTCTTCTCCTCCCAACCTACAGGTGTGGGGCTTAGAAAGGCTCTACACTGGTTAAGAACTCGAACTTACCGTTCTTAACCGTCTTGATCACAGCGCTCTTCACAGCATCGCCGGTTTCATTCAGCGTTATCCAGCCCGTGACCCCCTCGAACCTATCCGTTGCATACAATGCATCGGCTATGGCATCGCCATCAACGGAGCCTGCGCGTTCGATGGCGTCGAGGAGGAGCATGTAGGCGTCAAAGCCCAGGGCGGCGAAGGCATCCGCCTCCCTGCCGTATTCCGCCTCAAACTCCGCCACGAACTTGGCGGAAGCGGGGGTGATGGCCCCCTTCGGATGGTAGTGGGTGCTGAAGGCCACGCCTTCCACTGCCGCCCCGCCGATCTCGATCAGCTCCGGGGCATCCCAGGCGTCTCCGCCCAACAGCGCCCCCTTGTAGCCAAGCTCCCTGGCCTGCTTACAGAGCATTGCCGCCTCACCGTAGTACCCCGACGAGAAGATCACGTCCGGGTTCTTGCCTATGGCGTGGGTCAACTGGGCGGTGAAGTCCGTGTCGCCCGTCTGGTAGGAGGTGAAAGCGACGATGCTCTTGGGGTCCCCGGTCAGCTCGATGAAAGTGTCCCTGAAGAAGGCCGACAGGCCGACCGAGTAGTCCTGGGCGACGTCCTGGATGATGGCCGCTGTCTTGGCTCCCAACTCCTCTACAGCATACTTGGCCATCACTGCCCCCTGGAAGGGGTCTATGAAGCAGGCTCTGACATAGAATCTCTTGCCTTGGGTGACCAGGGGGTTGGTAGGCGAGCAGCCGACGACGGGGATATGGGCCTTCTCAGCCACCTCGCCGCCAGCCATGGAGAGGGAGCTACCGTAGCTGCCGATCACGCCCACGACCTTCTCGGCCTCGATCAGGCGGGACATAGCGGTGGCCGCCTCGGTCTTGTCGCTCTTGTTGTCCACCAGGACCACCTCCACCGGCCTCCCCAGGACCTCAGGCCTCAGCTTATTAGCCAGTGCGACGCCATCCCAGGTCATCTGCCCACCAGCAGCCATAGCTCCGGTCATCGGCTCATAGCAGCCGACCTTAATCACGTCTGGCAATGGCGCTGGAGGTACCGGCGTAGGGGTGACGACTTTCTCGACCACCACCTCCTTGACCACTACCTCGGGGGTGGGCGCAGCACAAGCCGAGAACAACAAAACGGCGACCATCGTGAAAGTCACTAAGATCGCCCATCTCTTGCTTTTGAACATTTTTTCATCCTCCTCATTGATGATGATGGGGAAGGACACAGTCCCTCCTAAGTGTAGACTTCATTCTCTAGCTGTTTGGCCTTTTCGCCGGGCTTATTCTTTGCTCTCACCTCCTTCCCTGTCCTCTTCCTGGCTCTAAGAGCTCGGAGGAATTGAAACACTCAGGCTCCTGCAAAGGCAGCTACTATCGAACACGCATGCCTGGGTGAAGACTTCGACTACTTCACCGGCACCATTATATATAGATACCCCCCTTTTGTCAAATTGAAAGAACCCCTCTGCCGACCCCTACAGTAGAGACGCCTTCACCGACGCCAACGGCACTCCCGACACCAGAGCCATCTCCGACGCCGACGGCGAGCATAGACAGTTTTTTCATGAGCGGCTTGTATTCATTCGCGAAAATTTCAAGGAAGCGGTTTGCTCTTGATCAGGACTGTCCATTGGCCTTTCTGGACGGTCTCGCCCCCGTGATTGACCACGGCCACGTCAAAAACGACGATGCCGCCTCCCAGCCGCCGCATCTCCTTCTTGCGGACCACTTGAGCCTCGACGTGGATGGTGTCCCCGATCTTGATAGGGACACGGAACTTCCAATCCAGGCCCATGAAAGCCTCAACGGTGCCCTCCATAAAGCCCAGGCGCTCAGCCTGCCCCGAGGCGATGGCAAGGCCCAGCAGGCCATGAGCAATGCGCTCTCCGAAAATGGTGCCTTTGGCGTACTCGGCATCGGTGTGCAGTTGGTTGTAGTCGCCCGAGAGGGCAGCGAAGGCCACGATGTCGGCCTCGGTCACCGTGCGGCCAGGGCTGATCACCGCATCGCCCACCGTGAACTCCTCGAAGTAACGGCCACGAGGCTGGAAACCAACTGTTTTCTCTTCTGTCATCGTTATTCCCCCTTTGCAGATTTACGGAATATGTTACCACAAAACCCGTTTTAGGGAAAATCCCACAGTGTTCTTTGTCAAGCTCCGACAAGTGTGCTATAATCTGAGGGAATCAGGAAATCAGGCAACCAGGAAACCTGATCCCCTGATCCCTGATTCCCTGATTCCCTGATCAGGAGGTTTCAGATGATTGCAGAGACAGCGAGGCGGATCACGGAGAACATCAAGAAGGTCATCGTCGGCAGGGACGAGGTCATCGAGTTGGCCCTGGTGGCCCTGCTGTGCGAAGGGCACGTGCTGATCGAAGACGTGCCCGGCATCGGCAAGACGACCCTGGCCAAGGCCGTCGCCCGCTCCCTGGGCTGTAGCTTCCAGCGCATCCAGTTCACCCCAGACCTCCTGCCCAGCGACGTGACCGGCATCTACTTCTTCAACCAGAAGGCCCAGGAGTTCGAGTTCCGCCCTGGACCCGTCATGTCCCAGGTGCTCCTGGCCGACGAGATCAACCGCGCCACCCCCCGCACCCAATCGGCCCTCCTGGAGGCGATGCAGGAGCGCCAGATCACCGTGGACGGCGACACCCGGCCCCTGCCCCGCCCCTTCCTCGTCCTGGCCACCCAAAACCCCATCGAGCTGGAGGGCACCTTCCCCCTGCCGGAAGCCCAGGTGGACCGTTTCATGCTGAAGATCAAAATAGGGTATCCCACCGAGGAGGAGGAGAATCGGATTCTGCTTCGTTTCGAGCACGAGGATCCTTTGGAGGAACTGGAGGCCGTCACCTCGGCGGAGGAGCTTTTGACCCTGCAGAGGGAGAGCAGTCACGTTCGGGTGGAGGAGTCGGTGCGGGAGTACATCGTGCAGGTGGCGCGGGCCACGCGGGAGCATCCATCGGTGGAGCTGGGAGTCAGCCCGCGGGGGACCCTCTTTCTCTACCAGACCTGCCAGGCCCTGGCCGCCATCCGCGGGCGGGATTTCGTCATCCCCGACGACGTCAAGCACCTGGCCCCCTACGTCCTGACCCACCGCATCATCATCAACCCGCAGACCCGCCTGCGCGGCCGCGCCCCTGAGGAAGTGGTGATGGAGGTAGTGAATTCGGTGCCGGTGCCGGTGGAGAAATGAGGTGAAGAGTCAGAAGAAGGTGATGACGCTCAGCCAGTCGGCATCAACCTTTTGGAATTGGAGGTTGGCAGGAGAGTGCGATCGGCCGGAAAATGGATCACCCTACTCGGCATCCCAGATGTCCTCTCGGGAACATAGTTCTTCTATGTCGAACCATCCTCCGGCATTGCCCGTCCCAGTGAAGGCGTTGAGGGCCAGGACATCTTCAAGGGTCAACCCCGAAGGTGAAGACTCTTCAGAAAGCAATTCGATCATATCTTGAGTAAGATGATATTTCTCAACCCATCCATCCAGCCTATCGGGATCAAATTGTCGGGAGAAATTCCCCTGTGTACATAGTTCTCTCACCACACCCAGTTCTAGCGTTGGTTCACCAAAGAGGAGATAGTTGTTTAGTATCAGCACGTTCCGCAGGGTCAGATCGGGTGCTACAGGGCCTTCCGTCAGAACCTGCACCAGGTCCGGAGCGAGATCGTACTTCTCAACCAACTCGGGGAGATCAGCCGGATCGAGCGAGGTGTCCCATTCATCCTCCGCTGGGCGGAGCTCAAGTTGGATTACCTTGCGTTCGGGCAGATCAACCCTTTCCAGTGGTTTGAAAACGCCATCTTCATAAATAGCGGTCACTACCTGAGCCATTGCCATCACCCTCCATGTATTGTGGCTGTATTTTAGTCCATTCTTAACCGTTTGTCAATTGGGCGGAAAAGCTTGAGTCATATTACCATTGATTACAGCAAGGAAACCCAATTCAGCGAGGCCTGGATCGCTCTGGCGGTCATGTTGACCGTCTTCGGCCTTGTCTTCCGCCAGAAGAGCCTGATGCTGGTGGCGGTGTTGTTGCTCACCATCGTGCCCATCGCCTGGTTGTGGAACAAGCTGACGCTGAGTGGCCTGCGCTACGAGCGAATCTTCAGCGAGCGGCGGGCCTTCTCGGGTGAGACCCTAGAGCTCACTCTGCGAGTGTCCAATTGGAAGCTGTTGCCGGTGGGGTGGCTGCAGATCGAAGATCAATTCCCGCTGGACGTGCCACTTTTAGACGAAGAACTAATAACGTCGCAGTCGCCGAGCGTTGGGCACCTGGTCACTGCCTTCTCCCTGCGCTGGTACGAGCGAGTGGCTCGTCACTACCAGATACATTGCCCTCGACGCGGCTTTTACCGCTTTGGGCCGGCCCATCTGAAGTCAGGTGACATCTTTGGCCTGTTCAGCCAGGAGGGGTGGCAGAAGGAGCACGACTGGCTCATCGTCTATCCCAGGGTGGTGCCCATCGCCGAACTGGGATTGTTGTCCAAAGAGCCCTTCGGCGAGACCAAGGCCCGGCAGCGCATCTTCGAGGATCCGATGCGCACCATCGGGGTACGCGATCACCAGCCGGAGGACAGCTTCAAGCACATCCATTGGAAGGCCACCGCTCGCCAGCAGAGATTGCAGACCAGGGTCTACGAGCCAACCACTTCTTTCAACCTGATCATCTTTCTCAACGTAGCCACTTTCCCCAAACATTGGCAGGGGACCGATCCCGTTCTTTTGGAACGAGCCATCAGCGTAGCGGCTTCCATCGCCAGTTACGGCGCGGGGCAGCGTTACACGGTGGGGGTCATGGCCAACGGCAGTGTGCCCCACTCGGATCAGCCCATCAAGGTGCTACCGAGCCGCGATCCCAGGCAACTGGCCCGCATCCTGGAGGCCCTGGCGGCGGTGACCGGCTTCGCTACTTCTTCCATCGAGAACCTGCTGCTGACGGAGAGCCCCAAGCTGCCCTGGGGCGCTACCCTGGTGGTAGTGACCGGGGTGGTCAGCGAGGAGCTCGTCGTCACCTTGCTGCGGCTACGGGATGTAGGCCGCCGCCTGGTGCTGGTGTCTTTAGACCAGAAGCCGCCCCCCCCTCTTTCCCCCGCCCCCCTTCCCCCCAAAGTTGGGGGGATTGAGGGGGGAGGGGGGATGAAGGGATTGGAAGGCATCCTCTGTTATCATATACCTGGCGTGGAGATAGATTTTCGTCCCCCGTCGAAGCGGGGCGAGGTGCGAGGGGAGTTCGTGCAGGGCAGGCAGGCAGTGGAAACCTTCACCAGATTGGGAGATTAAGCAGAGCGGGCTCCCATGCCCGTGTTTCGGCGGCGTGGGAGCCGCCTCTGCTGGTAGCTTGTGATCTACTGAGAGTAGGAGTCTAAAGGGCAATGGGGATCCTCCATCTGAACTGGCGCAGGGAAGCGCTGTACGTGACCCTGGTTGCGGCGGAGATGTGCTGGTTCACCCCCTGGTATTTGGTGATCACCCGTCGGGTAGAGGTCGCCGCGCCGTATGCCATAGCGCTGACGCTGGGCATCCTCGTTTGGGCTGTGGTTTATCTCAGCCGTATCATGGATCGCCTGCAGCTCGATCTCCTGTACCAGCGAGTGATCCTGATCGTCGCAGTGGTAATCACTACCGCCTTGATCATGCACTTTCTCCTTTACCCAGGTTACAGCCTGTTCGATCCTGGCTGGTTGGGAAAGGCAGGAGGGTCGCTTCTGTATTTCTACTCGCTGCCACCGGAAGCCGTCGTCGTTGCCATTGTCCTCTTCCTGTGGTGGCGAGGGATCAGCATCGGTCAACGCCGTTTGACTTTCCAGGGGGTGGCCTTCTCCTTTCGCCTGGGCGTCCTGGTGCTCATCTTCTCCACGCTGCTGTTATCCATTTCCGTGGCCTATGATTCCACAGCATTTGTTCTGCCTTTCTTCTTCTTCAGCCTCCTGGCCGTCGCCCTGGCCAGGGTGGAAGAGGTCAACCAGGCCAAGGGAGGCGTGGGGGCGCCTTTTAACCTCACCTGGTTAGCCATATTGCTGGGCTCGATCGCCACCGTCCTGGTCACAGCCTGGCTCATCTCCAGGGTTTACTCCATCGAAGGCTTCTCCCAGGCGTTGCGCTGGCTACAGCCTGTCTTTGATCCGCTGCTGAGGGTGGTAGAGTTCCTTCTCATCTTGTTGATCAGGCTTCTAAGCCCTCTCTTGGAGTGGTTGCTCAGGATCTTCCAAGAAATCTTTGCCGGCCTCGCCAGGAACATGGCCGGGCTTGAGAGCTTTGAGCCGCCGTCTCCTGAGGACTTTCAAAGGGTCGAGCCCATCAAACTGCCCCGTTTGTTGGTAGATGCCTTGCGTTACATCTGTCTGGGTATGACCGTTGCAGGTATCCTGGCGGCGCTGGCCCTTGGTCTGCGGCGACGACTGGACAGGCAGCGAAGAGGCGACGAGATCCGCGAATCTCTCTGGTCATCAGCCGCTCTCGCTGAGGGGATGTTGAGCTCCCTGCGCGACGGCTGGGCTCGCCTCAAGGACCTGGCTGGACTGGTGGGGCGGTTTGGCCCGGGTATGCGGCTCTACGCGGCGGTGTCCATCCGCAAGATCTATGCGAACATGGCCCGGCTGGCGGCGATGCAGGGCTTCCCTCGACAGCCTGCCCAGACGCCCTACGAGTACCTGCCAGCCTTGGGGTTGGCGTTTCCCGACTGCCAGGCCGAAGCCATAGCCATAACCGAGGCCTACGTGAAGGTGCACTACGGCGAAGTGCCTGAAAGCATCGGGGATTTGCAACTCATTCGGGAATATTGGCAGCGGATTCGAGAACGTGAAACGTCAAACGTGAAACGTGAAACGTGAGGGGCAGTTCACGTTTCACGTCTTCACGTTTCACGTCTTCACGTTTCACGATCCGAGGTGAAAAGAACATGGCTAAATACATTTTCTGCACCGGGGGAGTAGTATCCTCCGTAGGCAAAGGGGTTACCGCCGGCGCCATCGGTCGCATCCTCAAGAGTCGCAGTGTCTCGGTGTCCATCCAGAAGCTGGACCCCTACATCAACGTTGATCCGGGCACCATGTCGCCCTATCAGCACGGGGAGGTCTACGTGCTGGAGGATGGCGCGGAGACCGATCTCGACCTGGGCCACTACGAGCGTTTCATTGACGAGAACCTGACCCGGGCCAGCAACGTCACTACTGGTCAGGTCTACGCCGAGGTCATCGCCAGGGAGCGGCGGGGCGACTACCTGGGCGGGACCATCCAGGTCATCCCCCACATCACCGACGAGATCAAGCGTCGCATCCGTCTGGTGGCCGAGGAAAGCGGGGCCGAGGTGGTCATCGTAGAGGTGGGGGGCACCGTGGGCGACATCGAGGGGCTGCCTTTTCTGGAGGCCATCCGTCAGATGCGCAAAGACCTGGGCCGCGAGAACACCCTGTACATTCACCTCACCCTTCTGCCCTACATCAGCTCCACCGGCGAGTTGAAGACCAAGCCCACTCAGCACAGCGTCAGAGAGTTACGGGGGATAGGCATCCAGCCCGACGTCATCGTTTGCCGCTCCGATTACCCGTTGGGCAGGGAGGCCAAAGAGAAGATCGCTCTCTTCTGCGACGTCGAGCAGCGGGCGGTCATCCCGCTGGTAACCCTGGAGAGTATCTACGAGATACCTCTCATCCTGGAGGGAACGGGGCTGGGGGGCTTCATCGTCGAGCGCCTGGGGTTGCCCGCTGGCGGTCCTGATCTGGAAGGCTGGCGCGAGCTGGTCGAGGAGATCAAGCGTCCCAAAGAGACCCTTCACATCGGCATGGTGGGCAAGTACATCGAGCTACAGGATGCTTACCTCAGCGTGCGCGAGGCCCTCTATCATGCTGGCGTCCACAGCGGCTGCGACGTCCAGATCAACTGGATCAACGCCGAGGATTTGGAAAAAGGGCGGGGCCTGGACACGTTGGGCCAGGTGGATGGTATCGTCGTGCCGGGGGGGTTTGGCTATCGGGGCATCAAGGGCAAGATCGTCGCCGCCCGTTATGCTCGGGAGAACAAAGTGCCCTACCTGGGCCTTTGTCTGGGCCTGCAGGTCATGGTCATCGAGCTGGCGCGGCATGTCCTGGGCAGCGACGAGCCCAACTCCACCGAATTCGACAGCGCCACCAGGCATCCCGTCATTGACCTCATGCCAGAGCAGCGGGGCATCTCCGACATGGGGGGCACCATGCGTTTAGGGGTCTATCCGTGTCGGTTGGTCCCTGGCACCAAAGCCGCCGCTGCTTATGGGCAGGAGATAGTGGGTGAGCGCCATCGTCATCGCTTCGAGTTCAATAACGCTTACCGAGACCTATTGACGGAGACCGGGTTGGTGCTGAGTGGCCTCTCGCCCGACGGCCGTTTGGTGGAGATCGTGGAGTTGGCCGATCACCCCTGGATGGTAGCCAGCCAATTTCATCCTGAGTTCAAGTCTCGGCCCAACCGTCCCCATCCTTTGTTCCGTGCTTTCCTGGCTGCGGCCAGCGCAAGGAAATTTGCCATTTCAGGGTAATGCGAGTATAATGTTTGCAGATACATGCCAGTTTGCCACCCTAGCTCAATCGGCAGAGCAAGCGCTTCGTAAGCGTTAGGTTAGCGGTTCGATTCCGCTGGGTGGCTCTGCTCAA
>Ga0194110_10004917_pt1 | contig 16011 bp, 6 predicted proteins | sample TA2Kig1200mmetaG_FD_146192 | JGI IMG/M metagenome (GOLD analysis project Ga0194110, IMG submission 146192) | Freshwater microbial communities from Lake Tanganyika, Tanzania - TA2015032 Kigoma Deep Cast 1200m | ecosystem: Environmental > Aquatic > Freshwater > Lake | place: Tanzania: Lake... | reverse complement strand
GACCTGGGCCAGCTCCTGACGGCTCTGGGCCGCGGCCCCCAGCAAGCCGAGCTTGCGCTCGGGAAGGAGGTGGCCTAAGATGAGCCCCCGGGCCGCCGCCTATTTCAACGGAGTTCGGGACATCGCCTTGAGCAGTTGCGCGGGTTGGGTGGCGATGACGCGCGTGCCCTCTACGATCTCGATATGCTGACTGACTACCTCCTCACCACCCCGCAGGCACACGATGGCCTGCTGGTAGAGCTCGGCGGGGAGGAAGGCGCCCCAGTCAGCGAGAAGGTCGAGCATGGTCTTCTTGAGCCACTCACCGTCGCTGTCCGTGTCCAGCCAAGCGGCGTCCTCCACACTGTATCGGCGGCGCTGCTCAGAGGTGAGCCGGGTGGATACGAACGTGTACTGTACGGCTGGCGGCCGCATGTTGATCAGCCTCCCGTGATTGAGGCCGGCCAGCAGCAGGTACTGGATGGCTTGCTTGCGGTGGTCCCGGGTCAACGTGCTCGCCGTCTTCAATTCGTACATCGCCGCCCCATCCAGCAGGATGTCCATGTGGTACGTCCTGGCAAACTCGCGGAATGAAACCTTGATGGGCACCTCCAGCCGCACATCCTTGTGCCCCGCCCTGTGGCACCGGAAGGCCAGTTCCTTCTTGTAGATCTTCTCATCCCAGAGCCGCCCAAGCTCTTTATGGATATCGAAGATCAGTCTCATCACCCCATAGTCAATCTCATAGAACTCCTCCTGCGAAATTGTCCTTATCCCCTCGGGCCCCTCTATCGGCATCCTATCTCCTCCTCTCTTCTCTTATCATTTTACCCATAATCATTTTACCTTTTCTCTTCTCCTCTTCCCGCCTCAACATTATCCAGAACCGCCGGCCCTTCCGCGGAAACCCCGAACGTGCCGGCCTTGATCTCCGGGTCCTTCACGCCGCCAGGGAACACCTCTTTGCCATTGAGCCAGGCGCGCAATGTGTCGCCGCGGGCTTCAAGGCGCATGGTGTCCACCCTCCACTGGTGCAGCCCGCGCTCCTCGGCTATCGGCTGCGGGGTCTCGCGCCACCCGGGGCATATCGGATTCGTCTTCCAGTCGAAGGGGGCCAGGGCGGGCGGCGAATCGGTCTTGGCGAGGACCGTGTCGGCGCCGTTGACGCGCTTGATGAGGCGGGCCTCGGAGCCGTCGTCGCGGCGCTCGACCTCCAGGCGGTAGTGGTTGTTGCCATCCGTGGCCCGGATGACGAGGCCGTGGACAGCCCTCCGCCCCTTGCCTATCTCGAATGGCTGCCCCCTCTGGCCGGGCGTGAGGAAGACTTCGGCCTGGACGCTGTAGTCGGTCCAGGGCGTCGCGTGGTCCCAGAGAAGAATGGACTTGGCGGTGCGGCTGTGCTGCCAGAGGGAGTTGAGGAAGGTGTGGCCCGCCGCGGGCGGGTGCCAGACGCCTTTCTCGCCGCCCAGGTCATGGCTCGACCAGAAACGCAGCACAGCCGTGCCGCAGTTGAAGTCGTCAGTGAAGCGGTGGGCGACCTGGATGGGCGCCGTGGCCTTGATGTCGCCCGCTTCGGCGGTGATCATGCACTCGCCCGGCTTGTCGCAGACGAATCGCCCGTCCGCATCCACCTTTCCCTCTGAGCAGGTCCACTTGACCTGGGTGGGCACTTGCTCGCCGAGGCCGTTGAGCACCGTGGCCTTCAGCACGATGGGCATGCCTGCCGGTATGGAGACCTGTCTTGGCGAAATCCGGATTTCGGCAGGGGCGTTCGTCGCCGCCGCGAACGTGAGGTCGGCCATGTAGAGCCGCTGGTTCTTCAGGTCGGGCAGGGCGCCGGCCATGTAGTACTCGTTGGGCACGGTGAGGCGGATCGCCAGCTTGCCCGCGGGCAGGGTTGCATACCAGGAGTAGGGCGTCCAATCGGTGGTGTCGATGACCTTCGTCTCCAGCTTCTGGCCGTACTGTCCACCGATGTTGAGGATGAGAAGGGGCCACGCGACGCCGAACTCGGCCTTGGCCCTCACGGTGAGGACGTGGGGGCCGGGCTTCTCGACCGTCACGAGGGTCTCGTAGTGTGTGCCGAACGAGCCGCCCTTGAAGGTGATGCTGCCGTCGGGGTTGGCGCCGCGAACGGATGTGAACTCGCCGATGGCGAGCTTCGTCAAGGGGGTCTTGACGACCGGGAAGAGCACCGGGTTGCGGCACTGCCGAACGTATTCGGCGTAGGTGAGGTCGCCCACCTTTGCCGCGATCTCCAGCTTCGGCGGCTCTTTCTCGATGGTGAGCTTGTTCCCGGCCGCATCCTTGTCCACGAAGAAGCCGGGAATTGTGACCAGCCCGCGGTCGTCGGGCGTGACGCTGCCGGCCTGGATGAGCTGGCCCGTGGCGACCTTGCGGTTGGCCCAATGGTATTTCCTGCCCTTCTCGATCTTGAATTGTTGGAGCCGCCAGGGCGTGATGTCGGCCTGCCCGAAGCGGGCCGGAGTGGGGGGCACGGAGGGGCCGTTGAGGACGCGCCCCTCATCGCCGATGCGGATGGCGGCCTCGAAGCGCTCGGGAGTGTCCACCAGGGCGAGCGGCTCCTTGCTCTTGAGCTTGAAGGGGTTTTCGGGGGTGTGCCAGACGAGATAGCCGTTGAGGGTGCCGCGCGGCTCCTTCTTCCAATCGGTTTGGGGCACCTCGCAGAAGTTGACGTTCGTGATGGCGAGATATGCCTGGTTGCGTGGGATGCCGGGCCAGCCCCCGTTTGGGGCGTCGCCGATGTCGCACCACCACCAGCGTCCGCCGCGCTTGTCGGCGGCAAGGGCGAGGATGAGGCCGGGATAGCCTGCCTCGCCCCAATGCGAGTCGTCGGAGCGGTCGTAGTTGACGCTCTGGCACAGGCCGATGAAGGGCCAGGCGCGGTCGGGGAACTCCTTGGAGAGCCAGACGGGATCGCAGTAATCCCAGACTGGAAGGCCGAGGTCGTTCTTGAGCGCCCATTCGCGCTTGCCGACCATCCGCCATTGGCCGGCTTGGCGGGGAGCGGTCCAGGGCACGTCCTGCGCGGCGGAGCAGAAGGCGAAGACGTCGGGGTGGTGGATGGCCATGAGCATCGCCGAGCTTTCGCCCGTGAAGACCACATGGTCGCGGCTGGCCTGGGGGAGTTCCTGGAAGAAGTAGCCGATCTCGCGGAGCAGGCGGTTCTCGAAGAACGGCTGCACCGTGGCCTTGCGGGGGTCGCGCCCCGTGTTGCTCGCGTCGTGATAGCCGTAGAGGTTGCCCGAGCGCTGGATGTGTGGCCCCCAGCGGGCCGATTCGTCGGGGCCTTTGCGCCCGCCGTAGTAGAAGCGGCCGCCCTCCTTCCAGCCGCCGCGGCTGAAGGGCACCGCCCGCGGCGGGAACGGCGCCAGCCGCGTGGGCGGAATGTAGATGCCGTCGGTGTTCACCTCGGCCAGGGCGTGCGACCAGAACGGCTCGGCGACGATCCAGGGCGGGAGCGCGCCCGGCTTGCTGAAGCCGACCAACTCGCGCGGGGGCACGAGGCGGAAGAAGAAAGGCGTCGAAGGCTCGGTGTGCAGCCCGTCGCCCCCGCCGCCCCAATAGACGTATTCGCGTATCTGCCGCTGCCGCCCGTGCTTCACGCTCTCGTTGAAGGCCACCTGGAGGACGGGCCGCGGCGTCTCCACCTTCACCTCTAACGGCTCGGCGAGGGCGTTAGCCGACGAGAAGCCCTCGCGGTTCTCGTTCCCCTCAATCACCGATGTGACGGCGAAGAAGAGCTTGCCCGGCTCGCGGACCGTGTGGACGAAGAGGCCCGTGCCGTCGGAGAGTTCAGGGCCTTTCAACTCGCGGAGCCCTTCGCCAAGCACTTTGGCATCGGCGAGCCACTTGCCGCCCTCGACCTTCTCCGGCCACGTGTCGTCAATCACGAAGTTGTATCGGAGCGGAATCTTCGCAACGAGTGCGTCCCAATACGCCTTCTCGGTCATGTCCTTCGGGCGTTCGCCGCCTGGGAGGAGGTGTGCCTTAAAGTGAATGTAGGCCGCGTAGCTGCCCATCCCGTCGCGGGAGTAGACGGTTCGGCGGTAGTTGAGTTGCGAGTTTCCTTGCGCCTCGCCGACCATCGTGGCTCGGTCCAGATTCCGTGCGGTGATCGCCTCCGTATGCACATAGGTCCTATAGGTCCTATCGAAGAACGCCCCGTCGTAGGGGGTCTGCTTCCACGTCAGAAACACCTGCCCCGACCGGTAGAATGCCCTCAGCTCGGTCGGCTGGGGTGGGCGGTTGGGATTCGGCCCGGCGCACGTGATCTCCAGATAGGGCCGCTGCCACGAGGGCTCAAAGTCGTTCGCCGGCAGGGGGAAGTTGGTCCTCAGCACAACCTCCCGCAGGTTCGCAACCTGCGGGAGGTTACCCGTGATGTCCCACTCATGGCACACGGGCGAGGCGAAGGCGAAGGGGCAGCTCACGGCAAGTGGCTCGGCGGGAGCCTCGCCCTCCCTCCACACCTTGAGGCCATCGAACGCCGGGTCATTCCACCGGTCAATGCTGAACGCCTTGGCGAGAGGCGCGCCGCCCTCCAGGTTCACCCACAGCCGCAGCACCGCCTTGTTCGGCTCTTTGATCTTCGATAGGTCGAACCGAATCGTCGCGCCATCCTTCTCGCTCTTGAGGGCCGTCACGCCCGTGGTCTTGCACGTGTCCTGCTCGCCGACCCTGACCGTGTAGGTGGTCTCCCCTCCCGTGGCCAGTGCGCCGATGAGCGACAGGGCGGTCCCAAGTGTGAGTCTTCTCATCTTCTTCTCCGTACCCGAAAACCGAACACCGATCACCGAACACCGTTCTTGAAGAACCTCGGCTCCGCCCAGAACAGGAGGATGCGCTGGCTGTCCTTGAGCGAATCGAGGCGGGTGACGAGTTTGATCTCCTTGGCCCTATCGAGGCTGGTGGCCACGAGGAGGCGCGGCTCGTCGCCGAGGGTCATCAGGCCGCTCTGGGCGGCGAGCTTGCCGTCGAGCCAGACCTCGAAGCAGGCCCGGGCGTCGCGGTGGAGCTGCGGGTTGGCGTTCTCCTTCGGGATGCCGGCCTCCGCCGCGAATGCCGTGAAGCTCGAGCCTTCGAGCTTGTATACGCTTTCGTGGTGGGGCCGCACCCAGAGGGCCTTCGCGTAGTCCTTCTTCCACCCTTTGAGCGTGGCCGTGCCGATGTGCCAGCCGTAGTACATCGAGGCGTCAATCCGAGGCTTGTCCTTGTCGTTCGTCCGCATCCATTCGTTGTTGTTTTCCAGTGCCACACCGTGGGCCAGGATGCCGTGGCGGACGAGGTGCTTCTTGTCCACGTCCTCCAGCGGCACGGCCTGGCCGGGCGGGAGCGCGGCGGGGGCCTGATAGTCTGGCAGAATACAGGTTGTGACCTGAACCAGTCGGCTCTCGCCGCCTGCCTCTAAGAAGCCGACTGTGGCCTCCCGGCGCGCGGCGGCCTTGTCCGGCGGCGCGGCCTTGATTTTGACCAGCATCGCCTCCCCAGGCGGCAGTGAGCCTACTCCGGGCGCGGCCATGAGCCAACCCTCGGAGCCCGCCGCCCTCCACCTCAACTCCTTCGCCGAACGGTTGAAGAGGGTCAGCGTCCTGGCGTCGGACCCGCCCGTCGGCACATTCAGCACGATGCTGTCCAAAGAGAGGCTGAAAACGGGGCTGACGTTGGCAGTCACAGCAATGGCATCGGTTCGGCCACTCGTCACGTCAGTGACGCTGAGCGCGCCCTTGGCGGCCTTGCCCGCCGGCAGGGCCTCGCCATCAAGGATCAGGGCAAGTTCCTCGTCCGAGTCCAGAGCGCCCTCGGACTTCGCCAGCATGAGCCACGCGGCGTCCGACGCCGCCTTCCAGGCTCGCGGCTTCGAGGTCCAGTTGCGCAGCGTGAGCGCGAGCTTGTGCTGGGAGCGAGCGGGAACGTCCGCGGCCAGCTCGGTCCCGTCCGCCGCAATGCCTACCGAGCCCGCAATCTCGGCGGCCATCTGGTAGAGGCGGCGCGAGCGCTCCTGCCAGCCGGCCGCGCCGTACTGGAAGAAGCGGGCGGCGGGCACGCCGGCCGGGATGTAGACCGTGGCCTGAAGGTGGCCGAAGAGCGCTTCGGAGGCCCGCTTCGCCAGTTCGTCGGGGAGAATCTTGCGTCCGAGCATGTCCTCGATGAAGATGCGGGCCTCGGCCTCCTGAAGCCCCTCCAGCATCATCTCGAAGCGGGCGCTGCTCTCGGCGCCCGCCGGGCCGGGCCAGAAGAGGGCGTGGACGGGCATCCCCGGCTGAAGGTAGACCTCGCCGCCGCGGGTGCCGTCGAAATATGCCTCCTTCCAGTAGTCGGCCCCCAGCCGGCCAACTCCGCGCGTGCCTACTGTGAGGGCGCGGTCAACTGCCAGGCGGAAGCCAAATGGGGGAGAATTGCCCGGCAGGCAGAGCACGCTCCCGCCGCCGCGTGGGTTCTGGAACTCCAGCTTCGGGTTGCGCCAGCCCTGGTCGTTCTGCATGAGGGACATCGAGCTGTAGACCTTGTATATCCAGGAGAACGCCTTGTAGTATTTGGGGTGGGTGCGGAGCTCGTGGCCGCCCATCGCCCAGTAGACGTCGGGCGTGAACTCGTCGAGCAGGTACTTCAGGTTCGGGTCGCCCTCGCTGTCCCAGGCGTAGCCCCAGAAGAGCGCCCTCTCCTCGCCGCGGGCCTTCATGTGGTTGTAGGTCGCAGTAGCGAAAGCGCCCCAGATGGCGCGCCGCTGCGCCTCGGTGAGCGTGGGGCCAGCCACCTTCATCGCCTCGCGCTTCCCCGTCGCTTCATCCCGGACCATCACTTCGGGCGGGTTCGCGGGGTTGCCGTGCATGACGACGAAGCAGATGACCCGCGGCGTGCCCCAATGCTTCCTCACCATGTCAAGGTAGCGGTCAACCAGCGTGTAGTCGAAGGCGAGCGAGCCGTCCTTCCTGCGGATCCACTTCAGCGGCGAGTCGTCGCGGTTCCCCAATTCCGTGCAGGTGAGGACTGGCACGAAGGCCCATTGGTTGCCCGCGCGGCCGAGCAGGCGGAGCGAGGCGTCGAGGAGCCTGAAGTGCTCCTCCGACCAGGGCGTGACGCCGTATTGCTTCGCCACGCCGTATGGGCTTTGCTCAAGTGCCATCGCCGTGCGGAAGTCGGGCGAAGCGGGCAGACGCCAATCCACCACCTCGACCTCCACGGGCACAGCCTTTGGCTCCATCCCTTCCGCCTGGATAGTGACCGAGCCTTTGTAGGTGCCCGGCGCGGCCTCCGGTGGCACGGAGATTGAGACCCAGATGGCCTGTGCCTTGCCCTCCGGCACCTCGGCCGGCCCAACGGCCGGAATGTGGTCGAAGAAGGCCACATCGTCCATTGCCTTGAGGAGCTTCTCGCGTGGCAGGCCCTCGACATTGCTCAGCCCATATTGCCGCAGGGAATCCATGCCCCCCTCGATGGGGTCGGAGAGCGTCTTGCTCCGCCCGCCGCAAAGGGGCGCCAGGTGGCTGAGCGGGTGCGGCTGCATGGCCACAGCGCGAGCCGGCAGCCCCTTCACCTCTGCTGTCACGCGCAGCCCGCGGAGCGGCTTGTCGGCGCCGACCGCGAGCTGAGCCGAGTACGTGCCGTTGCGCGCGCCGACGAAGCGGACAGTCCCGGCGCCCTGTGTCGGAGCTGGTGCTGGGATTGTCGCGCTTTCGCGCGAAAGCGCGGCAATCGCGCCCCACTCCGTGTCGTGCAGCCGGTGGTGTGGGTCAACCGCCCACACCTGGATTCCCGCCGGCCGCCGCACCATCGAGGGGAGCTCGCCCGAGGGGCACCGAAGCGCGAAGGCGTTCACCTGCGCGTGTGGCCACGAGTAGTTGCCCCAGCCCACCCAGGCCTGCCCCTCGCGGCAGGTGACAGGATGGATGCGGGCGGCGCGGACCTCGATGGCGAGGACGTTTTCGCCCTTTTGCAGCAGCTTCGCGGGCACCTTCACGTCAGCCAGCCGGCGGTCGCGGAGGGTCTGGATGCGTTCCCAGGTCTTGCGGGCCACGCTGGTCGTCCCTCGGTGGCACTCGGCCACGTCGGGCTGGTTGTGGGGGTGCGGCATGTCGGCGAAGCGGCCGAACATCTCGGGCAGATACATCTCCTGGCCGGGCCAGCGGTCCTTCCCGCCCTTGAGCGATTCCTCCAGTCGCTTGCGGGAGCGCTCGCTCATCTCATCGGGCCGACGGATGTAGGCGTCGAGCGGATAGTCCTCGCCGTGGGCGTCGGCCAGGCCGCCCTGGGGCAGGTGGCCGCGGGCGACCTCCTCTCCATTCAGCAAGACACGCACGCCGCCGCGATAGGCGATGCTCAGCGACAGGTCGCCGGCCTCGGCCGGCTCGGGCACGAAGAAGGGGAAGCGGTAGAAGCAGGCGCGGACGTTGAGGTTCTGGACTCCGAAGCCGAGCTCAGGGCGGCCGATGAGCCAGGGCTTGCGCTCGCGCGGCCAGCCGCCGTCGTCGAAGCCCGGCTCCGCCCAGCCCTCGGGCGGCGCGGGGCGGTTCATGAACCGCTCTGCCTCGGGCGCCGGCTGAATCCCAGCGTTCGAGCAAACGAACCGCACCGCCGCGTGGTCCCGCCAGTCCTCCTTCTCCCAGTCGAGCTTGCGGAACGCCAGCCGCGCCTTCGTCAGCCGCTCGAGCGTCCGCAAGTCGCCCTTCGTCAGGTAGTCCCTCTCCACCGCCTCCTTCAGCGCCCGCGGCTGCATGCGGTCCCAGTCGAACTGGTAGTAGCTCCGCACATAAGCGCGTTCGTCGAGGACCAGCGTCGAGTCATCAGCTCCCTGTACGAGGGTGTAGAAAAGGGCGATCGCCGCAAGGAGCATCTTCAATCGTCCTCGTCCTCGTCCCTCGTCCTCGTCCTCGATTCTCTTGGCTTGGGCGAGGAGAGGAGTCGAGGACGAGGACGAGGACGACGGACGAGGACGATTAGAGGACAGCAGCGCGATCGCCACAAGGCGCATGAAAACTTCTCCTGTTGAAATCCCCGCCGAAAGCCCTATAGTATGCCAGTTACGCTCGCTTTTTCCAACCGACCGAGGGCTTGCCATGCGAACCGCTCTCCTCTTGTCTCTTATATCAACCACTGTGGGCGGGGCGTCTCTGCCCCGCGAGGAGGCCCTGCGACGCTTCGGGCCGCCCGCTATGCACGTGGCCAGGCCAACCGAACCGCCGGCCATTGACGGCAACCTCGACGACCCCGCCTGGCAGAAGGCCGAACCCGTCACGCTTCGCCACCTCGAGGGGCTTTGGGAGCCGCCGTCGCAGAAGACCGAGGCCCGCGTGTTGGCCGATGAGAAAGCCATCTACTTCGCCGTCAAGTGCTGGGAGGCCGAGCCGCAGCGCATGATCGCCGCGGGCGACAAGCGCGATGCCGACCTCTGGATGGGCGACACGGTGGAGGTCTTCCTCGACCCCGGCCACCGCGAGACCCGCCACCAATATGCCCACATCATCGTCAACCCCAAGGGCGTCGTCTTCGACAGCAAGAACAAGGACGCCCGCTGGAACGCCAACCTCCAGGTCGCCACGGGCAAGTTCGAGGGCGGCTGGACAGTCGAGCTTTCGGTGCCGATGGCCGACCTCGGCGTGGCGGGCGCAATCCCCAAAGTCTGGGGCCTCAACGTCAACCGCCAGCGGCCAGAGCTCGGCCAGATCGCCCCCGTCAAGGGCATTCGCGGCCACTACGAGAAGCTCAAAGACCCCGCCGCCTACCGCGAGGGCGAGGACACCGCCTGGGCTCCCACCCTCTGCCACTCAAGCCATGTCGTCCAGCGCTTCGGCCACGCACTCCTCGAAGCCGGCACCGCCGAGGTCAAGCCGCCCGATAAGCTCTTCGAAGTCCTCTTCCGCGCGAACTTCGACGACGGCAAGGTCGGCCCCTTCGAGGACGCCGAGATCGCCAACCAGAGCTTCCGCGGCCCAGGCAAGTGCATCCAGCCCAAGGGCGGCTCAGGCACCATCTACTTCCGCCACGGAATCGAGACGCTCGACGACGTGACCCTTATCATGGCCCTCAGGATGCCCCAGAACGGCCGCCTCTACTACTACGGCCGCGCGCCCGACGACGAGCAGTGCGAGGCCGACCGCCACGAGGTCTTCATGACCCCCGAGGAAGCCAAGCAGCGCAAGTTCCCCGCGATGGACGACTACGACACCCACGGCTCCATGATGGCCTGGAAGAGCCACGGGCGGCTCGTCAAGTTCCCCGGCCCCTGGGCCGTGATGACCGGGCACTTCTCCGAGCCCAGCATCGGCTCCGTCATGTCCCCCGGCACCGATTGGGTCATCCTCCGCACCCGCCTCGGCCAACTGCGCCGCCAGACCAGCCAGGGCCTCGTCCCGCCCGAACAAGGCTACCCCAAGGGCCTCGTCTTCCACGCCGGCAGAGAGCCCTACCAGATTGACGACTTCATCATCTTCCGCGGAGCCGACCTCGAGCCCCCGGCCCGCGTGGCCGGCCTCAAGGCCGAGCGCAAGGGCGACGAAACCCTCCTCTCCTGGAACCGCTCCGACGACAACACCCTCACCGCCTACTACCGCGTCACCGTCGGCGCCCCTGGCGGCCCGCGGCTGATGGCCGAGACCCATCGCCTCACCCTCACCCTCCCCGCGGCCCAGGCCGCCGCCAAGCCCATCACCGTCGCCGCCCTCGACCTCTACGGCAACGTTTCCGAAGCCTCAGCGCCAGCCAGCCCATGATGTAATGCCTCAGCGACGGGTGGCGGCACGTGGGGAAGGTTCGTAGTGCGGGCTTCAGCCCGTCTCTTGGGCCTGCGACGGCAGGAGTTGACTCGCGCCCCCCTGCCCCCCTTGAGCCGCGCCCGCCCCCATACTGGATCAACTCCGCGCCGCTCACGCTTGATCCACTATGGGCGCTTTGGCGATCCGGACGCATCCGGGGCGGTCCCGCCATACTGTATCAACTGTGCGACACAGGTGTTTGACCCACTATGGGCGCTTTGGCCATCCGGCGGCTTCCGGGGCGGTCCCGCCATACTGTATCACCTGCGCGACACAGGTGTTTGACCCACTATGGGCGCTTTGGCGTCCCGGGCGGCTCCGGGGCCTTTCCTGCCCATCTGTATCACTCCGACAAGCTGTTTGATACAGTTGGGGCGTTTTGCCAATCCGCACGATTGGTTTCGGAGCCTGACACCCATAAGCCCCCAGGAAGACCCCTTGAAGCAACGGAGCCAAAAAAAGAAGCCGCAGGCCGTTTGTGCGGGCTGCGGCGGTCGCCAAAAGGCGCTTGCCTGCGAATCTTTCCTCTTGTTATGGTAAGACGCAGGCAGGGATCGGATACAATCCGAATCCTATGATACCACTTTACAGCCGTTTGTCAACATGATATTCTCTCCCGCGGGTCCCATAACCCTGGAGGGCAGCAACATGCCAACCTACCTCGGTCTGGACGTGGGCACCAACTCAGTGGGCAGTGCCTGGGTTGATACGGACAGGCGGCTTGTGGAACTCGCCGTGAGCGTGTTCCCGGCTGGCGTGGACGACAGGCGCGAATCGCGCGCGAAGACCCGCCGGAAGATGCGCTCCCAGCGCCGCACCATAGGCCGCAGGGCGGCCCGAAAGCGCCGGCTCTACGCCGAGCTCTTCCGCGCCGGCCTCCTGCCCGCGGGCGAACCCGAACACCCGGCGCTGCACCCGCTCATGGACTCCGAGCCCTGGGTGCTCAGGAACCTCGCACTCACGCGGCCCCTCAGCCCCCACGAGTTCGGACGCATCCTCGTCCACCTCAACCAGCGCCGGGGCTGGCAGGCGGGCTTAGAGGATGAGGACGATGAGGAGGAGAAGAAGGACCAAGGGAAGATCAAGGAGGCCATCGAGGCCACCTACGCGGAGAAGGCCCGGAGAAACGCGGAGACCTTCGGGCAGATGATCGCGCAGTGCCGCGCCGAGAGGGCGCACGCCAACTACAACGACCCCGTCCGCAACCGCCAGGGAGCCTACGGCTTCTACGCGGACCGCGACCTTATCCGCGAGGAGTTCGCCACCCTCTGGCAGCGGCAGGCCGCCTTCGCTTCGCCCCTGGCCTCGATCCTCACACAACCTTTGCGGGAAACGCTCGAAGGCATCTTGTTCTTCCAGCGCAAGACCTATTGGAAGACCAGCACGCTCGGGCGGTGCGAACTGGAGCCCACGGACCGCGAATGCCCCCACGCCGACATGTCCGCGCAACGCTTCCTCATGCTCGAGACCGTCAATCGGCTACGGCTCAATGGGGAGCCATTGAGCGCCACACAGCGGGACGCGGTGGTCAACCTCCTCAGCACCCAGGAGAGGGCCACGGTGACGGACCTCCGCAACGCCCTGCACCTCAAGCACCGGCGCGACCAACTGAACATCCAGGCCGAGAAGAGGCCGGAGATCAACACCGACTGGTTCAGCGCTGCGATCGTCCGTGGCGTCTTCGGCGCCGAGCCCTGGAAGGCCCTTGCCGAACGCCGAAGGCAATCGGTCAACAGGGCCATCCAGAAGTTCGGGCAAGGGGACGAGGAGAAGCTCAGACGGGGCGCCCGGGATTGGTGGAACCTGACCCCAGAGGAGGCAGAAAAGCTCATCGCCGCCTGGCGCCGCCGCCCCCGCAAGAATGCCAGCCTATCGCGCAAGGCGATCCTCAACCTCCTCCCCTACATGGAGAACGGCGACGACGTCAGCACGGCCAAGCAGAAGTGCGGCTACCCGCCGCAAGGCTTCCGCCTGAACAAGGCCACCCGCCACTTCCTGAGCAAACACCCGGAACAGCTTCCCCCGCCGCCGGACCTGCCCAACCCCATAGTGCGCAAGGCCATCCATGAGGTGCGCCGCCACGTCCAGGCATATATCCAGCGCTTCGGCCGCAAGCCCGACCGCATCGTCGTCGAGCTTGCCCGCGAAGCCCGCCAGCCCAAGAAGGTGCGCGACCTGAAACTCGACGCCAACCGCGAGCGCGAGCGGGAACGCAAGCAGATCCTCGATTCCGTCGTCAGGCCCAACAACATTGATGAGAGCCAGTGGGATAAGGCCATAGACCGCGTTCTCTTGCACAGGCGCCAGAAGGGCATGTGCCCCTACTCAGGGCTCGGCCTGGGCCAGGCCCCCTGCATCTCCGAGCACGATTCCGCCACGGGCCTCGGCGTCGAGGTGGACCACATCGTTCCGTACAGCCGCTCGTTCGATAACTCGCTCGACAACAAGCTCCTCTGCCGCCGAGAGGCCAACCGGAACAAGGGCGACCGCACCCCCAAGGAATGGCTCACACCCGACCAATTCGCCGAACTCAAGACCCGCCTCCAGCACTTCGAGAAAACCTACCCGAGGGCATGGGACAACCTCACCCGGGACGCGCCCACGCTCGACGACTTCGTGGCATCGCAACTCTCCGACACCGGCTACATCACCCGCCAGGTCCTCGCCTACCTGCGGGAGACGCTCTTCGCCGACCGGCCGCACGAGGTCCTCTGCACCAAAGGCGTCTACACGGCGATCCTGCGTCGCGACTGGGGCATCATGGAGGAGAAGCGGCGCGACGACCACCGCCACCACGCCCTCGACGCCGTTGCCATCGCCCTGACGGACCGGCCCAGACTTCATGCCCTCGCGCGCATCGCGCAAGCCCAGGAAGCGGCCCGCGCCCGCCTGGGCCAATGGCCCAAACGCGAACCCCTGCCCCCTCCCTGGCTTGAAGCATTCCGCGAACAGGTCATGGCCCGCTGCGCCGACCTCATCGTCGCACACCGCCCCCAGCAGGGCATCACCGGCGCCTTTCACGAGGACACCCTCTTCGGCGCCGTCCCGGGCTACGAGGGCGTCTTCACCCGCCGAATCCCCGTGAGCCTTCTCACCCCCAAGATGCTCCAGGACCCCAAGGAGGCAATCATCGGAGGGGCCAGGACGCTCATCATGGGCAAGGGGGGAGTTGTGCGTGACGCCCGCCTTCGCCGCCACATCCGCAACTGGGTCGAAGACCGCCTGCGCGCCAGAGGCATAGGGGTGCCCGTTGACAAGCTCTCGCCCAAGGAGATGCAGACCCTGCTGAAGGAAGACAAGCTTACCATGCCCAGCGGGGTGCCCATTCGGCGGGTGCGCCTCTTGAAGAAGATAGAGGACCCCGTGGCCATCGAGTCCGACCCCGCGCACCCCCGCTACTACATCGGCGGCAACAACCACCATCTGGAGATCGTCCAGGACGAGCGCACGGGCCGCTGGCGCGCACGGGGCGTCAAGATGTTCGACGTCGCGCGCCGCGTCCACCCCCCAAAGGGCCGGCCAAAGCTCCCCGCAATCCTCGGTCCGAAGGCCCCTGCCCTGGCGCAACTGGGCCTCTTGAGCAAGGCAGACGAGCTCTTCTACCGCGGCGCCCGCTTCGTCATGGCCCTCTGCAAAGGCGACATGATAGCGATGGCGGACCCCGAGTCACGCTCCCAAGCCCACTTCGTAACCGTCAAGGTGAACCCCGACTCTGTGGAGTTGGTGGAACACTGGGACGCCCGCCCGGCCGCCGAGACCGAGAGGCAGCAGCCCCGCCGGCTGATCAAGCTCCCGCCCGAGCGCCTTCGCGCGCTCGGCGCCAGGAAGGTCCGGCTCGACCCATTGGGCCGGCTCGCCCCTCAATGAGGACGGCAAGCCCCGCGCCGGGGGCGGAAAAATCGTGTAAAAACTGCGCCGAAAGACCCGAAAAACGCCCACCGGCGCCACGTTTTTTCACGCCTTTTTCGCCCTAAGTCCTTGCATCCCACCCACTTGTGAGGCATCTATTGTATCCGATCCCTGCCTCACGGCAAACCACAACGCAACTCAGTATGTTGGGCGCACACTGCTGATTGTATCCGATCCCTGCCTCACGGCAAACCACAACCCAGGTTGGGACGAGTGCGGTGGGGCCGCGATTGTATCCGATCCCTGCCTCACGGCAAACCACAACGCTGCCCCGCCGTTGACGTCGATGCCGACGATTGTATCCGATCCCTGCCTCACGGCAAACCACAACGTCGCGGGGGAGGTAATGTCCCTGTTCCAAATTGTATCCGATCCCTGCCTCACGGCAAACCACAACCACCCTCTACGCCATCCTCCGCCGCGTCAGATTGTATCCGATCCCTGCCTCACGGCAAACCACAACGCAACCCGGAGGAGCTCCCCGTCAACAGCGATTGTATCCGATCCCTGCCTCACGGCAAACCACAACCATTGATGACGAAGTTGGTGTAGGTTCCCGATTGTATCCGATCCCTGCCTCACGGCAAACCACAACAGGGAACCAAGAACGGTGCAACCGCAGGCAATTGTATCCGATCCCTGCCTCACGGCAAACCACAACGAGCGGTTTGCCCGCGGGCTGATGGCCCTCATTGTATCCGATCCCTGCCTCACGGCAAACCACAACGCGGAAGTAGAGGATGCCCTTCCAGCGGCTATTGTATCCGATCCCTGCCTCACGGCAAACCACAACGCCATCGTGGCGGTCCATGGCGTGAGACTCATTGTATCCGATCCCTGCCTCACGGCAAACCACAACACAGGCGGCGGTCTGGGTGTGTGGCGGTCCATTGTATCCGATCCCTGCCTCACGGCAAACCACAACCCAGCTAGCGGCCGGCCCGCCTGGGTCCCGATTGTATCCGATCCCTGCCTCACGGCAAACCACAACGAAGGGGATAGCGCGGACGCATGCGGAGCATTGGGGCATTGTGCCTGACACCCATAAGCCATTGCCTTTCAAGCGGTTAGGGCGGCAAGGCCGTGAGCGTGGCTTGACCGTCAGGCGCGGAGGGCGGCAGAACGGCGGCATCACCATGCCCTCGACGAACCCGGGGGTTCCCACGAACTGAGAGTTGGAGCATACACGGGAACTGACCTGTTGTCAAGCATGGCTTCGCAGTTGAGTCTGGCCCGTCATCTTGGGGTTTGCCTCACGCGCCCACTCGTCCTCGTCGTCGTCCTCGTCGTCGTCGTCGAGTCCGATTGCCCTCTCCCCCATCAGGGGGTTCGACGACGAGGACGACGACGA
>Ga0194110_10004911_pt1 | contig 16019 bp, 16 predicted proteins | sample TA2Kig1200mmetaG_FD_146192 | JGI IMG/M metagenome (GOLD analysis project Ga0194110, IMG submission 146192) | Freshwater microbial communities from Lake Tanganyika, Tanzania - TA2015032 Kigoma Deep Cast 1200m | ecosystem: Environmental > Aquatic > Freshwater > Lake | place: Tanzania: Lake... | reverse complement strand
GGGTCGGCTCAGGAAGGCGATAGCCCCTGCCGCAGCGCAGCACGATATCCACAGCGCCCTCCAGGCTGGTCTTGTGGCCAATGGAGACGTACACCGGCCTCACGCGCGTGCGCGTCCGCAGGACGGCGCCGATGACCTCCTCGCCATCATAGAGGAGGCTATAGTCGCCGCGCTCGGGACCGGGCTCCTGATAGGTTCCGCACAGTCTGGACTTGGCGCAGCCGATGGTCGGGTGATCGAGCAATATCCCCAGGTGGGTCGCCAGGCCCATGCGCCGCGGATGCGCATAGCCCTGGCTGTCGCAAAGGAGCAGATCTGGCTTGCTCTCGAGATGGGCCAGGGCGTCTAGAACGACGGGGATCTCTCGGAAGGAGAGCAGGCCCGGGACATAGGGAAAGCTCACCGGGCGCTCGACGCAGGCTCTCTCAACCAACTCGAGCTGCGGCCAGGTCATCACGACCACGGCTGCTCGCGCGGTACGCCCTTTGATCCCGACGTCGACGCCCGCGATGGTAGTATACGGGCCGGCGATGTCATGGCAATCTATCTCGCAGGCGAGCTGCTCTTGTAGACGGACGGCCTCCCGCGGCGTCACGTCCCACGGGTGGTTCCGCACGGGGATGAGCATCTCTGAGGCTCCCGATCGACAACGGTATTCTCCGGCGCAAGGTGCGGCGTGTAGCGCTGGGAGAAGAGCGGGTAGAGATCGCTTGCCTGGCAGACCGGGCTGAGGTCCCAACCGACGTGCCTCTCCATCATCATGAAGGCCAGCTCTTGCGGGCCGCCCAATCCGCCATGACAGGCCCACTGCTCCTCAAAGCAGGAGACGCTCTCCTGCTCGGGAAAGTAGCGCCCCATCAAGATGAGATCGCCCGCGTTCTGGAATCTCGCGAGCCGCTCCAGTTGGGACGCAGCCGCATCGCGGTCTGGGAGGCCCGCCAGTGGGTCGGCGCCATCGGTCTCCGCCTCTTGCCCGTTCAGGGAGAGCACGCCCTCTCTAGACATGACCAAAACCCGGTCGCCCTCCCGGGCGATCACGAGCCAGATGCCCGGGTGCGTGAGAAGGCCCTTGATCAGGCCCGGGAAGAAGCGCATCACCTGGCTCAGGTCCATCTGGCGATCGCTGAGGCCAAAGTACAAGTGGCATAGCGGGCCCGAGCTCTGTATCACCAAGTCGGTCCGCCGCGTAGGATCGGCGACCATGTCCTGGCCATCGTAGGCCGCGATGCGCCGGCCCACGGTTCTGCGCAATCGTCGCGCCAGGAAAGCGAGCGGCGGCCTGAGGTTCGCCTCGATGGCCTGCAGCTCCTCCTCCAGGTAGCGCGCTTCGCGGATCCCGGGGTGCTCGCGCTCCGCCTCCTCGCTGAGCTGCACGCTGCTACCCACCAACTCGCGGACGAACTCGCCAAGGGTCTGGTGGTATTCACGGACAAAGGGCATCGCCGAGACGATGCCATGATCCGAGAGGATGAACAGCTCGTGCGCACAAGAGGGGGTATGCCGGCGCAGCATGTCGATCTGCCGGATGCGCGTGTCAATGGCCCCCAGAGCGCGCAGCGCGGGCTTGGATAGGGGTCCGTACTGATGGGCCAACTCATCGTAGCCATAGTAGGTCGTATAGATCGCGGGCACACCGCGATACACATCCACCATGGCGGCAAAGGTCTGCACCTCGCGAAAGACCACGTTGCATAGGACGCGCAGGAACGGAAAGGTGCGTTTGAGGGGGCGAGGCGTGCGCCCCCGAATGCGCGCGGCTGTGCTTTGGTACAGCTCGGTGAGATACTCCCAGAGCGACAGGACGAGCGTCTTGAGGCTCCGAAACGGGTTCAGGACAAAGAGCAGGGCGAACCCGAGTCCCTGAACGCTCTCAAAGAACCGCTGGCGGTTCATCGCTCCCAGGGTGAACAGGGAGAGCGAGGCATCACCATCGAACATGTTCATCAGGCTGGAACCGCCTGTCAGGATGCCGCGTCCCTCTCGAGATAGGCGCTCCTGGATGGCTTGAGTATGGCTCGGTGAGCTGCAAGCGATGGCCTCGCGTGCGGCTTTGTCGTACCAGCGAAAGGCCGGGATGTCGTCGTTGTGGCCGAACATGATCCCTGCCTGAACGGCCGGGGTGGTGGAGGGCAGGCCGGTCTTCCAGGGCTGGACCACGAACTCCCCCCGCCTGAGCAAGCGCTGCAAATAGGGCGCGTACCCTCGCGCCATGGCCTCCTGCAGATGGGGGTACGAGAGGCCGTCTATCTGGATGACGATAAAGCCACGGCGATCGGATGGGGGAACCGGGGCCAGCCCGAGCCAACGGACGACCGCGGCGAACTTGGTCGAGTAGTAAAGCCCGAGTAGCGCGGCGATAGCGTCCAGCACGGCGCGGGCCAGTCTTTTCCCCAGTTGAGCGGACGCTTTCATGCCGCGGCCCAATCCGACCGAGGATATCAGGAGTGTCTTGTACAACCACGCTTAGCCGCGATGGTCATGCCGAGGTACTCCGAGGCATCTCGATGACGCGATGGTGAGACCCTTCGGGAGGACCCTCAGGGTAACATAAGCCAGGAACGCGGTTGTAGTATTAGGTCACCAGCACCGAGTTCTCGCCGCCAAAGGGATTGGACACGTAACGGTCCGCATGCCAGTCGTTCTGCCAGTTGGTGCCATCAATCAAGTAGCGAAACTGGTAGGCCCTGCCCGCTTCGAGCTCGAGGGATAAGTGCCAGTCCTCGATGGGCGCGGAGCGCGTCAGGGCATGCGAGTGGCGGTTCCAATCGTTGAAATCCCCCACCACGTGCACCGTCTGCGCCGCGATGCTGCTCGGAAGTTGAAAGGTGACCCGAACGACGCCTGGTTTGGAGCCCGAAGCCTTGATGATCATAGACGACCTCCCCGACAACGTTGTCTCAGAGTCTCTAGAGATGACTGGATGGGCAGCGACAGCAGAACCATCTGAAGGCATTATACAATCGGCGCTGGGACGCGGCAACGTGCCCAAGCGAACCACTTTCTGGCAGTAGACTCTTGTCGTGCTACCCATCTTGAGCAAAGCGCCGCACGCGAGCGCACAGGGCGCTCTCGTCGAGCTCGGCGCGATCATACCAGACGATGCGCTCATCGGTGAGGCGGAACCAGTTATACTGCTGGCGCACGCATCGCCGGGTGTGTCGCTTGATGAGCGCCACCGCCTCGGCGAGGCTGACCTGCCCCCGCAGATACTGCCCGATCTGGCGGTATCCCAGGCCTGACATCGCGGGGAGATCGTAGCCGTAGCCGCGCTCCACCAGCTCCCGCACTTCCTCCACGAGGCCCTGGGCCAGCATGCGATCAACGCGGGCGTCAATCCGCTCATAGAGCGCCGGCCGGGACATCGTCAGCCCGATCTGGAGCGTCCGGTAGCCTGGGGGGCTCGCGCGCTGCAGCCGGGAGATCGGCTCGCCGGTCTCCCGATAGACCTCCAGGGCGCGGATGACGCGGCGCACGTTCCGGGCGTCAATGCGCTGCGCCGCGACCGGATCCACCCGCTCCAGCGCGCGATGCAGCGCCTCGTGGCCGTCGCGCTCAGCCTGCGCCTGCAGCTCGGCGCGCAGACCGGGATTGGGCGGCACCCTGGGCACAGCCCAGCCCTCGAGGACGGCGCACACATACTGGCCCGTCCCCCCGACGAGGATGGGAAGGCGGCCCCTCGCCCAGACCTCGGCGATGGCCGCAGCAGCCAGCCGCTGGTACTCCGCCAGGGTCAGCACCTGGTCGGGATTCACGATGTTGATGAGATGGTGGGGCAGCGCGGCCTGTTCCTCAGCGGTCGGCTTGGCCGTGCCGATGTCCATATACCGGTATACCTGCCGCGAATCCGCCGAGATCGCTTCGCCGCCCAGGGCCTGCCCCAGGACGATGGCCAGGGCCGTCTTGCCCACGGCTGTGGGCCCGACGATGACCAACACGCGCGGTGGCTCGTCCATGGCCGCCCTAGTCGGGCGCCAAGGCCGGAAGAACCGTCAGCCGCCTGACGCGGTCGTCCCGGCCCAGCTCAATGGCCACCAGGTCAATGCGCCAATCGGTCTCGCCGACGGCACGCTCGGCCAGATAGATCTCGGCCAGCTCGGACAGGCGCGCCAGCTTGTCCGCCGTCAACCCCTCCTCGGGAAGCCCGGCGCCGCGCCCTCGACGCGCCTTGACCTCCACAAAGACCCAACAGGCCCCGTCGCGCGCGACGATGTCCAGTTCGCCCTGAGGGCAACGCCAGTTGCGCGCGACGATCTCATAGCCGCGCCGGGTCAGGGCGGCGCACGCCAGGTCCTCGCCGACCTGGCCGGTGCGCTTGGTGTTCGCCCGTTCTGACTTTGTGGTGCTGGATCGGCCGCGTGCCATCCTACCCCGAAAACAGGCCAGGACATCTGACAGGATTCACAGGATGAACAAGATGCTCCGAGGGTTGGGGGGAATCCTGTGAATCTTGTTCACCTGTCCGGTTTCTTCCTTCGTGGTGTCCTACGGACATGCCGACTGCTCCTGGACGAGGCCATTATACCACACGCCGCTAGGGGCCATGCGCTGGGGGCACCTGAGCGCTCCGAGGCGTCCCTGAGTCCAGCCGGCGAGTGAGATCTGGTTGCCAGGCGTCTCTGGCAGAGCTATACTCCGCGTATCGCGGGACTGTCTGGCAGTCGGGCGGATTGCGATGGAGACCCTGCATCGCTATCGCGGGTACATTATCCTGACGCTGCTCTTCGGCGCGGTTTTCGGCGGCTATGTTCTCTATGACCGTCGCCCGCAGCCAGAGCCGATCGAGATCATCGAGCCGACGCTGGCGCCCACGCCGACGGAGAGCCCGCTGCGCGTTCATGTGGCCGGCGCCGTGGCGAATCCCGGCGTCTATGTGTTGGCCCCGGGAAGCCGGCTGGTCGACGCCGTGGAGGCTGCCGGCGGCGCGACCGCCGACGCCGATGCCGAGCGGGTCAACCTGGCCGACCGCCTCCGCGATGGGCAGCAGGTCTATGTGCCCAGGGTCAACTCGCCCGTCCCGCCCAACCCCACGCCCGCGATCGCACCCGCCTCTGAGGGTCGCGCAGACGGCGCCCGCGGCGGTCTGATCAATATCAACACCGCCTCGGCAGCGGAGCTCGACACGCTGCCCGGGATCGGCCCTGCGTACGCGGAGCGCATCATCGCCTACCGGGAGGCGCACGGCCCCTTTGCCTCTCCCGACGAGATCATGAAGGTCCAGGGCATCGGTCCGGCCACCTATGATCGCATCAAAGGCCAGATCACGGTCGAGTAGCCCCCATCGGCGACGTCGCCGCGCCCCGCCCCGCCAGGGCGCCGCTCGTGAAGGCGAACTGCAGGTTGAACCCGCCGCAGGGCCCCACCACGTCCAACACCTCGCCAGCCAGATGCAGGCCAGGCGCCACGCGCGAGGCCATTGTCTCCGGCGACACCTCCGTCACGGGGACGCCGCCAGTGGATAGCTGCGCATGCTGAAAGCCACGGGTGCCCAGCACGCGGACCTCCAGGCTTCCGAGCAAGCCCATCAGCCGCTCCAGGTCTGGTTCGGGCAGCTCGTTGAGGCGCGCCTCAGGGGAAAAGCCCGCCAGGCCGATCACCACCGGCGGGAGCTTGGCGGGCAGGACCGATCCCAGGACCACCGGCAAGGGCACGGGGAGCGCTCTCTTGCGCGCGATGAGCTCGCGCAGCGGATCGCGCACACAGGCCAGCAAGTCTATGGCCAGCGTGAGAGGCTGCCCGGCTCTCGTGCTCACCAGGTGGCTCAGGTCCATCGCCGCCGGCCCGCTCAGGCCCGACTGCGTGAAGAGGAGGTTCCCCTTGGAGCGCCCAAGAACACGATCTTCACGGAAGAGGGTGAGGCCCACGTCGAGGCGCACGCCCTGCAACTTGTGCAGATGACGCACATCCGCGACCAGGGGAACCAGCGCCGGACGGATAGGCTCAATGGTGTGTCCCAACCTCTCGAGCACGGGAAAAAAGTCGCCTTTGGAGCCTAGCGCCGGATAGGCCTTGCCCCCCGTGGCCACGACCACGCGGTCCACCTCGCAGGTGTGCGCTGGCCCACCGGCGAACAGCGTCCAGACGCTGCGCCCGGGCTTTAGGTCGCTGATCTTGGTCTTGAGGTGCACCTCGACGCCCGCGAGCTCGAGCGCCGCGGCGAGCGCGTCCGCGACCGTGGCCGCCGAATCAGACAGGGGGTAGCACCAGCCATCGGGCGTCGCATAGGTCGGGATGCCGAGATCGTGGAGGCCTTCGATCGTCTCGCGGTGGCCGCAGAGGCTAAAGGCCGCCTCGAGAAACCGGCGATCCGCGCAGACGTAGCGCTCGGCGGCGACATGGACGTTGCTGATGTTGCAGCGGCCATTGCCGGTGACCAGGAGCTTGCGGCCCACCATGGCATTGGTATCGAACAGCAGCACCTGGGCCCCAAGGCGAGCCGCCTCCAGGGCGGCCATGATGCCAGCAGGCCCGGCGCCCACGATGCCAACCCGGCGACTCGCGCTCACCTGTGTTCCCTCGGCCTGGCCAGCCGCGCAAAGCGCACCGCGTCGCGGGCGCAGGGCATGATCCTGCCCGCATAGCCCGCGCCCTCTCCCAACAGAAAGAGCCCGCGGGTCGAGACGGACCGGCAGTCCTCGTCGCGCAGGATGCGCGCGGGGCTGGAGGTGCGGCTCTCGAGCCCGATGAGCATGCCCTTTTCGACGAACCCGGGCATCCGCCGGTCAAAGCGCGCCAACATGAGCCGCAGGGGCTCCTCGTCATGGATGGCTCTGCGCAGACCGGTGAAGAGGTATTCCACGTTTCTGGATGTTAGCACAGGAGAGCGGCGCCGGCAACGCGATGCGGTTGCCCCGCGTTTGGCTCCTGGGTAGAATGGCGCAACGTTGCGAGAGCACCCATCAGGTGTTCCCGGGCATCCCCATCGGAAAGCAGGAGGAAACATGGCGGAGAGTGGGCATTCGATTCTCGAGTTGCAGGCGCGCTGGAACAAGATTCGGGTAGCGAACCTGTACGACACGTTGGACAAGATGGGCTACGGGGACCAGTGTCTCGACCTGGGCATCAGGCCGCTGTTCCCCCATCAGCACCTGGCAGGCATGGCGATTCCGGTACACGGCGGTCGCGATCCCCGCACGCGAGAGGACATCGAGGCGGAGTCGAAAAGCACCTCGACCTTTACCTCGATCAGGGACATCGCCTTCCCGGGGTGTGTGGTGGTCGTTGACGGCGGAGGCGAGCCCTGGACGGGCAAGTTCGGCGAGATGACGAGCTGGCACATGAAACAGGCCGGCTGTATGGGCCTGGTCATTGACGGCTTTATCCGCGACTGGCTGGGGCTGGAGGTCATCCCCGACTATTGCGTGTGCGCGCGCGGCACCTCGCCCATCGAGTCCTACAAGCGCTGGCGGATCAAAGAGGTGAACGTGACCATCGCCATGCCCGGCACGATGACCAGCCAGGTGACGGTCTCCCCTGGCGACTGGGTGGTGGGCGAGTCGGATGGCGTCATCGTGGTGCCGAAAGAGATCTCGTTGGAGGCCCTGATCAAAGCAGAGGAGATCGAGGCCAGGGAACAGGGCATGCGCCAGGACCTCGCCGCCGGCATGTCCTTCGAGGATGCCTACAAAAAGTGGGGGCGCGCCTGAGGACGCCCTCGCGACCGAGCGGGCGGGCCATGTGGCCCGCCCGATGACCCCTATGCGTCAGGTCACTCTGGCAGCCGGTAGCTCTCCTTGAGTTCCCGCGTTACGGCCTGCACGCGCGCCCACAAGGGCTCCAGTTCGGCGCGCCAGCGCTGCCAGTAGGCGGGCACCTCTTGCGGGTCCACCAGGCCCACGACCAGCTCACCCTCCTGGGCGCGTCGCACCGGGAAGGGCACCTTGCGCGTAAAGCGGTAGATCCAATACACGGTGCCAGCGACGAACGCAACCGGGGCCAGGGCGCCCGTGAGCACACCGCGCGCGAAGGACCTACTCATGCTCGGCCTCCCTTGCGTCCTGGATGATCTGGTCTAGAAACGTCGTGGCCTCCTCTACACTCACCAGGGGATCGCCCTGCTTGTGCGGGATAAAGAGCTTGCCCGTGAGGAGGAATGTGGCCACATAGGCCACCAGGCATCCCAGGATGCTGGCGCCCGCCCACAGACCCATCGCGGCGCCAAGCGTGCCGGACCGACGCGGCGTCCCACTTTTCATCACCACCCCCGTCTCCCTAAGGCGCTCCGCCCACGGTAAAGGACTCGTCCTTTTCTTCAGTCTCACCTGTGCTGCGCGCCTTGGGGTGAGCGAACGGGCTCCCCGCGCTCTCGCGCGTCAAGGCCCCGAGCAGAATACTGAGCCCTGCCAGAATGAGAATCCCTGGCCAAAAGAGGCCCGACGCGAAAAGCACCGCCAGGCCGACCAGCCAGACAAAGCCCTGCCATCCCGCCCAGCCCTGCTCATTGGCGAGCGCCGCTGGCAGTCCCGCTGCTCCGATGACCACGAGGATCCATGGCCAAAAGCCGATCCCGGGCACCAGAAAGAGCAGCCCCAGGCCGATCAGAAAGATGCCGCCGCCGAGCGCCTCATACGATCGCTTTGATCCCATCGCTGCCTCACCTCACCTCCGCCCAACCGTGGGTGGCCAGAGAACGCGCAACGTTCCCTGGCGCTGTGTTCGACGAGGGGCATGAGCCCCCGCACGTTCACTACGCGATAGCGCGAGGCCGGTTGCGTCCGCCGCGCCATCAGGCAAGGGTATGGTATCATGTCGAGAATCGCCCGTCAAGCGGCGGTTCCCCTGTTCAGCTTGACATCGCCCGCGCGGCAGGCTATACGGAGGGTGGCGCCCAAGGCTAGAGGCTGGCCAAGAGCGGACTTGGCGGACGCCCCTCCGTGTCGAGCAGGGCATCCAGCGAGGACGGCATGCTGGCAAAGATCACAAGCTGCGCATTGGTGGGTCTGAACGGCACCCTGGTTGATGTCGAGGTGGATGTGCACCCGGGGCAGGTCGGGGTGATAGACATCGTCGGCCTCCCCGACGCGGCCATTCAAGAGTCGCGCCAGCGGGTGCGCTCGGCGATCCACAATGCGAACCTCTCCTTTCCGCAAAAGCGCATCACCATCAACCTGGCCCCTGCCGATCTGCACAAGGAGGGCCCCGCCTACGACCTGCCCATCGCGGTGGGCATCCTGGCGGGGGGCAACCAGCTCCCGCTCGACCATCCGGGGAGCCTCTTTGTGGGCGAGCTCTCGCTGGATGGCACGGTGCGCCATGTGAACGGCATCATCTCGATGGCCTCGGTGGCGCGGGAGGCGGGGATCGAGACGCTCTACGTGCCGGAGGTGGACGCTCCCGAGGCCGCGCTGGTGCCCGATCTGACGGTCATTCCCGTGCGCAGCCTGGGGCAGTTGGCGATGCATCTGAATAACCTGCTGCCCATCGAGCCGTATGACCTGTCCGCGAATCCCCTGGTCAACTCGGAGCCCGAGTATGCCGCGGATTTCAGCGAGGTCCGTGGGCAGGAGCATGTCAAGCGGGCGTTGGAGGTAGCCGCCGCGGGCGGTCACTGCGTGCTGATGACCGGTCCCCCTGGAGCCGGCAAGACGCTGCTGGCGCGCTCCATGCCCTCGATCCTGCCGCGCATGACCATCGAGGAGGCGCTGGAGGTCACCAAGATCTACTCCGTCTGCGGCATGTTGCCCCCAGAGCAGCCTCTCGTGCGGGTGCGGCCCTTTCGCTCGCCGCATCATACCATCTCGCAGGCCGGGTTGGTGGGCGGAGGGCATTGGCCCCGGCCGGGTGAGGTCTCGCTGGCGCACCGAGGGGTGCTCTTTCTGGACGAGTTCTCCGAGTTTGGCATGCGCACGCTGGAGGTGCTGCGGCAGCCGCTGGAGGACAAGGTGGTGACCATCTCGCGGGCCTCGGGCGCGCTGAGCTTCCCGGCCAACTTTATGCTGGTGGCCGCCAGAAACCCCTGTCCCTGCGGCTACCACGGCGACTCGGCGCACGAGTGCACCTGCTCCGCAGGGATGGTGGAGGGCTACCGCAAGCGCGTCTCCGGCCCGCTGATGGACCGCATTGACATCCACGTCGAGGTGCCACGGGTGGACTATGAAAAGCTGGCCGGGAACACGCTGGGGGAGACGTCCGCGGCGGTGCGCGCCCGGGTGGAGGCGGCGCGCGAGAGGCAGCGGGCGCGCTTTGCGGGCACGAGCCTGTACTGCAACGCGGACATGGGTCCGGCGCAAGTGCGCCAGTTCTGCGAGCTGGACGACGCTGGTCGGGGGCTGATCAAGGCGGCGATGCGGCAGCTCGGGCTGAGCGCGCGGGCGTATCACCGCGTGCTCAAGCTGGCGCGCACGATCGCCGACCTGGCGGGAGAAGAGGGCATCCAGGCGGCGCATCTGGCGGAGGCGCTACAGTATCGCCGGAGGGGGGGAGAATAAGAGGATGCGCCCGCGACTCGAAGAGATCGCCCACGACCTGTTCGAGCGCCGCATAGTCCTCATGTCCGTAGGACACCACGAAAGAAAATGGACAGGATGAACGAGATTCGCAGGATTCGCCTCGACATCCCGGACTTTGGCGACGAGCCCTTTTCGATTGTACAATATGTCGAGGAATTGATGCGCCAGATCGAGGCGCATCGCCCCGAGCTGGTGGGTTCGCTCGAACCTGCGCTGTACGACATCGCCAACCTCCTCGGCTGCGTGGGCGTGGAAGAGCCGGAGGCGCTGACGGGTGAGCTGGCCCGTGAGCTGATCGTTCGGCTGCGAGAGGACGGGCCCATCGCCGCCGATAGTTGGCAGCGCTTGTCCGCGTTCATTGTGGCCATCCGCTTTGCCTGGCTGTCGGAGTGGTTCAGACGGCGCGATGAGGAGATGATCGCTCTCGAGTTGGGGTACATGGCCCTACGGTGTACCGGCCTTGTTGTGTGCCTGTGCTAGAGGAGGAGGACGCTCATGCTTGCCTGGACAGCTCTGCTCACGTTTCTCATCTGGACGCTGACATCGCCCTTTGGCTTTGGGAGGGTGGCCGCGCGGAGCGGCATTCCCTGGTGGCTGTGGATCCTATTCCTGTTGGCGATCGTCGCCTTTGCCTGGTGGGCTCTTCGACGTGATGAGGAGCGGGCTCGGCGCGCGGCCAGGGCGCCAGCGCCGACCGCCGCGCGCCCGTCCGCGCCAACGCCTCGTGAGACGGCGGCCCCGGTTCGTCGCGCTCCGGGACCGGCGCCAACGACGGCCAAGCCCGCGTCCGCCGCGCCAAGGGCAGAGACAGCGCCAGCACAACCCGCTGCGCCGGTCGCGGAAAAGATGGCGGCCGTGGAGGAAGCGCTCCCAGTGGGGGAGGCGCCAGTAGCTCCCAGCGCACCGGTCCAGGAAGAGGTGCGCCCCGTGGAGGCAGCGCCTGGAGCAGAGGAGGCGCCCGAGGCGCAGAGGCCCGCGCCTGTGCAGGCTCCGCCAACCCCTGACGATCTCAAGCGCATCGAAGGCGTTGGCCCCAAGATCTCGCGGATCCTGCGGGAAGCGGGCATCCACACCTTTGCGCAGCTCGCCGCTGCCGACGTAGACCGCCTGCGCGAGATCCTGGCCCAGTCCGGGATGCGCGCGCCCGCGGATCCCAGCACCTGGCCCGAGCAGGCCGCGCTGGCCGCCAAGGGCGACTGGGAGGGATTGGCCGCTCTGCAGGCCCAACTCGATCGCGGGCGGCGGGTCTGAACGGAGGCATCGCCATGCGTTCCAAGGAGCGCGTGCTCAAGGCCATCGAGCACCAGGAACCGGATCGCGTGCCGCTATCGTACGGCGCGTGGCGCGAGGTCAGCGAGAGGCTATGCGCTGATCTGGGCGTGGATCCGGCCTGCGAGTACAGCCACTACTGGCATTTCCCCGAGGCCCTGTTGCAGCGGCTGCACGTGGATATCCGCATCGTGAGGGCTCGCTACATCGGCCCCGAGCCGGAGCCCGCGCCCGATGGCAGCACGGTGAGCATCTTTGGCGTGCGCCAGTCGCCCGGGGGCTATCCGGCCAACCACCCTCTGTCCTACGCGACCACGGTGGCCGACATCGAGGGCTATCCCTGGCCCGATCCGGACGCCCTGGACTATGAGCACTATGGCGAGCAGTGCGAGCAGTTCACGGACTATGCCGTGTGCGGCGGCGACTGGTGCCCCTTTTTCACCGTGGCCCTGGTGATGATGGGCACCGCCGAGTTCCTCCTGGCCATGCGCGAGCGCCCCGAGGTGGCCCACGCCCTCCTCTCCCGCCTGGTGGAGTACTACTATGAGACCACGCGGCGGATGTTCGAGGCCGCCAAGGGCAAGCTGGACATCTACTTCCTCGGCGACGACTATGGCACGCAGGTCGGCCCGTTCATGAGCCCGCGCGACTTTGGCACCTTCATCGTCCCCCACTTGCGGCGGCTCTACGCCCTGGGCAAGTACTACGGGCTCAAGGTGATGCAGCACTCGTGCGGCAGCGTGCGCGCGCTTCTGCCGGACATGATCGCGTTAGGGCTCGACGCCCTCGACCCGGTGCAGGTGCGCGCCAAGGACATGGACATCCACGCGCTCAAACGGGACTACGGCGACCGCCTCGCCTTCCACGGCTCGATGGACACCCAACAGACGCTCCCCTTTGGCACGCCGGAGGACGTCCGCCGGGAGGTGCTGGATCGCCTCGAACACGTCGCGCCGGGCGGCGGGCTCATCCTCTGCGGCAGCCAGGACTATATCGCCGACATCCCGTCGGAGAACATTGTGACGTTGTACGACACGGCGTACGAGTATGGGCACTATGGAAGCCTGGGGAGAGCGCACAAGGTCTAGCCCAGCGAACCAGGCCTCACGGGTCCCACCTTCCGAGCCCAGGCAGGTGGCCTTTGCCCCCGCAGCGCCGGGCCCGCGTTCAAGCCCATAGAGCAGCAGAGGAAGCACCACATGGAACCTACGGTCATGGATCTGCCCACCAAGCGCATGCCGCGCCTGAGCGCCGCCACGCACTCCCTGGCGGAGCGCGCTCTCAGCGGCGAGCACGGCCGGGCGATGCGCCTGGCCGACTTGTCTCTCGCGGACTGCGGCAATCTGGATGGCCTCTCGGCCGATAGGCAGTATGCGCGGGTCATGCTGGAAGTGGCCAGGCGGGCGCCCCTGCGCGTCGAGGAGGGGCAGCGCATCGTCGGCGCCAGCACCTATCTTGAGGCGCCCCGGCACCTCACGCCGGTGCTGGGCACCTACAGCACGAGCCACACCACGGTGGGGTTCGATCGCGTGCTGAGGATCGGCTACCGCGGGTTGCGCCAGCGCATCCAGGAGCGGCTGGGGCGCGGCGACCTGGACGAGCGGGGCGCCGATTTCCTGCAGGCCCTCCTCGTCTGCCTGGAGGCGGCGTCCATCTGGCACGCGCGCTACGTCCGCCTCCTGGAGGAGCGCATCCGTGCGTCAAGCGGCGAGATCCGCGCGACCTATGAGCGCGCGCTGGATGCGCTGCGCAACGTGCCCGAGCACCCGGCGACGACCTTTCACGAGGCGGTGCAATCGCTCTGGTTCCAGTTCGCCTTTCAGCGGCTGTGCGGCAACTGGTCCGGCATCGGGCGCATTGACGAGATGCTCGGCCCCTATCTGCAAGCCGACCTGGCGGCGGGCCGTATCACCCTGGACGAGGCCCGCGAGCTGCTGGCCCATCTCTGGATCAATGGCTGCGAGTGGATCGGCGCGGACATCCGCCAGGTCGGCGAGAGCGGCGACGCCCAGCACTATCAGAACGTTATCCTCTCCGGTGTGGACGCCGCGGGCAATGACATCACCAACGAGGTGACCTATCTGGTGCTGGACGTGGTCGAGGAGCTGCGCATCGCCGACTATCCCATCGCGGTGCGCATCTCGTCGCGGACGCCGGAGCGCCTGCTGCGTCGCGTCGCGGAAGCGCAGCGCTTGGGGGGCGGCATCGTGGCCATCTACAACGAGGAGATGGTCATCCGCGCGCTGGCGCGCTTCGGCTACCCGCTGGAGGAGGCGCGCAGCTTTGCCAACGACGGCTGCTGGGAGGTGCTCATCCCCGGCAAGACCACCTTCGCCTACCGCCCGTTCGACATGTTCCTCCTCCTCCAGCAGGCGCTGGGCGTGAGCAATCCGAGCGCGCCGCCGCCGGACTATTCCTCCTTCGATGCGCTGTACGCCGCTTTCCTGGAGCGGCTCCGCGCCTATCTGGACGCATTCCACGCCCAGGCCGACGACTTTGAGCGGGGCGGGCGGGCGGCCCCGGCGATCTCGCTCCTGGTCGAGGACTGCATCGAGAAGGCCCGGGGCTACCATGACCGGGGGGCGCGCTATGTGGTCTTTGCGCCGCACGCCGGCGGCCTGCCCGACGCGGCCAACAGCCTGCTGGCTATCAAGACCCTGGTGTTCGAGGAGCAGCGCCTCTCCCTGCCGGAGCTGGTCGCCATCTTGCGGGACGACTGGGAGGGCCATGAGGCGCTGCGGCGGCGGATGCGTTCGGGGCTGGCCTACTTTGGCAACGACAACCCGGAGGCCGACGCCATGGTGCGCCGCGTGTTCGACGACTATGTGCGGCTGGCGGGGGCGGTGCACGAGCGGGAGGGGGTGCTTCGCCCACCGGGGCTCAGCACCTTTGGGCGACAGATCGAGTGGGCCGAGGCGCGCGGCGCGACGGCGGCTGGCACGCGGCGCGGCGAGTATCTGGCCAACAACTTTTCGCCCTCGCCGGGCTCCGACCGCGAGGGGCCGACGGCGGTGATCAAGTCCGTCTGCGCCGTGGATTTTGAGACGCTGCCCAACGGCACCGCGTTGGAGCTCAAGATCCACCCCTCGGGCGTCAAGGGGGAGGCGGGCATGGATACCCTGGTCGCCCTGATGCGCACCTTTGTCGCGCTAGGCGGCTGGTTCCTGCACATTGACGTCGTGGACAGCGACATGCTGCGCGACGCCCAGCGTCACCCGGAGCGATACGCGAACCTGGCCGTGCGCGTCTCGGGCTGGTCGGCGCGCTTTGCCACCCTCAGCCCCGAGTGGCAGGAGATGATCATCCAGCGCACCGAGCAGGAGGTGCGCTGAGCCCCCTCGAGAATGGAGCTCGAACGGCCCTCACCCTGGGGTTGGGCGGCCACAGGGGGCCGCCCCTACCGCGCCAGATGCCGTAGGGGCAGGCCCCCGTGCCTGCCCCAGCCCGCTGGCGGCGGCATCGGGGCGCCAGAGGCCTGGCGACGCCGGTCCTCCGGCCCGGGGGTGAGGGCGACTCCCCGGCCCATACCGTTTTCCTCTGCGGCCCATTCGCTGTCGGTCGTCTCACGATACGCCAGGGAGGGTAAAGGCGTCTATGCACCGAGCCACGAAAGCCATCCTTCTCTGCCTAGTGCTCTTCCTGGCCTTGCCCGGGATACTTTCTCGGGCAGAGGGGGGCGAGCCGGGCGGGGATGCCGTCGGGCAACGAGAGGAGATCCTCTCCGGTAGGGTGCGCCGAATCGCGGAGCAGCGCGAGTTCGAGAGCATGGGCCATACCCAGGTCTACCAGAAGCTGGAGCTCACCATCACCGAGGGGCCAAGGCGGGGGGAGGCGGTCATCGTCGAGCAGGGACTGCAGCCGACCGTGAGGCAGGACCTGTATCGCGTCGGAGATGCGGTGTACCTGGTCGAAGGCCAGGACGCGAGCGGCAACCGCAGCTACTACATCGTAGGGCGCGCGCGATGGCGCACATTGGCCTGGGTGTTCTTTCTCTTTGTAGTGCTGGTGGTGTTGATTGGGCGAGGGCGAGGGGCCATGTCCCTCGTGGGCATGGGGCTCTCTTTCGTCGTCATCCGTTTCCTGATTCTGCCGCACCTCTCGGGCGGCGAGATGTCGGTGATGACCACCGTTCTGGGCGCGGCGCTGGCCATGCCAGGCGGCTATTACCTGGCGCACGGGCTGAACTGGAAGACGACCATCGCCCTCCTGGGATCGTTCCTCGGCCTTGGCCTGACCGGGGCGCTGGCCGCCGCCTTTGTGGGGGCTGCACACCTCAGCGGGTTCGCCTCCGAGGAGATGAGCCTG
>Ga0194110_10004908_pt1 | contig 16021 bp, 12 predicted proteins | sample TA2Kig1200mmetaG_FD_146192 | JGI IMG/M metagenome (GOLD analysis project Ga0194110, IMG submission 146192) | Freshwater microbial communities from Lake Tanganyika, Tanzania - TA2015032 Kigoma Deep Cast 1200m | ecosystem: Environmental > Aquatic > Freshwater > Lake | place: Tanzania: Lake... | reverse complement strand
TCTATAACAAAGAACGGTTACACATGAGCATCAACTATCTTACTCCAGAACTCAAACACGCAGCATGATCACTTCTTTTGTCAACCTTTTTCAGGACGACGCACCGCTTTCTGCTTACTCCCTACTGCCTTCTGCCTACTGTCTTCTCCTTGCTCCCTACTCCCTGCATTTTCATCGCTAGTCTTTCTTCACCTTATACACCGTCTCCCCTGGCCGTGCCATACCGTATTTCTCGCGGGCCACCTTTTCGATCGTCTTCTTGTCCCCCTCCAGAGCTTTCAAGTACGCCTGCAGACGCTTGGTCTCTTGCTCGGCAGCAGCGACCTTTTCGATCATGACCTGACGCTCGTGCTCCAGGCGGATTCGGGCGATGACCCCTCTGTTGTTGAAGAGGATGTAGGAAAGAAGGATCGCCCCGCCGATGACGATCACAACCCGGCGTCTTGTTTTGAACACTTTCTTGGAAATCCCGCGCAGCCACCGCGGCTTCTGTGCTTTTCTGAAGAATTGACCTTCCATCGGCCGAAAGGTAGCTCGATTTTGTCCGTTTTGCAACCGACGTCAGGATTTGTACCAATCCGCCTTGGGGCGATAGGTAGTCTTGAGCGTCGCTTTTCCGCGGTGGCGCTCGAGCGCCAGCTGAATGAGCCGATCGAGAAGCTCCGCATACGACACCCCCGAGGCCTGCCAGAGCTTCGGATACATGCTGATGGAGGTGAAGCCCGGGATGGTGTTGAGCTCGTTGAAGTAGATCGCGTTCGCTCCCCGTGAGACGAGGAAGTCAACGCGTGCCATCCCGGAGCAGTTGAGGACTTTGAAGCCGTTGACGGCGTACGATTGGATTTTCTTCACCACTACTTTCAGCAACTTGGCGGGGATAATGGCCGTCGATTTGCCGTCCACGTACTTTGCGTCGTAGTCGTAGAACTCGTTGGACGGGATGATCTCGCCCGGCACGGACGCGATGGGGTCATCGTTCCCGAGGACGCTGCACTCAATCTCCCGCGCGCGCTTGACCGCGCGCTCAACCAGGATCTTGAGATCATATTCGCCGGCAAGATGGATAGCATCAACCAGCTCCTTCCGGTTGTGCGCCTTGGTGATGCCAACGCTCGAGCCAAGGTTCGCCGGCTTGACGAAGCACGGATACCGAAGCTTGCGTTCAATCGCGGCAACAAACTTCTTGGCATCTTGCGCGAAGTCCGAATGCAGGAACCAGATGTCTGGAGTTACGGGGATTCTTACTTGCCGCAGAAGTTGCTTCTGGACGACCTTGTCCATGCCAAGAGCCGACCCGAGCACTCCTGAGCCGACGTACGGAATGTCCGCTAACTCGAAGAGCCCCTGAATCGTACCATCCTCACCGTAGGTCCCGTGAAGCACGGGGAACACAACGTCAACGGCATGCGCGGACGTTTCTTTCGAGGAGTTCTGGAGTGGCACCAGGCCGCGCTTGCGGGGATCGGGGACGAGGATGTGTTCCGGGAGACTATCGATGTTCCCCCTCTCTTTGAGCAGCGCGACCGCCTCACGCGAGCTGAGCCAGCGGCCCTCCGGAGTGATGCCGATAGGGAGAATCTCATACTTCTCTTTGTCGAGGGCATTGATGACGGACGTCGCTGAGACGAGCGAGACTTCATGCTCGGCGGACCGTCCGCCGAATATCACACCGACTCGGAGTTTGTTCGGCATTGCCAAATGAGCGAAATGATGAAAAATGGGCCTGCGAAGGAAGTTGATGAGGAATCGCCGGCCTGGAGCTTCCCTTGAAGCCGCGCCACGGCTTCGATCAAAATAGACAAAAGAGAACTGAGGTTCAAGGAGTGAACCTTACGGACTTACCGACTTTCCTTGGCGGGAAAGTGAAACGTCGGCTGCAACGCAAAGCCGAGCACAATCACAGCAGTAGGTACTCGGAGGATTTATTCGGAGGGAGGTCTATCGAACGGGCGATGAACCCAAACCTTTGGACCGGACTTATTCTGGATCCCCTTCAATCTGTTGCGGTGAGTTGATAGACATACAGCCCGCTCGAAAAGCGCGCCGCATCCCAGACCTCCTGATGATATCCCGCAGGCCGCTCCGCCTCGACGAGATTTGCCACCTCAAAATGTTTCGGCGGCGACACCGTCACTTTGACCTCCTTCGCCCACTTCTCACCGGTTGATGAGGTTGCTGAAAACCGGATCATCTGTTCCTTCCCCACCGGCGCCGACTTGTCAACCGAGAACGTGAAGAGCACGGGCTGTTCTTGGTTCGCCTTCAGCAGATTGACGCTCTGCCTGACCTCCTTCTTCGGTTCCGAGTTTCAAGTTCCTAGTTGAGAGTTCTGAGTCACTCGCGCGTTTCTGCCTTCCGCTCCGCACCGTCTTTTTACTTCCTACCTCTCACCCAGCGTCTGCCTTCTCCAATCTGCTTTCTGTCATCTTCTTACCTTCCACCTTAGGTTCTGATCTCTACTTGCACCGTGGTGAATTCCTCGATCCACTGACCGTCCGATCGTTTAACCTCCAGCGGATCTCCCTCCAATCAAACACAACGCTGAAGGCTTTGCTCTGTCTCCCCGCCAGAAAGACCGTCGGCTGACCACGATCCTCCGGCTCCGGCTGAAACCTTTTCTTTGCTCCCACCTCGACAATGACCTCCTCCTGGTTCGGATTGACATACCCAAACCAAGCTGAATAGGTGCCGTCGGCGTTCCGTTCTACGCAATCCAGGACGGGAAGAACCGGCAGGCCTGGCACCGGCAGCTTCCGGGGCAGCCGATCAAGGACCGCCTGGGCAGCGGGGACGAGCAGATCGTTTGCTTCTTTCCTCACAAACCAGGGGAGCGGGTGTCGACGGTCTTTCTCCATCAACTGCGTGATCTGATAGCCCCGCTTGATCTCCTCCTGGAATATGCGCACCTGCACCGCCGCTACAAGCGAGTCACCCCGCTGCAGGGCCTTCTTGGCCAACTCCAAATGCAGATCCAGCAGCTTCACAAAGTTGTGGTCCCCAAGCCAGCCGTTGGCTTGTGCCCGATGCTTCATCGCGGCCAGCGTGTCGATCATCGCACTGACCGGGATGAGCACAAAGGTTGCCGTGATGGTTTTATTGCCATTAATTGTCAGAGAGAGGGGATTGGTTGATCCGCTGGTATCTCCTCCCCAGCCGCCGAACGCCCAATACCAGAGCGTTGGTGTCGCAGTTAGTTGTACCGCGGAGCCGTCTCCATACAGGGCTTGATCCGGATTCTTGGCGACGGAACCGCTGCCGATGACGTTGACTGTGAGTGTGTAGCTCGGAGGAGGCGAAGGAAGTTGAGTGAGTAGATACTCCGTGTTGAAACAGAGCAAAGCGTATGCTTCGCTGGTGAGGGTGGTCGAGCTATCGACGCTCACATCCTGCAAAACGGTTTGGAGTGCTGCCCGTGCACCGGCGGTATTGTTTGCCTGGAGTTGCGCTTTCGCGGATGCGAAGTAGCCGAGATACTTGTCCGCCACCGGTTGGCTTGTGATCCAGCCCAGCGAGCGGGATTGGGTGGCGTAGGATGAGAGGGTGTCGAGAAAGTCCGCGCTTCCTGAGGGACGCGTCGTGTCGACCACACCCAGAGTATAGCCCGACACTGAATTATTGAGTATGTCGTTTCTTCTTTCTTCATCGCTCACGAAAGGAGTCCCGGCTGTGAGACCTTGCACATAATATCTCACAATGGCAGGAAGTCCGATCGAAATCGCACCGAAGCCGCCCTTGGATTCTCCCGGTGCAATTGTCGCCATCCTATCCATGCTGAGCTCATAAAATACCCTCCCCTGTAAATACCTCGAACCCCCACCAAACCAAGAAGCTGGGGCAAAAGAGGAGGCGAGCTGCGTGATTCCGGTGATAAAAAACCGTTGGATCCTTTGCTTGCTCGTTGCACTGTTGGTTACGACGTATGAATAGACGAAGCCGCTATCTGTGGGAAGTACACTGCATTTGATAAAAACAGAGAGCCTATTGGCCGGTAGGAACTCATTCTGGGGAACTTGGCGCACAGATGGCCACAATCCATACTTCGATCCGTTCCATCCATACGTGACGTACGGGGTCGTGATGGTCCGATAGTTCGGATATTCCTCCAGCCAGTCTTCCCCCACCTGGCCGCGTATTTCGAGGATCCCGTCGCCATCTGAATCAAGAGTTTCGAAAACGCCATCTTCGGAGATTACCGTCGAGCGGGCATAGTCATGCGCAAAGATATCGTCCGGATTGATGCTGAGTTCATTGATGAATTTTCCTCGCGATCCGTTCCAGCTTAGAATAGAGAGGTACTCGATGTGGTTCCCCTCCCCCCTCCAGAATATCACGTTAGAAGCGGACGCCGTCAAGATTTCGACTTCTCCATCGTTGTTGATATCCCTAGCAGTGAGGATGTCTCGGCCAATACCGTCTTTTGAGCCTGGGGAGTTGTCCCAGACAATTTGGCCGTTTTTATAGACTCCTGTGATGCAGCTATCTTCAGCAGGGTTATATCCGTCGAACAGTCTGCGGGCGGAGAAGAAAATGCAGCCTCGCAGTGTGCCATAGGGATCGGTCACAGCCTCCCCGAGCCAGCGACGACTGTCAATTCCATGCGCCAACAATGAATCCATGATCGCGAACTTCACTACGAAGCCCGGTCCAAAACGCGTGGTCACCGCGGCCTCTAGCTCAGAGCGAATTGCACCCGCCGGATCAAAGCGGTCTTCGTATTGTGCAGAGCAGGTGTTGTAGATCGCGAGGACTGCAAGAACTGTACTGCACCAAAACGCATATTTGTGAATTCTCATAGTGCACCTTCCAATCATTCCTTGTAAGCTGGCAGGTAATTATTGGCCTTGAGCATTACGTCTTGACCATAGCCCGCTTCACCCAGATTGTGCCATTGCATTGCCCGGGTCCAAACCTGATCAAATCCTGTAGGCCAGTTTCCTTCGGGGATCGTTTCCACAAGGGAAGTAGAATACTTATCGTTCGCTTTGATTTTCTTTCCCCTTGTGGCTTCTGTAATAGCTAGTCGCAGATCAAACAGAGTGAAATCGCTGTATCGTGGAAAGAGGAAGTCTTGCTCATTCAACTTTTCTGGGTATTGTGTAACATCTCTCTTGTCAACGTAAGCGCGGCCGATGGTTCCATATCTACCTTCTGTTTCTCTCCAAGAAAAGTCAACAGCAGTGATATACAGCATCTGCACATAACCGTAGGATGTCACCTTGCGCGTCTGGGCAATTCTGCCAAAGCCTTCGAAAGTCCCATCAAGAATCCTGCCTTTCACGAAATCATGAGTGTAGCGCTTCATTTCAGGAATTCCGACGGGTATTCCTGATTGCCCCATAGCAAGAGAAGTGTTCAGAAAGACCCAAAACCAGATTCTTGTTAACTCCTTGCTGCCCAGAATGACATCCGGCTCTGCACCCGTCCCCCTTTGGACATAGCGATCGAACCAATGTTGAACTGCGAAATCACCGATCTTCACCAGGCTCCTCACATACGGCGTTGGCGAAACATTAGTGTAGCTCGGTGGCAAATCATTGGGAACCCCTTCGCGGACATTGAAGGGAAGATCAGAAGCGAAATACTTCCTGTAGCTCTCCCTCTGCCATTCTAGATCCTTAAAGGGCTCGTATCGCCAAGCCGACTTCAATGATGTCTCTTTTTCTATTTGTCCCTTTATGATCTGTGGCGGGATACCATTTTCCCCGGCATACTTGATGAGAAGCGCGTCAAGATCGAGATCGCTATTGGTGACATCCTTCACAACGCTATGTCTGGCCTGATCAGTCAAATCTGGGTCTCCCAGCACATCCGGTTTCTTCACCTCAATCGGTACCCGGTATCCGATGGTCCCTTGACTTCCCTTCCACCAGACCCTTTTCGTGGCAATTACATCCACCATGTAGATTGAATCAGGATGCCAATAACGCCCCACAACTCGCATCATCCCTAGAGGCAGCGTCCCGGTCCCATTCGGGATCGGTTTCTCTTGTTCCCAGTAGGCCCCCAGCCTCTTACCCCGGTTCGGCTCCACCCCCGACCTCCTCACCACCGTCCACACGCCGTCTGTTTGCGCGCCGGATGGCAGCTCAGGGGAAGTCGCTTCATAGATTTTCATCCAGGGCCGTGTCTCACCGCCCCCTCCTTCGACTGCGTAGAAGTATTTCGTCTCCCCCAGAAGAATCGAGCAGTATCTCACTTCGATCTCCCAATAATTGACCAGCGAGAGACAGCGCGCCTCTATCCTGACCGGATACGTCCCGAGGCGACCAGAAGGTATAAACCGCACGGTTGGCAACTCACTCACCAGAAGTGTCACCGTTGTATGAATCGCAGGACCATCACCAATTGCAAACTTCCCAAACTCACTTCCTGAAACGATCGTGAGGGTTATTGGATCTCTTTCCGGATACCATCTCGTGTCAACGCACCCCCCCAATGGCGTGAACAGAAAGTCGGTGCCTCGGCTTTCGGTGACGACCTCATCATTTGGCCTCAGAACAAAATCGCTCAAACTCACATACGGCGTGGAATGAGCATAGGTGAACTCAAAATAATTTGGTGCACCCGAGCAGGTGGATCTCGGCTGAACGGTCCCTTGAAAAACGACTGTTGTGTCAGTTCCAACCGTTAGCGTACCGGTGATATTTGCGGGAGGAGCCGCTGGTTGACCGAAAACGTTACAGCCGTCGAAGTGTCGTCGGCATCATCTCCTCAACACTCTGTGACGAGAGAACCGGCGCCTGCCTTGGCTTGATCTCCAAGCGCTCCTTGATATGCACTTGAGAAAATCCGACGGAAGAAGCAGGAAGAATCAGCCAGATGCAGGAGCAAATTCGGAGAGGAGACATAGGTGCTTCCATTTGCGGAATGAGGTGTGAGGGCAAAAATCTACGAAAAATCTAGGAAACTGGCGAGAGAAATGCAAGAAGCACACCCCGACGTGTTCGATCCTGCCTATGTGCAATCCCTCAATCGAGTCTCAGTCAGAGAGCAACAGGTAGGAGAGGACGGCAAAGCTCACCTGGCTTACGACGAGCGAGATCGCCGCCGCACGGTCGAGACGGCGTGTGGTGGAAAGGGAGGCCGGGTCCCTTGATTGCAGATATCGATCGAACTCCCGGTTTGCCTGGTCTTTCAGGTACGCTGAAAGAACGCCCGAGACGATCATAGCAGATCCGGAAGCATAGAGAGGCCACGTGCGGGCCGATATGGCCTTTTGATCAGTGATGGAGAAGTCGTTCAGTGGAGTTACACCAGCCTTCTGCACCAGAGTCACGGCGAGAAGTTGATCTTCCTGGCGGCCGAGTTGCAGGCGGTGAGGCTCGAAGCCCTCCTTCTGAATGAGGAGCTCCCCGCTGAGCCGGGTGGGGCTTCTGAAAAAGAGCGGCGTCGTTCCGAGCTCTGTGCCCTGCAAGGTGACCGTCCCACCCGACGGAACAGACCGGATAGCCAGCACGCTCCCCAGCTCGATGATCTTCTCGGTCTGACCTTGTGCATCGATCCGAACCGTGTCCTCCCGTGTCACAGAGTTCCAGGCGAAGACCGAAGGATAGAAGAGTTTTATCCGATGGGAGCCCTCGCGCAGGGCGAGCGCCACGAGTGGTGTCTTGCCGATGTAGAGCGTATCGACGTAGACATCTGCGCCCGTCGGTTCACTCAGGAGGGTCAGCGTCCCCAGCGAGTCAGGCAGATCCGACGCCCAGGCCGTGCACCCGCAGCAGAGGAGAAAGATGGCGAAAAGGGACACTTGTCTCACGGTTGAGCAGGCCTCATGGCAGTAATGAATTTATCCTCGGAGGTCAGGAGTAACACATCCCCCCAAATGACGGGTGAAACCCTGATACGCCCCGGCGCTTCATATTGCCAGAGCTTTTCTCCGGTTTGCCTGTTCAACGCATATAGAATGCGATCGAGAGAGCCGACGTAAAGAACGTCGCCGGCGATCAGTGGTGCGCTGCTGATGACGCTCCCTGCTGAAAAACTCCACAGGCGCGCACCGGAGTCGATCCTCAGGGCATGGAGCTGGCCATCCGCCGATCCGATATAAACCACCGAATCTGCCGCTGCCGCCGCCTCGGCGTAGATCTTCGACCGCGTATCGTACTTCCACAAAAGCTTCCCCGTACCCATCTGAAGGGCGTACACAAGGCCGTCCAGCGATCCAACAACGCAAATATCGTGGGCGATAACCGGCGTGGCAAAGATGCTCGCACCGGTTTGATATTTCCACCGGAGTTTTCCGCTCGTGCGCTCAACAGCATAGAGATATGCGTCGTCCGAGCCAAATGTTATCGCGGTACCATCGGATGCGGGTGACGAGCGGATAGGTTTTCGTTTCCCTTTCTCCGCGGTTTCAAACTTCCAGAGCTCCATACCGTCGGACTTCTTGATGCAGTAGAAGATTCCATCCAGCGTGGTGACGTACAGTAGCTCACCATGCAGCAGCAGGGATGATTCGATCGACCCGTAATCCCGCGCCCACCGCCGCTCGGCGTTGCGCAGCCCGATGCATGTAAGCGTCTCCGAGCCGAGCGCACACGGAACGTACGCGAACGAGCTGTCCCACACCGGCGTCCCGGCAACCGCGGACTGGAGAACCATGTAGCCGACGCGCTCACCAGTGGTGAGATGAACTGCCTGTATCTCTCCGCTCAATGTCACCACCAACACGACACTGTCCTTGACCAACGGGGTACCACGGATCCCTGCCAGGGCGTTGTATTCCCACACTGCTTGCAGCGGCGGTGCAGCTACAGAGCCACTCTGGTTCACCCGGCTCGCCGCTCCGCCGAACGTGAGCCAATCATAGGGTGCCTCGCGCAATCCACGATCAAGGCGGATCCCCGCACACCCCTGGATCAGGCTTGCCGTCGCCACCAGGATCGCAGCAACGCGAGTTGTTCGTTGAATGGCATTCATCGTCTCTTGCCAGGCGAACTTCAATCTGCTCTCCGCAATCTTTAGAAGTCCCAGCCAAAGAAGAACTGGTGAAACAGGCCGTCCTGAAACTTGCTCATATTTTGCTCGATCCTTTTGCCGATATCATAACGGAGAACGAGCACTCCTCCGATGTTCAGGCGGACTCCTCCACCGACACTTCCTTTCGTCTCAGTGTACTTCGTGTCCCATGCGCCCCCCGCATCGACAAACAGTGCGCCGCGGATCGAGCCGAAGGACAGTCCGCCGAACGGGAAGCGGATGCCCAGCTGGTCAATGAACGGGAAGCGGAGCTCGTGGCTTGTGAGCCAGAGTTTCTGACCTCGGATTGACCATCGCTGCCAGCCGCGGAGATCCCAGCTCCCCCCCATGAAGAACCGGCGAGCCTCCTTGCCGTCATTGAACCAGAGATGGATCCGGGAAGCGAACGCGCTACGCGTCGAAAGCCTCAGGTAGTGCCGGTAGTCTGCTATGATCGTGTAGTAGTTGACGTTCGAGTGTTGAACGTCCGTTGTGTAGGCGATCGTCAATTTCATCCGGTTCCCGTCCAGCGGCCCGCTGGGACCCCACAGCGAATTGTCACTAATGAACGAGAACGAGCTGGACACCATGAGCGCTTTCCTCGGAAGGAGATTCTCGAAAACATCCTTGTCAGAATTGCTGATGGTCAGACCCGATTCAATCCGACGGAACTTGGACAAGGGATAGCTGAGCACGAAATACCCACCGAACGCACGTTCATAATAGAACATGTCGGGATCGGTAAGGTCGTACCGGTTTCCCGCGAAATGAAAGATGCCGTAGGCGTGGTTGGTCCGTTTTCCGAGAGAGATCCGCGAGATCGCGATGTTGAAGCTTTCGAGAAACTCCGATCGCGCCTGCGCCGTATTGTAGATGAGAAAATAGAATTGATCGTTGCCGAGTACGTCGCTCATCGCCAGTGCAGCTCCACCCGCCGTGCCGAAGATCGGGTCTGTCGAGACCTGGCTCTGTGCGATATCAAGCTTGTACTCGCCGGTATAACGGACATCCGCCACAATAGATGATCCGTCCAGTTTCTGCGGCACCCATTGTTCTTTGCCGACATCGAAGCGGAATGTGTGCTTCGTTCGGGATGAATCGATGAGCGCATCGACATTGCCGATGTTCTTCAGTTGAAAGCTGAAGTTTTCAAACGCGGTGAGTATCAGATGGTTCTTTTCACTCTCCACGGGATCGTGCACCCACGCAGGGTCAAACGCACCGGTCGAAAACCAGGTGAGCTTTGTCATCGTCCGTTCGCGCTTCGCCTCGTTCATATCCATGATCCAGACATTCTGCGCCCCGTCGATATCCGAAGTGAACGCCAGTTGCCTTCCATCCTTCGACCAAGCCGGGAACAGGTAGTTCGCCCTGCCGATGGTGATGTACTCGATCGATCCCGATGCAAGGTTGTAGAGGAAAAGGTTCAGATAGCCATCCCGGCCCTCTGGATTGCGATCCGAACTGAAGGCAATCGATTGGCCATCAGGGGACCATGCGGGATCGCGGTCGTCGTACATATCGCTCGTAAGGCGAGTGAGTGACCGCGTGGCAAGCTCAACGACGTACAGGTCATGATATCCAGCCCGATCAACCGACGAGAAGACGATGCGCTTGCCGTCCGGCGACCACGATGGCGAACCCAAGACGACGATGTTGCGGAACCGGAAGGTGTCGTGCAGCTTTTCGTTCTTGATATCATAGATATGCAGCGCGTCGGTCTCGCCGCTCTTCGTAACGAACGCCAGCATACCCTCTTTTGAGATATCCAGCTTGCTCTGGAAGAGGTGGAACGCTTCGAACTCGTCCGTCTTCTCGCCTTCGATAACGACTTCCGGATCCGGTTTCTCCCGTTCAAGATCGACCCGATAGATGTTCGTGTAGCCCGTGTGGTTGCCGATGAAATAGACCTCGCGTTTTTCGTTGTTCCTGAAGAACACGGGCTTCGCGTTGAAGCCAACGTTGACGATGTTCTTTGTTACGCCGCTCGGCAGATCGTTCCCACCCATGATCGGGTAGTAGCGTTTCTTCATGCGATACATCCATTCTTCATCAAACTCCTTGTAGGTTCTGCCGATCGTGAGCTTCATGACCTCGCTGAAGCTGCTCGCCTTCCAGAAATTCTCCATAAGAAGCAGGATCTTTTCTTCCCCGTACTGCTCAGCAATGTACTCGAGGATCTTCTGACCCTCCTTGTACATCAGGAACGTGCCGTAGATGCGCTCTATGTCGTTGAGCGGAACGACATAGTTGTTGAGAACGGCATCGCGCATCACCATTTCTGCCTGGGTGTCCCATTCCGAAGCCCAGTAATCCGCAAGCCCTTCCGTGAACCATAGCGGGACTCCCCGTTCTTGCGATTGCCTGTGGTCGACCAGGACCCGATTGATCTTGCTGTGCATGAAGACATGTACCAGTTCATGCCGGATGACGCGGGCAAATCTGAACAGCGATCCTTCGAACGGTATAACGACCCTCCCCTTCAGGAACTCGAAAAACCCCCCAACTCCCTCGGGGATGAATCCGGGCAGGATATTCGTCTGTTGAAAATGCAGGTGTGAGCTGTAGAAGACAAGCGGGATACGATCCCGGACACTGTGGTTAAACTTCTGCTCCAGGAGCTTGTAGCTCTCCTCAGCGAAGAATGCTCCCCTCTGAGCCAGCTCCTTCATGTCAGTATAGTAGTAGATATCGAAATGCTCCGTGCGCAGGACCTGCCAATCGAACTCGGTGTACTGAACCTTGTTTCGACCGAAGTAGTAGAACTGTGCCGATGCGGTCGGAACGAACAGAAGGATGAGGAGAAGATATTTGAGGAACGAGCGCAGCATAGGTCTCTCTCGTCGCATGTCAGCTTCCACTCCACAATTGCACGTCGGAAAACAACGTGCCGGCGGTCTCACCCGGGACCTGAAATCCGGATTGAGCAACGATCACACTTTCGCCAGTTCCCCCTTCAACTGCTGAATCACCGCCACAGGGGTGGGATCTTCTTTGTTGAGGATGGCAAGGTAGAAGCTTACCCAATCACCAAAATAGATCAAGGAAAACTTTCTTGCAAGCAAAGAGTGACCGTCGCTCCATACGTCGGTGACGTGCGACGCGTAGCGAGCGATGATCTCCCTGGTGATATCTTCCCGCAGAGCTATGCGCTGATGGACTCCTTTATCCCTCAAGTAGATTACCTCCATCTGCCGCATCAGCTCGGCACCGATCTTCCATCCGACCAGCTCATTATGACTCATTTCAGGAAGGACGTGGCTAAAGGCGAGCTTCTTGGCGTTTTCGCAGATCTGCCCCCTCCATCGCATACCGATCGCGTCGAAGTATCCGGTCGGAGAATAGATGACAGGCAGTTTCCCCTGCAGTCGGTGGGCAAGCTGAAGCGGTAGATTATCATCCGACGCGACGTCGCCGTAGACAAGCGACTTCGCCTTCAAGAGCCGGATCGTCTCACGAATTCCGGCCGGGCGAGGCCGGACGATCCCGAGCCGGGAGAGCACCATGAGAAGCGGGAAGAAGAGGTACCCTAACGCCGCACGTGGTTGAAAACCGGCGGGGATCTTCACAAGCTGCTGCCTGTGCTCCTTCGCCAGAGCTTCCGTCCTTCCTCCTGAGGCGAGACACAGAACGCGCGCCTTCCGTTTGATGGCGTCCCGGTGAGCGGCAATCGTCTCCTCAGTGTTACCAGAATAACTTGAAACGATGACGAGGGTGTCTCGGTTGACGAACGCAGGCAGATCGTAATGGCGGTTAACAAGAAACGGGATCGTCATCTTGTCAGATAGAAAGGCGCGGAGCAAGTCGCCCCCCATCGCTGATCCACCCATGCCTGTAAGAACGATAGTGTCGATGCCCTTGACGTTCAATTTGACGGGTGTCGATTTGCCGATGCGCACCGCATCTTCCACCTGCGCGTGGAAATCGACCAGTACGGAGTACATCCCCGATTGGTCTATCTCTTTGATGTCGTCGACGGTCACGTGGCTCTCGGCTAACAATCTTCAATGCTCAATCAATCGGTATGTCGGGGAACTTCTTCTTCATCACTTTCTTCAGATAGGTCCTCACTTCGCCCGCGGTTTGCATCGTCAGCACACGCTTAGTGATTCTCTGAGCTTCCTTGTACTTCACGGAGCGAATGATCTTCTTGATCTCGGGCAGGACATTCGGCACGACGCTGAACTCATCCAGCCCAAGACCGAGCAACAGGATAGTGGCCAGCGGATCACCCGCCATTTCGCCGCACATCCCGACCCATGCGTTCTTCTTCTTGCCCCGCTCCACGATGCGCCGCAGAAAGCGGATGACGGCCGGATGAAACTCCTGATAGAGATCTGAGACGATGTCGTTTCCGCGGTCAACCGCCAGCAAGTACTGGATAAGGTCGTTGGTTCCGACGCTCAAGAAGGTGACTTCCTCGGCCATGTCCTCCGCCATCACCGCCGCCGACGGCACTTCGATCATGACGCCGACCTTGATTCTCGGGTCATATGGGACCCCCTCATTACGGAGCTGGTGCTTTGCTTCCTCCAGGAACTTCTTGGCGTGGCGGACTTCCTCTATGGTGGAAATCATCGGGAACATCACGGAGACGTTCTTCTTCGTACTCGCCCGTAGAATGGCGCGCAGCTGCTCGATGAAGATATCCGGCTTGTCCAGCATGACCCTGATGCCGCGCCATCCCAGGAAGGGATTGCCTTCTCGCACGGGTTCCATCATCACCTTGTCTCCGCCGACGTCGAACGTTCGGATGATGACGCGCTTCGGATACATGGTCTCGGCCAGGACCTTGTAGTGCTCGAACTGCTCTTCTTCGGAAGGGAACACCTCTTTGCCAACCAGGAGGTACTCCGACCGGTACAAACCGATCCCGTCAGCCCCCTGGATCTTGATGAATTCCAGTTCCTGCTCAAATTCTACGTTTGCCGATAGGTCGACGCGTCGACCGTCCAGCGTCTCCGCCGGCAGATCGCGCAGCCCCGCGAGGCGAGCTTCAAATTCGTGATAGCGCTCGCGCTTTGCCTCATAGCGCTTGATGCTTTCCGCCGACGGATTGAGAATAAGCCTTCCCGCGTACCCGTCGAGTATCACACGGTCCGCATCGTGCACCACATGGGAAACGTTACGAAGGCCGACGACCGCCGGGATTTTCAGCGCACGGGAGACCAACGCCGTATGCGAGGTGACGCCACCGATATCTGTCGCGTAGCCAAGGACCTCGTTCCTGCTCAAAATGAGCGCGTCGGCCGCAGTCAGATTGTAAGACACAATGACGGATGATCCTTCCAGGCGGGAGATCAGTTTCTGCTCCTGAAGATTGCGCAGGATACGGTTCCGCACATCTTCAACATCGTGTGCCCGCTCGCGGGTGTATTCATCCTTCGACGCCAACATGACGCGGTGATACTTTCCGATCTCGTCATGCACGACGAACTCCGCGTTCTTCAGCTCGTTTCGGATCCGGCCGTAGATAGAATCGAACAGAACGGAGTCCTCCAGAATCATCAGCTGTGCCTCGAAGATCTTGATTTTGTCGTCGCTCAGCTTCTTTTCGGCGAAATCCAGAATCTTCCGGAGCTCCTTGTGCGAGCGTGCGATTGCTTGTTCCAACCGGGAGATTTCGCGGCCGACTTCCTCAGGCAGAATTGAGCGCTCCTCTATCACCGGATCCATCTTGTGAATCAGAAACACCGGTCCAATGGCAATTCCCTGAGACGCAGGAATTCCCTTCAGGACAACTTCTTCTCGTGCTGCGCTGTCAGCTTTAGTACTCATTGGTCACTGCTCGAAGGGCAAACATAGTCCATGGAATAACGCTGGCGCACTCACGCCTCGTCAAATCCCCTTTCGATGAGTTCACACACCGCCGTCGCCGCCTGCTCCTCATCTTCACCGGTGAATCGCAGCGCCAGCTTCGAGCCCTGCTCGGCAGCGAGCGTCATGACACCGATGATGCTCTTCCCGTTGATTTCGAATCCGTCCTTGTCGATGAAGAAATCTGATTTGAATTTCGCCGCCAGTTTGACGAGCGACGCTGCTGGACGCGTGTGCAAGCCGGCTCTGTTCTTAACGACTACTTCGCGTTGAATCATGCAGCTCGACACTCTCCCCTCAATAAGTTCTGTTCAGCAACATATCGGTAAACCACGCCAGCGTTGCTCGCGCACCAGATGGCGGCAGGTGATTGAGTTCCTCCTTCGCCCGCGCAATGTCCTGCTTGACGCGACGGAGGGCAGCGTCGATGACACCCGTCTCATAGTAGATGCGGCGATATTCAGCAATCAACCGCCGAGGAGCTCCTTTGTTTGTAACGACGGCCTGGAGGAGCGCCTTGTCAGCTCCCTTGGCGCGTCTTAAGGCTTCAAGAAGAAGAAACGTCCTTTTACCCTCCACCAGGTCTCCTCCAACGGCTTTGCCGAACTTCTCTTCGTCAGCGACGATATCGAGCAAATCATCCTGGATCTGAAACGCCCGGCCAACGTATCCACCGTACCGCCGCAACGCCGAGACAGACGCCCTCGTACCCTCACCGATGAGTGCTCCAATCTCCGATGAAACAGAAACCATCTTTGCTGTTTTCTTCTCGATCATCAGCATGTAGTCGTTCACTGTGACGTCTGATCGAGTCTCGAACTCTTTGTCGTACGCTTGCCCTTCGCAGACTTCGACGACCCCCTGGGTGAAGACCTTCGTGATTTCTTGAATCCTGGGGCTTTGCGTTTGTAGTACTGCACGATAGGCCAATGCCAACAATTCATCCCCTACGAGGATAGCAACGTTCGAGTCCCACTTGGTATGCACAGTGGCACGCCCGCGGCGCGACCGGGCATTGTCCATGATGTCATCATGCACAAGGGTGAAGTTGTGCAGGATCTCAATTCCACCCGCGGCGTGCAAGGCACTCTGCACTGAGCCTCCGACAGCCTCACACGACAAGAGCACCAAAACGGAACGGATGCGTTTGCCGCCCCCTGCCACGACATAACGCAAGGGCTCGTACAGTGAACGGGGCTTCGTTTGCCTGCAAAAGAGCTTCAGGTAATCGTCAACAAGCGCTTTG
>Ga0194110_10004897_pt1 | contig 16044 bp, 22 predicted proteins | sample TA2Kig1200mmetaG_FD_146192 | JGI IMG/M metagenome (GOLD analysis project Ga0194110, IMG submission 146192) | Freshwater microbial communities from Lake Tanganyika, Tanzania - TA2015032 Kigoma Deep Cast 1200m | ecosystem: Environmental > Aquatic > Freshwater > Lake | place: Tanzania: Lake... | reverse complement strand
TCTGAATATCTTCCGGCAAATCATTGTTAGGGTCAAGCAGGGAATAACGGGTTGCAAGTTCCAGTTTTTTGGGTATTACAAAATAACCTGCCTGGGTATAGAAGCCATCCGAATTTACGGTGTCACCGCCATCATCGGACTCAGGGTCTTTCGACCTTACGTAGTATTCGCTATCCCAGGTAACCCCTTTATATCTCATTCCCAACTCAATGTTTCCAATGATTGTATCGGTATCCACCGGTTTGATATCTCGCTCTTTTGCATTATAGATTACCGATGCGCCAATGACGGCGTTAAATTTCTCTTCGTATTTCACGTCGGTCTCATCCCAACCCCCTACTATTGAATAAGATTTATAGTCTCCAAAAGGATAATACCGTGCAGTAAGCACATACAGAAGTTCGTTGTCGATATTTTCATCCTTTCCGATTGCCTTTGCGGGATTCTGGCCAACACCGCGAAAAACTGCCGCATGATATTCCAGATGTTTATCAAAAGGCAGTCCAAAGATATCCAACCCGTAATCACGGTCCTGTTTAAAGGCATCGCTGGCGATGGACCTGTCCTGGAACAAGAGCTTGAAACCCGACGAAATCCATTGCCGGTTGGCGGGAACCTTAAAATATCCAATCTTTGCCATTAAATCTGTAGACGGCGTCCAGTAGACATAATAATCTCTCAGATTCACCTCAAAACTATCTCCATCGAGTTCCACATAGTAATTCACATCCTTGCTATAGATATTGCCGCCAAAGCACAGCCTTGCCCTGCGGACATCAATGTCCGTTTTATCTCTTTCTCCCAAATCTTCGTCATTGTCCCTATAAGTGAATCGTGTTTGCATTCTGAAACCCAAGTATAAAGAATATTTTTCATCGCTTGTTTTAAAACCTATCGATGCCTTCTCTTTATCGGGGAAATAATATCCGTCAACAGGAGTATATTTATTAGCACTCGGCAAGCCCAACCCCGTCTTTTCCCGTGCCTCATCAGAGGATAAATAATCTTCTACTGCATGATCGGCTTCTTCCTTTGCAATCTGTGCAGTCTCGGCATCTCCTGTATTTATGCGATTTTCTAAAACCTCTGTCTGTTCTTGCTGGGTTGCAATCGGTGGTGTTGCGGTGCTAATTTTATCCAGATGGTTTTTTAAAACCTGTATCTGTTTTTGTTGCTTCAAAGTCAATTCCTCCATCTGCTTCAACTGCCATTTTAAATCAGCCAACTCGCTTCCCTGTATCTCTTTGTTCCGATCACTTTGCTCAGCAAAAACGTTATGTAATACATTGTTCGTGTGTATGAAAAATACTATTATCAACGATAAGATATATTTGTGCCATTTGTTATGCATCCTGACTCTCTCCCTTTCTAGAAAAAGTATTGTATAGAGGAACTATCACGATACCGTCTATAAAGTCTATAGAATTAGTAGACAATATAAAAATACTCAATTTTCGTCAAGTTTTTTTCTGAAAATAAAAATTTTAATGCTTCTTATTTAACTCTCCAGAAGCATTAAAAGAACTGCTGTATTTTTGGTTTTTCATTATGCCATTTATGACACAACGAAATCAAATAAAAAATTCGATATAAAACGGAAATGAAATTAACCGGTAGGATTCAGAGAAAGGGTTTTAAGATTTTATAAAACTATAATTATGAAATGATAAGAAACTTGAATATGGGTGGTTTTATGGTAAACTTTTTGTGGTAGTTATGCATAATAAATTTCAAAATGACAGGAGATAAAGAGATGAAAAAAATTAGTTCTGTTGTAATTGGTATTGTTTTTTGCGCCTTGTTATCTTACGGCTGCAATCCTAAACAGACGGCGTTATCCGACAAAGGCGGTATCTGGGCTGTCTATGACAGGGAATGCCGGAAATGTCACAAGGTAAATGGGAAAGGCTGTTTTATCGGGCGATGGATATTCAAGACTCCTAATTTCACCGATATCAAATGGCAGGATAATGCCTCTGATTCACGATTAATTATAGCGATAGCCAATGGCAAGAGGAAGATGCCGGGTTTTAAAGGCAAGCTAAAGGACGAAGAGATCGTAGACCTCGTCAAGATATGTGTTAGAAGTTACTATCCGCCGGCGAAACCCTAGGGCAGCATAGCCGCAACCAAAGTAATGCAGATAAGGCAAGTGACGTGTGGCATGTGACGGGTGACGTTTTTCCCTGTCACGCGCCATTCGACACACGTCACCATTTCTAATAACTTACAAAAAAGAAGTCTTTTTACAGAGTATGCCTTAAGGATTACTATTGATTTTGCAGTGCTAAAAGGTAGAATTTGTCCTATATTCAATGTTTGGGAATTTCAATGCAGGGGTTGAAAATCTTCAACCCCTACGTACAAATATTTCTGTTAGAAGCTAAACACCAGCTATTGGAGAAACAATGTTACGGGAGATGTGCAAGGCCAAGATCCACGCCGCAACGGTAACCGAAACCAATCTGAATTATAACGGGAGTATCACCATAGATAAAGCCCTTCTCGATGCGGTAGATATCCTGCATTACGAACGGGTACAGGTGCTTAACATCAACAACGGGACGCGTGTTGAGACCTATGTTATTGAAGGTGAACGTGATTCAGGCGTCATCTGCTTAAACGGAGCCGCAGCACGATGGGCACAGCCAGGTGATAAGGTCATTATCATATCTTATTGCCTCATTGAAGATAAAGACGCAAGGAACTGGAAACCAAAGATTATTTTGGTAGATGGGAACAACAAGCTTACCAAAACTCTCCAGTTATGAGAAGAATCTTATTCGAAATCCCCCTGCCTTTTTTACACAAGAGTTTTCCTGTTTATTCTTACGGATTCATGCTGATGGTTGCTTTTTTTCTGGCCATTACCATCGCACGCTGGAGGGCCAGGAAAGAAGGTATTGACCCCAATAGGATTACTGACCTGGGTATCTATCTTGTCTGCGCTGGAATTCTGGGGGCGCGGATTTTTTATATTATTCAGTACTTTGAGAATTATAAAGACAATCTGTTAAGCATTTTTAAGGTGTATGAAGGGGGTTTGGTTTATTACGGGGGACTGTTTGCTGCTATCGTTACCCTGTTTGTTTTCTCCAGGAAATACCAACTATCCTTTTTAAAAATTCTCGACATTGTTACACCCTCCACCATATTAGGACTTGGTTTTGGCCGCATCGGATGTTTTCTGAACGGATGCTGTTTCGGGAAAGTTGCGCCTCATATTCCCTGGGCAATTCAATTTCCAAGAACAATGGACAAAACGGGTATGGTCGATGGCAGTCCTGCCTTTCTCCATCAGTACGAACTCGGATTGGTTCACCTTACCGATACGCATGCACTTCCCATCCATCCCACCCAATTGTATTCATTTCTTTCGGATGTTGTGCTTTTCTTTATCCTCAGTGTGTTCTTCAAGTATCGGAAGAGGAATGGAGAGGTCTTTTTGCTCTTTGGAATAATGTACCCCATCATAAGATTTTGCATGGAAGCGCTCCGAAGTGATAACCCGCTGTTCTTTAATCTTTTCACCATAGCTCAGATTATCAGCATCGCTATGTTTGTAATATCCGTGCCGCTTTTTGTCATCTCCAGGATTAAACCGGCGAGAAGTATTTCCAAAACATAAATATAAGGCATGTCATTCCCGCATGCTCCCCGCTAACTTCATGCGAGGACAAGCTTTGGCGGGAATCCAGACTTGTCCTCAACTTGGCTGGCTTTGGCTTTGGGGTTACAATGCTGCCGTCAGTGGGCGGACTTCTCGCACTAACTGTTCGGATAAGAGGTCTTCGGCAATATCCGTCTTTCCTCTTGCAGGTTTCACTATTGCACCCTGTTCTGCATTGTCAAAATCATACTCTTTTTCTTTCATAAATGTTCTTTTATCTGAATGCCATCCTCCATCGTACGCAATTTCTGAACGAGTTTGTCTTCCATGAGCAGCCGGAACGTCGCCCGTTCTTCGTCAAATCGGCTGTTTATGATATTGGCGTGTTCATGAAGATACGCAATTAATTTTCCATTGCCAGCGCTGCAGGAAAGTTCTACGTCAACGAAGTTCTTTTCCAGCATTTCCAGAATTTTTTGTTTCAGGTCTTCTATTCCCTGATGTGTCTTTGCGGAGATTATAATACAATCTCTGTAACGGGTGCGAAGCAGCGGGATGACGGACTCGTCCTTTAAGGCGTCTATTTTATTAAATACCATAATGGTCGGTTTATTGTCACACCCCAGTTCCTTCAATACCGTGTTAACAGCCTCTATCTGATTATGAATCGCAGGAGAGCTTGTATCTACAACATGGAGGAGAAGGTCGGCGTGACGGGCTTCTTCAAGGGTTGCTTTGAACGATGAAACGAGATGGTGTGGTAATTTCTTAATAAAACCGACGGTATCACTCACCAAAAATCTTTTCCCGTTTTCCAATTTGCATACACTTGTTTTTGTGTCAAGGGTTGCAAATAATTTGTCTTCCACAAAGGTATCGATCTCCGTCAATGCGTTCATTAATGTGGACTTTCCGGCATTGGTATATCCCACAATGGATACCGTAAAAAATTCTTTCCGCGATGCGACCAGCCGCTCCTGCCTCTTTTCAATTTCATGCAGTTTTTTTCTGAGTTCGTGAATCTTTTTCGATACGATGCGTTTATCGACTTCCAGTTGTTTTTCACCAGGCCCCCTCGTTCCGATACCTCCTTCGATCCTGGAAAGGTGCGTCCACATCCGCTTTAACCGGGGTTTTGTATACTCTAATTGAGCCAGCTCCACCTGGAGTTTTGCCTGAAATGTCTTCGCGCGGGTGGCAAATATGTCCAGGATTAATTCACTCCTGTCAATTACTTTTTCATCGATGACCTTCTCCAGGTTTTTGACCTGTGCCGGGGTGAGGTCGTCGTCACAAATAAGCACATCGACGTCCATTTCTTTTGCCAGCCTGGATAATTCTAAGGCTTTTCCCTTTCCAATATAGTACACAGGGTCTATGCTTACCCTGTTTTGAACTACCGTGTATACAATGTTTGCGCCGGCAGTTTCTGCCAAACGACGCAGTTCTTCTAATGGTTCTTCGCTACTATTGCGATCTTCTGACAGCATAACCCTGAAAAGGACGGCTCGCTCAGCCCTTACGGTAAATGCAGTGTCTTTTAGTTTCACTTAAATTATGAACTCCGTTAAAAATCTCAATAATCTGTGAAATTCCTCCCCCTTTGTCCCCCTCTGGAGGGGGATAGGGGGAGGTCCTTGAAATCTGCGTAATCGTTCGACTGAGCGCTCACGATGAAGTCTGTGGTTCAGAGGACTTCCATCTACAACCGACTCAGAATAATCCTTGCATCCACGGCCTTTACGCCTTTTGGATACACAATGACCGGATTCAGGTCGATTTCCTTAATTTCTTCCAGAGAAATCATGATATTTGATACTTTTAAAATAGTTTGAGCCAATGCGGTAATATCCAATGCCTCGGTGTTTCTAAAACCCTTCAAAACTTTTGATCCTTTTATTTCATGAATCATATCCAGCGCCTCGTATTCCTCAAGCGGGGCGATACGAAAGGATACGTCTTTATAAATCTCGACAAAAATACCGCCCAGCCCAAACATCACAGCCGGGCCAAATTGAGGGTCTCGAAGCCCCCCTACAATAACTTCTGTTGAGGGTGCCGCCATTTCTTCCACAATAATTCCATGAATCCTTGCATCTGGCATCTTCATGTTTACGTTTTTCATAATTTCTTCGTATGCGATTTTAACACCAGCATCATCCCTTATGCCAACCTTTACGCCTCCAACATCGGTTTTGTGACTGATATCAGGTGAGACAATCTTCAGGACAACAGGATATCCTAGAGCGGTCGCAGCTTGGAGTGCATCTGTAACAGAAGATGTGACGGTGTGCCTGGTGGTTGTTATCCCAAAGGCTTCGATTAATTCCTTGGCCTCTGGTTCGAGTAATTCATATCGCTTATTTTGTAAGGCTTTTTGTATAATATCCTGTGCCTTCGTTGGGATACTCGTTGTAAACTTGTTCATAGAATGAATTTTAATTTGAAAAAATTTATGTTTTTATTATAACACAATTATAAAATGTTTAAAGGCTATATATCAAATATAATCGGACGCGTTCAATGGACTATCCATGCCCGGAGTTCATTTCTCATTCCATACCTTGAGCGCATCTCTGATGGAATTTCAAGAAAATCTAAAGAACCTGCCGGTGATATCCTGTTAACCATCATGAGAAAAGATCGGTATAAAATTCTTGGTGAGTTTGAAGTTGCTCATGCAGATGCGGTACAAACTTACCTTATTAAGACGTACAAATATCCTGACCTCATTCAGAAGGTAAAACAACTTTTTAAAAGTACCCGGGGGTTTCGTGAATTTAACACGACATATGTTACGGCAATGAAGGGTGTGCCGGTTGAGGTGCCTGTTGCTTATGGTGAACGAAAACACATCTTTACTAAAGAATCTTACTTAATTATAAGAAAAATCGAACGCTCTTGCACCTTGCGAGAATATTTTAGAAGCAACGTATCGCCTAAAGAAAGAAGAGATGTGTTAAGAAAATTTGGGAAACTTGCAAAGACCATCCACGACTCAGGGGTAAAGCAAGATGACTTTTCACTCGACAATTTTCTTGTGTTTATTGATGAAACCGGCGAGAGAAGGCTGATCTTAATTGACTTTGAAAGGGTTTTACTGCAAGCAAAAATTTTAAGCGAAAAGCAGCGAATCTGGTATCTTGCCAAGTTGAATCGGGCGAAAAGGTATTTTTCAAACACAGAACGGCTCAGATTTCTCGTATCATATACAGACGATAATTTCGATTATTGTAAAAAATTAGCAAAACAAATTGAGACGGTAACCGTCTACATCCAGAAAAAAGACGCCAGAAAATTTTACAAACAATGTATCCAGGAAAATAGAAAATTCGGCGTCTTTAAAAACAGTAATTATCACGGTCATTTTAGGCGGGATTATTCGCCAGAAACGTTGTTACTATTGTTAAACACCCTTGGGAAATCTACCCAGGATGTTCGTTATATAAACAACTATCGAATAGCACGTTTCACAGGAAAGAATTTTAAACATGTGTGGATGCATGCAAATGCCTTATTTGCGCTCAGGATTGACGTCCCAATTCCCGTCGGTATGTTTAAAAGAAGTTCTGGCAAAATACCGGAAGAAGGTTTTCTCATCTCCCGGATGCCGGAAAACTGTATTCCGTTGGAACAATATAACAAATTACATCCAGACAGGAACTTCATATTATATACCCTTTTACGATTGGCAGAACAGGTCTCACCCTTTGGCGTCTTTCATGAAGATTTGAATTCACAGGACATTTTCATTCAAACAAATGAAAACCAACAGATTAGGTGTTATCTGGCAAATTGCACTTTCTTCCATGTAAACCATGATCCAATACAGAAAAACAGAGCAATTAATACAAACATTATAAAACATCTGTTACAGGTAAATGAGCACAAAATACCTTGACAATATAAGAAGGTTTAAGCTATAAGTGTGATACATGTTGGAGATATTGTTTAAGGAGTTGTAAAAATGGGTGTTACATATGAAACCCTTCAAGCTCAGAGATCACTTCGAAGGAAACAATTAGAACAAGCCCTCGAAGAGATTTGTGAAAAACTCAAGAATATGGGGGCACTAAGGATAATCGTATTTGGTTCTTATGTTTCTGGCATCATGAGAAAATGGAGCGATCTTGATATCATAGTGGTAATGCCCTCGACAAGCAGCGGGAAAGAATGGTTTAAAGAGATTTATGACAAAATAAATGCGAATATATCCGCAGACATCCTACCTTTTACTGAGGAAGAGTTAAAAATAAGGATAAAAACCAGTAGTTTCATTCGACATGCCTTGAAAACAGGCAGAATTATTTATGAAAAAAGACAAAAAAACTGAGGCAAGAAACTGGTTTATTCAGGCACGAACTGAGTTTGAGGATGCACTTGACCTTGAAAAGAGAGGGAGATTTTATCTTTCACTTTTCCTTTATCAGCAGGCAACCGAAAAGGCACTTAAAGCTTTTTTATTCTATAAAGGAGAAGAAGAACTATTCACCCATTCTGTAAAAGACCTCACGGATATTGCTATAGCATACGATAAAGACTTTGAAAATATAAAGTCAGCGAAAGACTTAGATCGGTATTACATCCCCACGCGTTACCCAAATGGCTTAGCTGGAAATGTTCCTGCAGAGTTCTTCGACAAACCCGAGGAGTGCGAAAGCGCTCAGAAATTAGCAAAGGCCGCCATTGAATTGGTAGAGAAAAAGATTTGGAAGGCAATTTCTTAAATTTATTATCCATTTTGTATACATCACCTTTCTAAGCAAAATGACATATCGAATACACACACCTATCAAATGCTCTTACAAATTGATGATAGTCCAAAAATGCCTTGACAGTACATCGGGATTTAAGCTATAAGTTTGGTGACTTAAACCTTTATTCATTGGCTTTGAAACTGTAAGAGAAACTTTTTGAGATGACAGGGGAATTCTGAGGGATGGAGATGAAATCGTATAAAAGGATCGAAGATATTCTCAAACAACACAAAAAAGAACTGGCTGAGAAATATAAGATAAAAGAAATAGGGATATTTGGCTCTTATGTTCGAGGAGAGCAGAAAAAGAGGAGTGATATAGATATTCTTGTTGAATACGAGGAATTACCAGACCTTTTGAAATTTATTGAACTGGAGCGGTATCTTGAAGGACTTCTGAAACAAAAGGTTGATTTAGTTGAAAAAACAGGACTAAGAACTCAGCTGAAAGAGAAAATTTTAAAAGAAACTGTTTATATATGAAGCGCGATTATAGACTTTTTATTGAGGATATCCTGGACTGCATTGAGAAGATTGAGCAGTTTATAGATAATCTAAGTTTTGATGAGTTTGTCAAAGATGATAAAACTTCAAGTGCAGTAGTGAGGAAGTTGGAAATCATAGGAGAGGCAACTAAAAATATCCCTATGTTTATAAGGGAAAAGTACGAAGATTTACCATGGAATGATATGGCAAAGATGAGGGACAAAATCATCCATGCGTATTTTGGAATAAATTACAAAATTATCTGGAATGTTATCAAAGAAAGACTGCCCGAAATAAAACCCACAATCCGCCAGATTCTGAAAGAGATAAAAAACGGCTGATAAATCCTTAATTATACTTTTCCTTACAAACCCGCTATTCAGGGCAGATACCCGTCGTTCGTAATTTTCTCCGATTATTGGTAATTCCTAATTCGAGGGTATCGTGTAACGCTACCCAAACAGGAGGATATATTACATGAGTTGGATTTATTTAATTCTCGCAATATGTCTGGAAGTTGCAGGCACCACGAATATGAAGTTATCTCAGGGTTTTACCAAAATTGTACCTTCTGTATTGCTGTTCGTTTTTTATGCATGTAGTTTCTCTCTTATGACCGTTGTACTCAAGAAAATTGATGTGAGTGTTGCCTATACGATATGGTCAGGGTTGGGAACGGCTCTTATCGTGGGAATCGGAATCTTCTGGTTTAAGGAATCTGTTACATTAATGAAAATGATATCCATTGTTTTGATTATCATCGGGGTGATTGGGTTAAAACTTCGTGGAGGAACACACTGACCATTTTTGCATAACTGTCTCAAATAGAAGCGAATTGTAAATCCAGCCGATTAATATAAGATTGGGGTACATTATGAAAAATCCTATTGCGAAAACACTTCTTGCAGGTTTGGCTGGGGGGCTCACGCTGAGCTTCGTTATGGTACTCACATTCCGTTTGATCGGTTTTGGCTGGCATGGGGGAGGAATACTCCTAAATCCCTCATTCCAAAGCCGCAAGCTCATTGCAGTATGGACTCAAATCGAACCCCTGCCCTTGGTGGTATCCCATCCGATGCAGATTTTCTTAGGACTTGTTCTTTTTGGCATCGGTCATGCCTTTATTTACCAATGGCTTGCGCCTGCATGGCCAGCCGGAATCAAGCCACGGGCGTGGCGGTTATCTGGCCTTGTATTTTTTCTTTCATTTCTCTTTTGGGAATTTTTTACGCCTTTTAACCAGTTCGGTGAGCCTATTCTACTGATCTGTTTGGAGCTGATATTCTGGGCAACCATTGCCATTGCTGAGGCATTTGCAATCGCTACGGTATGCGAATGGAAACCAGGAATAAAAGGCAAATCAGTATAGTGAAATATTGTTCTAAGTAGGGCAAGAAAGCCAGAGATTAGAATTCAGGCTTAAAGAAGGTTTTGTGGTTGAAATACTCATCTCATGAGAAGGATTCTTCATATCGACATGGATGCATTCTTTGCTGCGGTTGAGCAAAGGAGAAATCCGGAGCTCATAGGCAAGCCCCTGGTAATCGGGGGCAGCGGAGACCCTACAAAGAGAGGTGTAGTATCAACGGCATCTTACGAGGCCAGAAAATTCGGGATACATTCGGCAATGCCGTTGAGAACCGCACATAAACTTTGTCCCCATGCAGTCTTTCTTCCTGTTGATTACGAGGAATATGCGAGGGTGTCTGAAAAGATAAAAAATATTCTCAGAGAATTCTCCCCGGTAATGGAAGATGTCGGGATTGATGAGGCATTTCTTGATGTGTCTCAGATCGATAAACCTCCTGAAGAGATTGCAAAAGAGATCAAAGCAAAGATTATGCAAGAAACAGGTCTTGCCTGTTCCATTGGGATAGCGCCAAACAAGCTCCTTGCAAAGATTGCCTCCGATATGCAAAAGCCAGACGGACTCACGATAATTACCGAAGATAATATTGAAAGCCGTATATGGCCGTTACCGGTAAGAAAGCTCTGGGGTGTTGGACCAAAGACAGAGGCTGCATTAAGGGGAATGGGTATTGAAACTATCGGGAGACTTGCCGTCGTACTTCTGGATACACTCATTGAGAGGTTTGGACAGTCGTACGGGAGATATCTCTACGAGGCATCAAGGGGAGTGGACGAAAGTCCTCTTGTTACCCACTGGGAACCAAAATCTACCAGCAGGGAAATTACCTTTCAGAGTGATATAAGCAACTGGCAGGATATTGCCAGAACTCTTGCAGAACTTACAAGAGAAGTTGCATGTGATATGAAACAGGCGGGCTATAAGGGAAAAACGATTACCGTAAAAATCAGATTCAGCGATTTCGAAACCCATACCCGTGCGAAAACCATTGTTAAACTTGCGAATTCTGCAGACGAGATAAGAGCTGCTGCTTTTGATTGCCTCAGGAGGTTTGAATTAAAAAAGAAGGTAAGGCTTGTGGGGATACGGGTAGGAGGATTAGAAAAGGCATGAGTTCAAGCGGTAAAAAACCGTTCCTATGATTTTATAAAATATCTTAAATATACCAGTGCTCCCAGGTTATATATAAAATGCAGATGGATAGGAATGAGAATGCTTTGATATATATGAAAAAGCGTCCCCACATAGAATCCCATAATTGTTGCGAGAATACAATAAGCAGGCGTTATAAAATGAAGAAGCCCAAAAATAAAACTTGCTGCAACGATACCAAATTTAACCTGGACTACTCCACGGAATAATAATTCCTCGGCAATACCTGCAAAAATTGAAATCAAACATAAATCTAATAATTTCGCTTGAGAAAACAAGCTTCTTACATCCATTATGAGTGTCTTTCTCAGGGAACCTATCAAAGGGATATTTTCTGCCTTTTTTGAAATAATAAACACAAAAAAGGCAAATGGTATTAACGCCCCGCTCGTGCCAACGAAAATGTCGCGAAAAGGATTTCTGGTCAAGGGAAAGAGTTTGATATTCCACATCCAAGCAAAAAACAAGGCCAACGTAAATACTATACCCTCGGCCACAATGGCCAGAGTTAAAAGTTTATATCGTGAATAACCTATAATAATTCTCCGTAAATTTATTTTGTAAGTTCATTACAATATTTCCTACGGTTGGTTCAATCTTGTAGATTGAACCATGTATTTTGATCGGGCTATACGTTTTAAACTGTTGCCAACTGTGAAAAATGCCAACTATTTCGGTTCAACCGAGGACGAGTGAACCAGCAAAAGGAAAGTGTTATGCAAAAAGTCATCAAAAACTACTTTATGCTACCTGTAAAGACATAGTCATTATTCGCCACTCCCACGTGACAGTCAATGCACGCATCGACCTTGCCTTCCAGGCGTGCTTCCCCATCCGGTTTGTACTTTACCCAGTACCAGTCGTGTCCGGCGGGATTGAATCCTTTTGCCTTGTACATCACCGTAATTAAAAACAATTTCCTGTCGTCGGTATAGTTTTCTTTGATGAGGAGCGAACCTTCCGGGAACAACCCTTTTTTATTTACAATGGTATCCAAGGCAATGTCGTTCACGTACAATTTAAGGATATTGCCGGGAGGCATGGTGCTTTCATAAAAGCCTTCTTTGCCAGGCCACGTGGGATAATTCTGGTATGGATTTTCAATGGCCATATATTTCCACAAAACCTGTGCACTCATTTTGCCTTCTCCATCCAGTGGTTCGCCAGCAACGGGTTTATAAAGCATTAACAGGATAAAAGAGAAACAAACTGCATGAAATGTCCAGAATCTTAGTCTATTCATAAGTAATTTGGGAAAGTTAAAAAAAATTTGGCGCTTGTTTGCATCATCTGGAATTTACTTTTTCAAGTAATTAACAAGATTTGCTTTAAATCTTACCCACACATTTTCAATATTTACTATGCCTTCTTTCATACGCTCCCATTCCAATTGGAATCCATAACTATGATAAACAACGTGTCTGAATTTGCGAAAAGGCGCTAATGCAGACGATAGCGATTCATCAAACAATGCTGGTAAAGGATCGCACGATGGGGTGCAAAACCGTTTGAATAAGTCCATGTGCCAGGTATCGCCAGTGGGAAGAGGGATAGAATGAAATTTATTTATGCGCTTTAGGATGTTTTCAATCCCACCATAAAATTGTGCAAGAAAAGCGGCGGCGGCAGTTTTTTCACGTGTGGTTGGTTCACGATCTGCTATGTCTTTGCGCAATGAAGAAATCTCTCGCAAAACACCTTCGATTAACTCTATTTCAATACTAATTTCCTCTCGAAGTTCATCGGATATCATATTAGTATTTTTCCCTTGCTTTCGATGTGCCTGGTAAAGCGAGATGGGGGACTCAAAGGAACAAGATCTAGCGGTGTATGCAGTTCTTCCTCTATCCTTGCCGCCAGTTCATAAAGCTTCCATCCAGCAACTCCGTCACAAGCAATATCAACATCTCTTGCCTCCGTTGGCTTCTCAATAATACTTCCAAAGAGGATCAAACGGGTAGCTCCATAACTTCTTGCCAGAGAGACTATTTTTTCTATTTGCGCCTGAGTAATTGGCATTTGAAATCTCGGTTTTGTTTATTCGGCCTGCCTCTTCACAAATTTATCCTTTTATTTGAAGGTTTGATAAGCACTGACCCGCCGCCTAAGGTTCTGCATAACCTGCACGGACAAATGGCCTATGGTAAACCGAATGAGGTTTAAAACGTGTCAGGCCAATGCGGTGTTATGCCCTCTTTCTCATTTTTGAGTGTTTTGTAATATCCAGTATAGCTTCAGGGTGTTTGGCAGTAACCCGCAGTAAAACACGAGCTGGTCCTTCAGGTTTTCGCCGACCTTGTTCCCAGTTGCGGAGCGTGGCGACACTTATTCCAATAAGAGAAGCGAATCTATCCTGTGATAGACCGTATTGTTCACGTATCTTCCGCACTTCGGATTCAGGAAACTCCATGCTGCGTGAAGGTTTCGCTTTGCCTTTCATGATAGCAGCGCCCTGCTTAACGCTTTCAAGTAATTCCACAAATAGTTCTTTAGGCATAATTTACTTCAGATGTGATGTGGAGTATAAAGGATTCAAAATTTTATTGCAACCCAAATTCTGCTATGGGACACAGATGAACGCTGGCAAGCATAGATAAAATTATAGTGAGAGAAATCCTCAGATTCCTCGCGTTGCTCGGAATGACAAGCATTCAATGTCAACTTGTTTAAGTCGTTTACTATAATAAATCAAGTTTTGTGTATTTAAATCCAAAATCCCAAATCGTAAATCAAACTATCCCCCGTGCAGATACCCGCTGTTCTTGCAAATGTGGCAGATCGTGTTTTTATCGTTTTTCATTCCCAGGATCTCTTTTCGGGCTGCAATGTACATCTCGTTATTCCAGATTTTTTCAAAAGGTTGTTCGAGGATATTTCCAAAAGCATATTTTTCACTGTAGACCGCACAACAGGGTAAAACACTGCCGTCCCAGTTGATCATCGTTTCTGTCCACGGGAGCATACACCCAATTCGCTTCTTCTGTTTTGTTGAAGCTACGACAAATTCAGGATTATCGGGTATCCATGCCAAATCTCTTTCCAGCGCCCTTTGAGTTGTTTCGAAGACCTCTTTGCCCATATCGGGCCTCATTTTTGATATTTTGATTTTGATGCCGATTTTTTTTGCCAGTTCCTTTGCCGAATCTATTTCATGTTCGTTGTGTTTGAAGACGTGGAACAGCCAGACCAGCTTGGTACGACAGCCTGGTATCTCTTGTTTCTTCTGAACCAATCTTTTCATGTTGTCCATAACCAGATTAAAATCGCCGCCTACATGATATTTCAGATACGTCTCAGAACTCGCTCCATTGCAAGAGATGTAGATTTTTTCCAGTCCTGCCTTTAATAATGCCGCTATCTGGTCGTCTTCCATTTTCATGGAAAGGTTTGTGCTGATTTTTATATCAATCCCGCGCTCTTTTGCATAATGGATCATCCTGATCAAGTCCTTATTGAGCATCGGTTCTCCCCAGTTATACAAACGGATTACGGTAAGGTACCGGCCCATCTCATCAACGACTTTTTTGAATACGTCAAAGGAAATAAAACCTTTTTTGGCGCTCTTATCCTGCTGTCCGGTGGGACACAGAGGGCAGCGCAGGTTGCACAGATTCCCCGATTCTATGGATATCTTTGAGGGATAATAGGGAAGCCTGGTTTTGCCGAGGAATGTATAAATGCTGGGTAGGATGGAACTGTATATCTTTTTAATGTTTGACATGTTTTGTGTTGTTACGATGTGTTTTTTCCCAGAGTTTTACGTATTTGACAAAAATATAGAATGCATTGGAAACCGCCAGGATAAATCCAGGCAGTCCGTCTAAAAACCCCATTTTTATGAAATATACTTTGATAAATTTATAGAGGGGTCTGAAAATCAACTGGAACAGGCTGAATCCCTTGTTCCGTTCGAGCATGACATCGGCAAAAATATTCGAATAGTTATCCATTGTCCTCAGTTGATGGGAGAAGTTTTTGTAGTTGAAGTGGTCAATGTCGTGTTTCAAGTATTTGGTTTGACCGCTTACGATAACCCGTCCGTGAGGGTTTGTGCCCTGCCACTGTCCGCAGCCCCTTTTAAAAAGCCGCAATTGGTAGTCGGGATACCAATCACCGTGATAAATCCACCGTCCAAGATAGAAGCTGCGTCTGGGGAAAAAGAACCCTACTGCATTGTCAGGATTGCGAACGGCCTTCTGGATTTCCTCGATAAGCCCAGGAGACAGCCTTTCATCGGCATCGAGTGAAAGAATCCAGTCGCATTTTGCCAGACTGATGGTGTAGTTTTTTTGATCGATATTTCCAGGCCACGCCCGCTGATACACCTTGTTAGAATATTCCCTGCAAATATCCACAGTCTTATCTGTGCTGAATGAGTCTACCACGATAATTTCATCTACCCATTTTACACTTTCAAGACAATCGCGGATACGGGACTCTTCATTCAGGGTAATGATACAGGCTGATATGGAATATTTTGGACTCATATTTTATTCTGGGCAAGCGTTAAAGATTACCTATCATTTTTGGGGTTGATGTTATGCAGGTTGTCCGAGAATGCGGCCATAAATAAGGACAAAGGAAATTGTGTTAAAGTAAATACGATCAATAAACAAATCAGAAAAAGGTTAAAAATGTTTCCATCCAAATCATCCTTTTATCTCAGGAGCA
>Ga0194110_10004895_pt1 | contig 16048 bp, 19 predicted proteins | sample TA2Kig1200mmetaG_FD_146192 | JGI IMG/M metagenome (GOLD analysis project Ga0194110, IMG submission 146192) | Freshwater microbial communities from Lake Tanganyika, Tanzania - TA2015032 Kigoma Deep Cast 1200m | ecosystem: Environmental > Aquatic > Freshwater > Lake | place: Tanzania: Lake... | reverse complement strand
TTTTTCCAACTTTAATACAGACAGGATTTAAGACTCCTTTAGCTTATTCGTAAGAATTTGCTTTTTTCAGCTTCTTTTTCTGGTTTATTTTATTTTGATTTAGTGCCCTTTGCGAAAAAGTAAATAGAGGGCGAGAAAACGGCTAGTGGTTTTTATTAAGTCAATTCTGTTAAAAAATGATCATATCCATGCTTTGTAAGGAGCTCCTCTTTGCCTTCTTTATAGATTCTAACACCCTTTTCTTTGGTTATCTCCTGGTGAAACTAAAGAAACTAAAAAATATTTGGGCTTTGCACTCATAGCTCCTATATCGGACACATTGATTTCTACTGCTTTTTTACCAACCTGTTCAGGAGAAAAGTATCTTAGTGAAAAATGATCGCTAATAAAAACTTCTTGACAAATTTAATTTTTTCATTTATAAAATGACTAAAACGGTAAAAATTGTAATATATTGAGGTGAATGATGAGATTGTCAACGAAAGGACGTTATGGTGCAAGAGCGATTTTGGAATTAGCACTCAATTATGAGAGAGGTATAATATCACTCCATGACATTGCCCAAAAACAGGGGATCTCAGAGAGCTATCTTGAACGTATGATGACTGCTTTGGTCGCTGCGGGTTTGGTAACGAGTTCCCGAGGTAAACACGGGGGATTTCGTTTAACAAAACCGCCAGGAGAAATTCGATTAAGTCAAGTGATTCAAATTGTGGAGGGAGGAGTCACCCCTGTGCCATGTGTGGATGATCCAGAACTATGTGATCGAGTTGATATCTGTATTACCCGTGATATCTGGGAGAGACTGAAAAAGGCAATGTTAGAAATCCTTGATTCAATAACTTTGCAGGATATGGTCGAAATGCAAAAGAGAAAGTTATCTAAACTAAAAACTCAAATGTATTACATTTGATTAAAGTGAAAGTAGGAAACAAAATGGCTAAAATTGCTAATGATATAACTGATCTAATTGGAAACACCCCGTTAGTAAGATTAAACAAAATAGCCAAAGAGGTGGAAGCAAAGATTGTCGGAAAACTCGAGTTCTTTAATCCTTGTGGAAGTGTGAAAGATCGCATAGGAGCGAGTATGATTACAGAAGCAGAGAAAAAAGGTTTTCTAAAAAAAGATTCTATAGTTGTTGAACCCACAAGTGGAAATACTGGTATTGCTCTGGCATTTGTATGTGCAGTTAAAGAATATAAGTTAATTCTTACAATGCCAGATACAATGAGTATTGAACGGAGGAAGATGCTTGAGGCGTTTGGTGCTGAAATAGTTTTAACCCCTGGCAGCGAGGGGATGAGCGGGGCTGTTAAGAAGGCTGAGGAAATTGTAAAGAAAAATCGCAATGCATTTATGCCCCAGCAATTCAAAAATCCTGGTAATCCTGAGATTCATCGGAAAACTACTGCAGAAGAGATTTGGAGAGATACTGATGGTAAGGTTGATATTGTTGTTTCTGGTGTTGGAACGGGGGGAACAATCACAGGTGTTGCAGAAGTTATTAAAAGGAAAAAGTCGCAATTCAAAGCAGTTGCAGTTGAACCTGAGGATTCACCAGTTCTTTCTGGTGGCAAGCCAGGGGCGCACAAGATTCAAGGAATTGGCGCTGGTTTTGTACCAGAAGTTTTAAATAGAAATATTATTGATGAAGTAATTAAAGTGACTAATGAAGATGCTATGACTTGTGCCAGACGACTAGCCAAAGAAGAAGGGATATTTGCTGGTATTTCTTCAGGTGCAGCTGTGCATGCAGCGATAGAGGTAGCCAAGCGGAAGGAAAATAAAGGAAAACTTATTGTAGTTATCTTTCCTGATTTGGGGGATCGTTATCTTTCAACCGAACTTTTTCAACGCAAGATATGAAAGATTTTAGGATGGGAAATTGAAAGAGTAGGTGGTGAATATGTTATGGATCATGGGTAGCCCCATGCGGGGCAGAAAAAATAAAATGAAAAATCTATTATTAGGGGGTGATGAATCATGGGAATGGTGATATCAAAATATGTTTAAATTGTGGAGAAGCTGTATATGTATTCAAGGATGATATTAAAATATGTCCAAAGTGTAGAGATGTTGTTCTCTACTTTGACGGAGGAGACTGAAAGGAGGTTATCCATTGGCTAAAACTATTACTGAAATTAACGAAAATATTAAAAAAGGTAAAGCAGTTGTAGTAACTGCTGAAGAGATAGTCGATATTGTAGAGGAGAAAGGAGTAAAAAGGGCTGCTCAAGAGGTGGATGTAGTAACTACCGGCACATTCGGCCCAATGTGCTCAAGTGGGATATATATAAATCTTGGTCATACGAAACCAAGGATAAAATTAGGTGGCGGTAAATGTTATTTGAATGAGGTACCAGCCTATTGTGGTTTTGCTGCTGTAGACATCTACCTTGGATGTACTCACTTGTCTGATGATGACCCCAGAAACAAAGTTTATCCTGGTGAGTTCAAATATGGAGGTGGTCATGTAATTGAAGAGTTTGTTGCCGGTAAAGACGTTAGACTTACTGCCACTGCTTATGGTACAGACTGTTATCCAAGAAGAAAGTTGGAAACCTGGATAAATATTAAAGATGTGAATGAGGCAGTACTCTTTAATCCAAGAAATGTTTATCAGAACTACAATGTGGCAGTTAATCTCTCTAATAAACTTATTTATACTTATATGGGAGTTCTAAAGCCCAACTTAGGCAATGCTAATTACTGTAGTGCTGGTCAACTCTCTCCTCTTTTAAATGACCCATTGTACAAAACTATTGGTATTGGTACAAAAATATTTCTTGGTGGTGGAGTCGGCTATGTAGCCTGGCAAGGAACACAGCATAATCCAACAGCTAAGAGAAAGGATAATGGTGTTCCTTGCGTTCCAGCAGGTACCCTGGCAGTAATCGGGGATCTAAAGCAGATGAGACCTGAGTGGTTAGTGGGAACGAGTTTCCAGGGTTATGGAGCGACACTCACTGTAGGCGTAGGAATTCCTATCCCTGTTTTAAATGAAGAGATTGTTCAGTACACTGCGGTGAAGGATGAGGAAATATTTGCACCTATCGTCGATTACGGCAAACAATATCCTTATAGTGAAAAACCACTGGTTGAATTAGGTGAAGTATCCTATACTCAACTTAAGGCTGGCAAGATCAAACTACACGGTAGAGAGATTCCCACTGCTCCACTTTCAAGTTATCCAAAGGCGATAGAAATCGCTGAGACGCTGAAAGATTGGATTAAAAGCGGCAGGTTTCTTTTGACCGAGGCGGTAGCTTCGCTCCCGGGACCAGAGTCAGGTTTAACCTTTAAATTCTTAAAGGAAAGACCAATAGAATGAGAAGTGAAGAGAATGTAGGGTTGAGAGCTAAGGATTTCTCTTTCTCCAGCCTTACATTCCTTAAAGGAGAAGTCTATGATTTCCAAACGAATTGTCTTAAGATTTCCTAATCGTCTGATTGATCAACCAATTATTTGTAAACTGGTCAAAGACTATAATTTGGAATTTAATATCCTTAAGGCCTATGTAACTCCACGAGAAGAAGGACTTTTGGTGTTAGAACTTAAAGGGCAGGATGACGAGTACAATAAAGGAATAGAGTATTTAACCCGAATAGGAGTAAGAATTCAACCACTTAGTCAGGATATAATTCGCAATAATGCCAAGTGTACTCATTGTGGTATTTGTATTTCAGTATGCCCCACTGGTGCATTAGTTATAGATTCCATTACTCGAAAAGTTCATTTTTATGACAATAAATGCATTGCCTGTGAACTATGTATCCCTGCTTGTCCACCAAGAGCAATGGAGGTGCATTTTTAATGCAAGAAGTAAGATTTTACCGTGATTGGTGTGAGCAGAGGGATTTAGTTTGTTTTAATGTAGTAGTTAAAGAAAGCGATTTATATATTCTGGCACAAAAGGATTTAACAAGGAAAGCTATTAAGCTGGTTTCTAGATATCGTTTAATATTAGAAAAATACATTGAAAGAAATCCATCTTTTGTGAGCAGCCTTGAACCCATTACTGTAGGGGGAAATGCCCCTCTTATTGTTAAAGAAATGGCTAAAGCAGCAAAAAAAGCGGGGGTCGGTCCAATGGCAGCAGTAGCAGGGGCAATTGCTGAATTTGTCGGTAGAGATTTATTAGATTATTCTCCAGAACTAATCATAGAGAATGGCGGCGATATATTTATGAAAAGTTTGAAAGTTAGAAATATTGGCATTTATGCTGGAAATTCGGCTTTTACAAAAAAGATAACCATAAAGATTCTCCCTGAGGGAACTCCCCTTGGGATTTGCGCTTCTTCAGGTACAGTAGGGCATTCCTTAAGTTTTGGAAAATCTGACGCGGTTATAGTAATATCTCCTTCCACATCTCTTGCAGATGCCTCGGCTACTGCAATTGGCAATCTTATAAAGAATGAATCAGACATTTCCCAAGGGATAGAATTTGCTCAAAAGGTAAAAGGGATAAAAGGTATACTCATAATCAAAGACAACAAAATGGGTATTTGGGGAGATGTAAAAATTTCTTAGGATTTAAAGAGATGTTTAAAACCTTAAAGGAAGATATTCAAACTGTATTTATAAAAGATCCAGCAGCAAAGAACGCTTTAGAAGTAATTCTTTGTTATCCTGGGCTTCACGCAATATGGCTTCACAGGATTGCACATTGGTTTTACAAAAAGAAGTTTTATACGATAGCTAGAATACTTTCTCATACCAATCGCCATATTACTGATATTGAAATACACCCAGGAGCAAGAGAAATTGGAAGAAAGAATTAAAAAATTGGAAATATTAGAAGGAATTACAAAGTATATAGATAAGCGGATAGAAAAGAAGAAGGGGGAAATAGAAAAAGCCTTTGCAAGTAAAAGTGAAGAAAAATTTAATGAAGGTGGAGGAATCTGATGAGAAAAGTATATTTAGACCATAATGCAACTACGCCAACTCATCCAGAAGTGGTTAAAGCAATGTTACCTTATTATGAGGAGGTTTTTGGTAATGCTTCCAGTATCCATCAGTTTGGCCAGCAGGCACGAAAAGCGATAGATAAGGCCAGAGAAAAAGTTGCTGATTTTATTGGTGCTAAGCCAGAAGAAATAGTGTTTACCAGTGGTGGAACTGAGGCAGATAATTTTGCCATAAAAGGTGTTGCGTATGCTAATGAAAAGAAAGGTAATCACATTATTACTTCTTCTATTGAGCATCATGCGGTTTTAAATCCATGCAAATATTTGGAGAAACAAGGTTTTCAAGTTACCTATATACCAGTTGATAGATATGGTCTTTTTAACCCGGATGAAGTGAAGAAAGCAGTTACTAAAGAGACAATTCTTATTACAATTATGCATGCCAATAATGAAGTAGGAACTATAGAACCAATTGCTGAAATTGGGAAGATAGTAAAAGAAAAAGGAATTTGTCTTCATACAGATGCTGTGCAAACTGTAGAAAAAATTCCAGTTAATGTAGACAAATTGAATGTTGATTTACTTTCTTTATCTGGACATAAAATCTATGGCCCTAAAGGTATAGGTGCACTTTATATACGCAAAGGGACAAGGATACAGCCTTTAATTCAAGGTGGACATCACGAGAAGAATCGAAGAGCAGGGACAGAAAATGTTCCAGCAATAGTTGGATTAGGTAAAGCAATAGAAATTGCTAAAGAAACCATGGAAGGTGAGTCAATACGTTTAACCAATTTAAGAAACAAATTATGCAGTGGTATTGGCGAGAAAATAGATCATGTGCATTTAAATGGACATCCTGGGAAAAGGCTTCCTAATACTTTAAATATGAGTTTTGAATTTATTGAAGGGGAATCAATAATTCTTAGCCTGGATATGAAAGGTATTGCTGTTTCCAGTGGTTCAGCCTGTACTTCTGGCTCTTTAGAACCTTCTCATGTTTTGAAAGCAATGGGAGTAGACCCAGCAATTGCTCAAGGGTCAATAAGATTTAGTTTAGGTAAAGATAATACAGAAGAAGATATTAATTATGTGTTGGAGGTTTTGCCAGAAATTATAGCTCGCTTACGAGCAATGTCTCCTTTGTATAGAAAATAGAAAGGATAATTTTATATGCATAATTTACCGTTAGCTGAAAAAATAATAAAACTTAAGAAATTAAGAGGATAGTTATGCAATATAGTGAAAAAGTAATGGAACATTTCCTCAATCCAAGGAATGTTGGAGAAATAGAAAATCCTGATGGTATAGGCCATGTAGGTAATCCTGTTTGTGGCGATATACTCGAACTCTATATCAAAGTGAAGGATAATATAATCATTGATGCAAAATTTAAAACCTTTGGGTGTGGGGCAGCTATTGCTACCAGTTCAATGGTTACCGAATTAGTAAAAGGTAAAGGTATAGAAGAGGCTTTGAAAATATCTAATAAAGCGGTTGCTGAAGCACTAGGTGGATTACCGCCAATAAAAATGCATTGTTCTGTATTGGCTGAAGACGCGTTGAAATCAGCTATTGATGATTATCTTAAAAAACAAGGTAAAAATAGATGATTATTCAATTTTTATATACACTACAACATTACGTGATAGAGGTTGCTCCAAGCTTAGCTTTAGGGCTTTTATTAAGGCGGAGTGGATTCCTCAACTACTGATCTATACTATAATCCTGGTAATATAATTAGTCATGTACTGTTAAAAAATGATCATATCCATGCTTTGTAAGGAGCTCCTCTTTGCCTTCTTTATAGATTCTAACACCCTTTTCTTTAGTTATTTTTCCTACTAGAGTTCCTTTAACTTTATTTAGATTTTTCTTTGAAACTGTGTAGACTAATTCAAAATCTTCTCCACCATATAAAGCAAAATCTAAAGCATCTTTTTCGCAGATTTTTGCTGCTTTTTTTGTTGTTGATTTTACAGGGACTGAATCTGCATAAATAATAGCTCCGGTATCGCTTTGCTCGCATATTCTTAAAACATCTGAAGCAAGACCATCAGAAACATCAATCATTGCGTTAATATATTTTAAGAAAGGCTCTACTTTATGAAATTTTGCCTCTGGCTGGAGGTGTCTATTTTTTACTTCTGCAAAACCTTTTTTATTTTTTAAAAATAGGTGCAGGCCAGCTGTACTTGATCCTAAATCTCCACTTACTAAAATACAATCATCTGGTTTAGCGGCTGAACGAAATTTGAGATTTTCTTTTTTTGCTTCTCCAATCATACATATATCTATAATAAGTTGTTTGCCATGAGTTATATTGCCGCCTATAATTTCAATTTGGTATTTACTGCTGACTTGCCGCATTCCTTTATATATATTTTCAATAATTTCAACATCAATGTCTTTCGGTAAGACTAAAGAAACTAAAAAATATTTGGGTTTTGCGCCCATAGCTCCTATATCGGATACATTGATTTCTACTGCTTTTTTACCAACCTGTTCAGGAGAAAAATATCTTAGTGAAAAATGATCGCCATCTACCAATGTATCTGCGGTAATGGCAAGGTACCTGTTACCCACTTTTATAAGAGCCGCATCATCGCCTATACCTTTAATTATATACCTGCTAAACGGTTTTTTTGTAAGCCTTTTTATCAAGGCAAATTCCCCGCCTATTTGAGAGATATCCATTTTTATATCCATTCCTTTCGCTTCGCTTAAGGCACAAAACGGGATGAAAAACCGTTGTCCTTAATCCTTTTTTCTTTTATAAATGTATTGCCAATTTGATTTTCTTTCAGACTTATTTTCCTTCTTTAATTTTGATATATCATTTTACTTTATGTCTTGCTTTATCCTGGCGAAAATATTTATTTACTATATCAATTGCGCAGTATTTTCCGCACATCGTACACTTGTCACCGGTAATTTTACTTTCTTTTCTGTACCGCCTTGCTTTTTCCGGGTCTATAGATAGACTTATCTGTTTTTCCCAGTTTAATTTTTTTCTTGCTCTTGCCATTTCTATATCCTTATCCATGGCACATTTAATCCCTTTTGCGATATCGGCTGCATGCGCTGCAATTCTGGTAATTATAACTCCCTCTCTAACATCATCTACTGTGGGTAGTCTTAAATGTTCGGAAGGTGTAAGATAGCATAGATAGTCAGCGCCCCAGTAACCGGCTAAAGCCCCGCCGATAGCGCCTGTAATGTGATCATAACCAGGTGATATATCAGTAACTAGCGGACCTAAAACGTAAAAAGGTGCACCTCCGCAAATCTTTTTTACAAGTAAGACATTTGCCTCTATTTGGTCAATGGGCATATGACCGGGACCCTCTATTATTACCTGTACGCCTTCTTTTAGGGCTCTTTTTGCCAGTTCTCCTAAAATTACTGTTTCCTGTATTTGTCCTCTATCTGTGGCATCAGCCAGGCATCCGGGTCTTAGCCCATCTCCAAGGCTTAAAGTTACATCGTATTTTTTAGCTATTTCCAGCAGTCTATCATAATTTTCAAAAAGTGGGTTTTCTTTTTTATTATATATCATCCATTCAACTAGAAAAGCACCGCCTCTACTTACAATATCTAAAACTCTGCCCTGGTTTCTTAGTCTTTTTATAGATTCTCTTGTTACACCGCAGTGTACCGTCATAAAATCAACGCCATCTTCTGCTTGTTTTTCGATTACATCAAAAATATAATCTTCAGTCATGTTTACAATACCTTTCCTTTTTGCAAATTCAATAGCGGCCTGGTAAATAGGAACTGTTCCTACGGGTACTGCGGATCTGTCTATGATAGTTCTTCTTATTTTATCAATATCTCCACCGGTGCTTAGATCCATAACAGTATCAGCCCCGGCTTTAATTGCTGCGTCTAATTTTTCTATTTCCTCTTCCAGACTGGTATGCTCTGAAGATGTTCCTATGTTTGCATTAACTTTTGTTCTTAAACCTCTTCCAATTCCTGATAATACTTCAAGAGATTTGTGTTTTTTATTATAAGGAATAACAATAACACCCTCTGCTATGCTCTCTCTTATATATTCAGAATCAACCCCTTCTTTTTTCGCTATAGTTTTCATTTCTTTTGTTATTTTGCCGAACCCGGCTTTACTTAATAGAGTCACTTGTAATAACCTCCCTGAATTTTTTACATTCTTTTTCTACATTGTCTTTAGTAACTATGGCTGAAATTGCTGCAACGGATCTTGCGCCTGCTTCTATTATGCTTCCAAGATTATTTTCATTTATTCCGCCAATAGTTACAAAAGGAATCTTTATTGCTTTCTTTATATCTTTTATTAATTTAAGTCCTGCTGGTCTTCCAGCGTCTAATTTAGTTTTTGTCTCAAAAATTGGGCTTACTCCTATGTAATCTGCGCCAATCCTTTCGGCATCCACTGCTTCTCTAATATTATGCACAGTTAATCCAATAATTTTTTTACTTCCAAGTATTTTTCTGGCAATGCTATAGGTCATATCTTTATTACCCAGGTGGACTCCATTAGCATCCACTGCCAGGGCGATGTCAACTCTATCGTTTATTATAAATAGAACGTTATTTTTTTTACAAAGTTCACTTATTTCTTTTGCCTCTTTTATCATATCTCCTGTACTTTTCTCTTTTTCTCTATATTGAATTATTTTAACGCCCGCTCGTATAGCGGACTTAACATCTTCCAGGACAGTTTTTCTAGTTAGCCTGGAGTCAGTTATAAAGTATAAATCCATATCTTCTAGTTTTTCTTTCATTTATTCCCTTTTCTCTATTTTTATCATTTCTTCTATTTTGTTTTTATCAAGGTTAAAAATTTCATCAAAGAAAGTAGTTTTATAGGAAGCCGGACCTTTAGCTGTTTTTGCTGCCAGTTCACCAGCTATACCAATAAAAGAAAGAGCATTTGTAGAAGCTAGTGCATAGTCTTTTTCAACAGCGGCAAATGTTCCTATTACCGAGGCAGCCATACAGCCTGAACCAACAAAACTGCCCATCATATCGTGACCATTTTTACAAATATAGGTATCTTTTCCGTTTGATATAATGTCTTCCTTTCCAGTTATCACCACGGTTAAATTTCTTTCACTTGCTAATTTTTTTGATATTTCTACCAGATTTCCTTTTACTGATATTGCTTCCACTCCTTTTGTTTCTGCCTCTGCTCCGGCTATTATTCCAATCTCTGAAGAATTTCCCTTTAGAATTGAAATTTTTACTTTTTCTAAAATTTCTATTGCTTTATTTGTTCTTAGGTCTGTTGCGCCAGCTCCAACTGCATCCAGGATTACAGGAATGTTTTTTTCATTTGCTTTTCTACCTGCTAAAATCATTGATTCTACTAAATCTACTGTCAGTGTTCCAATATTTAAAACAAGAGCGCTGGATATGGAGGTCATTTGTTCAACTTCTTCTATCGCGTGCGCCATAACAGGTAAGGCACCTATAGCTCTTACTATGTTCGCACAATCATAAATCGTTACCCAGTTTGTTATATGGTGTACTAGCGGTCTTTGTTCTTTTATTTTCCTTAAAGTCTCCGATATACTCATAAGTTTTCCTTTCTTGCTCAGATTTATTTGTCTTGTTATTCGTTCAAACTGAAAACTGATGTGTCTTATAAAACTTGAATTTCTTTTTCCCCTTCCTTTTTTCTTCTTTTCTTTATATACCTTCCCTGTTAATTCCTGATTTCAGGGGAGTATTAAAAGCTGCCACATAAAAATAAAAAAACTACTAACCTGACCGTTGATTAGTAGTTTACTTGTTTCTACTTTTCCTACGCTAGTATTATCTAGGTCAGGTTTAAAGGGTCGACGGTTTATTAAATAAGCCGTCCTCTCAGCCTGATAAGCTCCCCTAAGTATTATAAATATTTAATTTTCAAAGAAATTTCTTTATAATATAAAAGAAAAAAAATAACTAAAAATAACTAAAGTACCGAACTTAAAGATACCTAAATTAGTTAACAAATTAGATATTATCATAGAAAGTTTATATTAACAACTGTAAAAGGATAATACTCCGGCAGGAATTTAAGTATCAGGATAGTGATTTAAGTGAAATTTACTGAAAGAAAAATGGAAATTTTAAAAGAGGTTGTTGATAGATTTATTGCAAAGGCTTATCCTGTATCTTCAAGGAAAATAGCCCAGGGGTCAGAATTTGACCTGAGTTCGGCAACCATAAGAAAAGAAATGGCAGAACTTGAAGTGATGGGTTACCTGACTCACCCCCACACATCAGCGGGGAGAACACCTACGGATAAAGGCTATAGATTCTATGTAGATAATGTCATAAAAGAAGAATTAGATTTAAGCGCTGATGATGGCGAAAGCAGTCCTGGCCTTGATATAACAATTGGCAAGGATATGGAAATAGAGACAATCCTGCAGAAGTCTGCAGAGATGCTTGCTAAATTTACAAATTATCTGTCAATGATTGTAGCTCCAACAATTCAGCAAAGTAAGTTTAAACATATCGAGCTTCTGAAATTTGATGGTGGAAATTTACTTATGGTTTTGATTACAGATACAGGAAGAGTTTATAAAAGAAGCTTCGTCCTTGGAGGTAAATATACGGCTCTGGATTTACAGGGAGTAACAAATATTTTAAACTCGCAGCTCAGGGATAAAAAAATTATTGATATTGGTATAGAAGATATAAAAATACAGAAAGGTGATTCATATCTGATACTGCTGGTAAATAAAATTATTGAACTGATAAAAGAGTGTATTAAAGAAGATTTTCATTATAATAGAATTTTTATCCATGGTACATCAGTGATATTACAGCAGCCGGAATTTATAGACTTGAAAAAGATTCAGAATATTCTGCGGGTTATAGAAAATGAATATTTGCTTATGAAACTGCTTATGGATTTTTCAAGGGATAAAGATTTTATAGTAAAGATTGGTTCAGAATTATTTGAGGAAGGTACTGAAGACCTGAGCCTGGTGGCATCGAAGTATAAAATTTATGGCAGCTCTACCGGAGCAATAGGTGTTTTAGGGCCAAAAAGAATGGATTATAGCAGAGTTATAAGAAATCTTAATCTTTTTAGAAAGAATCTTACAGAGATTTTTAACTCCAGGGCATAAGTGTTGAAATAAAATAGAAACTGGAAAAAAAAATCAAAATGGGTTAATATTTCTGCGCTATTATTTCAAAGATCTTATAAACTTAGTTTTCATTTTGAGGTGATTTTAACCAGTGAGAAATAAAAAGGATTATTATGAGGTTCTGGGGCTATCCCGGGACTGTAATTTAACTGACATAAAGAGAGAATATAGAAATCTTGCTCGCAAGTATCACCCTGATGTAAATAACGGTGATCCAAAAGCAGAGGAAAAGTTTAAGGAAATTTCTGAAGCTTATGCTGTACTCAGCAATGAAGAGAAAAGAAGACAGTATGATCAGTATGGATTCAGCAGAAGTTTATTTGAAGATTTTGATTTCGGGAGTGTATTTTCAGAATTCGGCTTCGGGGATATATTTGATAGATTCTTTGGCGCTGGTTTCGGCAGCACTTTTTCCACCAGACAGAGAAGCGGTCGTAGAGAAAGAGGCTCTGATATAGGTGTTGAGACGAAAATTAGTTTTAAAGAGTCTGCATATGGAGTAAAGAAAGAGATTGAATATAATGCAGATGATGTTTGTGAGGTCTGCAAGGGAAAAGGCAGCACTGCTGATGGTGGAATTATTACCTGTAGCGAATGCAGCGGTACAGGAAAGGTAAGGACTGTCAGGCAAACTCTTATCGGAAATATAATAACTACATCGACTTGCAGGGATTGTGGGGGTACCGGGAAAATAATAAAAGATCCCTGTGAAAAATGCAGGGGGAAAGGTTATCACAGAAGGAAGAAAAAAGTTAAATTAGATATTCCTGCCGGAGTACATGATGGGGACAGTCTTAGAGTCTCCGGTAAGGGAAACTCACTGGGCAAAGACTCTATAAATGGTGATCTGTTTGTAACTATAAGGGTAATGTCCTATCCTGGATTTAAAAGAGACGGAAATGATGTGCTGTCCAATATTGAGATATCGTTTGCTCAGGCTGCCCTTGGCTGCAGGTTAGAGGTTGAAACCCTTGATGGTAAAGAAGAAATAAATATCAAGCCTGGAACCCAGCCTAAAGAAAAGATTATCCTTAAGTCCAGAGGAATTGTAGAGCTTAATGGATACAGGAGGGGTGACCACATAATTAATATAGATGTTAAGATTCCTACTAAACTTACTAAAGAAGAAATAATGCTACTAAAAAAATATGCTGATGGAAGAGAAGAGGCAGCTGGTAATGGAAGCCATGGTGTCTTCTCAAATATTAAAAATGTATTTAAAAAGTAAAACAATTTCTAAAAAATCATAAAAAATTCCTTTTTTATATGATATTAGTCTAGTTATAATTATCATTCATGCAGTTTAAAAAATGAGTTATCCATATTTTTTTGTAAATTCCAGCAGTATTGAAGGAAATAGAATAAAAATTGAAGGAGAAGACTTAAACCATCTTATAAATGTGCTGAGAAGCAAAGTAGGGGACACAGTTTATATATCAGATAATGTTAGCTATAAATATAAAACCGAAATTATAGATATTAAAAAATCTACAACCATATTACTTATAAAAGATAAGAGGAAAATTGCAAAAAAAATCCCTCAGATTACTCTTTACCAGTGTATACTTAGAAAAAATTCTATGGAATTTGTTATCCAGAAGTCAACTGAAATAGGGGTAGATAGAATAATACCGGTTATAAGTGGAAGAGTAATTATAGATAAGAGAAGAATTGCCGGCAAAGTTGACAGATGGCAGAAAATTTCAAACAGTGCTTCAGAGCAGAGCAGGAGGGATTTTAAGTGCGAAATACTTTCCCCGGAAAATATTAATAGTATTAAAGTTTCAGATTACGATTTGTTTTATGTTCCTTACGAAGAAGGTTCCGGTAATAGTGGAGGCCTGGCAGAAGGTAGAAATGTTTCAAGAATTGGATATATAATAGGACCTGAAGGTGGTTTTGAAACCGGTGAATTAAATTTTTTAAAGGATAAAGGAGCCAGGGAAATAAGATTTGGAAAAAATATTTACCGTTCTGAAACTGCGGCAATTTATTTTTTATCTGTACTGGATTATTTAACTGGAAATCAAAACGTATGAAAATGAAGTTTTCTGTAGATACACTTGGGTGCAAGATCAATCAAAGTGAATCAGATTTTATTATAGAAGAATTGTTGGAAAAAGGGCTGGAGCCAGTTTCCTGGAGCAAGCACCCTGATTTCTGTATTATTAATACCTGTACGGTGACTTCCCGGAGTGACAGGAAAGCAAGACAGATAATCAGAAAGATAAAATCACAAAACAAAAACAGTAAAATAATTGTTACCGGCTGTTTTGTTGTTTTTAATAAGAAATTCCTGCAAGACTGCGACATTGATCTTATAGTAGAGAATAAAGATAAAAATAAAATACCGGATTTGATTGGAAGGATGACTGCAGCGGCAGGAAGGAAAGAGTTGGAAAAGGAAAGGGAAATTGAAAGTTTTGATTTTAAAAGTTTCCCCCAATTCAGCCAGATGCATTCAAGGCCGCTGGTAAAAATCCAGGATGGATGTGAACAAAACTGCACCTACTGCATAGTTCCAAAAGTCAGGGGAAAATATAAAAGCGTACCGTATAGAGAAATTTTAAATAAAATAATAGATTTGCAGAAAGATGGTTTTGAAGAAGTTGTCCTTACCGGTATCCATATTGGAAAATATGGGGTAGATTTCAGTACCAGCGGCATGGGCAAAGGAAGTAAAATCAGCAGTTTAGCAGATTTGCTGGAAGAAGTTGTAGGAGAGACCAGTATAAAAAGAATAAGGATTAGCTCTATTGAGGTAAATGAAATTGACAGCAGGCTGCTTGATATTTTAAAAAGAAATAACAGACGTTTTGCAAGTCACTTGCATATTCCTCTTCAAAGTGGAAGTGACAGAATTCTTAAACTGATGGGAAGGCCATATACTGCCCAGTATTATTTTAGAAAGATAGGGATGATAAGCGGGAGTTTCCCGGATATTGCGCTAACCACTGATGTGATGGCAGGCTTTCCTGGTGAAAACGAAGAGGATTTCGACAGGACAGTGAATATGATAGAAAGGATAGCTTTCAGTAAAATTCATGTTTTTAAGTTTTCAAAAAGAATGCATACGCCGGCTTACGGGATGGGTAACCAGGTCGGTGAAGAAATTAAATCCGAAAGAAGTAAGATTTTGAGGAATATGGGGGACAGACTAAGAAACAGTTATATCAAGAATCATATAGGAAAATTATTAAGTGTTGTTTGTGAGGAAATGAATGTTGAAAATAATATAATAAGCGGGACCTCTGAAAATTATATTAAAGTTTATTTTTCAATGGATAAAGAAAATTTTCCTTCTCTAAAAGGTAGGATACTAAGGATTGCTGCAAATTCTGAATATAAAAATGGTCTATGGGGGATATTAAGTTAAGAGCATAAAAATGGAATAAAAAAGAAGGGCAGGTTTACAATAATTATGAAAAAGATTCTTAATTTTAAAAATGAAGATAAGGAGAGGGAGTTTTGGGCAGAAGCTGATTCTTCAGAGTATATTGATTGGAAAAAAGCAAAAAAAATTGTTCTTCCTAATTTAAAACCTTCTGTTAAAACTATATCTCTTAGAATTCCGGAATCCATGCTTGAAGAAATAAAACTTCTGGCAAACAAGCGGGATGTTCCTTATCAATCATTGATGAAAATTTTTCTGTCTGAAAGAATAGATAAGGAATTAAGTACATAAGTGAAGTCTTGACGGATTACCTTGGGATATATAAATTTAAAGCACACGATGGAAATTGTAATTAAAACTACTAAGTTTTAAGTGGTTTGACAGCTCCCCACACATAAATACAGGGCCCTGCAAGTGTTTTTCTTTGTAACCCTTGAAAACCCTGTTATATACTATGTATAATGTAGTTTATATGTAGTATTTACTATATTAAGATAGGATAAAAAAATGAGTAATGAAGGTTTTAAGGAACTTTTTAAGCGGTATGAAGGAAATCCGATTTTAACTCCAGAAGATTGGCCTTACGAAGCGGGAGCTGTATTTAATCCCGG
>Ga0194110_10004887_pt1 | contig 16062 bp, 12 predicted proteins | sample TA2Kig1200mmetaG_FD_146192 | JGI IMG/M metagenome (GOLD analysis project Ga0194110, IMG submission 146192) | Freshwater microbial communities from Lake Tanganyika, Tanzania - TA2015032 Kigoma Deep Cast 1200m | ecosystem: Environmental > Aquatic > Freshwater > Lake | place: Tanzania: Lake... | reverse complement strand
TGAGGACGCCCTTCGGGAAATTTGGAGGGACGCTTAAAGACATTCCTTCTATTGACCTTGGGGCGATGGTTATTCGTGAAGTCCTCCAGAGGGTCAATGTTAAAGGAGAAGAGGTTGAAGAGACCTACTATGGAGTGGCTGTTCCTGGAGAGGTTGGGTTGGAGACGGACGTTCCTGCAAGGCAAGCGACGATTAAGGCAGGGATGCCGGGTGAGTCTGTCTCCATCACACTGGACCGGGCATGCTGTTCGTCGATGGCGGCTGTTCGGCTGGGCTACAGGGCGATTCGCTCCGGTGAGATAGATATTGCCCTGGGTGTTGGCTCAGAGAATATGAGCCGTGCTCCTCTGATTGTCCCACCTCATGTACGCTGGGGAAGTCGACTGGGGAACATCGAACTGTGGGACGGCCTATTTGGGCTGGGTTATAAGGGATTCAATCCAGTATCTGTTGATACCGGAGAGGTGGCCCTGGAGTATGGCGTGACACGGGAAGACCAGGACCGCTGGGCCTATGGCAGCCAGATAAAGTATGCAAAGGCTTTTAAAGAGGGGAAATTCAAGGTCGGTGAAGAGTTGATGCGATTAGAGATCCCACAAGGGAAAAGACCTCCAATCATTTTTGAGCAGGATGAATTTCCAAAGCCAGACACAACCCTTGAAAAGCTTGCCAAACTCCCTCTCGTCTATGGAAGCCCCACAGTGACTGCAGGAAATGCACCGGGCCTCGATACGGGTGCATCAGCCATTTTAATCATGAGCGAAAAGAAGGCGAAAGAGAAGGATCTTAAGCCTTTGGCAAAGATCGTTTCGATGATAGCGACCGCCACCACTCCCAGATTGATTGCGGCCATTCCGGGATTCACCATCCAGAAGGTTCTGAAAAAAAACGGACTTAGCATCGACCAGATAGATTTGATCGAAGTCAATGAAGCTTTTGCTGCTATGCCCCTGGTTAACGCAAAGATTTTGGCCAACGGCGATCCTGAAAAGATGAAATCAATCTTAGAGAAGACGAATGTGAATGGTGGAGCCATTGCCATGGGCCATCCGGTTGGCGCAAGTGGTGCAAGAATCCTTCTGACCATGATCTATGAATTACAAAGAAGAGGTGGAGGAATTGGAGTCGCTTCCATTTGCGGAGGATTGGCCCAAGGCGAAGGAGCGATTATCCAGGTGGAGAGAGAATAGGTAACGTTTTAGCTTGGCAAAGCCCCACATGAGTCGGGGCTTTGCCAAAAGCAAGTTGTTTAGAACCTATTTCTACTAATCTGTCCCAGCCAGAATTTAAGTTGACCGACAGTGTCAAGATGATCTTTATAGCGTATAGCACCTACAAAGGTGGCATGCAAGCTCTTATTAAAATTTCTCCATTTCCATTGCAAAGGGAGCAGATGGCGGTGTCCCTTCCGTGCCCCCCTTGTGCCTTCCTGGGAAGGTAACCAATGTTCCTATCTTTTTTTCAATATTTTTGGGATTTGAAAATGGGGAGAGTACTGTATTTTGGGGGCGACGATCCTGTATTTTCGTTCTACTAGAACTCAGCCCCTATTCGCTCATAGCACCTATAAACCGATGTGCTATGACTTCTCTATCGCAATGTGCGGAGGAGCACGTTAGGCGGCCATCGTCGCGATGAATTCTTCCGGTGTCATGATTGGGAGAGTGTCGGCAAGGTAGTCCGCTTTGTTCCTTGTAACAAGGCAGTCCGCTCTGGCATTGACCGCCGAATAGTACTGCTCGGCATCCTCGAAATCCCTGAAATCGGATGCGAGGGACAAGTCTATCACCTTTTCGTCCACGGCAGCGACGCGGAAAACGATCCGGACCTTCTCCAGTATCTTCATTGCCTTGTCCCGTTTCAGCTCCTTCACCAGGATATAAAAGAGGGTGGGGAAGCTGCTTGCGCACAAGAACCCTTTCAATTGGTTCGCCTCAATCATGGCGAATATGCGGGCTGCGGACACGTAGAAAGGTTCACGCTTGAGGAAGATGTCCAGGATGAAATTGATGTCGCACAGGACCGCTTTCACCGATATTTCTCCACGACGTGCTTACGGTAGTTTCCAAGGAGCTTTTTCGCGTCGGTCTTCGGACGGAGCACGCCGGAGATTTCCGCGAGTACGGGCGTAGCTTCTATCTTGCCCCTCTTTCCTGTGGAGACGGCCTGAAAATAGCCAGACACCATTTGGGACAGGCTCACGCCTCTCACTCGCGCGGCGTGCTTGGCATTACGGATGATATTTTCGTCGAGCCGTAAAGTCAGTTTCGTTGCCATATCTTTTACCTCCTGACGTATATTCGTATCACAAATATACGTCTTTTGTCAATGGCCGTCCGAAAACCAAAAGGGTCTAAGTAGCAATACGAGCCGAGCGTTTGCGCATTTGCACTGCTAATGTAGCATGCTTGTGAAAAATCCAAAATTCACCATTACAGGAAGAAGTTACCTGCCTATTTGACATTGTCTATGTAGTCAAATTCTGATTTTCATAACTAATTCTAGTTTCTAAGAGTTTCAACAAGTTCATTACCGATGACGACAGCCCAGGGTTGGATTTCCCAGCGGGTGACCAGTCCATTCTTGACATAGGGGTCGTTTCGTACGAACTCTTCAACGACAGATATGTCCAGTACACGGAACACCAAAAGCGCTTTGTCAACGGGATCGCCCAATGCCCCGCCAAGGATCAATTCTCCCCGGCGGTTCGCTTCCCGTCCAAGCCGAAGGTGTTCATCGCGATAGGCGGCCCTCCGTGCAACATAATCCTCAACCACATAATAAATCAATGCATAGTAATTCATACTGTTTCTCCATAGCTTATTAGGATAATAATATTTTTTAGGTTTCTTCTATTGATGGAAAGATTATATGGGTATGAATGGACAGTGTCAAGCAATAAGAAGAAACTAATTGTTTAAATTAGTTTCCTGATAAGATGATTTAATTTATTGCCTTTCTGTAATTAGACAGATCAATGACCACTAAAATTTCTTGGGGTACAGAAGAAAATAATTGTTAATAAACCCATTTAAAGCCTATTTTAATGTGTTTCAATCTATTAAGATTATTAAGATTTTTTCTTATATATTCGTTCTCGCTCGTCCTTTAAGAGTATCGAAAAAATGGCTTGACATGAATTTAGGAATGTGATAAGAAAACGAAAAACTAAATTAGTTTTCTGGGTGCAATGGAATCGGAAAAAAGGGCGCTCATCCTGAACCTTGCAAAAAAGAGGTTTGAACGGTTTGGTTTCACCAAAACGACGGTTGATGAAATCGCCAAGGACTCCAGCATTTCAAAGCGCACCCTTTACCAGGAATTCCAAAATAAGGAGAAGATTCTTGAAGAACTTTTGATGTTTGAGGCCTTATCCGTCAGAAAGGCCATTCTTAATCAGATCAGCAAAATTTCCGAGCCCACAGAAAAACTCCAGACCTACATCCGATTAGCCAAGAAATATCTCGATCAAAATCCGTTCATCTTCAATGTCTTGAATGACGAATCAGGCTTCTATACCCCTTTCTTAAAAGAGAAACCCCATGTCATTGAGGAGGGAATAGAGGAAATTTTCACCTCCATTCTGAAAGAGGGAGTGGAAAAGGAGACTTTCAGAAAGATGGATGAGAAGGTTGTGGGACACTGCCTTTTCCTGTTGTTTAAAGGTTTCACTTATGGCAGGGGAAATGTTCAAAATTCTTCTGTTATGAACTCGATCAACGAGCTGATCCTTTTTATTACTAATGGAGTTGTTTCGAGATAGTCCATGAGCCAGTCTTCAATACGCCTTGAAAAAAATGGCTTTGTTAGTTCAATTCATATGACAAGCCGATTTGCGGGTATTCCCCTCTTTAAGGTTGTTGCCTATTATGTGGATGGGCTTCTCATTGATACAGGTTTTGCGCGCTGCAAGGAAGACTTTTTAAAAGTCTGTGACGAGTTGCCAATGCTTAATGCCGTAGTCAATACCCATCACCACGAGGACCATACGGGAAACAATTTCTGGTTCACCAAGAAATATGGCATTGTTCCCCTTGCCCATCCCAGAGCAACCTCCTATATGAATTCTCCCTCCAGGTGGATCAGACTTTACCGGCGCTTTGTCTGGGGAGTACCTCCTTCCTGGGAGACGGCCCAGGTGGATTCAGAAATCCCAACCAAAAATTATAGGTTTTTGGTCATTCCAACCCCCGGTCATTCGGACGACCATATCTGCCTCTATGAACCTAATGAGGGTTGGTTGTTTTCAGGGGATCTGTTTCTCGACAAAGAGATTCGATATACGAGAGAGGATGAAGATATTCATGCGCTCCTCGATTCCCTGAAAAGAGTTGCCGCTCTTAAGCCTCGCAAAATGTTCTGTTCTTTCAGTGGTGCAATCGAAAGCCCGAGGGAATCCATTAAGCAAAAGATCGATTTCTTAGAGAATCTTCGTAAAAAAGTTGAGGAAGGATTGAAAGAAGGGCTGTCCCCTCAGGAGATTCAAAAGAAACTCCTCGGGCCCGGCGACCGGTTCCGTTTTATTACCGGAGGTCAAATCTCCAAGAAGAATACGATCCAAGCATTTCTTAAAAAAAGTAGGTCAGTCTAACGGCAACGGCAAGGATGCCCGTATCGCTTTAGGACCATGAACGTTAAACGATACACGATGAACATAATATTATTTTTTGTTCATTGTACGTTGTCCATGGTTCATTGTATGTCACGGGTTTCGTCACCACAACCTATTAACCAAATCTTTTAATTTAAAGAAAAGGGGTTGAGCCATGAAGAAGAGAATCAGAAAAGCAGCAGTTTTGGGAGCGGGTGTGATGGGAAGTACGATTGCGGCCCATCTTGCCAATGTAGGGATTCCTTCCTATCTTCTCGATATTGTCCCACCGCAAATGACGGATGCGGAGAAGAAGAAAGGGTTGACTCCTGAAAGTCTCGAATTCAGGAACCGATTTGCTGTTCAGGGGAAGAAGAATGTTCAGGAGGCGCGGCCGGCCCCCCTCTACCTGAAAGAGGAAGCTGAACTATTAACCGTGGGAAACTTCGAGGATCACCTCTCCTGGGTCTCGGATGCCGATTGGATCATTGAAGTGGTCCTTGAAAATTTAAATGTCAAAAGGGAACTCTTTAAAAAACTGATCCCCTTTTTGAAAGAAGGAACGGTGGTCAGTTCGAATACCTCGGGCATCTCCATTCAGAAGATGTGCGAGGGTTTCCCGGGAGGCTTTGAAGAGCGTTTTTTGGGAACTCACTTCTTCAATCCACCCCGTTACATGAAACTTCTGGAGATCATCCCTGCTCGATCCACGTCAAAGGATGTCGTCAAACAGATGGCTGAGGTGGGTGAAAAGATTTTAGGAAAAGGCGTGGTTTATGCCAAGGATACACCTAACTTCATCGGAAACCGCATTGGAGCGTTTGCGGGCGCCGTGACCATGAGAACTGCGATCGAGGATGGCTATCTGATTGAAGAGATCGATCAGATCACCGGGCCTGCCATAGGAAGAACGAAGTTGGCGACGTTCAAACTTGCTGACTTGGTTGGACTCGATGTCATGTCCCATGTTTCTAAAAATCTCTATGACACCCTCCCAGAAGGCAAAGAAAGAGACTTTTTCAAGCCTTCTCCCTTTATCGAACAGATGATTAAGAACCAGTGGTTGGGTCAGAAGACCAAGCAAGGTTTTTATAAAAGGGTGAAAGGGGAGGGAAAAGACGAAACTCTGGTTTTAGATTATGAGAAAGTTGAATACAGACCTCAAAAGAAGGCCAGCTTTCCTTCAGTGGAGGCAAGCAAAAATATTGAGGATGTTAGAGAACGGATTAAGACCATGGTCACGAGTCCGGATCGAGGAGGCCAGCTTGCCTGGAAGATCTTGAAAAAAACCTTCCTCTACGCGGCAGAGAGGATTCCCGAAGTTTCCGATGATATTGTCAATATCGATCGGGCGATGAGATGGGGATATAACTGGGAGCTTGGGCCGTTCGAGCAATGGGATGCCATCGGCCTGCAATCATCGGTCAAAAGAATGGAAAAGGAAGGAGAGACCATTCCTCCGCTCGTGGGAAAACTCCTCAGCAAGGGGTATTCCTCCTTTTATGAGAGAAAGGAGGGGCATGTCTCCTACTTTGACCTTGGAAGTAGTCAATACCAGGGGATTGAAGAAAAACCGGAGATTATTCTTTTACCCAGCCTGAAGGAGAGGAAGAAGACTTTACTTTCGAATCCCGGAGCGAGCCTCATTGATTTAGGCGATGGGGTTGCCTGCCTTGAGTTCCATTCGAAGATGAACTCCATCGGGGCAGATACGGTTCAGATGATCAGGGACTCCCTGCAAGAGGTCGAGAAAAAATTCGATGGCCTGGTGGTCGGGAACCAGAGCGAAAACTTCTCTGTAGGGGCAAACCTGATGCTCATGCTCTTTGAAATCCAGGATGAGAACTGGGATGATATTGATATGATGGTCAAGGCTTTTCAGGATGTGTTGATGGCTGTCAAATATTTTGAGAAACCCGTAGTGGCTGCTCCCTTCGGGATGACGCTTGCAGGAGGGTGTGAAGTTTGTCTTGCCTGCGCCAGAGTGCGGCCAGCGGCTGAAACCTATATGGGCCTCGTCGAAGTTGGGGTGGGTCTCATTCCAGCAGGCGGCGGGACTAAAGAGATGCTGCTCCGTTGTTCAGAAGGTATTCCACCGGGAGTCACGGACGTAGAATTGCTTCCGTTCGTCCGAAAAGCTTTCGAGACAGTCGCCATGGGCAAGGTAGCAACCAGTGCAAGAGAGGCACAGCAATTCGGTTTTATGAGACCGACTGATAAAATCACAATTAACAAAGATTATCTCCTCCATGACGCTAAACGGACTGTTCTTGATCTTGTCGCAGAAGGCTATCGTCCACCACGACCCAAAAAGAATATTAAGGTCATAGGAGAGAGGGGCTATTCTCTTTTGAAGATGGGTCTTTTCATTATGAGAGAGGGTGGTTATATCAGCGAATACGATCAGCATGTGGCAGGAAAGGTAGCTCACATTATGTCAGGAGGAAACCTGCCAGACGGGACGGAAGTGACCGAACAGTATCTCCTGGATTTGGAAAGAGAAGCTTTTCTAAGCCTATGCGGAGAGGTGAAGACCCAGGAACGCATCGAATATATGTTGAAGAAAGGAAAACCACTTAGAAACTAAACAATGCAAAATAGTAACCCCTCCCTACCTCCCCTTAAACTAAGGGGAGGCGAGGTGGGGTTAATTCTGCAATTTTCAATGGAGGTAATGAGATGAAAGAAGCGGTGGTGGTATCGGCGGTGAGGACGGCAGTGGGTAAAGCCCCCAAGGGGATACTGAGGGATACGCGACCGGATGATGTGGGAGCACTTATCATTAAAGAGGCGGTAGCCAGGGTTCCCGGTCTAAAGATGGAGGATATTGACGATGTCGTCATTGGTTGCGCCTTCCCGGAATCGGATCAGGGGCTCAATTTTGCCAGGATATTAGCCATGCGGGCAGGTTTTCCTTTTTCGGTGCCAGGACAGACCGTGAACCGGTTTTGCTCCTCAGGACTTCAGGCCATTGCAACGGCGGCTTATGAAATTATGGTCGGAGCAACTGATGTGATGCTTGCCGGAGGCGTGGAGTTCATGAGCCAGGTGCCGATCATGGGCCTGACCCCTTCTCTCAATCCTTATCTTGTGGATCACAATCCAAAGGCCTATACCCCGATGGGATTGACTGCTGAGAATGTAGCTGAGCGGTTTGGCGTTTCCAGAGAGGATCAGGACCGTTTTGCCCTCTTGAGCCATCAGAAGGCGGCAAAGGCTATCAAAGAAGGAAAGTTCAAGGAAGAGATCCTGCCCATTCTTGCCAAGGTGAAGGAAGTAAAGGAAGACGGCACGGTCACCGTCAAGGAGGTCATCTTCGACACGGACGAAGGAGTCCGCTACGATGTATCCCTGGAAGGGCTGGCGGCACTGAAGCCTGTTTTTAAAGCCAAAGGGACGGTGACTGCTGGCAATTCTTCTCAAACGAGCGACGGGGCCGCTGCTCTCGTTCTGATGTCAAGGGAGAAGGCGGAGTCTATGAAACTCAAACCCATAGCCGTCTTTCGTGCTTTTGCTGTAGCGGGAGTTCCGCCTGATGTGATGGGAATAGGTCCTGCCTATGCTATTCCAAGGGTATTGAAAAAAGCTGGCCTCAAGAAAGAGGATATCGGACTGGTTGAGCTAAATGAAGCCTTTGCCTCCCAGGCGTTTTACGTCGTAAGGGAGTTAGGGCTTAATCCGGATATCGTCAATGTCAATGGCGGAGCAATTGCCATGGGCCATCCCCTTGGCTGCACAGGTGCCAAGCTAACTACGACCTTGCTTTATGAAATGAAACGGAGGAATGTCCGTTACGGCCTGGTGTCCATGTGCATCGGCATGGGCATGGGAGCCGCCGGCATCTTTGAGAGAACGGAGTGAGATTATTGGAAGATGTAAGTAGCGGCAGATTAGAACTTCTTTGGACACTAAATCCGAAGCACGAAATCCGAAATCCGAAACAAATTCGAATTTCCGAAACACAAAATTTAAAACGAAAGAAGTTTTAAATTTGAATCATTTGAGTTTGGGATTTGTTTCGAATTTCGATATTCGAATTTCGAAATTTTGCTTTGAAGGAGGTTTGTATGGAAACATTTGTGAAGGGGGGAGCATTTTTGCTCGAGTCGATTTCACCACAGGAGGTATTCACACCGGAGGAATTTAATGAGGAACAGCGGTTGATTGCAAAGGCCGCGACGGAATTCGTCGTTGGCGAGCTTGAACCCGTGAGCGAGGATATAGAAACCTTGAAAGAAGGGCTTCTGCCGAGTCTGCTCAGGAAGGCCGGGGAGCTGGGACTCCTTTCAGGGGACATTGCCGAGGAATATGACGGTCAGGCACTGGATAAGGTCAGCGTCATCCTGTTGATGGAGAAAATGTCTCAGGGCGGAGGCTCCTTCATGACCGCCTATGCTGTGCATACGGGGATTGGCTCTCTACCGATCATTTTTTTCGGAAACAAGGATCAGAAGAAACGCTACCTTCCGAAAATAGCCACAGGAGAAAAGATCATGGCCTATGCCCTGACCGAACCTGAGGCAGGCTCCGACGCCCTGAATGCGAAAACGACAGCAGTCCTCAGTAAGGACGGGAAATATTATCTCCTTAACGGTCAGAAGCAATTCATCTCCAATGCTGGATTTGCCGATGTCTTCGTCACCTATGCCAAGGTAGATGGAAACAAGTTCACCTCCTTTATTGTCGATAGAAATTTTGAAGGCGTCTCTCTCGATGCAGAAGAGAATAAGATGGGGGTGAAGGGTTCTTCCACCCGGAGCGTCATCTTCTCAGACGCCAAAGTGCCGGTGGAGAATGTGCTGGGAGAAGTGGGAAAGGGCCATGTCGTCGCCTTCAATACGCTCAATATCGGCCGATTTAAGCTGGGAGGGGGAGCCTTAGGAGGGTCTAAAGTTGCCCTTCAGGGTGCGGTTACCTATGCAAAACAGAGAGTCCAGTTTGGAAAGCCGATTGCTGAGTTCGGCATGATCAAACATAAGATTGCCGAAATGGCGATACGGACCTTTGCCTTAGAGAGTATGGTTTACCGGACAGCAGCATTGGTGGACCGGATGTTGCAGAAGATCGATTACAATGCCGAGGATGCCGGGATGCAAATGGCCAATGGAATCGAGGAATATGCCATTGAGGACTCCATCAATAAAGTCTTTTCTTCAGAGGTCCTGGACTACATCGTGGATGAGGGGGTCCAAATCCACGGAGGGTATGGATATATTCATGATTATCCGATCGAGCGGGGCTACCGCGATTCCCGGATCAATCGCATCTGGGAAGGGACGAATGAAATCAACCGCCTGCTCATCGTGGACATGCTGACGAAGCGAGCGATGAAGAACAGGTTACCTGTGCTGGTGGCGGCCCAGAAGGTGGCTGGCGAACTTCTCACACTGAGACCAAAAGTGGAATCAGATGATGGAATCCTCACCCTGCAGAAGGAGATGGTAGAGATGTCAAAGAAGATCGCCCTTCTTGTCGCAGGAGCCGCTGTTCAGAAGTATATGGTGAAATTAGCGGATGAGCAGGAAATTTTAGCATTGATCAGTGATATCATCATCGAGGTCTTTGCCATGGAAAGCGCATTGCTCAGGGCAATGAAGTCAATGGAAAAAGCGAGTGATGAGAAGGCCCAGCTTCAGAAGGCGATGGTGAAGGTCTATGTCAATGACGGGTTTAACAAAGTGGAAGGATATGCCAAACAGGCCCTTTCAGCCATTGCAGAAGGAGATACCCTCAGGACGCTATTGTCTGGCCTCAAGAAACTGAGCCGGTTCACCCCAGTCAATACGGTGGGGTTGAGAAGAGAGGTCGCAGATTACACGATCAAGATGGGAAAATATCCATTTTAACATCACACTCCAGCGGCAGCCAGAACCCGGCTGCCGCAGACCTACTATTTTGTCTCGCTATATCAGTACTCATTTTTAATGAGGTACCTTAAAAAGGTTCAAAAATAGCGTCCCGTCGTAAAGTTACTTAAATAACTTAAGTACGTCCCCGGGGCCCTTTCCTTAGGGTTATAGGGAGGCTTAATAAACGAACAAGTCCAAGCTTATTCTTTAATAACATTCCAACGCATTATCTCTTTAGAGATAGCATCCAAATGATTTTTAAGGTCTAATGTGTTGCCTAAATTTCCTCTTGTAAAGTAATTACTAATGTTTTCAGCATAGAGGACTTTGTTCCGCAAAAAGCGTTCACCTTCGCTAGGGTCCAAGTTATCTAAGTATTTAGAGAAAAATTCAAATTTCCCAATGGGATTGAGGGAGTTGTTTTTATATTGGTTTTTAAGAGCTTCCGTAGGAATGTAATTCTCCACTTCCTTCCCAGCAGTCACCCAGCCTATCCCACCCATTCCTTGAATTTCTGAGATTAAACGTTTCTTTGTTGAATTTAATTCATCATCTTCTTGACTACGGTCGCTATCCACTATAAGGATTGCATTTCGGTTAATTCGGAGAACCTTTACGAAATCTTCAGTTTCGATATCAGGATCTTTCGCAGACAAATGGGCTAACAATCTCCCGCCGTAAAAAACACACTGATAATGAACACCCTCTATTAATTTGTTTCCTGTCCATATTTCAATCCATCTCTTAAAGTATATTCTATCTGACGGTCCTTCAACCCATACAATCCCATTAGATTGTAGCAGATCGCTTGCCCGAACATCTAGATCATCTAAAATACCCTTATGATCTATATATGTAAAGGCCATCACTATTGAAGATTTTTCACCATCATTAGTTATATGTAAGATTTGTGCAGAATTGTCGTTACTGAAAAGGTCTATAACAACACTTGAATGTGTAGATAAGAAAAAGATGCAATTCCTATCTAGGGCTATCTTGCGTAAGTAAAGGAAAAGGCGACGCTGTAATGCAGGATGCAAATTATTTTCGAGTTCTTCAAATCCAAAGAAGTATTGATTCAACTGCTTATTCTCATGATAAGGCATAAGATAAAGATTGACTAAAACGAGTAACACAGTTTTAAGACCGCTACCGGATTGAGATAGTGCAATTAAACCTTTGCCTGGCTCGTCTAGAAAAACCTCCCAAGCCAAATTATCGAGTTGCAGAACATTGATTTCAGAAAAAGTGGAATCAGGTTGAAATATTGTATTGAGTTCCTTCAGTAAAATATCTCTAAGCTGCTTTGTTGGATATGAAGACCGAGTTAAAGATTGTCGAATAACATTTGTAGCGCCTTGCCCATTAGGAAGAAGGGAAATAGAACTATCACCTTCTGGGCGGATATCTCTGTCCGAGGATAGGCGTTTAAACAATTTAGTACTTAAGGGATTAATTTTGTGCTTTACAAGACGCTCGTAATACTTGTCTATGCTGTAATTTAACTTAAGTTCAGGGGGGTCTATCGATAAAAAAACAGGTTGGCCTGGCATTTCAATCATCCAATTTATCTTTCTCCCAATAAATCTCCTTCCGAAATCCCAATGATTAATACCTATTTCACCACCTGAAGTATCAGGTCTAAAGACTTGTTTGAGTTCTGTTTCTTCAAGAATATCTGTTGAAAAAATAGCAATCTCAGGAGGGTTCCCTTTATGGACAAGTTTCTTGTAAGAATTGTTGTTTGCAACAGCATACTCAACCATGTCTATTAATGTCGATTTGCCCGAGTTATTTCGTCCAATGATCAGGTTGATTGGCTTAATAGTATCATAACCTTGAAATTCAGAGGAAAGGCACTTTAAATTTCTAGCATGGACCTTTATGTTAGAGAGGATTTCCATTTTTTACATTCCCTCTTCCGTGAGAAATATTGGTCAGCTTTGTGGTTACCCATTTATTGCGATACGGAGACTTCTCTCCATATGATTGTTCACTCCACAAAGTATGAAACGTTGCCTCAAATGCAACCTAAACATGCCTCACAATTTAAAAAGGTCACAGGGCGCAGCATACCAGATAATCAGTGCTCCCTTAAATCACGCAATGGTTACTCTGGTATGCCCGAACTTCCACACCGATAGCACCCGGACCCGGGTATCAAAGCACAGTTGCCCCGAATATGGTTCTATCCTGCCTATTTCCTCACTCTTCGTTAAGTGCATTTTCCTCTATGTTGGGTTCTTATACCCAATTTCATCAGGCAAACATTTCCATCTGCCGGTGTACCTTGAGTTTTCTTCCCTCAGAGAAGACTCTTAAGACAGAATCTGCGGGGACGTTGGCCAATTCCTTTGGTTCCAACTTATGGAGACCGCCCCCGTAGACCCTTCCTTCTTCCATCAGTGTCTCGGCGGCGATGGAGGAGAGAGTTTTCCAGACCTTGTGATACAATTCCGGATGTTTACTCAATGACGCGGCCAAATCGGGCTTTGGGTATAGCAACAAATACACGTTTGCGGTGGTCGCCTTTGAGTGGTTGAGGATGAAGCGAAACGGAGACTTGCTTTTGCGGGTTGGCCTTCCCATGTAAGTACACAGGAACGAGGCAGGCGGCCGCTCCTCTTGCGAGTACCACGGCTCTCGGTGTTGACAGAGATAACGCTTGTCTATCCCAGCTTCAAGGCCCTGTTCGAGGTATCGCCATAAAACCGGATACTTTTCTTTTACCTCATTCTCCGGTAAGTCGCATGAGAGCAAATAGCGTCTGTTCTGTATCTGCGGTTCGCCATTCTCATCAGCGTAGATTTCATCAGTTTCAAGGTCTCTTGGACTTGGCAGGATAGGCTTTAGGAACTTCTTGGGTAGGTTGAATTGTCTTACTTGTTCTGGAGTGAGTATGAAGAATGTATTGCAGCCTGTGGCCAAGCCTCGTTTGACCATAAAGAGATCCGCCAGTGTAATACCGTTATGCTTTCCATTGCGCCGGGGGATGCTTTGAGGCAATACCGTCCATTTAGAGATATAACGAAGGTCAGCGAGTCCTATTGAGCCCGATACCGTTGGCTTTGCCAACATCCCGCCAAAGGTGAACTCCACTTCATGTCCAGAGGGTGGCGGTGAGTTCTTAAAAAATACGACCGCCGATGACACAAGGGCATCACCGAACTGAACATTATTCGGATCGAAGCGATGAATGCGAGAAAGCGTTACCCGCTCCATCAGGAACTCTTTTACCCTGTGGCCATAATTTACATCCATAAATTCACTCGGGATGAGCCATGCTCCGACGCCTTCTTTCGCCATCCACGCTTGTGACAAAACCATGAAATATGTGTATAAACCACCCAACCCATTCATCTCGAAGTTGAGATAACGGGCAATTGAACGTTGGAGTTCCCGTTTCTGAATCTGGCTCAGATGATGATGGCGAACGTATGGAGGATTGCAGACTACAAAGTTGAATTTTGCGGCTTCGGCCTTCGGTGGCTCGGTTGTTGTAAAATCGGCAGTATAGAGACACAAACCGGTTTCCTTCCATAGACGCTCTGCTGATTCAGCGCAGTGTGGATCGATCTCGTAACCGACCGCAGCTTCGATCCGTGAAGGTGATATTTGACGGAGCAAGGCCGAATAGAAGGGGCCGGTTCCAAAGCCGGGTTCAAGAAAGCGGATCTTTAAGCGTGGGGAGAGCAAGGGAACGGCATAGGCCACAATATCAGAAGCCAATTCCGGTGGTGTGGCGAACTGACCAAGTCGGTTACGTTCTGCTTGTGCCTTGGCAGCGTCTATTCGCTCTTGGAGTTCGAAGCGAGCCCTCTCCCGGTCTTCCATAGTGACCATGCCTACAACCCGAACGCTATAAGATCGTCTGTGCGATGTTCCCAAACCCAATCAATTCCTTCGGAGGCTTCATATCCGAGATAACCGCTATCGAAATAGCCGCATAGGAAAAGGATATATCGAACACGGTTGCCATGCTTTCTTCGCAGTTGGCCAACTTTTGCAGCCTCCTCTTTTCGACGCTTGTTGACGTTGGTGAAATCACCGGCCGATTTCGCTTCAATCATCAATGGAAACTTAACACCTTTCCGCTTAAGCGGCATCACTGCCGCATCGACAGGGATGTTGACTGACTTGTTGTCCTCCTTTAACCCCGGCACGTTTAAGCGAAGAGCGAACATTCCTCGTTTCATCTTATCAGGCGTAATCTTTCCCGACATATCGCTGTAACCGCGGTCCTCAAGCCACTTTTTGATTTTTTCAAGCTGCCGCTTCTCTTGAGCATTGCGAACGATGGGATCAGCGTTGGCTCCACAGAGCCGATCCGCCACAATAGTTGCAGCTCGGTAAACCTCTTGTTTGGTTGGGTTACGATGCCCCGCAAGCCATGGAAAAATATCAATGTCAAGCAACCGGATAATCATCTTGGTAATCTTCCGAAGATTGGCATCCAGTGCCGTGGTTTTCATTTGCGGTGGGAGTCGATGTTCCAATTCCATGTTGTTCACGAGGGATTTTGAGATTCCGGCAAGGCCAACCAGACGGTCACGGGCAATTGGGGGAGCGGTGGACATGCGGAGAGCGAAAAGGATAGAAGGATCGCTACGGAGTTCTTCCGGCGTAAGATTCCGAAGGTGTTTTGTCCGGTGGAGCATGTCTTGGACATGCTTGGTGGCGTTCACGCGCTCTTTCCTATATGTGTTTGGAGCGAAGTTAAGGAACCATTCATTGTATAAGTCTACAGAACGAGCGATGTCCTCTTTCCAAAGATGCGGTTTGTCGAGGTTGATTCCCATTTTCACCATAGCCCTATATGTTTTCCAGCGGCCTAACGTTAGGTCAAAGTTCTCAGGGACACTATATTAAATACACTTAACTTTCCTAAAGTTGGGGTACAATTTATTTCCATTTTTCTCTTATCATGAAACCGGACAAAAGACAAGGTCATTATTTGGGGAAAGCGAGGTTCCTCAATCGTTCAACTTTACTTCTAATATGGTATAGAGCGGACACCAATAACCAAATGATAATCACTATCCCAATAGTCGAAATTTGAAGAGAAACTAAACGAAAAATGGACAGCCCCTTTGAAGCAGAGGGGGAGCCTTACAACTTCAGGCCAATCATTCTTTTTAAAAGGGCATCCTCAATATCTGTAAATATTTCCTCCTGGGACTTTGATTTCCCGTTTTTTATATCTTTCTCACCCTAAGAAATCAGCTTCAAGATACCAATGGCATTTCGCATGTTATGATAGCTTTCGGGATCTTGAAGTATGGCTTTGACCTCTCCATTCTGGGTGATGAAAACAGGTCGATGGGTTTGGTTGATTTGCTTCAGCAAATTAGCTGCTCTTGATTTAAGGTAGGTAATCGGTTTGACGTCTTTTGAAATATTCATCTTTGCGCTCCGGTCCGTATATGGTACCTGACAATGTTCAAGACATCGTTAACTGATTTTACGTTCAAGTCTTGATAACATGCCATCAAAGTCCCAGGTAGGTTTTGCGGAGGACTTCATCTTGAAGCAATTGGTCGCCGGGGCCTTCGGCGATGATTTTTCCTGAGGAAAGGACGTAGTTGCGGGAGGATAATTTGAAGACTGTACTCACTTCCTGCT
>Ga0194110_10004880_pt1 | contig 16083 bp, 13 predicted proteins | sample TA2Kig1200mmetaG_FD_146192 | JGI IMG/M metagenome (GOLD analysis project Ga0194110, IMG submission 146192) | Freshwater microbial communities from Lake Tanganyika, Tanzania - TA2015032 Kigoma Deep Cast 1200m | ecosystem: Environmental > Aquatic > Freshwater > Lake | place: Tanzania: Lake... | reverse complement strand
CCCCTACCTTTTTTCTTCGGATTATATCCCCTTTTGACTCCTTCCTGCTTGCCGTATCTCTCAAGAACTGTTGAATCAAACGTCAGCCAGTCGTGCAGTATCTCTTTCCACGGTATCATCTTTGATAGATATCCCCATAGCCCCTCGGACATTATTTCCACATCCTTCATCTTCCTGATCTTTCTGAAAAATCTTGTCAACGTCGTTGATGCCAAAGGTAATCTGCCTACTGCAAAAAGCTCTGATAATACCTCCTGACAGCCAAGATATACTAAATGTGCAAACCTGTTGCCACCTGCATATATCATCAGTGTATATGCCAAAATCTTGCTGTACATCCCTATACTATTTGGAGACTTTTCATCAATTGGTATAATGCTTCCTATCGCTTCTCTTAAGTGGATCTTCTCAAAAAAAGCTGCCAGTAAACTGAACCCACCATATGCTGTTATCTTTTTCTCAGTAAATTCAATCCCTACTTTATTAATTTCGATTTTTGTGGTACATTTTGAGTGCATATTTTTGTTCTCCTTTCGTTTAGAGTTAATTGTTTTCTAAGCTATTGATTCTAATACGAAAGGAGAATCTTTTTTAGATTTTATGAATATCTAACTGCATTATTTGGGTTAATCGTTTCCACTTCTTAACTGCCAAAAATGCTTGGTTATCAATGAAATATATCTATTTAAAATTGAAAACTCAGGAAACTCCAAGATATTACTTGTTGAAGATTCAAGTAGTTTAAAAAATGAGCTAAAATTCTTCTGTCAGGTCTGCATGGTCTGATTTACTACTCTATGAGAAATGTTGGTTTTCTAACGGGGTTCATGAGATAAAACCATTCACAAGTTTTATTAAATCCTGAGTCTGTATCGGTTTTGAAAGGTAAGCATTTGCACCTATGGCGAGCGCCCTCTTTTTATCTTCTTCTGCACCTTCTGTTGTGATAATGATTATAGGGATATTTTTGTACACAGGGTTTCCCCTCACAAGGCTTACTAATTTAAGCCCATCCATAACAGGCATATTTATATCTGCGAGGATGAGATCTATCTTTTCTGAGGATAATTTTTTTAACGCATCAACGCCATCTGTTGACTCAATAACTCTCGCTCCGTGTATCCTCTTCATGGCAAAACTAATGAGCTGTCTCATCGTGGCTGAGTCTTCAACAACAAGGATATTTGGCATCTTTACCTCCCCACTGACCTTCTATCTTTTCGGCTTCTCTTTCAGAAGATCAAGAAAACTCTGTATGGTCGTAAGTTTTCTCTCAGATTGCGTATAAAGCTTCGAAGAAAATATTGCAGTTGCTGCATGACCGGCAAGTAAATTGAAGAGTTCGTAATCCACATTTGAAAATGTAGTCTTCTGAACAAAAAGTGTATAAATGGAGATGACCCCGATTACATGTTCCTTAATTTTAAGCGGTATGCATACAAGAGGATTTCTGGCATCAATTTCTGATGCATTCGCTATATCTTCTGAAAAGTAACCCTCTCCTTCTTTTGCAACAGTCCCGACGATACCTTCTCCTATCTTTATCCTGGGAATATCATGGAGAGGAAGACCCTCTGATGTGACCGGGATAAGTTCATTTGTCTTATCATCCATAAGGAAAATTGCAAACTCCTCTGCCCCTATGAGATTAATAATGATCTCGAGCACTATTCGCAGAACCTCATTAAAATCTAAAGTCGAATGGAGCTGATAGCTCGCTACATAAAGGTTTGCGAGGTTATTATTTTCTGCCTCTACCTCTACATATTTCGATGCAAAATCTTTATTTTCTTCCTCTACCTGCCTGTATTTCTCTAAAAGGGAGTTATGCTCTTCCTCGAGCATCTTTATCCTCTCCTCATAAAGTTTTATCCTCTCCTCATTATGCGACTGTTCTACAGTCTCCTCAAGCTGTGCAATCCTGAACCTTAGCCTCTCGTTCTCTTTAAGCAGCTCCTTTGTAAACTCTTCCCCTTTTTTGAAGATCTGGAGAAACTCGTCTGCCTTTTTTGTAATATTACCCTCTTTTTCCATCACCTTCTCGCTTTCTCTGTCTTTCCAACAATCCTTATGAGCTCAGCAGGTATTTCAGAGATAGGTAATACCTTCATTACTGCACCTTTATTTATTACTTCTGAAGGCATACCGAACACAACAGCAGTATCCTCAGATTCTGCTATAGTATACCCACCTCTTTTTTTAATTTCCAGCATCCCGGTTATTCCATCATTCCCCATGCCTGTGAGAATGACTCCTATTGCCCTGGGGCCAAAATTTTCTGAAATTGATGACATCATCATATCAACCGAGGGCACATATTTATCAGTACTTTTTGGTTTCCGAATTGTTGTAAATATTCCTTCACCTTTTCTTTGAAATAACATGTGAGACCCTCCTGGACATACAAGCACCTTAGCCTCCTCCACCTCTTCACCCTCTTTTGCCTCCTTTATACGCACATTCGAAATTCCATTAAGCCTCTCTGCAAGTGATGCAGTAAACCCCTTTGGCATATGCTGGCTTATCACAATACCTGCGTGGAAATCGGATGGAAGCCTTGTGAGTATTATCTGAAGTGCAGCAGGTCCGCCTGTTGATGCCCCTATGGCCACAACATCTAAATCAGCAGTTGACTCCTCTGAAGATGCCTGAACTATATTCTCCTTCCCGAGAAGCCTGAGGTTACTGCTCAGCTTATCCATTCTGAAGTCTCTTATCCCCTTCACCTTTCTCAATAAATCCTTTCCTATGTTCTGAAACTCTACAGATGCCTTTTTCGTTGGCTTTGCGATAAAATCTGCTGCCCCAAGTTCAAGTGCTTTGAATACAGTCTTCGAATCAGAATATGAGCTGACGATTATCACAGGTGTTGGCCTTTCTTTCATCAACCATCTGAGGAAACTAAAGCCATCCATTTCCGGCATTTCAAGGTCAAGGGTTATAAGGTCAGGCTTGAGTCTGATAGCCTTTGCTGTTGCATCTATGCCGTCTGATGCGATACCCACCACCTCAATGTCTCCATCCGTTTCGAGCATCTTCTTTATCGTCTGCCTGCTATATGCAGAATCATCTACGACAAGAACTTTAATCTTAGACACTTATATAGACCCCCTGTTTCACAGGTTTCTGATAGACCATATCATATTTAAAATGCCTCAGGGTAAATGCAGTGGTTACATTGATGAGAGATTCGGCATGACCTAACAAAAGATACCCTCCATCCACAAGCCTATCATAAAAAGTCTCCGCAACCTTTTTCTTTGATGGCTGGTCAAAATAGATCAGCACATTTCTACAGAATAGTACATCCATTATACCAATAAATTTCACCTTAAAGGGGTCAAGGAGGTTGAGATGGCTGAAATTTACAAATTGTTTCACACTGTTTGCTATCCTGAAAATGCCACCTTCCTCTTTAAAGTATTTTTTAAGAAAGTATTTGTCTGTTGTCCTGAAAGAGTTTTTTCTATATACGCCATTTCTTGCAACCTGAAGTACACGTTGGTTTATATCACTTCCAACTATCTCTATGTCCCAGCCATAAAAATATCCCTTCTCTATAACGAGCATAGCAATAGTATAAGGTTCTTCGCCCGTAGAACAACCTGCTGACCATATCCTTAATCTTTTCTTTTCTTTATTGATGTCCTTGAGTTCGGGGAGTATCTCCTCACTGAATGTCTTCAGCTGTCCTTGCTCTCTGAAGAAATATGTCTCATTCACTGTAAGGATATCTATTATTAAAGAGAGTTCTTCATCACGGCTCTTATCATAAAGTAAAAACCTGTAATAGTCCCTGAAGCTACTGAGGTGATGGCTTCTCACCCTTCTTGAAAGCCTCTTTTCGAGGAGATACCGTGAGTCATCATTGAAATAGATTCCGCAGTAGTTTCTTATCAGGTCCCTGAGAAGCCTGAATACATCTTCAGGAAGGTCTATTAACTCTTCTTTTTCAAACATGTAATCTTTACTATCTTATTGAGTAAATATTCATTGGTTTTTAAATTAATACCCGATGACTAACGACTGACTTTAAGGCTTTCTTCAACCGCCTTTCTCACTATAGGGTCTTCCTCTATGTCAAGGAGCTTTTCAAGTTCTTTCCTTAAAGTACTTTCTATCTTTTTCCCTAATACCTGAACAGCAGCCATTCTTGTTGACCAATCAGTATCTTTCAGAAAAGGCAGTAATTCTCCACCTACATCCTCGAAAGAAGAAAGTGCCTTTATTGTCGTCCTTCTCACCTCTCTGTCATCTGAAGAGAGCATACCAAGCAGAGCAGACTTTGCTTCATCTCCCCCTATTACGCCGAGAGATTCAATTGCTGTGGTGACCACAAAACCATTTTTATCAGAGAGGATCTCTATAAGTGGCTTCACAGCCCTCACATCTCTGAACATCCCGATTGCTTTTGATGCTGCAGCCCTTACAGATTCGTGTGAATCAGACAGAAGAAGAGAGAGGGCCTCGAAGATACCCTTACCTCCTATAGATCCAAGACTCAGGGCTGATGAGATCCTTATGTCAGGGTTCTCATCCGTAAGCGCGAGTATAAGAAATCTTATTGACTCTTCTGTCTTTAATAAAGAGAATGCCTCCACTGCAGCCTTCCTTACGCTTACATCTCCATCCTTAAGTGCAAAGCCTAGATCTGGTATCGCTTCAATAGCACCTATCCTTCCGAGTAAAAGCGCTGCGTTTTTTCTCAATACAGGATTTGTATCATTAAGCATACCGATTAATTCGTCTATCGAAAGACCTGAACTCAGGTTTGTAAGTGCATCCACTGCAGCTTCCTGGACATCCTCATAGAGATCAGATAACAGCCTTCTTATTGGTTCTATCGCCCTCAGGTCACCAAGTTTTGAAAGCGCTATTGCAGCGAGAGAGCGGATATGTCCATCCTCATGTTCAAGCAAGTTCTCAAGAACATCACAGTACACAGGAGATGCTATTCTTTCTGCGACCTCGCATATGAATCGTTTCTGGTAGATCTTGTCAGTCTCAAAAAGGGTAAGGAGAGATTCAGGTCTGTCTCTTCCTATAAAGACAAGCGCTCTTTTTACATCTTCTGCAAGTTTTTCTTCCTGGGATATCTCAAGGAGAGGACTATATGCTCTTTCATCTTTCATCAGGCCAAGGATAAGTATTGCGGCAATTCTCACGTCAGATTTCTTGGACCACGCATATTCAATGAGTATCTTTAATGCGTTATCACCAAGGAGCTTCCTTATCTCACCTGTGATAAATTCTTCACTTGCACCTTTATGATAAAATCTTTCAATACATCGGATAGCCTCTTCTTGTATCGTTTTTGAAGAATCCTCTAAATAGGGAATAATGTATTTGAGTGTTTCAATGTCTGCGATAAAACTCAGCGCTTTCATCGCAGGCTCTCTGAGGGTTTTCTTATCCAATGCCTTAATTAATGCAGGAATCGCATTACTGTCTCCGATCCTTCCGAGTGCATCAGCAGCAGGATAGGCTGTCCAGAGATCTCCACCCTCGAGTATCTCTATTAACGCATCTACTACAGATGATTCACCTACCTTGCCGATATGTTCTATAGCGGTAATCCGTACATTTTCATCATCATCTTTGAGTGCAGTAAGCATGAGGGGAAGAGACCTGCTATCCTTGAATTCGCCTAAGACATCAATAATGAATTTCCTCACATCTCTATTGTGTGTGTGAAATGCCTCAATGAGAAAAGGAGTTGCTTTTTTGCTGAGCCTCACAAGCGCCTCTATCGCAGAGTTTCTCGCTCCTGCATTCTCATCACGATAAAGGAGATGGATTAATCCCTTTATGTATGCCTCAACAGGATAGTCCTCAAGGAGGATATCTATTGCTGTCTTCCTGACCCTCCAACTCATATCCTCCATTGCACTCAGGAGCAGGTCTATGCAGGTATCATTCCGTAACCCCTTGAGGCTCTCGAGGGTTTCTCTCCTGACCTCAACATCATCGTCCTTAAGTAACCTTTTGAGTTCCTGCATCTTCCTTGAATCCTGAATCAAGTTCATGACCTCCTGATTCCTTCAGAATCATCTTCTCCTCTGAGGTAAGAAGATTATCTATATTGAGAAGAATGATTATTCTATCATCTTTTTTCCCGAGCCCTGTAAGGTATGTTCTCTTTAACCCTTTAAAGAGAGATGGAGGAGCCACTACCTCCTCACGGGACAGGGAGATTATCTCCCTTATCTCATCTATGAGAAGGCCTATCTTTTCTCCATCACAGCGCACAACGATTATGCGTTCTTTTTTTGTGGGGGTCTGAGTGTGCGTACCAAAGCGCCTCCTCAGGTCAAGAAGAGGTATAACCTCTCCCCTCACATTGATCACACCAGAAAGAAAGTCAGGAAGTTCGGGGAGTGAATATATCCTCTGTTTCTTAAGGATCTCGACTACCGTGCTTACCTCAACTCCAAAGTCCTCTCCTGCAATTTTAAAGACTGCAAACTTCTTCATGGATATTCCCGCTTACCCTGTCTAAATCATACCTAATTTTGACATCATAAACCTTACATTCTCGTATTCTCTCTCTGATGCTTCTTCAAAGGCAGAGTAACGCTTGTATATTGAACTGAGAATTACAGAGTCTTCAGGGGTTGTGTCCTTCAGTGCTGTGAGTGTCGCCTTTAAAGCAGATCTGTCCTTTTCTGGCATGGTCCTGCTCGTACATATACAGAATCCCGGCAAATCTCCGGAGGATTTAATGAACTTAAGTCCCTTGTCTTTAAATTTAAGTGCTGCGCTTTCTGTTACCCCACCAGCGTCAAAGCTCCCTTTCAGTACCGCATTTGCCACTTCATCCTGAGGGCCGAGATATTCATAGTAATGTAAATCTTTCAGGTCTATTCCTGCTTCAAGGAGCATAAACCTCGGTGCTATATAACTGGACACCGAGTGTGGATCTCCAAAGGCAAATGTATGTCCCCTGATGTCCTCAATTGAGTTTATCTTACTGTCACTCCTCGCGATAATGACAGCATGATGATATGCTTTACCTCCTGATAATGCCTTTGCAATAACCTCAACTCCATATTTTTTATGTACCTCTACATATGTGGTGGGCATCAAAAAACAGGCATGTATTATGCCTTTCCCGACATCTCTTAATGCACCTTCATAATCAGACCACACTTTCAGTTCAACCTTTTTCCCGAGTTTAGTGGTGAGATATTCAGCGAGTGGAGTAAAATTTTTAACTGCTTCTACTGGTGAACCAACAGGTTCAACTCCAAACCTTATAACATCAGTACCCACCTCTTCCTTTTCAGATATCTTAAACCGTTCCATTTCAGCGGCTACAAGCTCGGTATTCTTCAACAAACCTTTTAATGACCTGCTGATATCAAATGTAATGTTCATGTTATTCTTTGGAATATCTTTTATCTTTTCTATAGAACTCAATATCTGGGTTAACCCTGATTTCTGTTCATTAATAGCCCTTGCGATCTGTTGACTCTTCTCTGATACGAGTTCTATAGCACCAGATATCTGTTTCGTATTTACCTGCTGTTCGCCTGTTGCGGTCTTGACATGACTCGCAACATCCCTCATTTTTTCTGTAGCTCTTGTGATGAGAAGCGCACTCTTATTCTGCTCCGAGGTTGCTTTAGCAATCTGTTCCACCATATCCTTTACTTTTTCCATTGCCTTTGAAACAAGCTTTGTCCCCTTTACCTGCTCTGCAGTGGAACGTTCAATAGAAAACGCCATTTCTGACGAACGTGCCGCACTCTCAACAATCTTATTGAGGGCATCTCCTGCTTCCTTCGTTACTTTAAAACCATCTTCTACAGACCCTAACCCCTCATCCATTGCCTGGACCGCATCCTTCATCTCCTGCTGTACAGCCTGAATAAGAGAAGCGATTTCCTTCGTAGAGAAGGACGTCCTCTCTGCAAGACTCTTTATCTCATCTGCAACAACAGAAAACCCCCTGCCGTGTTCGCCTGCCTGTGCAGCGAGTATCGCAGCATTCAGTGCAAGCAGTGTTGTCTGATCTGTTATATCATCTATAACATTTAAGATTTTACCAATCTCGTCTGACCTTCCACCAAGTTTGTTGATAAAATTAGCTGTTTTCTCCACCGATGATTTGATATGCTGCATCCCACCCATTGTTTTCTCTATTGACGCAATCCCGAATGTAACTGCGTCATTTTTAACTTTTTCCGAGAGTTTCGCAGACTCCTTTGCATTCAGCTCAACCTCGTTTATCGACGAAGCAATCTCCTCAACCGCGGAAAGGGTCTCTTCTGATTCAGCTGCAAGATCCTTTGTGCTGTCTGCGACCTGTTTTGTGGCTGCTGACATCTCTTCTATCAGGGCTGATGTAGAATCAACCTCAGATGAAAGTTCCTGTGCATCGTTTGCAACCTGACTTATACTCGTCACCATCTCTTCCATAGAGGCAGCAGTCCCTTCAGAAGAGGCTGCAAGGGCATTCGTACCTTCTGAAATCTCTGCAATCACCGCATTCATCTCCTCTATGGAACTCGAGATATTTGCGATTGCTTCGGACTCAAGCTTTGTACCTTCTGACATCTTCTTGGATTCACTATCTGCCTTTGCAGCAGCAGTTGCAGCACGTTTAGAGCCATTCTTCGCCCTCTGAAGAACATTACTGAGAGAACGGAGCGATGAATTAATAGCTTGGCTTAGCCTTCCCATCTCATCCTTTGACTTCACATCAACATTGAATGAAAGGTCACCTTCCTCTAAGGATTTTGCAGCCTTTTCGACAGAATGTATTGGTCTTATTACCAGTCTCCTCAATACGCCCCAGAAGACAAAAGTAAACACGGTAATACCACATACAGAGACGATCGTAGTCCATAATATAAAAGTCATGCTCTTCCCATAAATCTTTTCGAGAGACATCGAGACTTTCACCGCACCTAATATCGCACCTTCCTTGGGATGACACCCTTTGCACGAAGGACCATTTTCGAGTGGCTTATAGAAAATGAGTGATTTCCCGGAACCATATGAGAATGGGGCATGTTTGGCAGATAGAGTCTGCATTACAGATGACTCAGCTGCTGGAGAATCTTTTTTAAATGCCTCTCTCCCCTGATTGTTTAATATTGTAATACTCTCAATACCTTTTACCGTCTTGAGGTCGTCAACAATCGCCCACATTATTTTTGATTTCCTGTCAAACCTCTCAAGCATTGCCCTGTTTATATTCATTACGAGGATTGATGCGGTTGTATCCAGATTCTCTTCGGCTGTAGTTAAAAGGTCTTTTCTATTAAAATACGACAAACTGATAACCCAAGCACAGCCAACCACTAAAACCACTAAAATAAAGCCCATAATCTTTAATTCGAGCCTCTCTCTGATACGCTTCATCATAAAACCTCCTTTTTATTACTTATCACTATTCAATACTATCTTTATTGCTTCTTCCATATGTATGATTGAGATAAAACGTTTGTCTAATATGACAACTCCTTCGATGAACTTAAGTTCACTCTCTGTAAGATGGGAGGGTGGCGGTATAATTTCAGACTCTGAAAAACGCACAACACTAATCACTTTATCTATTGCTGCACCAATTGGGCCCTGGGGACCTTTGATGATCAGTATCTTTCCCTTGCTGTTCATATCAGTAGGCTCGCCTTTGAGAGACAGTCTCTGTTTGAGGTCTATCACCGGGATAATCTTACCCCTGAGAGAAGTGATTCCCAGCACATAGGAAGGCAGCTTTGGAACTCTTGTTATTCTTTGGGATCTGAGTATCTCCTCAACTTGAGATACCCTGAAGGCAAATTCTTCATTTAAAAGACTGAAGGTGAGTATCTCGATAATAGTATCAGTTTTTTCTTCGTGAGACTTACCTCCTGTTTCTTTTGTCTTGGGTTTTTCAATCTGAACTTCTTTCTTTTTTTCTAACGGGATTGATTTGACTGTTTCAGTTTCATGCGTTACTTCAGCTTCGGATAGTGTCTCATCAGGCTTTATGCCCGTTCCTTGAAGGTCTTCTGCTTTTTGACTGCTGACTTTTAACTGTTTACTGTCAGTTTCCTTTATCTCTTTCTGCTTTTTTCTAATTCTCGCGATATCCATTCAACCCCAGCTCCCTTGCTGCGTCATCTATAAGAGATTCATCTATAATTCGCAACCCTCTGCCAAATCCTTCAAGAAGTGCAGAAGTGGCAAGACTATTGATAACCCTTGGTATGCCGCCTGAGCACTTGTAAAGCCTCTTGATTGCTCCATCCGTAAACAGAGAGTCCTCCATTCCTGCAACCTTTAGTCTGTACTCAACATATCCTTTTATCTCGCTTTCAGCTATAGGTCCGAGATGATAAAAAAGCCCTATTCGTTGCCTTAACGGAAGATGTATCTTATGATTCAACCTTCTCCGCAGGTCTGTCTGGCCAACGAGTATAAGACTGAGGAGGTTTGTATCATCAAGCTGAAAATTAGTAAGAAGTCTTATTTCCTCAAAGGTGCTCTTGTTAGGGATGAGTTGCGCTTCATCAATGATGATTACAGGTGATATACCTGCTTCATAGTCTTTGTAGACCCTTTCATAAATGGCGTCAAGGAGGTTATCCTTATAATTATAAGGGACATCGATATCAAAACGTTTTGCAACTGTCCTTAAAAATTGAGAAGGGGTAAGCCTTGGATTTATGATCACTATAGTCCTGTATTTCTCGCCAAGGGAATCCATCAGTGCTCTTGTGAGTGTTGTCTTCCCGCTCCCGACCTCTCCTGTAAGCAAGATCAGTTCTTTCTCTTCAACAGCGTATTGTAGTCTCGCAAGTGCCTCTTCATGGTTCTTACTCAGAAAAAGGAATTTAGGGTCTGGTGTTTTACTAAAAGGTTTCTGCTTCAGGCCGTAGAATGTCTCAAACATTCGACACCACTCTCTGTTTTGTAACGGATTCTATAAAGGACTCAACGTCAAGGACAAGTATGACTTCATGTCTTCCAATCTCTGCTGCGCCTGAAAAACCACTTACGCCTTTTAAATAATCACCCAGCGATTTTAAGACAATCTCATATTGTCCCATCAACTCATCCACAAGGAGACCCAGTCTCTTCTCGCCAAATCCTACAACAACTGCAAACGATCTGTCCTTCTTATCGGTTTCGAGATTGAGCATCTTCCCGACACTAAGCATTGGAAGCATTTCTCCTCTGAGGTAATATACTTCCTTCCACTCTATTGTCTGAATATCCTTATGCTTTATTGAAAGGGTCTCAGATATCGAGGTGAGCGGTACCGCAAATCTCCCTTGACCAACTCTCACGATAAGAGCCTTAATAATCGTGACGGTAGACGGGAGAGTGAGTGTAAAGGTTGTCCCTTCATCTTTTTCCGTGTGAACCTCTATAAATCCACCCAACAGAGAAAGTTTTTCCTTCACAACATCTATACCCACACCTCTTCCAGACATCTCACTCACCGCCTCTTTTGTACTGAAACCCGGGATGAAGATAAAATCAATAACCTTACTTTCTCCAAGTTCAACATCAGGTTCAAGAAGCCCCTTTTCAATAGCCTTCTTCCTGACCTTTTCAATATCTATTCCTCTCCCATCATCTATCACTTCAATCACAATATGACTTCCCTTCTGGAATGCCTTCAGCACAACGTTGCCACGCTCTTTTTTCCCCTTTGATATCCGCTCTTCAACTGGTTCTATCCCATGGTCGATCGAATTTCTCACAAGGTGCATGAGTGGATCAACGATTTCCTCAGAGAGATGTTTATCAAGCTCTGTATCTTCACCATACATCTCAAGGTCAATTTCCTTTCCTGTCTCCTTTGAGTAACGTCTGATTACCTGTGCAAGTCTTGAGAATATCTGGCCTACTGGAACCATCCTTATCTCAAGAACCTGATCCTGCAACTCAGTAAGTCTTCTTTCGAGTGTCTGAGAAATCTTGTGGACATCAAGTATTAATGTAGAGTGGCCATAGGTCGTGGTCATCTCTGATCCGATCCTCTTTATCGCACCTTTTGCGAGAGTAAGTTCGCCTATCGTGTTCAGTATCCTGTCAAGCTTATCTATATCAACCCTTACCGTACTCGTGATGCTCCTGAGAGAGGATTCCTGAGGTTTCTGCGGTTGAACTTCTATCTGTTTGAGCGGTACCAACACTTCTATATCATGCTTCATCTCTTCTTTCAATTCATTTAACTGTTTTCCTGCGGCAAACATAAGATTAAACCCTATAGATCCTTCAGGTACTGCTGCGGATGTGGGGAGTGTTGATATAAGTTCCCCTTTTGTCTTTATCATTTTTGTGAGCTTCTCAAGAGACGTATCAAAGGTAGCAAGATCAAATACCGCTTTTAATAGATAGATACCTTTTCCACCTTTTATATTCGCCTTAAGCCTGACTTCCTCATATTCTGAAAGTACCTTTATTATTGACTCGTCTATCATATCTTCAATGCCCGGCCCATGGACCTGACCCTTCTTTGATTTCCGGAAGGATTCTATTTGCTTTATATGCTCTGTGACATCCTGTTCTTTTTCGTCCCTGAACAAATCAACAACAGATCTCAGTATATCAAGGTTTTTAAAGAGGAACTGTATCACCTCATCAGTTACCTCTATCTTTCCAAGTCTTATCTCATCTAACAAAGATTCAAGGGCATGACTGAACTGCGATAATCCCTTATGTCCGAAAAGTCCTGAAAGTCCTTTAATAGTATGCATTGAACGGAAAAGTGCATTGACATCGTCAGGATTTAAGGCTGTCTTATACGTTTCCTGAATCTCAAGCATCAACTGCTGGGATTCGAACAGGAGTTCCTCTGCCTCTGCAATGAATTCCTTTTTAGATGCATTCATATCTGGAGTTCCTTTTTTATTACTTCCTGTAGTTCATCTGCTTTGAATGGCTTTGTAATATATGCAGTGGCACCCAATGCCATTCCCCTCTTCCTGTCCTCCTCGCTCCTCTCCGTGGTAACGATTATTAAAGGGATGTGGCTGTATCGCTGATTATTTTTCAGAAAGTTCATCAGCTCAAGGCCGTTGATATCAGGCATATTGATATCGGTTATGACAAGGTCGAATTCCTGTGTGGGAAGGAGTTTTAGTGCCTCAAAACCAGAACTCGCTTCGACTGTGTTAAAGTCTCCCATCTCATCTATCACAGCCCTGATGAGTGCCCTCGTTGTTGCTGAATCCTCAACAAGCAAAATGGATTTACTATACATTTCTCTCTCCATTGCCTAACAAATTCTAATCAATATAACGAAAAAAATCATCATAATTTGGTCTTTTTCTCCATCTCCTGAAGTTTTCCATGAAGTAATGATTTCTCGATCGCAAGTCCTGCCTGATCTATAAATATCTCAAGTCCCTCTGTCTCTCTCATCTTTTCTCCTGTTGTCAGGTTATCACAGTAGAGAAGTGCAAAAACGTTTCCTTCTGTGACAATAGGAAAAAGGACAGCCTCATGAGGCCACCCTCCGCCAATCTCTTTCATCAAAGCCTCTGTCACGTTGTCCTTCTCCATGTTGCCTTTATAAGGCCGTTTTTCCATGACAATCTTCTTTAAAAAACTACTTTCTTCAAAAGGGAGCATTATCTCTCTTATTTTGTCATCAGGCCTTTCAATATCAAGACCAAACTGACCAGAACCCACCATTTTCTTGTTTTCTACCATAAAGAGAATCCCTCTCTCAAAAATATCGCTTGCAAATCTCAGTATAAGAAGTGTGATCTCTGAAGCCGATTCTGGAAACCTTAACTCCTGTGTCAACGCCCTGAGAGCTGAAATATCACGCCTTTCTGTTAAATGATGAGACTCCCAGCCTTCATCCGACTCGCCCTCTTCTTTCTTATCTCCTGTAATCTCGCTTACAGAAACAAAAGATTCATCGTATACCCTGGCACCTTCCATGAGAAGATATTCAGGACTTATACCTTTTGAAAGCTCCCATCCAAGGTCAGAGAGATTCACTTTACCTTGTGGATTCAGGTCGTCAAGTTCAAACTGGAAATCGCCATCCTGCCACTGGAGTAGCTTGTAGACAACCCTCTCCACCCTCTTTTTTGTTATCTTTTCAAGGGAATCTTTGCTAAGAGAACCAAACTCATACAATATTTCAGGTATAGACTTTGTGGGGAGATTTTTTCTTACCTCTGATGCTAAATAAAAAATCGTGTTTTTCACCATTCCTGCACTCAGAAGGTCTTCGCCAAGGGTTCTGTCAAGGTTATCTGTCTCAGCCCTGACAACAAGTCCGTTTTTAAACACAATCAGTGCATTGCCACTGCTGCCCTTCAGAATAAGTGTGCCTGTCTTCCTGCCTACGCTGAGTATCTGGAACATATCAGACAGGGAAAGGTCTTCAAGCCTGCCTACAAGACTCATTCGAATTCAAACCCTTTTGGGATCACCAGAATACCACCAGGGCTGACATAAAATCTCTCTTTATCTTTCTTTTTGTTATACCCTATAACAGTACGTGGCGGGACATTGACATCTTTATCTATAATGGCTTTTTTGATTTTGCAATGTCTTCCTATCTCAACATTCTCCAAAAGTATGGATTCCCTGACGTCAACATAACTGTTTATCCTCACGTTATGGGAAAGCACAGAATTCTGAACCCTGCCACCACTGATGATGCAGCCGTCACATACTATAGAGTCAAGTGCAATACCGAGCCTGCCTCCCTTATACTCCTGTGCAAAAACAAACTTTACCGGAGGAAACTGTCCCTCTTTTGTACGTAAATGCCAGTCTTTATCATAAAGGTTAAACTCTGGATCGACCGAGACGAGATCCATATTTGCTTCCCAGTAAGCATCAATAGTGCCTATATCACGCCAGTATTTTGCTGCCTTTTTGTTCTCATCCTTGAAATTATATGCGAAGAGTCTGCCTGTCTTCATCATACCAGGGATTATGTTCTTACCGAAATCATGTGCTGATTCACTCATTGCATCTGTTTTTAGCTCCTTCACAATATCTTCTGTCTTAAATAAATAAACCCCCATGGATACAAGAGATTGTTTTGGGTTACCTGGAATAGTCTTTGGATTTTTAGGTTTCTCCTCAAAACCGACTATCCTGAATTCTTCATCTACCTCTATCACCCCAAATGCTGATGCACTTTCTACATCAAACTCTACAGCGGCAATTGTACCGATAGCACCCTTCTCAAGATGGTAATAAAACATCTCGGAGTAGTCCATCTTATATATATGGTCACCTGAAAGTATCAGGAGATAAAGAGGAGCTTCTTTCTCTATAGTATAGATATTCTGATACACTGCATCTGCTGTGCCCTCATACCAGCTTTTTTTAATTCTCTGTTGCGGCGGGATAGATAAAATAAATTCATCAAGTTCCGGACTCAGCAGGTGCTCCCATGCATATGCAAGATGTTTGTTTAATGAAAGTGATTTATACTGTGTGAGGACAGCAATCTTTCTGATATGGGAATTAATACAATTACTGAGCGTGAAATCTATTATCCTGTATTTCCCCCCAAAAGGGACCGCAGGTTTAGCTCTAAACAATGTGAGAGGATGAAGCCTTTCTCCTTTTCCTCCTGCAAGAATAAGGGCAAGGATATCCTTAATGACAACTTCTTTCCTGCCCGTCTCTATCATGATACGCTCCGATTCAATCTGTATTACTACAGTCGAGTATATCAGGTAAAATTCAAGCGTGTCAATAAAGGACAGCTCATGCGTTCATGGTTTTGTTATCATCAAAGGGGTGCAATTAAGATACTTTGCTATTGTCAGACAATAAGTCTCATCGTGTTTTAAAGGTAATCATTTCTTATCTTATGCAACTGATATCACATGTTGACTGTAATCTGATTTCCTTTATTTCTTCTGCTTTCAATTTTCCCTTATCAATTGCATATTCCTCGATTTCAGATCGTGGATTTTGGTCTATCCAGTACCTCTCTCACCTTTTTCAGAAGCTCTGTTGGTGAAATGGGTTTTAAGACAAATTCACATCCTTCTTCAAGAATTCCTTTATCATGTATCACATTTGCAGTATACCCACTCATAAATAATGCTTTTATTTCAAGTTTTATCTTCTTTATCTCTTCATAAACCTCTT
>Ga0194110_10004879_pt1 | contig 16085 bp, 11 predicted proteins | sample TA2Kig1200mmetaG_FD_146192 | JGI IMG/M metagenome (GOLD analysis project Ga0194110, IMG submission 146192) | Freshwater microbial communities from Lake Tanganyika, Tanzania - TA2015032 Kigoma Deep Cast 1200m | ecosystem: Environmental > Aquatic > Freshwater > Lake | place: Tanzania: Lake... | reverse complement strand
ATATAAGGGCAACTATATCCCCAACGCCTTTGAGCGATATATAAGCTCCCTTGAGCGAGTTGGTAAATATACCGATGGAGAGCATCAGATTGACATACTCGTTGTGAAGCTCAAAAAGGAGACGTCTATTGAGCGCGCCCGGACGATGCAGAGGAATTTTATCGCCTGGTATCTCAATGGCAGTCGCGGCGGGGAGATGAAAGACGCCGCGCTGGCGGCTTTTGTATCGCCAAACGAAGAGGACTGGCGTTTTTCGCTTGTTAAGATGGACTATCAATTTGAGGAGGGTAAAAACGGCAGGACGAAAATTAGGCAGGATTTTACCCCTGCCCGTAGATGGTCGTTCCTTGTCGGCAAGAATGAAAACAGCCATACCGCTCAAAGACAGTTTGTGCCGATTATGGCTGACGATGAGAATGATCCTGCGCTGGCAAGACTTGAAGACGCTTTTAACATAGGGAAGGTTACCAAGGAGTTCTTTGAGAAATACCGCGAGCTTTTCCTCTGGGCTAAAGAGACGTTGGACGTTTTTGTCGCAAAAGATGCTAGAACCAGGACTGATTTTGAGAAAAAGGGCGTCAACACAACCGATTTTGCCAAGAAGCTTCTGGGTCAGATCGTCTTTCTCTATTTCTTGCAGAAAAAGGGCTGGTTCGGCGTTAAGCGCGATGGTGACTGGGGGACGGGTCCAAAAAACTTCCTGCGTGAATTGTTTGATGGAAAACACTGCAAATACACAAACTTTTTCAACGATATTTTAGAGCCGCTCTTTTATCAGGCGTTGAGGAATGACAGGAGGCACGATGACGATTATTACGATAAGCTGAGGTGCAAAATCCCGTTCTTAAACGGAGGATTATTTGACCCTATCAATAACTATGACTGGGTGCATACGGATATTCTCCTGCCCGGTGAGCTATTCTCAAATACCAACAGAACCAGAGAAGGTGATATAGGAAACGGCATCCTTGACGTTTTTGACCGTTATAACTTTACCGTCAAAGAGGATGAGCCGCTGGAAAGGGAAGTGGCTGTTGACCCGGAGATGCTCGGAAAGGTCTTTGAAAACCTGCTGGAAGTCAAAGACCGCAAGTCCAAAGGCACGTATTACACGCCAAGAGAAATAGTCCACTATATGTGCCAGCAGAGTTTAATCAATTATTTACATTCGGAATTTAACTCTGACGCAGTTGCCTATGAAAAGCTTGGCGATAGGCAGTTTGATATGCTTGGCAACAAAGCCACAAGGGGGCAACTGGATATAACGGTTGAGCGCAAGCCAAATGTGGAAATATCAAAAGAGGATATAGAAACCTTTATCCAGCATGGTGAAAGTATGGCAGAGAACGAGGCGGCGGTTGAACACACAAAAAGCTATCGCTACAAACTTGAGAATATCCGTCAGAACGCTAAACTCATTGACGAGAAGCTTGCCAATATCAAGATATGCGACCCGGCGATTGGCTCTGGCGCTTTCCCTGTAGGGATGATGTCTGAGATTGTTAAAGCCAGAAACGTGCTTTCCGCCTACATTAAAGACCCGAAGAGAACCGTTTATAACTTCAAGCGCGAGTGCATAGAAAAATCCCTTTATGGCGTTGATGTTGACCCCGGCGCGGTGGAGATTGCCAAACTCCGTCTCTGGTTATCATTGGTAGTTGACGAGGAAGATATAAAGCAGATTAAGCCCTTGCCGAATTTGGATTATAAGATTGTCTGCGGGAATTCACTTTTGAGTGTAAGTAAAAACCTTTTCAATAATGAACTGTTTAGAGAATTAGAGCGATTAAAGCCTCTTATTTTCAATGAGACCAACCCGCAAAAGAAGCAGGAATATAAAGAGCAGATAGATGAGTTGATTGGCAAAATAACCGATGGCCACAAGGAATTTGACTTTGAGGTATATTTTTCAGAGGTATTCCACGAAAAGAAGGGGTTTGATGTAGTGATTGGCAACCCGCCTTATGGCTTTAGGAATGTCCTAACGAAAGCAGAGAAGGAATACTTTAGAAAGGTGGAGAAAATTGAGTTTAGTAGCGGAGATAGTGCTGAATTATTTTGCAAAAAGTCTTTTGATAAGCTCGTAAAAGTAAATGGATTATTAACATTTATTGTCCCAAAGAAGTCTTTGTATGGTGATTCGTGGAATGGATTGAGGAAAAATTACTGGCAAAAGTATAATCTGATCTTCCTATTAGACTCCAGCAAAGCCTTTCAAGACGTATTATTAGAGGCCAATGCCTTTTGTTTATCAAAATCAACGCAGAAACAAGGAGTAAGATGCTCTTATCTCAATAAAAATGATGAAGTGTATGAATTTGCAATTGGCGATAAAGACTCTATTTTTTTGGCCAATTTAACCGCTCAAATATATAAATTATTAATTCCGGATACTCTTTGGGAAAAAATTCAGAGTAAGAGGAATAATAGATCGATTGTACAAGGACAATTAGGTTTAGCTATAGGAACTGCTTTTTTCTCTAACGAGGAAACCGAATATAAATTAATTAAAGGTATTGATATTCAAAAATGGAGATTAAAATCAAACAGATGGTTAAAAAATAAGAAGAAGCTTGATTGGAATCAAGCAAAGGAGTTTTTGCGTCCCAAGGTAGTTGCTCAAGTCATTGTTGCCCATATTGATAATCCGCGTCCACATATTCAAATTGCTGCTTGCCTAGATGATGAAGGTATCATTATAACCAATACACTGATGGCATTTAAGCTTGATAAGTCTATAAACGAGAAGTTTTGGCTTGGTTATCTTAACGCTAAGTTTACAAGTTGGTACGCATACAACTTTATATATTCTAGGGCAATAAGGACAATGCATTTCTATGATTTTTATATTCAACAGATTCCCATACCGGTCTCCATAACCGAAGATAATGATTTGCAACAAGAATTTATCAGTTTAGTTGATCGTATACTCGATATCACTAAAGACGAAAATTACATGCAAAACTCCATTAAACAGCAACATGTAAAGTTATTAGAGCGAGAGATCGATCAACTGGTCTATAAGCTTTATGGCTTAACAGAAGAAGAAATCCGGATCATAGAGGAGAGATAAATCTTTTTAATAATATGGCTACTACAATTTTATCTGCATTTCAAAAATTAAGAGAAAATTTAGAAATTACCGGATTGCAAAAATCTACTGTTTCTACCCGGCAAAATAATGTGAGAGAGATAATGGAAAATGACCTCATCGTCCTAGATTCTTTTTTAACAGGCTCATATTCCCGCAATACAATGATTGCCCCCCTCAAAGATGCTGATGTAGATATCTTTTTTGTTTTGGATAATAAGTATTTTTATCATTATGACAGTGGGAAGAACGGAGGCCAGGCTGGACTACTTGACCTGGTTAAAAGAACGCTACGAAAGACTTATACGAAAACACCTGACATCAGCAGAAATGGCCAAGCGGTAACCATAAGATTTGAAGATTTTATGGTTGATGTCGTGCCTGGATTTTATCGTCAAGGAGGCGGATATTTAATACCTAACTCGATAAATCAAAATTGGATAGCTACCGATCCTAAAAAGCACGTTGAAATCTTTAGCGATGCTAATACTAAACATAATGGAGACCTTGTTCCACTTATTAAGATGATTAAGGGCTGGAATGCAAATATTAATAAATATTTTCGGTCGTTCCACCTGGAGGCATTGGCGTTGCAAGTACTAAATGGTGCTACTATTTCTGATTTTCCATCGGGTACGAGATATTTCTTTGATAAGTGCCGGACTTTTGTAAAAAATAGAAACCCGGATCCAGCCGGCCTAGCGTATAGTGGAGATGTCGGCAGTTATATAAATACCCAAGAAAAAATTCAAGAAGCAATGGCAAAATTTCAATTAGCTTATGATAGAGCTTGTAAGTCCGAAGATTACGCTTCGAGAGGTTATATTCAAGAAGCTATACAAATGTGGGGTAAAATATTCGGGGATTATTTTCCCGCTTATGGGTAAATCCTTATGGAAAATTTAACAAAAGATAACATAATCAAAGAAGCTAAAAGAATCGAAGAAGATAGTCTATGTTCCGCTAAAGCCCATTTTTATGCAGGGCAATTTTGGACAAACCTGCATTTTTGGATAGGAATACCTGCTGCTATTTTTGCGGCAGTTGCTGGGACTGCGGCTTTAGCCCGTTTTGATAGCCGTAATATAATCGCAGGTATTTTATCTATTATTGCGGCAATTTTGACAGTCATTATGACATTCATAAACCCAAGAGAGAAGGCAACCATTCATCAAAAAGCAGGTAACGATTATAATAGCTTGAAGAACAAATCAAGGATTTTCGGTCAGATAGAAGTTGAAGAAATAAATACAATTGGATCAGTAGAAATTGCTGCACAAGAAGACACCAAAACGGTAGTAAATAAGACATTGTTGGAAGAGCTAAATGAACTGAGTAATGAACGTGATGAATTAAACAAGGAGTCACCGCAAATACCAAAATGGGCTTATAAGAAAGCTATAAAAGGGATTGAAGCTGGAGAGGCAACCTATGATGCGGATAAACATTGTTAATGCAGCCCAAAGCCCACGATACACAACCTCTGAGAAACTATTAAAAGCCAAATCAATCAATGAGCTTTGGAAGTGATTTATATCAAACAAATAATTTACAAAGGAAGGTATCTTATGTTTAAAAAAATCTTTCCGCCAATAGAGAAAGCCATTGAAATGGAGCCAGAAGAGCTTGCACCTTTTGTTTTAAGACACCTTAAAAAGATTGGTAAAATTAACAGGGGTAACTATACTTTACGTGGACAAGAAGAATTAAGGCAGTATTCAGGTGAACATTTGGAAAAGTTTCAAAGGAAATTAATGGAAGCATTTGTTTGGCTTGAACGAGAGTTGTTTGTTGCACCGTTGCCTGATGAGTTAGGTGAATGGCGATTTATAACAGAAAAGGGAGAAAGAATTCTTGAAGAAGAGGACTTTTCTGCTTATACAAGGGATTCTCTTCTATCGTCTGAAACACTTAATCCAATTCTTGTGAGAAAAGTAAAGCCACTCTTTATTAGGGGTGATTATGATACAGCAATATTTCAGGCTTTTAAGATTGTAGAAGCTAAAGTAAGGGAAAGAGGCGGATATTCAAATAATGATTATGGCGTTGATTTGATGAGAAAAGCATTTCATCCCGAAAATGGGAAACTTAGGAATGAGAAGGCTGTCAAAGCAGAAAGAGAGGCAATGAGCCATTTATTCGCAGGGGTTATAGGGCTTTTTAAAAATCCTTCAAGCCACAGGATTATTGAAAATATTGCTCCTGAAGACGCAGCAGATTTAATCAGGTTTGCTAGTTTTCTACTAAGAACTATAGAAAACTAGAGCCTTTCCACTATTTGTAGACTTTGGAAAATAAAAGGAAGAATATGAGTAATTTTAAAAAGAACAACGAGCAAAAGAGAGATCAAATAGTTAATTTTCTAGATAAGTATATTAATAATTGCTCTGATGCAAAGTATAAGCTTTCTGAAGGGATTGACGATCTTGGATTTCAGATAGAACTGGGTAAAACGCAAAGAAATTTATGGAAGGATTTAGAACCAGAAGCTCTCAGCGAGTCAATAGCTGTCTCGGGTATTGCAATAAGCCAAGAAATGCTTAATCAATTAAGTATGGTCCTAAAATCGGTCGAAGATATATCGCTAGGAAATTTTATAGATATTAGCACTACAGCTTGTGTATCATTAGCATCTGTAGCGGTCTCTGGAGTAAGTTTGTCTTACGCTCCGAATGTTTCCCACCTTCTTATTGTCAGGTAGCAAAAATAATTGAGCAAAGAAATGATAGTGATAATATTGCTTCTAGGCTAAGAAAAATAGATTCCAGCTTGGCTGATGAATATGATAATGCATGGATAGCACTTCGTGCTACATCTACTGACGAGACTAGGAGCCCTATGTTTCTTATGAGAGAAGTAGTGAGAAGACTTTTTGAATTTTTTGCTCCAGACGATGAGGTCATGAAGTATTTTGATAAAATTAAGTACAAGGAAGATATAAAGCGTTCTCATCGTGTAAAGTTCATAGTTACAAAAATTAATCCTCTGGGAAAAGATATATTCCTCGCTGAAGAAAGGGCCGAAATGTCTATTAGAAAGATTTACGATAAGCTAAGTTATGCCCATAAGCCCGGTAAGATTGATTCAGAAAAGAGCAGAGGATATCTATACCAAGCCAGCACACTTATAAAGTTTCTGCTAGATTCTTTTCTAAGTGACTCAACTTAAGGAATTTTAAAATATGACCGAAGAACAACTCAAACAACTTATTAAGCAGGGCGAAAGCCAAACCCTTGACTTTAAGGATGGAAGAATCCATCCCAGGTCATTAGCGGAGACGCTGGCGGCTTTTGCCGCGGCTGATGGCGGCGTGGTTTTGCTTGGCGTGTCTGACGAGGGTGAAATCCTCGGCGTTTCCGATTTTAAGAAAACTCGCGACAACATTATTTACGAAGCGGCTAGCCGTAATCACTGCGACCCTCAGATTCAGCCAATTGAATTGGAAAGGATAGAAACTGCTGATGGCAAGACCGTCATCGCTGTCACCGTGCCTGCTGATTATGAAACACTGCATAGCGTTAACGGCAAGTTTTTCATGAGAGTCGGCACCCATGACGCGGCTTTGACGCCACAGGAACTCAGGCGGCTGGTATTCTCCAGAGGGGAAGTGAGTTTTGAACGTTTGCCCTGTGAAAATGCTACATTGGGAGATTTGGATGATAAGCTGATCAATCGTTACATCCGCAGGCATGAGGAATACACTGGTCAGATTCTTAATCTTTCCAGAGAGCAGTTTCTTATTAATATTGGCTGCGCTATCAAAAGAAAAGATGAGGTTTTGCCAACTAACGCCGGGATTTTGCTCTTTCACGCAAACCCTCAATTATATATCCTTCAATCACAGCTTATCTGTGTGCGTTTTAAGGGCAAGGATGTTATTGAATATCTTGACCGCAAAGAGTTTCTTGGACCTCTGCCTGAATTGGTCAATCAGGCAACCAACTTTATCAAAAGCCACATGAAAATGGGAGGTCGAGTTCCCGGTATTAAGAGAGTTGACTACCCAGAATACCCTGAAGCCGCTTTCCGGGAAGCCATTATCAACGCTGTCATCCATCGGGACTGGAGTATTGACGGCGGATTTATCCGCGTCTTTATGTTTGACGACAGGATAGAAGTTATAAGCCCTGGTAAACTCTTGCCGCCGATCACTGTTGAAATGTTGCAAAGAGGGGAAGCCGACTCAAGGCTTCGCAATCCAGCCATTGTAGAGGTGTTTGATAAATTAGGCGGCTATATTGAAAAGATTGGCAGCGGCGTTCGCAGAATGATTGACGCGATGATAGAGCATAATTTAGAGCATCCCCACTTCAAGCTTGATGGGGATATTCTGAAGGTTACTCTATGGGGCCCTGGTGAAAGGTTTATGGAACTTGTCCAAAAAGATATTCCGAAAGACCTGTTAGAGAATTTGAATGATAGACAAAAAGAGGCATTAAAATACGCCATTAAAGAAGGTTTTATAACCAATAAGATTTATCGAGAGATTAATAAAGTATCAAATAAAACCGCTAGTTTGGAATTAAAAGACATGGCAGAGAAAGGGTTGGTAAAAATCTACAAGAGAGGCAGGGCTACAAAATACATACCTTTAAATTAGGTAATGATTGGGTAACGATTAGGTAATGATTAGGCAATGATTCATCTCAATGCATTATTACCCCATAGATTTTCCTGAATGTAAACTAAAACGTAAAATAGTATATATTGGTCGTGGAAATATAAACTAAAATGCAAAATAGTATATATCCATAGCTAGAAAGCAAGCTGGGTTTTTTTGACAAGGGTAGGAAAGGGTAGGAGCGTCAGGTATGATATAAAAAAGTGACGATTAGGGTGACGATTAGGGTGACGATTATATTTTTTATTTAAAAGCCAGAATAGATAAAATCGTGCCATTTTTTTAGTGACATTTTTGAGACATTTTGCAACATTTTTGTGACATTGTATGATGTCGCAGTAAACGATTAGGTAAACGATTAGGTAAACGATTATTAAGTGAGCAGTATGATGCAAAAAGATAAAATGATAGTATAATATCTACTTAATTGCTTTACTATATTCAAGCCTTTCGTAATTATAAGTTCCTGACAAAATTTGCTGGAAGATGTAGGTTCGAACTTCGTCCAAACACCCCTGCACGACTGGATTTTGGGAGTAAAAAGCTTCCAATTTCCTTGTATTTAAGCCATTTTTTTCAGGTTCGAACCCACTTCTAACTTGCGGAACGCCCTTCACTACACTTTTAACTGCTATAAGTGACTTTTTCAAGTCCAGACATAGCTTGCGGTCTTTTAAAATTAGGTTCGAACCTAACGATTTCAATATGCTGGCTTTATCCTGTTCGTTACCATTTTCAAACCAATATTTGGCAAAACAGGCAAAGTCAAAGGTTTCTTCTGCAATCTTTAACCACCTTTCCACACCCTTATCAGTATCGCCCAGCAATTCTTGAAGTCGGGCTTTTTCTTTTATTAGCTCGGTCTTACGTTTTGCGTATTCCTCGTCAGATAGCAAACTCCCATCAGTATTCATAGGAGATATTTTTAATTGGAACAGATTGTCAATTTTCTTAAGACAACTATCATAAGCCCGCCTTTGAGAGCTTATAATTGTCTCTCTTGATTGAATCTCTTTTTCGCTTTCTTCTTCAAGATATTTTATAGCCCAGTTCTTAAAATTCTCTGAGATGTGTATTTTGGAAAGATGTTTCCTTATTTGCCCTTCAAGGTTTTTAACCTCTACTGATTTTTGTGAACATTCAGGGTCTTTTCTTTTGGTACAATGGTAGTAGACATAATGGAGAATAGTGGGATTTTCCATATCCTCTATTAAAATGCCGCATTTAGGGCAAGCGGTTTTATTATTCGAGGAAAACTTAAACTTGCATTTTGAGCAGATAATTTGGTTTTTCTCATCCGCTGTTACCATAGCCCCACATTCCCCGCACCTTATTAAGCCGGTGAAGGGGAAATTATGCTTTTTAGCCCTGGGCTTCCCTTTACTGCCAAGCAGGATTTGAATTCTGTCATATTCTGATTGGGTGATCATCGGTTCATGCTTGCCCTCATACCAATTTCCACTGCCTTTGGGATATTCAAACAACCCAGAATAAAATGGATTGGTAAAAATGTAATAAATCGCGCTTCTGGCAATAAACCCGCCTTTAAGATTTCTTAAGCCCCACTCATCCGTGGCAATTTTAAGGATTTTCGGCGGCGAGTATTTTCCAGTAAGCATCAGACCCCACATTTTTTTGACTATATCAAATCTCTCCTGGTCTTTTATAATCTCACTTCTACCCCTTGTCATTGTTCTATCGTTTAAATATCCAAGAGGAGGGGCAGAGGGCAACCAGCCCTTTTCTGCTTTTGCTTTAAGCCCTCTTTTAACATTTTTGCTCAGGTCCAAAATAAACTGATTGGCCATGCCAAACTCCATATTCATCATTAGAACATTATCATCAGGGCGGTATTCTCTATCAAATGTTTGGATATGCTTAATAACCCCTTGCTGGAGCATCCAGATAATCTGGCCGCCGTCTATTGGGTTTCTGGCAAGGCGGTCTAATTTCCAACAAACAATGCCATCTGCCTTGCCTTGATGTATGCTTTTAATTACTTCGTTGAAAATGGGTCTGCCCGGCTGTTTGGCGGACTGTGCCTCTGATAATACCGCAACCACTTGCAGTTTTAACCTTTCTGCAAGCCTTTTTAGTTCATTTATTTGTGATTCTACGGAGAGAACCTGCCTGTCCTCTGACTCAGAGGATTTCCGGCAGTAAATAATATATCGTGGCATAGATTTGGATATTAACTAATGGATCCATATTCGCGTGATTCACAGATCATGTCAAGGCCGGCTAATGAGCTTGTGATGAGGTAGGCGTCCAACGCCTTAATCCACTTCTAGATCAGGTTTTTGTAAATCCACAAAATAGCCTGATACCCTTATTATGAAATTATTATATTGCTACGACAAATAATGATTTTTGTTGACAAACACAAAAAGATTTTTTATACTGGTAGAAAGTAAGTTGAATATATTAAGGGCGCACTTTAAAGTACAATATCCGAGATGCGAATTGTATACCTAATATAATATAGATTTGTTTCCTAATTCCCTTCAAAGTGATTTTAGTGGTGCCGTATGCCTTGAATGGTTAAGTCAAATACTCTAGTTATTCTTGAAAGATACAGGGAAGATAATGAGTTATTTAAACATAAATACTTTCGAGATTTTATCCAAGTGCCTGACCATAATCTCGATAGTTGTCGCTGGGATTTGGTCTTTGTTGCTCTTCTTTAAATCTCAGCAGATCCAAAAAGCGCAGCTATACAAGGATCTGGAGTTCAAGGCTATAGATCTGTTTCTTGAGGCAACGAAGAATAATGAGCTCAATAAAATTTATGACCCACACTTTGAACCGCCAAAGGTCGATACTGATTTGTCCATGCAATTACCTGAATCAATAACATTCTTGGTTAATTATGCGTATAGCATCCTTAACCTTTTTGAGTTAGTATTTAACCTTCAGAAAAGGCATTTGATAACCGAGGAGATATTTATGACATGGGTAGCTTGGTATTGGGATTTCTCTCGTGGCGCTCTTACTCAATGGCTTTGGAGAGAAGCGAAGTGGAACTATTCCACAGATTTCATGGAAGTGATGGACAGGTTCTTTCAAGCTAGAAATGACGACTGGAAGGAAGTTTACTTGTTTCTCGATCATAAAGGAGTTCTGCGATATGATCTCAAAAAATGGTTCGAAGCACGCGGTGATAGACAAAGATAAAGTAGTCATTCGGCGTGCATCCATCAATGAAGTGGACCGCATAGTAGAAATATACCTTCACGTTGTAAAGGGAGCATATATTTCTCATGGCGAGGTGTTGGATGGAATAACTCGAGATTTTCATTCTCAAGTTCCCAATTTGCGCGAGCAAAAGATGGAAGAATTCCGTTTAATCATCATCGGTCAAGAAATAGAAAAGTCTATATTAGTAGCTCATCAAAAAAACGAGGTAGTTGGTTTTTTATTTGGAGGAATTGAGCGATGTACGCGAGAAGGAACTCCCCTTGCTGCATCTATCTACGACCTTGGGGTGATGGATTCTTATAGAAACCAAGGAATTGGAACAAAACTCATAGAAGCTTTTGTTTGTTGGGCACGGAACAAGGGTACTTTTTGGGTCTTCTTGGAATCTGGGGTAAATAATGAAAATGCCCATCGTCTTTTTAAAAAATTCGGTTTCACTCTGACAAGTCATGTGTTTATGATGCCACTTGATAGATCGTTGACAATGCCTGATAAAGTAGTGCCTCATGATAAAGAAAAAGATGAGTAGCACAAGCTGACGATTTATCTGAACAATACGGTAGTTTAAAGATTAAGTAAGAAGAGTATCTCCCTTTCTACCTCTGTTCTTGACTTTGAATACTTTTCTCTGGATAGCTTTATAATCCCTTCTTTATATGCCCTTACCTTAGCAGGTAAGGGCAAGGTTATGGCGCTGAATGGCCTGCTGTATCCTTTTAAGCATCTTATTGAATATGGGCCTGCCCGGCTGTTTGGCTGATTGGGATTCTGACAACACCTCAACCACTTGCAGATTTAACTTTTCTGCAAGCCGTTTTAGTTCGTTGATTTGTGACTCAATGGAGAGAACCTGCCTGTCCTCTGATTCAGAGGACTTGCGGCAGTAGATAATATATCGTGGCATAGATTTGATAATTAACCGTGGTCCTATTTTCGCGCGGTTAATAAATTATGTCAAGGATCCCGGTTTTCTTTTATAGTCTTTATATTATTTGGAATAGGTCGGTAAATGACCCTGAACAGGTCAATCAAATTCTGACCCAGTTCCTGGGCTTTCTCATCTGAAATATCTTTATTAAACTCCCTGCGATATATCTCTTTGAATTCCTTTATTGCTTCTTTGCTTAACGCCATTATTTAACATTAAGCTATTTCCTAATATACAAAAAGCAGGTGTTATTTGTCTTTTGAAGCAAACAATAATTTCCTTCAAATTCCAGCTATAATGAGGTATAATGTATAATTAGGGGTAAGGAAAGGGAAGCTGCGATATGATGCAATAGGCTTCATTTATCGTATTGGGAAAGATTTCATCACTTCCTCATACTCGTTTGCAACGTCTGATAGAGCCAAGTCGCGGTATATTGCTAGGTTATTTTCCGTAGAATGCCCTGAAAGCAATTGTATCTTTGGACTGATAATTCCTTGCTTTGTCAGATAGGTTATGATCTGATGCCGGAAAAGATGCGGATAAACACGCTTGGTAATCCCAGAACTCTTGGCATAATTTTTAACAATCTGACGGATCCTGCGTGTCGAGTATGGTTTCAGGCGGTTCGACTCAAATAGATACGTTGCCATTTTTTCCTTCTGGTTTTCAATATATTGCATCAACTCTCCGCGGAAGCTAGATGGGATGAGAACATAACGGTCTTTACTCCCCTTACCTTGCTCAATGCGAATTCGCAACCCATCTAAATCAATATCCGTTAATCGAATTCTTGCCAGTTCAGCATTACGAACACCGGTAAAGATTAGAAGCTTGATCATCACTGCATGTTTGCGATCACGGGATCTAAATACTGTGTCATAAAATGATGTCAACTCCTGATCTGTCAGCAGTTCAGGAAGCCGTTTCTCCTTATCGCCGGGGGCTACATCCAGAATAGCTCTAACATGCTGAAATACCTGCTTTAGATACTGATAATCCGGTCTTTGGGGTCGGAGTTGATTCACCAGTTTTTTTGCCATCTCTTTTGGTGGTGTTCTTTCCATGTTAAGCCACCTCCAGGAATGATGCCTTCTCAAAATCCAGGTCAAATAAACCATAGGGATTTACGTGCCCATAGAAAAGCGGAGTTAATGCTCGCATGTCTTCTGGACTCAGTTTTTCCAGCATATTACGATGTCCAATTGTTTCCTCAAGAAGAATCGTATTGATAAGGATCAGGCAGTTCTGAAGCAGATGTAACGATAACATGGAGACTTCCATATCCTGCGGATCATTCGTTTCAAACCTTCCTCGACGACCATAGAATATAAAGTCATTCGTCCCATTCCAGTTTTCTATGACATTCAGACCATCTTGTATCTCTTGCCTGAGTTCAAGGGAAGAGAGATAGTTACAAAGGAATATGGTCTTCTCCGCTTTACCCAGTTCTATAAGGGCTTTATATGTTGGGTGTGTTCTATTCTCTGAACTGTAGCGTCTCAATATTGCTTCCGCTGTGGCATATCCATATCTCATGGCTACAGTGGCTTTCATCATCTCGTCATACTGCTGTTCTATCAATTCCCAGCGAATCGGGCGAGTCAGAATTCCCACAAGGTTTGGAAAGTCGGATATCATACCTTTATCCGGCAGATAGAGCCTTTCATCTTTGATACGTTTGAGTCTGGGCATCAGCTTAAACTCGTTGAGCAAACGGCAAAAAGCAAATGCCACTTCACTCTGTCCATGTGAGTCTACAAAATTCTTCTCAACGCGCATTTCCGTATCGTGACGGATTAAGCCTTGTATCATAGCTGCTGCTTCGGATGCAGAATAATTCTTCAGTTGAGAGTATATTGAAACTGCGTTGGTCTCCACATGCCAATATACCTTTACGCCGTAACCTTTATATTTTGTCCGCCACTCTGTTATCAGATTCTGATCCCATGCGCCAAAACGCTTACCATCAGAAGCGCAGGTATTTCCTTTTCCCCACAAGACTGGATCCCGGCGGTGGAGTATCTCATTTACAACCGCACCGATGGCGTTGCGTAACGCTTCCGATGAGAAGTATGTTTTTCGCACATATAAAAGCTCTTTGTATGAATGGCTGATATTTGCATTGGCTATTCGTTTGGTACCCATGTTGGTTCCTTCAGCAAACAAATCCAAAAGGATCAGTGGACGTAACGCCTCTCGTGAACGAACTTCCTTTGTTCCTGAATGTGTGAAAAACTTTGTAAAACCGACCAGTTTATCTGCTTCGGCAAAAATATCCAGAAGGTCCAACATCCCATATCGTTCTCCGATAGCTTCTTTTATCGAAGCAATGTTGGGCGGGTCCGGTTGCGCTTTGAGCTTAGAAACTCCAATAAGTCCACGGTCAGAATTCTTTGGTAGATGTATTTTGATATGAGGGTTTCCCGGCATATTACGATTAAATTCAGATAGTGCTGTAATCATTTCCTGGCGAATATTCTCAGTAAAACATTGTGCAGACATTGGCTGGTTCAATCTTTGATAGTAGCTTGATCTTTTATCTTCATCCGTCCAATCCTGTGGCAAATCCTCACTAGGATTACGCCACGTATAAGAACCTTCTACCCAGACGTCCTTGCACTTCAAGGCGCGTTCCAATTGTTGTAAAACACAGATTTCATAATACTTGCGGTTGATCTTTGTTTCTCCGTCAGCATCTTCAATAACCATGTATCTCCAACTATCTGTGACAATACCATTAATTGGGACATCGACAGGGAAGTATTTGTATGATGTGCTTATATACTCCCTGATGACTGATAGCGCCTCAATTATCGGTTGGAAACGATTATCGCTACGGAAGGCGATATTCTCTAAAACTAGCGGAAGCATAAGGCGATAGTGATGAGTATATTTCTCCTTCATAATACGCTGATAAATGCGGCGATATTGTGGACCGTTTGCCTCTTTCTCTGCGATGAGATTATGAAACGTTTCTGGTTTGACAACAGGGAATATCACGTCACGGATTGTGCCGTCAGGATTATTCATGATGACTTCTGCCAGACGAAAGAGAACCTGATTTTTACCATCAACACGCATAAGGTCCTTTAAAAGTTCGTCATCTCTTTGTTTCTCTGCACGGACGTCAATACGATGGATCATATCTATAAACATTTGAACTATATTATCGATGACTTCCACAGTGCGTATTGATATGAAACAAGCCATTAACCCATAGCGGACCTCATCTGGATGATTTCGCATTTCACTGGCTGTTTCGTTATTTGCCCTTTGCTTGAGAATTTTCTGGACTTCAAAGGGGATGTCCCTTAAATATTCTTTTGAGATTCCTATAGAACGAAGTTGTTGCAGTTTAATTATTTCCTTTTGCAAATTCTTTACACTGGATGTTCTAGCAGAACCTTTTAGCTTTTCAAATATTGAAAATGACTCCCTTTCTGATACCGTCAGAAGCCCATCTATAGCTTCACGAACTTTATCATCAAGTTGCCGGATTATTTTGTGGCGGACATCGGAAAAGAAACCATTTAACGCAGCATTGACGATCCTCTGGAGTTCCTTTTCAGAAGGCAGTTCAATCTGCAAAGAGCGGAATCGCTGAACGGCACATTCAAACAGGTCAGCGGATGTAATGGCTTGGAGAGTTCCCTCCTGACGAAGCCAATTCTCCAAATCCTCTTTATCTTGTGCTTGAGGAAACCGGAAGCCTGTCTGCTGGCGGATGTTTGCCAGATGATAACCATAAGTGCGGGAATCCCAAGGATACTGCATACTCAGGTCTTCAGGTAGATTCATTTGTTTGGCGATGAATAGTCTCATATCCGTTGGGATTTCATTCAACCCATGTGGGAAGTAGCCTAGATATTGTAGCGATTTGAGCAAGATGGCAACTCCGTGGCAATGGACGTCTCCTCTGAATTGAGCGAGGAATTCCTGTTCTGCTTCGTTAAGCAGAAAGTGTTCTATGAGTTCTTCATGACTATAGCTTTTCTGAAATCGTGGGTAATCACCTTTCATTAGACACCTCATTTATCGGTGAAAATTTCCGAAAATATACAGAAGCGGAAATTTTTGGTCAGTTTGATAGCCTTTAGAATAATAATACCCACCCATTATACCAGAAAGTGCCAATGCAGAAAATGAAAAAGGAAATTCTAAGGTGTGTTTTTTCCATTGGAAAGAATTTTAGAGTGTTTTATTCCCTATTGCATCATATCGCAGCTTCCCTTTCCTTACCCCTT
>Ga0194110_10004878_pt1 | contig 16086 bp, 13 predicted proteins | sample TA2Kig1200mmetaG_FD_146192 | JGI IMG/M metagenome (GOLD analysis project Ga0194110, IMG submission 146192) | Freshwater microbial communities from Lake Tanganyika, Tanzania - TA2015032 Kigoma Deep Cast 1200m | ecosystem: Environmental > Aquatic > Freshwater > Lake | place: Tanzania: Lake... | reverse complement strand
AGTGTTCTTAAAATTCTACCATTTTCTGAATATAAATTTAGAGTAATTACTATTGAGCATGATGCCTATCTCTATGGCGATGAGTATAGATCTGAACAAAGAAAAATCCTGACTGATTTGGGATATCAATTGATTTGTTCTAATGTTTTAGTCCCAAATCCTGGACACGCAGGATATAATGGGGAAGATTGTCCTTTTGAGGACTGGTGGATTTACCCTTCAGAATTTGATAAAGATTTGATCGAAAAGATAAAATCTGACAATACACAACCTTTAGATATTATTTCCAAATTTAAATGAATTCTTTAGGATTTTTCTTTAGTTGTTTTAATGAAAAAAAAGCTGTAGAGTATTCATTAAATGAATTAAAAAAATATTATTCGGACTCTCCAATTTATTTGGTTTCTGATGGTGGTTTAGATTACTCTTACCTAGAGTCTGAGTTTAAAAACTTAAAGACAAATCTGGAAGAGGATACAATGTCCGAAACTTTTAAGATAACTGCTGGGAGAACTGGATGTGATAAAAGTATTGGTAATTATTCGGAAAAATATTATCAAGATGTAATTAAAAAATGTACCCTTGCAGTTTTGAATAGACTTGAATCTGCAATTGAGTATTGTAAAACTGATTATATTTTGATGATGGATCCTGATACTTTAGTGAGAGGAAAACTTACCATACCCGAAGGATCAAAACTTTTAGGATCTAGAATCAATCATGGGTTTCCTGAAGGTTTGAAGAATGTTCTTGCAAGAGTTGAAGGTGCTAAAGTTATTGATTGTTGGGGAGCAACACCTGCAATCTTTGAAACACAAACTTTCATGAAATCTTGGAAGATGTTTAAAGATACTCCTGAGTTATTGAATATGATGACAAAGGAATTTTATGCTATCTATGCTCATGATGTATTACTTCCAATAATTTTTGCTTTAGTTGGAGAAGAAGAAACTTTCAATCCAGATATTATCGAATGTTCAAGAAATCCATTTTGGGAAGTATGCCCTAATCCATTAGTTCATCAATTTAAAAAATATTATGAATAAAGATTTTGTTATTGTTACTTCATTGTATAATCTTTCTGAAGTGAAGAGGGATGATGATAGAGATTGGGATACTTATCTTGAGTGGTTTTCTAAAACTCTTCAGATAAAGTGCCCTTTTATTATTTTTGCCGAATCAAGTCTTTCTAGTTTTATAATGGAACATAGAAATGAGTATGATACATTTATAGTTAGTGAAACTTTAGATCAAATTCCTCTGATTCATTTGAAAGATAAAATTCAATCCATTTTGGATTCGAAAAAATATCAAGAGAATATGTCTGATCCCAAAAGAATTGAATGTAAAGACTCTATGTATTCAGTGATTCAGTATTCAAAATTTAAATGGCTCAAAAAATCTTCGGAAATAAATCCATTCAACTCGAAATATTTTTTCTGGTTGGATGCTGGAGCGAGTAGATTTATTGATTCATCTGATATTGAAAATGAATATCCATCAAAAGAATCACTAGAATCTCTTAATGGGATTGACAATACTTTTTTATTACAGTATAATCCAGAGTACTATGCCGATCTTGTAAACTCTAATAGTCTTCCTTTAGATTATCTTTGGGATAATAGATCTTTTATCTGTGGTAGTATGTTTGGTGGAAATGCCAAATCAATAGAATTAATTAATAAAGAAATTGATGATATTATGGATCATATGATATCACATGAATGTATTAACAACGAACAAATTGCTCTTGGATATCTGTGTAAGAATAAAGAAGATCTATTCACTCTATTTTACAGAACTAACCCGAGAAATCATTTATCCATATTTCAAGAAATGTCATGAAAATAACCTTAGTTGGCCCTGGAATTATGACAATTCCACCTACAGGTTGGGGAGCTGTAGAAATCTTGATTTGGGATACAAAGAACGCCCTAGAAAAATTAGGGCATGAAGTTCAGATAGTTAATACTCAGAATTCTCGACAAATCATTGACGAAATAAATCAATTCCGCCCCGATTTTGTTCATGTTCATTATGATGAATTTATTGGTGTTTATCCATACATTCAATATCCAAAAGCAATCACAAGTCATTTTGGATATCTAGAACAACCTCAAATGTTTAATGGATATGTTAATGTGTTTAATTCTTTTGGAGATATTAAACCAAACATTTTTTGTCTATCTGAAGGTATTTCTAAAGTATATCAAATTATGCTTGGTATATCTCCAGATCAATTGTTTGTAACTCCCAATGGAGTTAACTCTGAAGTTTTTAATTTTACTGAGTCTCCTGAATATCCAGACAGATCAATCTATCTTGCTAAGATTGATTATCGAAAAAGACAACACTTATTTCAATCAATTGATAGTCTTTGGTATGCTGGAAACATTGCAGATCAAAGATTTAATACCAATAAAAATTATTTGGGAGAATGGAGTAAAGACACTCTCTATAAGAATCTAACTCATTATGGCAATCTAGTTCTTTTATCTGATGGTGAGGCTCATCCTCTTGTTTGTATGGAAGCCTTAGCCTGTGGACTGGGAGTTGTAGTAAGTCAGTTTGCAACTGCAAATTTAAATGTCTCTAAAAATTTCATTGATGTTATATCAGAAGAAAAAATCAAAGACATTGAATATATTGAGTCAGTAATTATTAAAAATCGAGAGTATTCTGTTTCTCATCGAAAAGAAATTTTAGAATATTCAAAACAATTTAATTGGGAAAATATATTACAAAATTATTACCTTCCAAACGTAAAAAAAATTATAGGTAAGTATAATGATCGGATTTAATGCCCTGGGACAACTGGGAAGATTGGGTAATCAAATGTTCCAGTATGCATCGTTAAAAGGAATTTCTGCAAATCGTAGGTATAATATTTGTATTCCACTATCACAAAATAAAAATGAATGGACTGATCATCAATTGAACAGTGCATTTAAAATGTCAACGTTGAATCAACTTAATTATCAATACATTGATCCTAATAGGCCAATAATGATTGAAAATCAATTCTCTTTTGATGAAAAATTATTTAATGAGTGCCCAGACTGGGTGACTCTTCAAGGATTTTTTCAATCAGAAAAATACTTTAAACATATTCGAGATCAACTCTTGACTGATTTTGAATTTTGTGATAACATTCTTGAACCTGCAAAACAAGTTGTTTCTAACTGGAATAATCCAATTGCTCTACATATTCGTAGAACTGATTATGTCACCAATCCAAATCATACTACATTGAGTTTGGAATATTATGAAAAAGCTTTAGATTATTTTGATGATCATTCTGAAGTAATTATTTTTTCTGACGATCCAAAGTGGTGTCTCCAACAAAAATTATTTGATTCTGATCGGTTCTTAGTATCTGAAACAAATAATAGTTATTTGGATATGTGCCTTATGACTTTATGTTCGGGGCACATCATCGCAAATAGTTCATTCAGCTGGTGGGGTGCTTGGTTATCAAATAGTAAAAAAATTATTGCTCCTTCTGGTTGGTTCAGAGGTTCAAATAATGAACACCTAGATACTAAAGATCTTATACCTGAAAATTGGTTGGTGATTTGATGAAAGTTGCAATTGCATTTATTGGCACATCTAAGTATTTAAATTTTCTTCCACAGTATTATGAAAAGATTCGAGAGAATTTTCTTCCCAATACTAAGAAGACTTTTTTAGTTTTTACTGATGGTGAAGGAGACTACCCAGAAGATGTCAAAGTATATTCGCAGAAACACCTTGAGTGGCCGTATATCACACTTACTCGCTTTGAGATTCTTAACAAAGCAAGAGAAGAAATTGCTGAGCATGATTGGTTGGTTTTCCTTGATGCTGATACTCTCGTTGTGGATAAAGTTTTAGAGGAAGATTTTTTCTCGGATAAACCTTTGTTTGGAGTTTGGCATCCTTGTCATAATTTGGGAATGCCTCCTCACAATAAAGTTCCTGGAGCATTTGAGACAAATCCATTATCTCTTGCAAGTTTTAATTTTGAAATAGAAGAATATCCTACTTATTATTATCAGGGGTGTTTATGGGGTGGTAAAGTTCCAGAAGTTTTAAATATGATTGGTGAACTTGAAAGTAGAGTTAAGAAAGATCTAGAAAAAAATGTAATCGCTGTATGGCACGATGAAAGTCATCTGAATAAGTATTTCATTGAAAACTATGATAAAGTAAATACTCTGGGCCCAGAATACGCATATCCAGAAGTCTTTTCTGGTTATTGTGATTTTGAACCAAAGATAGTTCACCTTGCAAAAGATAATTCCAAATATCAACAATGACAATGGACAAAAACAAATCTGCATATAAACTTAAAAATCTTCCTCCTGTTTATTATTTGAATCTTGATGGGCAACCAGAAAGAAAGGAATATATGGAGAGTCAATTTGATCATTGGGAAGTTGATAATTACGAACGAATTTCTGCCTACGATGGTAGAGATGATGATTTGAGTGATATCATTCAAGGTAAATATCCAGATGCTATGACATCTGGTGAGATTGGATGTGTTACTTCACATCTTAAAGCTATTAAACATTGGTTGAAAACATCGGATAGTAACTATGCAATTATCTGTGAAGATGATCTCAGTCTAGAACCAGTAAAACATTGGAACTTTACTTGGCAAAATGCATTTTCTTTAATGCCTTATGACTTTGATGTAGTTCAACTTGCTATCATTAATCCAGGTGCAGTTCACGTTACTCTTCATAAAAGATTTGTAAATGATTTTTCCACGGCTGCATATATTATTACTCGGCATCATGCAACAAAACTTTTAAAATATCATGTTCGTGGAGAAAAATATAAGTTGGACAACGGAGTTAAACCCAGAGCTGTTGCGGATGATTTAATTTATAACTCATGCAATACTTATTCCATGCCATTACTTCTTTACAAGATTGATTTGGGATCTACTATTCATCCAGAACATATTGATATTTTTCATCGTCGAAGTCACGATGCTATTCTTGATTACTGGCAAAATGAATCAAATAAATTAGAGGATTTTAAGAAACTATTCAATTATGATCCTTATGTGGGAAGACTTCCTCCCGAAAATGCTTGACAAAATCTGAAGAAAGTCTTATACTTTTTTCACACCTGGGGAATTAGCTCATTTGGTAGAGCACTGCTTTTGCACGGCAGGGGTGAGGGGTTCGAGTCCCCTATTCTCCATTCCCTTATTCTTAGGGAAATTGTTGTTTACTAAACATTAAAAAAATTTTATGAAACAATTTATTGTTCTTGCTGCTCTTCCCTTAATGTCAGCCCCCGCGTTCGCAGGCCCTTATGTGGAATCGAAAACCACAGCAGGCCTTTCCGATGGCACCTACAAAGGTTCCCAAACTGAACTTCGTGTTGGTTACGAAGAGAAAGTTGCCAAGGGTGTAACTCTCTTTGGTGAAATTGGTCCTGGTTACGAGTGGACGGCGGTTGATGGATTCCTACAGACCACTGGTGAAACCGTTGCCGTTGGTGAAGTTGGTGTGAAAGCCAGAGTTTCCGACCGTGTTAGCGTCAACGCTAAAGTTGGTGGTGAGTATGGTCGTAAGAGTGAAGTCTTTGACCTTGGTGGTGAACTGAAAGTTCGTTACTCGTTCTGATATCAGGAAATCAAAATAAAATAACTTCTGGGGGTGCTTGACACCCCTTTCTTTTTCCTATATAATTACGTAATAGTTCTTTACAAAACTACAATGACTGTAACAACTAATGAGCGTGGTCAACAAAACATGTGGGCAACAGAACCCACCATGTATTACGAAAATTATGGTATGGATTCCCCCAATCAAGTAAAGGAGAAAGTTAATGGACGCTGGGCTATGGTCGGTATTATTGCTGGGTTTATTTCTTATACTCTCACTGACAAGTTCTTCTTCGGAATCTTCTGAAGACTTACAATCTATCAAACAAGAGGTTACTGATGACTGAAACAATTTTTACCATCACCACGGTTGCATTTTTCGTAATCCTGTGTTATGCTGTAGATCAACTCTCTGAGACATACTGATGCTCACCAGTTTATTCGCAGTATTATTTGCTGTGTTACAATTTGTCCAAGTGCCACAATGGAATAATGATTGGAAAAAATGTTCGGTTGCCGTACCTGACACTGCTTGTCATTGGTACGTCGTCAATCCTGATAATACATTCGGCAAGGGATTTTCTTGGATTACCGCGCCCGTCTACGACGTTGCAGCAGTGTATGACATTGGAAAAACCCATGATCTCACAGTCGCAAATGGTTACCAGACTACGGTAGAATTAATGAATGCCGAATCTGGACTTAAATATGGAGATGATTACTGATGATCGGTAATCTTGAACCAGAAGAAAGGGTGTTATCAGACATACCTACTTCCACTAATACCAGTGACATGCTGGGACAATTTGCTTCAGTTCTTACTGAATTGATTACGTCAGGTGACTGGGATCATAACACCAAACTGGAGGTTAAGCTTGCAGGCACCCTAAAAAACGACAAGTTTATTGTCATCAAACCAATCAAACAAGTGGTATCATCCACACCAAACCCTGACCTCAAACAACAACACCCTTATAATGGAACACTCACTAATTGAATTACTGACTTATTATGTTATTGTTGCTGCCATTTTTATTGGAGCACCAGTAGTTTTCTTTACAATCGTCTTCATGCCTTCACTTATGAATACAAAGGGAGCGGTTGTTGGTTACAAAATTCACCGTGATTACGGTGACACTTCTATCTACTCTAAAGTCAAATAAAGGAGAAACAAAATGAAATTTGGATTTACCCCTGAGGCAGAAGTCCTCAACTCACGCCTTGCAATGCTTGGATTCGTTGCAGCAGTTGTATCTTATTCACTCACAGGTCAAGTTATTCCAGGCGTATGGTAATAAAATATAATTAATATCGTTGTGTAAATCAAAGAGACCGTAAGGTCTCTTTTTTATTACCAAGCAGATCTCTCTACTCTAATCCAAGTATCTGTTTCAACGCAAAAATAAACGTAATCATCATCATATGCAAGAAGACCTGCATTTCCTATAGATGTTGGACTTGTTGGTGTTGGTCCTGAGTGCAAGATAAATGATCCTGCAGGACCTGGTTCTCCAGTCTCGCCTTGCTCACCTTGGAAGCCTTGCTGACCTTGTGGTCCAGGGGGACCCTCTCCTCCTGCTGCTCCTGCTTCTCCAGCAGCACCAGCAGGACCAGTAGCACCAGCAGGACCAGTAGGACCTGCAGGACCAATAGGACCAGCGGGACCTGCATTACCAGTAGCACCAGCAGGACCAGTAAGACCAGTAGGACCAACGGGACCTGCAGGACCAGTAGGACCAGCGGGACCTACATCACCAGTAGCACCAGCAGGACCAGTAGCACCCGCCGCACCTGTTGCCCCCGTGCTACCTGTAGCACCTGTAGCACCTGTAGCACCTGTATTGCCTGGTGCTGCATTCATAAAAATAAATTCAGTGCCGTCCCATACTGCTAAACCAGTGCCAGCGCCCCCGCTTGGATATCCAGTTAATCCAGTTCCGTCTAAAATAATATAAGCATCGCCAATATCTGCAGATGCTGGTAGTTCAGATTCATCTGCAACAGCCCCACCAGGTTGTATTTCTAGAGCTCCAGACGTGCCTTGTGGTCCAGTAGCACCAGCAGGACCAGTAGGACCAGCAACGCCTTGTGGTCCACTAGCCCCAGTAGGACCAGTAGGACCAGCAGGACCAGTAGCACCTGCAGGACCAGTAGGACCAGCAACGCCTTGTGGTCCAGCAGCACCAGCAGGACCAGCAGGACCAGCAGGACCAGTAGCGCCTGTAGGACCAGTAGCGCCTGTAGGACCAGCAGCGCCTGTTGCTCCTGTGTCACCTTGGAAATGCCCAATAAACTCCCAATTGCCTGCATTTGAATAACGATATGCATCTCCAGTGCTTGTAACATATCTACTATTCCCAGTATTGTTGGGTCCTGTTGGCAGTCCATTTGGGCCTGTAACGTTTTCAACTGGCGCATCAAATATAGTACTTTCTCCATTAGGTCCTGCTGGACCGCCAGGTCCTGTCAAACCAGGATCTCCCTGTATTCCTTGTTCACCAGGCTCTCCTGGGATTCCTTGTGGACCTTGTGGACCACTAACCCCTTGTGGTCCAGTAGAACCTTGAGGACCAACAGGACCAGTAGGACCAGGGTCTCCTTGTGGTCCTTGTACACCAGTGTCTCCCTGTATTCCTTGTGGACCAGTAGCACCCACTGGACCAGTGAGTCCAGTGGCGCCCGTAAGTCCTGTTTCTCCTTGTATCCCTTGAGGTCCTTGTGGTCCAGTTAGACCTTGTAATCCTTGATCTCCTTGTGGTCCCTCTGGTCCTTGTGGTCCTTGTGGACCAGCAGGACCAGTAGCACCCGTACTACCAGCAGGACCAGCAGGACCAATAGATCCAGTAAGACCAGTGGGTCCTTCTGGTCCCTGGGGTCCAGTAAGACCCTGTGGACCTTGAGGTCCATCGGGACCAGCAGGACCAGCAGGACCAGCAGGACCATCGGGACCAGTAGGACCAATTAGACCCTGTATACCTTGTGGACCAGCAGGACCCGTTGGACCTATTTCTCCTGGAATACCTTGTGGTCCAATAGGACCAATAGCACCAACAGGACCAGCAGGACCTTGAGCTCCTGCCACTCCAGTGGGACCAGTAGGACCAGGGTCTCCTTGTGGACCTGTTAATCCAATATCGCCTTGTGTGCCTTGGGGTCCGATATCTCCTTGTATTCCTTGCGGACCTTGTGGACCAGCAGGACCTTGTAGACCAATTCCTCCAGTTAATCCAGATGGACCTTGTGGTCCTTGTGGACCTATTTCTCCTTGTGGTCCTGCAGGACCTTCTGGACCTTGTGGACCGAGTGCCCCTACCGCTCCAGGAGGTCCAGCAGGACCGACAGAACCTTGAATTCCTTGCGGACCTTGTGGACCAGCAGGACCAGCAGGACCTTGATCTCCTTGTATACCCTGCTCTCCCTGTATCCCTTGAGTACCAGCAAACCCCTGTGGTCCAATAGATCCTTGTGGTCCAGTTAATCCAATAGATCCTTGTGGACCAGTGGGTCCAGTGGGTCCTTGTGGACCTACAATTTGCCCAGCATTATTCCAGTATTGCCCATCCCACACCCACAAATCTGTTGTTGCTATTACAATATATGCATCTCCAGGTTCTCCACTATAGGGGGTTGGTAACGCTGCTTCAGTTGCTACGCTTCCCTTGAATGTGATACCAATGCCTGGTTGCCCTTGTAATCCTTGTGGTCCCGCTGGTCCTGTTGGTCCAGTGGGTCCAATATTTCCTTGTGCTCCCTGTGCCCCAGTTGCGCCATTTGATCCAATAGGTCCAGTAGGACCTTGTGGTCCAGTTGGACCGATAGGACCTTGTGGACCTTGATCTCCTTGTATTCCTTGGGGTCCTTGAGCACCAGTGTTTCCCGTGTTACCTTTTAATCCTTGTGGACCTTGGACAAATCCTACGTTACTCCACTGAGTGCCATCCCAAACGTATAAATCTCCAGTATTTAATACTACATAACCATCGCCAACTTGCCCAGTATATGGAAGCGGTAAAGTAGAAGGAGATGATACACTACCTTTTAATGCAATAGAAGTGCCCTGGGATCCTTGTGGACCTTGTGGACCAGTAGCACCAGTAGCACCAGTAGCACCAACATTACCTGTAAGACCTTGTAAGCCTTGAGGACCAGCAGGACCAATAGCACCTGTAGGACCAGTAGCACCTGTAGGACCAGCAGCGCCTGGTGGTCCTTGTGGACCAGTGGCACCTGCAGGACCAGCTTCGCTTTGTTTTGCAAGACTTATCCACTGATTGCCATGAGCGTAATACATCCTACCAGTATCATGAGCATGAGCAATGGCGCCGTGATAAGTAGATGGGGATGGTAAATCTGCAAGAGTATGAAAATAGAAAGGAATAATGCTGCCTGCTGATGGAGCAACAATTGCTCCAGTGTCAGAAATAGTAACAGTAGAATTTTGAATTACCCCACCAGTGGTGCCAGAGAATCTAACAATTGCTTTATCTGTCGATGATGCTGCTTTAGTTACATCTCCGCCAGCAGTAGAAGAAATAATAATATCATCGTCTGCTCTGGTTACAGATACATTTGTGCCAGCAACGATAGATACAGTATCAATAACAGCATCCGATCCTACCAGGCGAATAAGTTTTTTACCTGGTGGTCCATCTGCAGCTGATACACTATATGTTGTATTGGTATCACTAGCAGCAGCATCCCCCCACACTACAGATCCAGTGCCGTTTGATTTCAATACTTGACCCAAAGTACCATATGAGGTGCCATCCCAAATACCACTAAGTGTTAGATCTAAATTGTCTCCAGCTTTTAACTCTTCTATACGTTGAGTTGTTGGATTTGCTATAAGTGGAAAGCGATTTGCCATAATCCTGATACTTCCCCTTTTGAAGGATACTAGTCTCTTCCCTTATTTATCTTATAAATACTCCTTAGCACCCAAAAATATAGAATAGTCCAGTATTATGGCAAATCGTTTTCCGTTAGTATTTAATTCGGCTACTCTTAAAATTCAAGAAATTGGAGTTGATGATAATCTCAACTTAACTGCTACTGGTATTTACGATGGTGCTGGCACAGGAACTACAGGTCAATTTTTAAAATCAACTGGAGATGGGGTGCAGTGGGCTTCAGTATCAGCAAATGATACTAATACCACGTATACTCTATCTGCTATTGATAGCACTTTAAGCACAGAAAAAATAATTAGATTATATGGGTCTGATGGTATTAGCAATGATGTTAAACTTGTTGCTGGCACAAACATTATAATTTCAAGGTCTGGAAATAATTTAACTATTAGCTCTCCTGCTACGGTAGATACAAACACAACGTATACAATCAAAGCTTCTCCTATTACTCTTGGGGGCGCTTCTTTAGATTTAGATTCTGGTGGATATCTTGGTGGCATTACCGACTCAGTAAACTTTACTCCTGGTACTGGAATCGTAGTAAATAGACTGAATGATAATAATATACAAATATCCGTAAATAATCAAGTAGCACTTTTAGATGCTGGTCAAGTATTAATTAATAAATCTATATCAGGATTTTCAAACTCACTCACGAATATTCCTAATAGTGCATTACAGTATTCATATATTACAATTAATGGCACCAACATTCCTTTGGGAGGTAGCGTAGTACTTACTGGAGGCGGTGAAGGCGGTGGTGGATTAGATGCTAACACTACATATAGTATTCAAGCAACTAGTATCACGGGTGGTGCTAGGTTTGATTTAGATGCTGGTGGTAGTGGTAGTGGCACAGATAGTATCAATTTCATTGGTCAAAATGGTATTTCTGTTACAAGAATTGATGCAAATAATATCTATTTTGGCACAGCAGGAGGAGGTATTCCAAATTCCGCTCTTACCAATAACAGTATTACTATCAATAGCACTACAGTGCCTCTTGGAGGAACTATCACTGTAGGCAATGTATCTGGACCAACATCTGCAACTAATAATGCAATTGCTAGATTTAATGCAACCACGGGAAAAATTATTAAAAATTCTGCAGTTACTATTGCAGATGATGGAAGAATTACCGCAGCAACTGTGGGAAATGTTATTCCATTTTATTTTGCTAACGATACAGAATTTCCAGATCCAACAACTTATAGAGGCACGGTAGCATTAAACGCATCAAATGGAAATATGTATTTTGCTGATGGAATATGGAAGGCATTTTCCACAGCAAATTCGAATGTTACTATTGGATCAACAGTTATTCCGTTAAACACTGTTGCTCCTTCTCTTACTGGACTGACTAGTCTAAGTGCAATTAATTTATCTGGTGCCCTTACTGGCAATGCTTCTTCTGCAACCAAACTGAATACTGCCAGACTGATTAACGGAATACCTTTTGATGGCACAGCAAATATTACAATTCCATCTGCTCTGTCAAATGCTTTGACACTGGGTGTAGGATTAACCTATGATGCAGGCACAACATATGATGGCACCGTAGCAAGACTCTTAACAAACACAGACAGAGGATCGCAGCAAAACATTTTTAAAAACATTGGTAATGCTGCTGGTGTTCCACAATTTAGTGCAACCGCAAATAATGATACATTAAGTATTGATAGCGGGGGAAATGTAAGCCTTGCGTTTGATTCTCTTAATAAAAAATTAACCATCATTGGTAATGTCGGTGCCTACAATGCTGGAGCTGGATTAAGTTTAATTGGAGCTACATTTGCAAATACTGATAGAGGATCAACCCAAAATATTTTTAAAAGAATACAAAATTCTTCTGGTATTACGCAGTTTACTGCAGCAAATAATGACGATGCACTCCAATTTACTGGGGCTGGATCTACTACAGTCAACTTCGATGCTGGTAATAAGAGAGTAATTATTCAAACTGATGTCCCAGTTACATATCAAGCTGGTAATGGATTAAGTTTAGTTGGCAACACGTTTTTCAATACTGGATTAGTTACTGTTAATGCCAGCAATGGCATATCGGCAACAACCAATGCTGGAGTAGTTTCGTTAATCAATACAGACAAAGGATCGTCTCAAAATATTTTCAAAAGAATAAAAGATTCTACTGGATTAACTAGATTTTCTGCAGGAAATAATGATGATGGAATCACATTTGTTGGGGCTGGTGGTGCCAGTATTTTCTTTGATCAAGCAAATAAAAAAATTACTGTACAATCAGCAAATACTGAATACACTGCTGGTCTAGGTCTCCTATTAACTGGTAATGAATTTAGCAATACTGGTATTCTTTCTATTGTAACATCGGGGACTGGTATTGATGCTACAACTTCTGCTGGCACAACCACTTTAGTAAACACTGGTGTTCGTTCTCTTACTACGAATACGGGATTATCTGTCAACACATCTGCAACTGGTGATGTCTCTATCACTAACACTGGTGTTCGTACTCTTACTACTAGCACAGGTCTTTCTGTAAATACTAATGCCACAGGAAATATTACGGTAACAAATACAGACCGAGGAACTTCTCAAAATATTTTTAAGAGTATTGACATTGTTGGCGCTGGTGGAGTAACTACAAACTTACCAGCTGCAACAAATACTGATAAGTATACACTTACTTCGACGGATGGCGTTACCTTAGCAGTAAATACAACCACTAAAACTATTAATATTGGTAGCGGAAGTATTAATCAATTGGTCGCAGGAGTGGGTATTGGTATCGCTGCAACTCCTGGTGTAGCACAGTCACTAACAATTACCAATACAGATAGAGGATCGTCTCAATTTATATTTAAAAACATTCAAACACAGGGTGCTGTAACTCAATTTAGTGCTAATACTAATACTGCTAATTTACAGTTTGGAGCTACTGGTGCTACTTCTGTATTGTTTGATTCTACAAATAGAAGAATTACGTATGGATCAATTAACACAACATATTCTGCTGGTTTAGGAATTGCAATTAATGGAGGAGACGGGCAAAACAATGGAGGATCTATTGCTAACACTGGTGTAGTCTCTTTATCAACACCAACTGGAGGTGGATTAACACTTGGAGCTAAAGATGTAAATGGTAATATAGTAGTAACGTTTAATGGTGTAAGAACTCTTACTACAAGCACAGGATTAAGTGTTAATAATAATGCGTTTGGTGATGTAAGTATTACTAATACTGGTACATTATCTGTTGCAGCATCTACTGGATTAGGTATTTCAAACACACCATCAGGAAATGGTGGTGCCAACTATGCTTTAACAAATACAGATAGAGGATCGTCCCAATTTATATTTAAAAATATTGCAAACGGTAGTGGCACTACTCAATTTTTTGCTGGCACAAATAACGATACAATTAGATATGCTGGAGTGGGTGGATTATCAGTTAGTTTTGATTCCACTACAAAAACAATTACTTATAGTGCAGCGAGCGCTATTACTAATATGGTGGCAGGCGCTGGTATTAGTATTGGTGCAACTTCTGGTGTAGCACAGTCTATTACTGTAACCAATACGGATCGTGGTAGTACACAAAATATCTTTAAGAGAGTTTTAGATGCTGCAGGATCTCTTTTCTTCCAAGCAGACTCAAATGACACGGGAATACAGTTTGCTGGGGGGGGTGCCACCAACGTCGCTTTTGTGGCTGCAAATAAAAGAGTAACTATTTCGAGCGTAAATACACAATATACCGCTGGTAATGGTATTAATATCACTGGGGGAGCTGCTAACACTGCCACTGGGGGAACTATTGTTAATACTGGTGTTCTTTCTGTTACGACATCAGGGACTGGCATTTCTGCTACAACTTCTGCTGGTGTTGTTACACTAGCAAACACGGGAGTTAGAAATTTTGCAATTTCTAGTACAAGTCTAACAGGACTGTCGGTTAATAATAATGTAGGAGAAGTGCAACTAACATTCAATGGTGTTTCTTCTATAACTTCGGGCAGTGGATTAACTGCGCTTACGAGTGCAACGGGCGCCATTACTTTAGCAAATCTTGATAGAGGATCGCAGCAAAGTATTTTCAAAACTATTGAAACGATTAACAGCGGCACTAACACCAGCAACGGCACAATGAGTGCTAATAATGACAATGCTACAATTAATAATAATCAAACGTTACAATTCCAGGGCGCGGATGGTATAGGGTGCAGTTTGAGCACTGCGGGTGGAACAAGAAGAGTAATTATAACAGCACCAACGCAGATGGTTGCCCAAATCATCTCAGGAACTGGGATCAATGTCACTACGGGTGCTACACCAAAAAGTGTTACTATAACGAACGGTGACAGAGGATCGTCCCAATTTATATTTAAAAGAATAAGAGCAAAGGTCGTTGGCGGCACCATAGATGAATTCCAAGCAGCTAACAATGATGATTCTATTTTGTTTGACACGGGTGGAGTTGCTACTTTGACTACCGCCACCACTTCGGGACAGAAAAAAATAGTTATTTCTTCACCACAATACTCAGTGACGGCTGGTAGTAATATCACTGTCACTTCCAACACCGCTGGCACATCATTCACAGTTGCCTTACCCAGTAACATAGGAAATACTAATACTAATGGCCTTGCAGCACAAGCAACTCAAATCAACGTTACTGAAAGTACCGAGAGTGGTGACCGTTATGTAGCTTTTGTGACCTCTGGTACTGGGATGAAAGCGGTTAAATCTTCTGCTAAACATAAAATAAACCCAAGTAATGGCAATATGCAAGTTGATGGCACTTTCAGGGCGGCGGGAGATGTTTATGCTTATAGCAGTTCAGACGCTCGTCTGAAAACAAATATTAAAAGAATTGAGACACCGTTACAAAAACTTGATAAACTTGATGGAGTCGTGTATAATTGGACAGCGGAAGCTTCAGTAAATAATGAAAACAGAGATCCAAATGTGCCTGAGATAGGCGTAATAGCTCAACAAGTCAAAGAAGTGTTACCTGAAGTTGTAATGACAAGAGAAGATGATACGTTGGCAGTTAGATATGAAAGACTTATTCCTCTTCTTATTGAAAGTATAAAAGAATTAAAAAAAGAAGTTGAAGAATTAAAAGCATTGAGGTAATATATGATAAAGGTCAATAGTATTTTTCCCACTGCGGTGGCGCAATTCACCTATGTAAATCAATCTATTATAAAAGAAAAAGTTTTAGAGTATATTAAAAATAACCAAGACAAAGAAGTAAGGGGTGTTTTTGACGAGAATCTTTCTCACTATTTTATGGACGGAGATACAAAATTTTTTCAATCTATTCCAGATAAAGATTTTGAAAACTTTTTAAAACAATCTTGCTCTGATTTTTTGCAAACTATTTTATTGAAAGAAAACTGTGAAGAGGTAATAATCACAGATTGTTGGTTGAATAATTGTTATAAAAATGGAAGTCAAAAAACGCATAGTCATGGAAATTCATATATCTCTGGCACATATTATGTAAATTATATTCCAGGACTTCATGCGCCATTGTTTTTTGATCAACCCAAAAAAGAAAATAGTGCGCCTTTTTTTGGATTAGTT
>Ga0194110_10004870_pt1 | contig 16095 bp, 9 predicted proteins | sample TA2Kig1200mmetaG_FD_146192 | JGI IMG/M metagenome (GOLD analysis project Ga0194110, IMG submission 146192) | Freshwater microbial communities from Lake Tanganyika, Tanzania - TA2015032 Kigoma Deep Cast 1200m | ecosystem: Environmental > Aquatic > Freshwater > Lake | place: Tanzania: Lake... | reverse complement strand
GCGAACCCGTAACCGGGGAACTCCCGGTCGAATTCCCGCATCAGCCGGTCGCGCGTCACCTTGGCCAGCACGCTGGCGGCGGCAATCGAGTAACTGCGCGCGTCGCCTTTTACGAGCGGGGTCTGCGCCCACCGCAGCGACTTTACGCGCAAGCCGTCCACTAAGACATGCGCGGGCGGAGGCGTAAGTTGCGCGAGCGCTTCGTTCATTGCGTGATGCGTGGCTTGGAGGACGTTGATACGGTCAATCAACCCGGCATCTGCTTGCGCGATGGCATAGGAAACTTCCGAGCGGGAGGTAAGCCAAGTGAAGTAGTGCTCGCGCTGCGTTTCCGAGAGCTGTTTCGAGTCGTTTAAGTCGCGCAGCTCAGCGGGAAACTCACCTTGCAGCCAGCCCAGTGGAAATATCACCGCCGCCGCGACCACCGGTCCCGCCAGCGGGCCGCGCCCGGCTTCGTCGAGACCGGCGAGTGGAGTGAGCCCTTTGGCTGACAATTCGCGTTCGCACGCCAAACGGTCAATCACCATACCCCACTCTGCGCGTACTGTGCGGCTTTTGCGTGCGCCAGTTTTTGCCATGCGTTAACTCAAAGCTTTGACCGCCTCTGCAAAATCCCTCGGCCAGGGGGCTTCGACAGCAACCATCTGGCCTGTCTGCGGATGAGCAAAAGTTAGCCGCGCGGCGTGCAGCATTTGGCGTGGCGCTGCATAGCCCGTCTGCTCACGCAGCTGCTTATTGAGCCGCTTACCATAAATCGTGTCACCTACGACGGGATAGCCGAGGTGTTCTAGGTGGACGCGAATCTGATGCGTGCGGCCGGTATGCAAGGTGCAGTGCACGAGGCTCGCGGCCTTCATCCGGCGCTGCACTTCGTAGCTTGTCCACGATGCGCGCCCGCCACTTTCGGTCGCGGCCATGCGCTTGCGGTGCGTCGGGTGGCGGGCGATGGCGACCTTAATCTCGCCGGCGTTGCGCGTGGGGGAGCCGCAGACGAGCGCGTGGTAAAGTTTTCCGACCGTGCGGCCGGCGAACTGTTGCGATAGCGCCAGGTGCGTCGCATCGTCTTTTGCCACCACGAGGCAGCCGCTAGTTTCCAAGTCAAGTCGGTGCACGATGCCCGGCCGCGCCACGCCTCCAATGCCGCTCAACTGCCCGTGGCAATGGTGCAGCAGAGCGTTGACCAACGTATGCCGTTCGTGGCCATTACCCGGATGCACGGCGATGTCTGGGGATTTGTTGACGACCACGAGCACGTGGTCTTCGTAAAGCACGGCCAGCGGGATGGCTTCCGGCTCGGCCTTATCCGGGCGCGGGCCAGGCCAACGTACGGTGATGGATTCGCCCGCATGCGGGACGTGCGTGGGCTTGATGGACTGACCGTTGACGGTGATTTCGCCCTCCTCGATGAGCCGTTGCAGCGTGCTGCGCGAGGCCGCCGGATAGCGCGCGTGTAAAAAGCGGTCGAGCCGCTCGGTGGGTAGCGTCAGCTCAACGGTGAAAGTCTCAGAACGCTCGCTCAGGCGGGTTTGGGGTTGGAAGGTGAGAATTTAGAGTTGGCGGCGCGCCGCCGTAACCAGAAGTAAAAAATGATGCCCGCCGTGAAAATGCCGATGCTCACGAGTTGCCCCGGGGAAAGCGGGCCAATGAACTTTGTGGGCGCGTAGTCGCCGCGATAATGCTCCACCAGCGCCCGCACCGGCGCGTAGGCCATGAGGTAGAGGGCGAAGACTTGCCCGTCGAATTGCTTCCGTCGATACCACCAAGCCAGCGCGCCGAAGAGCGCGAGGTTTAGACCCGCCTCGTAGAGCTGGGTCGGATGCACGCCAATACCTCGGGTCACATGGTCAGCTGGGAAATGCACCGCCCAAGGCAGCTCACACGCGCGCCCGTGGCAGCAGCCCGTCATGAAGCAGCCCAGCCGCCCAAAGGCATGACCGAGTGCCACGCTGGGCACGAGTGCATCCGCCAGCTTCCAGACTGGCAGCGTTTTTCGGATTGCGTAGGCGATGCCGCACACCGTCGCGCCGATGAGGCCTCCGTAAAACACAAACCCGCTGCGTGTAGTAAAAACTTTTGTCCACGGCCCGTCTGCGAATTCCTCGCGCCAGTAGCTGATCACGTAGAGCACTCGCGCACCGGCGATGCCGCCGAGGAACAGCCAGAACACCACATCCGCTACTGCATCTGGTGAGAGGCCATCACGGAGGCCTCGGCGTTGGGCGGTCCAATAACCTGCCATAAAGCCGAGGGCCACAAGGATGCCGTACCAATGGACCGTCAGGCCTCCGAGCTTAAAGGCGATTTCGTGCATCGCGCGCAGCATAAGTGGCGCCGCGAGCATCGTCGAGCTTGAGGAACAACCTTAGCAAACCAGGTGACGCCTCTCCAGCCCCCAAGTCGAGTTAAAGAAGCCAGCACAAAAGGAAACAACGCTGTTCGCGATGTTAGCCGGGAGGGGGTAAGACGGTGCTTGGTGGTGCGCACGGCAGGACTTGAACCTGCACGCCGTAAGGCACTACCACCTCAAAGTAGCGCGTCTGCCAATTCCGCCACGTGCGCGAAGAACGCCGCGTATTGAATCGCTTTTGCCCGGTGGCGCAAGCCGAATCTCGGCCATCTTGCAGCCGCAGACTTTTTCCTTTCGGCCCCACACGAGCCGGTATTTTGTGAGGGGCAGACTTTGCCCTCGCTGTTTTGCAGTCGCTGTCCTAGAAAACTGGCTACATGAAACTACGCTTTTGCCTCGTTGTAGCCATGCTCTTCGTCTGCGTGCCCGCGCGCGCAGAAAAGATCGTGCTCGTCGCCGGCGGGGTGCAGGACGCCGTCGGTCTACCCGCCTCGGAAGCGAAGCTCAAAGAGCCGTTCGGCGTAGACTTCGACCGCGCGGGGAACCTGTTCATCGTCGAGATGGCAATGGGCAACCGGCTGCTCAAGATGGACACGAAGGGCTTGCTGACGCACATCGCGGGCACGGGCAAAGCGGGCTTCTCCGGCGATGGCGGTCCCGCGCTGGCCGCCGAGTTTAACGGCCCGCACAACCTCGGCGTGCTGCCCAACGGCGACGTGCTCATCGGCGACACTTGGGCCGGGCGCGTGCGCCAAGTAGACATGCGGACCGGCACCGTCAAGAGTCTTGCAGGCTACACCGTCCCGGCGGATAAAGCGCGTGGGAGCGGGCCTTACTGCATCACGCTCGACTTCACGGGCACGAAGCTCTTCATCGCCGACCTCACGCGAATTCACGAGCTGGACATCGCCACGGGCAAGACCCGCGTCGTGGCCGGCAACGGCGAGAAGGGCCGGCCCGAGGATGGCGCGGTCGCGATCGAGGCCCCGCTGTCCGACCCGCGCGCTGCCGCCCCGGACCGCAAGGGGAACCTTTACATCCTCGAGCGCGGCGGCAACGCGCTGCGTGTTGTCACGCCCGACGGCAAGATCAAGACCGTCGTCAATGCCAGTGGTAAAAAGGGCAGCACCGGCGATGGCGGCCCTGCCCTCGAAGCCTCCATGAACGGGCCGAAACACCTTTGCGTAGACCTCGAGGACAACGTCATCATGGCCGACGCTGAGAGCCATCTCATCCGCAAGTTCTCGCCCAAGGATGGCCAGCTAACGCGTGTGGCCGGCACTGGCAAGCAGGGCAGGGGAGCATTGGGAGGTTCACCCTTGGAATGTGATCTGGCTCGGCCACACGGCGTCACGGTACATCGCGACGGCACGCTTTACATTACAGACAGCTATAACCACCGGATTCTGAAGATCACTAAGTAGGTTAGAGGTGCTCGCGGGGCTTTAATTTTCAGCAATCGTAGCAGCGGATTAATTGCATCGCGCTGTTACCCAATGCGACGGTGGTTGGCAAAGAAGCGGTGTTCGAGCCTAGCGGACTGAAATAAACTAACCGGCTACTTGGCCTCGGCCTTCTTTTGGGGGAGCAGCATTTCGATGGCCTTGTCGAGTTGCGGATCGCGTTGGGTGAGCCAGTCTTCAGGCGTGAGCCAAAGGCGTACGTCGGGTTGCTCGCCTTGGTTTTCCATGTTCGTGCCGTCCATGCGGAAGACACCGCCCTGCGGCATCCGTGCGCCAGTGCCATCGGTCAGGCGCAGAGCCCAAGTCCAGATCACATAGCCCGGCGTGGGCATGCCGACGATCTTGGCAATGCCGCGCTGGCGCATGGCGTAGGGGAACATTTCGCCGTTGGAGTAGCTGTGCTCGTTCATCAGCACGATGACGGGTTTTTCCCACGAGCGGTTGGGCGCGGCTTCGGGGCCTTCGTCGCGCGGGCGATACCAGCCGTGTTGTTTGCGCTCCAGCCAGTCAATAAGCGTGTCCGAAATATTGCCGCCCCGATTGAAACGCACGTCAATGATCATGCCCTGCTTGCCGCTCATGTATTCGTAGGCCTCGCGTTCGAAGCGGGTCTGGTTCTCGCCTCCCATGGCACTGATGTGCAGGTAGCCGAGCTTGCCACCGGTCTGTTTCTCCACATAGGTGCGTAGTCGCTCAATGCGGTTTTGGTATTGCAGATTTTCCCACTCGGCGGCGGTTAGCACTTTGTATTTCACCTTCCGCGCGCCTTCCTTTTTCGGTTCCTTGTTAACGAGGAACTCGAACTCGCGGTCCTGCCGGTCGTTGATGAACTGGTAGAGCTTTTCATTCAGCGCCACGTCCTGCCCGTTGATGGTCAGGACGTAATCGCCAGGCTTGATCTCAGTCTGTTTGTAGGAACCGGGCGCACCGGTGGGCACGTTGGCCACGCGCAGGCCCGGCCCAGCGTGCGTATAATCTAAGGTGAAACCCAAGTGCGGCGTAACTGGCTCCGGGGTGCTGCCCGCCGCCGGGGTAACCTCGCTATGTGAGGCTTCCAGTTCCCCAATCATCATGCCCAGCACGGTGGAGAAATCATCATGGGTTTCAACCGAATCGAGCATCGGCTCATACCGTTTGCGGATGGCTTCCCAGTCGCGTCCGTGGAAGTTTGGGTCGTAAAAGTTGTGGTGGTAACTGCGCCAAAATTGCGTAAAGGCCGCCTTGCGCTCCGCTTTCACGTCGCGGTCAAAGTCCGCGTTGAAAGTTACTTTTTCCGGGCCCTTCAAGTCTCCGAGCCTAAACTTCCAGACCTCGGCGTTCTGCACGTAGAGGGCGGCCTTGCTTTCCGGCAGCAAGCGCAGACCCGCTTTGTTGCCGCCCGTGGTCAGGCGCTTAGTTTCCTTGCCGTCGTAACTGACCGTCCAGACATCGCCCTCGGACATGAACGCAATGGTGCCGTCCGCCGTGACCAGCAAATCCGCTTGGGGGTTTTGCGATGAAAGCTTGCGGATGCGCCGTTGGATGTCCGTAAAGTCAATTTGCACTTTCACTTTGTCCTTGGGCTTCTCGAACTTCAGGTCTGTGTCCGTCAGTCGGGCAGACTCAGGTTGCAACGGCAGCACGTAGAGTCCGAGTCCGTCTCGGTCGCTTTGGAAGAAGATGTATTTCCCATCCGGTGACCACGTGGGCTGCGTGTGCTGCGCGTTGAGTCGTGTCACGTTCTGCGCCTCGCCGCCCGCAGCGGGGACAACCCAGATGTTCCAACTCCGTGTTTCGCCCTTGCGCATATAGGCAACCCACTGCATGTCCGGCGACCACGCGAAATCCCCGCCACCTGACGTCCGCCAGTGAGTGCCGGGCACATGCACGATGCGCTTGGTGGCCCCGTCCGCCAATGCCAAGGTGTAGAGACCACCGTCGTTACCCGCGACCCAAAACGCGAGGTGCTGGCCATCCGGGCATAATGAAAGCCGCGTGATTTCCTCGGAGCGCTGCCAGAGTGATTTCACTGCGAGCGTGGCGAGGTCCAATTCGTAAATGCGCGTGTTGAACTCGCGGTCGCTGGTGAAATAGAGCTTCTTGCCGTCGCGCGCCCAAGTGAAATCGGAGTCGTCGCCCACCCACTCCGTGAGCCGCCGCGCGAACTCCTCGCCACGGCCCGCTACGCCTTTGCTCTTCTCCATCGCCACCGTCCAGATGTCGCCGCGCAGACCGAAGGCCAGGGTCTTGCCGTCCGGCGAAAGCTCGGCTTCAGTCACACCACTGGTGAGTTTCTCGCGTCGCCGGGTGGTTTGTTTTTCATCTGCACTGACCACGAACTTGAGCTTGGTGGCAGTTTTAGTTCCGCTCTTCAGCAACCACAAATCCGGTCCGTACTCGAATGCGATGTCCGCTGATTTCATCGCCACCGTCGGCCAGCGCACTGCGTCGCCGGTGAAAAGCGTGAGTTGCTTGCTTTTGCCATCGAGGTCATAGAGCCAGAGGTTGGGCGTGCGCGCGGGCGAGTCCGTGACTTTGGGGATCGGTTCGTTGAGCTTGCTCGCGGAGGGCGTGACTTCACCGACGGTGACGGTGAGTAGGCGTTTGCCATCGGGGAGGAACTGCGTCCAGAGATGCTGCCGATCGTCGTTGGTGAGCGGTTTGCGGCGACCGTCGGCGATGTTCAGCGTCCAGATTTGCGCCGCCGCCGCGCCGGTGTAGCGTGGGCGCGTCCACGGAAAACCGTATCGCCCATAGACTACGGATTTCCCGTCCGGGGAGAAGCTTGGGTAGTTCAGCGCCGCATAGTCCTCCGTGAGCCGCGAGGTGCCCAGAGTCTTCAAGTCCACTGCATAGAGTGCATAGTTGGGTGTCTCGCGGCGACCGGCGAAGATTAGTTGCTTGCCGTCTGGACTCCAGCCGCCGGGATATTCCGCGCCACTGTGCCAAGTGATTTGCTGCGCAGGCCCACCTTCTGCCGGCACCACGAACAGGTCCCACCCGCCATTGCGTTTACTGGCAAAGGCAACCCATTTGCCGTCTGGCGAAAAGCACGGGTAAGCATCTGCTTCGACGTGCGAGGTCAGCGCCGTCGCGCGCCCTCCCTCGCTTGCCGCCACCCACACATCACCGCGATACACAAAGGCAAGGCGCTTGCCATCTGGACTTAGCGTTGGCTGGCGAGCCCCGACGACGGGCTGTGGCACGGGCGCGGTGAGCTGGGCAAAAATGGGCGTTGTAGTGGCAAGCAAACCGGCAACACCTGCGAAAACGAAAGAAAGTCTCATGAGCAACAGCATTTTTGGCAGACTGTACCTGGACAGTGACGCGGAGCAATGTTTCCTCAAACTTAATTACTGCATCATTCGCTCCACAGTCCACACGACTCCGGTGAGCGCGATAAGCAAGCAGGCGGGCCGCCGCACCCATGGGCCATACCACGCGCGGTCGGCGCACCATCTCGTCGCGGCGAAAGCGAGGGCAATGACTGTAAGTTGGCCTAACTCCACGCCCACGTTGAAGCACAAGAGTGCCATGCCAAGCTGATCTCGGGGCAAGCCCACTTCGCTGAGGACGCTGGCGAAACCCATGCCGTGAATCAGCCCGAACCCGAACACCGCCGCCCAACGCCCCGGCGAAACCTCACTGCGAAACAAATTCTCAATGGCCACCACCGTGATGGAAAGCGCGATGATGGGTTCCACCATGCGCCCCGGCAGCGCGAAGATGCCTAGCACCCCGAGCGCGAGCGTGACCGAGTGCGCGACGGTAAAAGTTGTCACCTGCCAAAGCAGCGGCTTGAGCTTCGGGCTGAGGAGGAACAGCCCAAGCACGAAGAGGATGTGATCCAAGCCCTGGGGCAGAATGTGCTTGAAGCCAAGCTCGGTGAACTGAGCCGCCGTGTTACGCACCACGGGCGCGGCCGGTGGCACGTCTCGGTGCTTCGCGGGATCGGGCTGTTCCACGGTTCGCAGGTCTTCCTGAAACGCAGTGAGGTCAATCACCATGGCCTGCCGCGATTGCACGAGTTGCAGCACGGGCGGGACGTCCTTGCCGCGGTGGAACAGCACCTCAAACAGCGCAGCGAAACCAAAGGTCGAATAAAGCGAAAAGGACAACTCCATCTCTTTGGCACTCGCAGGAATTTTCCACTGCACCGTTAGCGGCAGTGGCGCCGGGACGACCTCGCCGGGCCGTTCCTCGCGCGTGAGCACGAGCGGCGCGGGCGGCCAGTTCGAGAGCACGCCCCGCACGGGCGGGTTTGTATCCAGCGCGAAGTGGATACGCGACTGGACGTAGTCGGCAATGTTCGTGGCAAGCGTGCGCACCTGCTCCGGCGTCATCAGCACGACCGCGTCGTTGGTGCGGCCCGCCAGGAACTGGAGCAGATCCGGCTGGTTGAGTTGGAAGGTGAGCGTAAGGGAATTGGTCGTGAGCCGCGCATCCACTCGCGTGAGTGAGGCGGTGTGGGCGGCGGCGTGTTGGAACGGAGCCGTTGCTAGAAGAAGAAAGACAACCCAAAGCACGGGGCCGAACAAAGATTTCACCCCTGCTCTCTTCAATTGCCCAGAATGTTCGGGCTCAATTTGCCTGTCGCCGAGGGTAGCGACACAGCGTCGAGGAGCGCGACCGTTTCCTGCCACATGTTTGACAAACTTTCCACATATCCGCTTTTGAACAGCGATACAGCACTGGCGCAGTCCAAGACCTCGCGGAAGCAGGCGCACTGCGGTGGCTCCCTTCGCTTACTTCTTTCGTCCGCGCGCCGCGGAGTCGGAGAGGTTCTTGAGATACTGCTCGACCAGCGGGCTGTATTCCTCAGGAGCGCGTTCAGTCTGGCTTTGGAGAATCGCATTGCGGTCGCGCGCGGGTAAGCCGAGAAAGCCGCTGCTACCCTTGGCTTGACGCGTTGGGCCGTCCGCCCCGCCCTCACCGTTCCAGTTGCCCTGCTTGCCGTCCCCTTGGCCTTCCTTGCTGTTGGCCTGCGGGGTGTTTTGGCCGGGGCCTTGGGCCTGACCTTTGCCCTGTTGCTGGCTTTGGCCTTGGCCCTGTTGTCCTTTCCCTTGCTGCGCCATTTGTTGGCCGACGCCTTCCTGGGCGAGCGCAAGCGCAGCGGCGGCCTGCGCGAGCGCGGCTTGCGCGGCCTCGGCGTTGGCTTGGGCGGGCTGAGCTTTGCCAGCCTCTGCCTGCGCGGCGGCTTGGGTGAGCGCTTGTAGTGCCTTGTCGAGGGACATCTGCGCTAATTGTGGGAGCGGCCCGGCCTCACCGGCAGCCAGCGGAGCCACCATCTGCGCGGCCGCATCCAGCGGTGACGCGGCCTGTTGCGCGGCCTGCGACGCGGCGAGTTGCTCGGTGAGCGCCTTCACGTCGGCTTGCTGTTTGGCAAGCTGCGCGGGTGAAGGCGTAGGCTTGCCGGCCTGCGGGGATCCTTCACCGGGTTTACCTTCACCGGGTTTACCTTCACCGGGCTTACCCTCACCGGGTTTACCTTCACCGGGTTTACCTTCACCGGGCTTACCCTCACCGGGCTTACCCTCACCGGGCTTACCCTCACCGGGCTTACCCTCACCGGGCTTACCTTCACCGGGCTTACCTTCACCGGGCTTACCTTCACCGGGCTTACCTTCACCGGGCTTACCTTCACCGGGTTCGCCCTCGCCAGGCTTCTCACCCGTCGGCGCAGGCTCGCCCTGCGCAGCTTCCTGCAAGCCTTTCTGAGCTTTCGCCATTTCGGCGACGGCGTTCTTTAAGTCGTTCTTGCCGAGTTGTTCGGCGGCTTTCTCGGCAGCGGCCTTAGCCTCGGCAAGCGGCTTGGATTGGGGCTTGGCCTTCGCTTGTTCGCCGGCAGCGGCAGCGATTTCCTGCTGCTTTTGCTTGAGCATCTCCTGGAGGCCGGCGGGTTGGTCGAGCTTAGCTAGCGCCTGATTGACTTGCTGCTGCGCAGCGGCGACGGCCTCGGACGCCTTCGCGAGTTGCGGCGTATTGTCGGGCGGGGGCTGACCGAGTTCCTTGGCCAATTCCTGCTGCTTTTGCTCGACAGCGTTTTTGGCGGCTTGAAGGTTCGCCATCGCTTGCGCTTGGTCGGGTCGGGCTTTCGCGGCGTCGGGCTTTTCCAAGTTTGCTTTGGCGGCCTGCATGTTTTCCTTCGCAGCGTTCAAATTGCTCGCGGCCTCGGGCGCGACTTCGGCAGCCTCGGCTTTAGTGGCTTCCGTTTGCTTGGCGAGGTCGCCCTGTTCCTTCGCGGTCTCTTTGCCGGCGTTGTTTTCGGGTTTCTCGGCGGCCTTCGCGGTATCCATCGCAACCTTCTGCTGTTCCTGCATGAGCTTGCCGATTTCTTTGCCGAGCTTGTCGAGCTTGGCCAAGTCCTCCTTTGCCTTCTCCAGTTTAGCGATTTGCGCGGCGATCTGCTCGCTGGCTTTTTCAAGTGCGTCCTTGGCGGCTTGTTGGGCCATCGGGGCGTTGGCTTTGTTCTCCAGCGCCTGCTGCGACTTTTCCTGCTGCCGGACGGCCTCGCTGAGGGTCTTCGCGGCGTCGGGAGCGTTCGCGGCGGCGTCCTGCTGCGTCTGCTGGGTCTCGGCCTTTACGGATTCTTGTTTCGTGGCCTGCTCAGCGAGCAGCTCGGGCTTCTTCTCGGCGGCGGCGGCTTTCTCGGCCGCTGCGGTGGTCTCCTTCACTTGCTCCTGCTTGGCGGCGAGCTCATCGACCTTCTTTTTCAGCTCTTTTAAGTCAGCAAGCTTGTCCTTGGGCTTCTGCTGCTGGGATTCGGCCTTTGCGATAAGTTGTTCCAAGGTTTTTTTCGCGGCCTCCATCTTGTTGAGCGCCTGCTCCTGTTTTTCGACGGCGGGAGAATCCTTGGGCTGCGTGCGGCTGTTGTTTTGATCCTGCAATTGCGCCCGGGCCTCCTGCTGCTTCTCCACGGCAGCCTTTAATTCCTCGGCGGCTTTGGGCGCGGCCTTCTCCACGTCCTCACGGATGGAATCGGTCTTGTCCACGACTTCGGCCTGCTTCTTCTCTGCCTCGACGACATCATCCTTGTTCTTCGTGGCCTGCTTGGTCTCCTCGATGGCGGCCTTTTGCTCGGGAATCGTTTTCTCCAAATCGCGCAAGGCTTGCTTCATCACCTCGAGGTTGTCGCGGGCGGGCAGGAGCAGTTTGGCCAGGTCGGCCATCACGTCGCGGGCGCGTTTCTCGTTGCCGGCGGCGGAGAGTAGGTTTGCGGACTTGAGGTCGCCGGTTGCAGAATCAAGCATCGCCGTGAGTCGGGAATCTTGCGCCTTCTTCAACGCCGTCTGCGGGCGCTCGGCAGCAGCTCCATCCATTGAGGCAACGACCTTGGCCAGCTTTGCGAGGACGATTTTGACCTCATCACCGATGGTGCTCTGCTCGGTTTCCTGCAATTGGAGTGCGACCAGGTGCGCGGTTTCGCTGCGGCGGGCGTCGCGGCCTTTGGTCAACGTGGCCAGGCCGACGGCTTCATTGAGATTGTCGCCTTGGCGGCGGGCGAGTGCATTGAAACGGGCGGCGATTTCTTGCAGGGCTTGCTGCCGCTGGTATTCGAGCAGCAGCGCACGGAGTTGCACGGTCACGGTCTTCTGCCCTGCGAAGGCGTCGAGTGCGTTGCGGCGGCCGGCGTCGGCGTCCGTAGTGGTGCGAGTTTGCTGAAGCAGTGTGACGACGCGGGCGATTTCCTTCTCGGTCAGCTTGTCGAGCACGCTGCGGATGGCCTTGAGCACGACCACGTCATCGCCTTCGAGACCGTTTCGTTCGTATTCCTCAATGACTGCGCCGAGCTGATTGCCGACGCGGCTAGTAGTGGCCTTGATTTGCTCTTGCCGCAACTCCTGCTGGAGCAGCTTGTCGCCCGCCTTGGCGAGGTCGGCGCGAGCAGTGGTGGTGAACAGGGCAGCCGCAGCGAATACCAGTGCCAGGAAGTTTTTGGAGTTCATGTTTGGAGGTCGGCTTGCCTGTTGAACGACTCAATCAACGAAATCAGAGACACCGTAAGCAGACGCTGCTGATAGTCGAGCGGATTCAAGAAGTTAAGCAACTATGTTGGCGGACAAAAGCCGCTGGTTCTGTCCCTTCGCACCCCTCGCCGGCTGAGCATCCCTCCGCCGGCAGGAAACTTTCGTCGAAAATTAGGGCGACCTCCTCCTGCAAGTCTGGCAAACAGGCCTGCCCTTACCCTGACGAAACTTAAAGGGCCGGGAAGCCGCCCGAATGAGGTTGCAGAGCCGGCTTTGGCTTTGTAGCCGGCATCGGTCGGGCCGGCGGGTTTACTGGGTCAGCAACAGCGCTCCGGGCTAAGCCGATGGAGTGGCTGTGAAGCTGGCACGGAGTTGGCTTGCGACTCGAAACCAATATGCGATGCTCAGCAAATCATGAAGAACATCATTCCATCCTTAGTTGCGGCGGTTCTGGCCGCCTTCAACTGCGTTGCGCCGGCGGCCGAAGCCGGCAAGGGCCCGCTCAAGGCTGAGATCATCGTGGGGAAAGACACCTATGAACTCGATCCGGCAGCGGCGGGCAAGGACTTCGCCGAGAAGCTCCGCGCCGCCGAGAAGCAGGGTCCGGTCCCGGCGCGGCCACCCAAGGTCAACCTGAGCCTCCGCCTCTCCAACTTGGACACGCAGCCGGTCACGATCAATGTTGGCGCAGACAGTTCCAAGCTGGAGCTCGACCTGCAGGGGCCGGGCGCGGTTAATCTCCAGCCGCGGGTTATGATGACCAGGGAATTTCGCATGGGCCAGCCAGTCACCATCGAGCCGGGCAAGTCTTATGACCTGCCGATCGAGTCTTTGTCCTCCGGCATGAGGGGGATCACGAAGCTGAGCTACTGGACTGAGACCGGCGAATACACGCTGACCGCCTCCTACACCAGCGGTGGCCGGGGCGCGGGGGCGGTGACCGCCAAAGCCGACCCGGTCAAGCTCAAGGTCGTTGAGGCCGGGAAAGCGCCCAAGTCCTCAAACTGAAAGGCCACCTGCGGGAACTGCATCAATCGAATGGTCGGCGGTACCCCACTGCCCGGGAAGCCTGCATTTCTTGCGCCATCGAGGCGGTCGCTCAAAGCGCGATTGCTGGACATTTCTTAATGGCGAACAGCGCTCGTTCAGCAAAACCGGCGCGAGCTGGCAACCGCCACCAAAAATTGCTTGTGAGCGGCTTAGAAAGGGGAAAATTCACTGCCAATGAACCCGACGCAAAAGCGATTCTCCCTGAATCGCGCAGCGATCAGAAAGCAATTCCCGATCAACAAGCGCGCTTGCGGTCATGATGAGGATGCGGAGGGTTGCTTTCATGGTGTTCTTCGTGGGAACAGGTTGATGGCGCCGCGCTCGCGTTCTTTGAGGTGCAGCGCAAGGTCGAGGATGATTTTGCCGGCAATGAGCACGAGCAGAATCCCGGCCCCGGAACCGAGGGCGAGACTGACGAACGCGCCGACGATGATGGCCAGATGCAAGACCACGATGCGTCCGTAGGGCGCGCCCATGAGCTGGATTAGCGCGACCTGTTTGTATTCGCCGGCTTTGAGGTAGTTGGCGACGAAGGAGAAGCCGTGGCTTGCGATCAGTGCGAGGATGGCAAAGCTCAAGTCGCCCGAAAGCTCCCGGATCGCGCGCTCAAACGGGTTCGGGAAGCCACCGGGCAGTTTGTCGCGGCCAAGGAGCTCGATGACGAAGACGCCATGCACGAAGCAGAACATGCCGTAGTGGAAGGTGAAGAACGCGGAAAGAAACATCGCGCTGACACTCGTGAACCCACGGCCAACGGATGTGCGGGCGGGGCTGACATTCGCGTCGCCGCCAACTGCGTTTCCGACAAAGCCGCAGACCAGCATCTTGGCGATGTTGAAGATGCCAATGACGACGTTCTCGGTCCAGAACAGGAACACGATGCTGAAGATGCTCCACTGGTCGTAGAGCACGCCCCAGATGGGAATGAGGTTGGCCAGCACCAACACCCACGCCGATTTGGTTTTCAGGAAGCGCTGTGCATCAAGGCGAATCAGTTGTGGTTTGATTGCCATCGTGCGCTGCGGTTGTTATTGGTAAAATTGCGCTCATTTCCAGTCATCCGTGCGGAAAGGCGAGGCGGGCAGGCCGGCTCCGTTGAACAGGTTGCAGGTCGGCCAGTTTTCCCACGCGTAACGAGTGGCGGTGGGTTGCTTCACTTCGGCACTGCTCACGATGACTTTGTCGCCCTCGATGCGCGCGGAGGCGGGCTTCCATTGCTGGTCGGCGCCCGCGATGACGAAGCCTTTCAAGTCGCCACCCTTCGCCGTCAGGCCGCCATCGGTGTGTTTGAAGCTCAGGACAATTTCGCTCCCGCGCACTTGATGGCCGGCGGGTAGCGGACCGCTCGTGGCGACCTTTTGGCCATACACCGTGCCAAGGGCCCACGCGGCGAGGCGGCGGCCCACGTCTTGTTTGTTCTTGGGGTGAATGTCCTTCTCCTCGCCAATATCAATCGTGATGGCCATGCCGGTGTACGGAAGGGCGAGCGTCCGCAACATTCCCTCGCGCACCGCCGGCCAGTTGCGGCCGGCGCCGCCGAAGTTCGGAAGCTGCACCCACGCAAACGGAAACTCGTGGCCCCATAGCTTCCGCCAGTCGCTCACGAGCAACGAAAGCTGCGCGTGATAATACGGCGCTTTCTCCGGCGTGGAATTTGCCTCGCCCTGATACCAGACCGCCCCGCGAATGGCATACGGGATGAGCGGTGCAATCTTCCCGTTGAAGAGCCCGCCCACGTTGCCTTTGCGCTCCGCGAGCGCGACAGGGTCTTTGGGGCGCTTCGGGGCGGGCTTGCCTTCAGCCTTTGCCTGCTTCGCGGCCTCGCGCCACTTTGCGTCATCCTGCTCGAACTTCGCCTTCGCCCTCACCGGGTTGAGCTGCTTCGCGGCTTGTTCCTGGGCGGCGAAAAATCCCTTCAGCGCGGGCGAAGCCTGCTGCGCCTCCAGCGCAATCCACGACTCGATGGGCGTGCCGCCGACGGACGAATTGATGAGGCCGACGGGCACGCCGAGCGCCTTGTGCAGCTCGCGTCCGAAGAAATACGCGGTGGCCGAAAAGCGCCCGACGCTCTCCGGCGTGCAGACCACCCACGCGCCTTTGCCCTCGGACTGTGCGGTGGCAGATGCGGCCGAAGCCTCGGTGAACATTCGGATTTGCGGGAATTTAGCCGCAACCTGCTCGACCGCGAAGTCCTTCGCGCGATCCACGGTCATCGCCATGTTCGACTGGCCAGAACCGAGCCAGACTTCGCCCACCAGCACGTCGGTGAAGGTCAGGGTGTTCTTGCCTTTCACGGTGAGCGCGTGCGGACCGGCGGCGGAGAGTTTGGCGAGCTTCACGGACCACTTGCCGTCTGCGCCGGCCTTCGCGCTCACGGTCTGGCCGGCGATGCTGACGGTGATTTCCTCGCCCGGCGTGGCGGTGCCCCACACAGGCACGGCGGTGTCACGCTGGAGCACCATGTGATCGCCAAAGATGGCGGGAAGTTTCACATCGGCGCGCGCGGGGATGGAGAAAAGGTTAACGACGAGAAGTAGGACGGCAGGGTGTTTCATGTGGCCAAAAAGACTTTAATTTCGCTAGTTAAGGACTGGCGGCTGGGGCAATCGGTTACAGACATCGCATGGCGGTCGCAGTGTGTCCGTCAAAGGTGAATAACCCATCGCCCCTTACTTTCAAAAAGAGTTACAGAAAGTTCATGCGATTCCTCAGGTATGTTTCCTTTGCCGTTGTGTCTTGTGCGGCCTGTGCCTTAGGTGCGGCACCCAAGCTCGATTTCAGTCGCGATGTCCGGCCTATCCTCTCGGACAACTGCTTTGCCTGCCACGGGCCGGACACGCAGAAAATGAAGGGCGGTCTGCGACTGGACTCGCGCGAAGCAGCACTAAAGCCTGCCAAGTCTGGCGCCCTCGCCATCGTCCCCGGCAAGCCGGAAAAATCCGCGCTCGTTCAGCGCATCACTGCAAAGTCGGCAACGGACCTCATGCCGCCACCGGAGTCGCACAAGACGCTGACCATCGCGCAGAAGGACACGCTGCGACGGTGGATTGCCGAGGGAGCGAATTACTCGGCGCATTGGGCGTTCGTCCCGCCGCAGCGCCCGAGTCCGCCGGTCATCGGCAATCCTATTGACTCGCTCCTCCTCGCCCGGCTCAAGAAGGACGGCCTCACATTTTCCCCTGAGGCCGACCGCACCACGCTCATTCGCCGTCTCTCGCTCGATCTCACGGGCATTCCGCCCTCGCCGTCCGAAGTGGACGCGTTCCTCGCGGACAAACTACCGAACGCC
>Ga0194110_10004866_pt1 | contig 16096 bp, 18 predicted proteins | sample TA2Kig1200mmetaG_FD_146192 | JGI IMG/M metagenome (GOLD analysis project Ga0194110, IMG submission 146192) | Freshwater microbial communities from Lake Tanganyika, Tanzania - TA2015032 Kigoma Deep Cast 1200m | ecosystem: Environmental > Aquatic > Freshwater > Lake | place: Tanzania: Lake... | reverse complement strand
ACAAAGTGGTGCCTTCGCAAATAAAATAAAAATTATTCTTTATTTGCCTTATATAAGTCGTCTAAGACTGAAGGAATTCCTCTAATAATATCCTCCGCAATCAAACCCCTTCCTTGATTAATTGCAGCCTGAGAATGTATCCAAACTCCAGCACATGCTGCATCAAAAGTATTCATTTTACCTTCTCCAATTAAACTCACTATAATTCCACTTAAAACATCACCTGATCCAATAACAGCAAGTTCCCTAGTAGTCTTTGTATTAACACATACTCTTCCATCAGGTGAGGCTATAACAGTATCAGGGCCTTTTAAAACAACAACTGCGTTAGCCTGTTTTGAGGCCATTTTTACTTTTAAAATTTTGTTATCAAGATTATTAAGATTTTTAAAAATTTTATTAAACTCTCCAAAATGTGGTGTCAGAATTTTATTTTTATCTAATAATGAAAATAAATTTTTTGGATTACTCTTAAATACAGTTAAAGCATCAGCATCTAATACAACGTATTTTATTTTTTTTAATAAAAGTTTAGTTAAAATCTTTATATTTTGATCTGTGCCTGCTCCTGGGCCTATAAGATAAGAGCTTATTTTTTCTTCTTTAAGTAAACTATAAAATTCATTTTGATTGTTAACGTTTTTTTTTAAAACTGAAAAAAATTTTTTATTTAATAAACCTAGAGTTTTATTATTTGCAACAATAGTTACAGACCCAGTTCCAACTCTAAGAGCTGCTTCTGATGATAATAAACAAGCACCTAAATAATTAATTTTTGATCCATAAATAAAAACTTTTCCTCTAGAGTATTTGTGTGATGTAGTTTTTTTAAATGGAAAGTTTTTTATCCAGAACTTAGGATGATTCTCTATAATTTTAGATTTAATATATTTATTAAATTTTTTTTTAATTCCAATTTTAATAACTTTAATTTTTCCTGAATAAAAGCTGCCAGGGTAAAGGACGTGCCCAATTTTTTTTGCATGCAAAGCTAATGTTTCTGTAGCCTTTATAGCGCTCCCCATTATAATACCATTATCGCTATTAATTCCTGATGGCATATCTATGGATATAATTTTTTTTTTACTATTATTAATTAATGTAATTAATTTTTTTAATTTTAAATCAACTTTTCTATTCAAACCTATTCCAAATATACAATCGATTATTAAAATATTATTCTTGGATTTAATTTTAGTAATGAGATTTTTTTTTGAAAATTTTTTAATTTTTATTTCTTTATAAGCTTTATAAATATCTTTTTTTTTATTCTTGATTGGATAAATTAGAAAAATATTTGTATTTATACCTTTTTCAAAAAGTTTTTTTGCAATAACTAATCCATCGCCACCGTTATTACCTGGACCAACTAAAACTATAATCTCTATTTTTTTTTTATCTTTCTTTTTTTCTATATTGTTCAAAATGTATTTAAGGCAGTTTTCACCTGCTGATTGCATTAATGAAAAAGAACTCTCTCTGGTTGCAATCTCTTTTTTCTCTAAGTTAAGTATTTCTTTACTGTTTAAAATCATAAATCTAAACTTTTAATATTATGCATATCTGGCATAACTAAAATTCAATGGAATAATTAAGTAAGATTATTAAAAAACAAAAAAAATCACAGGAGAAATATTTATGAGTTCTGCCAATATAATGAAGTTAATAAAGGAAAAAGAGATCGAATTTGTTGATTTGAGATTTACTGATCCTAGGGGAAAACTACAGCACGTTACTCAGGACATAAGTACAATTGATGAAAAAGCACTAAATGAAGGCTTTATGTTTGATGGGTCTTCAATTGCTGGTTGGAAAGCAATCAATGAGTCTGACATGCTTCTTAAGGTAGATTTAGATAGAGGTGTTGTAGATCCGTTTACCTCCCATAATACACTTGCATTATTTTGTGACGTTTATGATCCAATATCAAACAAGCCTTATGAAAGAGATCCAAGATCGATAGCTAAAAAAGCTGAAAAATATTTAGAAAGCACTGGTATTGGTGATACTGCATACTTTGGTCCTGAAGCTGAATTTTTTGTCTTTGATGACGTGCGATTTATAAATTCAATGAACAAAACAAGTGTTGAGATTGGAAGTATAGAAGGCCCTTATAGTTCAGATAAAGTTTATGAAAATGGGAACATGGGTCATAGACCTGGAATTAAAGGCGGTTATTTTCCTGTGCCTCCTGTTGACAGTGCTCAAGACATGCGTGGTGAATATCTAAAAGCACTAAAAGATATGAATGTTAAAATAGAAAAACATCACCATGAAGTTGCTCCAAGTCAACATGAATTAGGATTAGTCTTCGATACTATGGTTAAAATAGCCGACAACATGCAACTTTATAAATACGCAGTTCAAATGGTTTCCCATTCTTTCGGAAAGACTGCTACATTCATGGCAAAACCAATCAAAGGTGATAACGGATCGGGTATGCACGTTCACCAATCTATTTGGAAAAACGGAAAGCCTTTGTTTGCAGGAAGTAAATATGCCGGTCTTTCAGATGAATGCTTGTACTATATTGGTGGAGTTATTAAGCACGCAAAAGCAATTAATGCGTTCTCAAACTCTACAACAAATAGTTACAAAAGACTTATTCCGGGTTTTGAAGCTCCAGTTTTACTTGCGTATTCTTCAAGAAATAGATCTGCTAGCTGTAGAATTCCTTATACAAACAATCCGAAAGCAAAAAGAGTTGAGGTAAGGTTTCCAGATGCTGCGGGTAATCCATATTTGACTTATGCTGCATTGTTTATGGCTGGACTAGATGGAATAAAAAATAAAATCCACCCAGGAAATCCATTTGATGAAGATCTATACAGCTTAACTCCAGAACAGCTTAAAGGTGTTCCAACAGTTTGTGGATCTTTGAGAGAAGCAATGATGTGCTTAGATGGAGATAGGGACTTTTTGAAAGCTGGTGGAGTTTTTACTGACGATCAAATCGATGCCTATATTGATTTAAAGTTTCAAGAAATTCATAACTTTGAGCACACACCTCATCCAATTGAATTTCAAATGTACTATAGTAACTAAGAGTAATTAATTTTTAAAACCCTAGTATTTTTTTTAATACTAGGGTTGAAATCTCTGATATTATTCGTTTGGATTGAGGATATTTTTTTTAATTCTAGGTCTGCTATTCATTTTAAGAGCTCTATCTTTTAATATTTTAAAGTAGTTGCCCTCCCTAGTTTTGTTATTTTTTTCAATAACGAAGTCTTTATGAATCATAAGCCTCCTTGATACTGTTTAATTATTATTGATATGCAAAAATTGCAAAGCTTATATGAATAAAATGCAATATAAAAATGTACTGAAATCAATGATTTAATTAAGATTTTAAAAATAAACAAACAAATATAGCAGTAAAAATGTGAGGACTAAAAAAAAAATTAAACAAACTAATCACTATTCCGCTAAAGATATAGAAATTCTAGAGGGTCTCGAGCCAGTTAGAAAGAGACCAGGAATGTATATTGGCGGAACGGATGAAAACGCCTTACATCATTTAGCAACCGAAATCCTGGATAACTCAATTGACGAGGTCAATTCTGGCTATGCCAAAAATATTTATGTCAAGTTAAACAAAAATAACTCATTAACTATAACTGATGATGGTAGGGGTATACCTTTAGATAAACATCCAAAAAAAAATAAAACAGCATTAGAGATCGTCTTAACAACACTTCATTCAGGAGGAAAATTTAATGAAAATGTGTACAAATCATCAGCAGGACTCCATGGCGTTGGATTGTCTGTAGTGAATGCTTTATCTGAAAAATTAGTTGTAGAGATATTTAAAAATTCATTAAGCTTTATTCAATCTTATTCAAAAGGAAAAGCTATAAATGAACTAAAAAAAAATGGAAAAAGTAAATTCAAAAATGGAACGAGTATAAGTTTTTATCCTGATAGTGAAATTTTTGGAAAAGAAAATAAATTTATACCAAAAAGAATTTATGAACTCTGTAAAAGTAAGGCATATTTAAGTAAAGGCGTCATAATTCATTTTGAATGCGATAAAAGTTTGATCAATAGAAAAGATGACACACCTGCAAGTATAAAATTATTTTATCCAGAAGGAATAAATGAATACATAAAGGCAGAAACGAAAAATAAAAATATTATTCATGACAAATACCCATTTAGTAGTGGTAATTTTGATGATCAAAAAGGAAAATTTGAGTTTACAATCGTTTGGCACAATGAAGAGAAAGGATTTCAAACATCATTTTGCAATTCAGTTCTTACAAATAATGGTGGTACACATGAAAATGGCTTTAGAGCTGGAATTGTAAAAGCTATTAGAAAAACTGCAAAATATAAAAATAATAAGATTGTAAGTTCCGCATCATCAGACGATATACTTAATAACTCAAGTTATATTTTATCTATTTTTATTGGAAATCCAGAATTTGAGGGTCAGACTAAATCAAAATTATCTTCAATATTTATTCAAAAATATTGTGAAAATTCTATTAATAATTCCTTTGAACAGTGGTTGAATAACCACCCTAAAAATCTTGATACGATTCTTAATTTTTTAGAAACAAAAATAAGAGAAAAAAATATTTTAAATCAAAACCTAGATGTTGATAGACAAAGTTTAACAAGAAAAATTAGACTTCCAGGAAAACTAGCAGATTGTACTTCAACAAAAATTGAAGGAACTGAATTATTTATAGTAGAGGGAGATTCTGCAGGAGGATCTGCAAAACAAGCTAGGGATAGAAATTTTCAAGCAGTCTTACCTTTGAGGGGGAAAATTTTAAATGTTAAAAGTGCAAATACATCAAAAATGTTAGCAAATAATGAAATTTCAAATCTACTTCAGGCCTTAGGATGTCAAAGAAGAGACAAGTATAGTGAAAAAGACTTAAGATATGAAAAAATTATAATAATGACTGATGCTGATGTTGATGGAGATCACATATCTAGCCTACTATTAACATTTTTTTTCTGTGAATTGCCAAATCTAATCAAAAATGGTCATTTGTATTTAGCTGTACCACCGCTTTATAAATTAACTATAGCCAACGAGACTTCCTATGTAAGAAACGATAAAGAAAAAGATGAAATTTTAAAAAAAAAAAAGAAAAACTCCCATGTTGAAATTAGTAGATTTAAAGGACTGGGAGAAATGATGGCACAACAACTCAAAGAAACAACAATGAGTCCAGTTTCTAGATCATTAATTAAAGTAGCTTTACCTAAGACAGATTTTAAAAAAACTAATAAACTTATTTCAAATCTTATGGGAAAAAATTCGGAGCACAGATTAAGATTTATCGAAGAGAATGCATCTCGAGCAAAAAACTTAGATATTTGAAATTATTTATAAAAGTTAATTTTTCTTAAGTTTTTACAATCAATTCCGATAAATCTGCTTTCTGAGTTTATAATTTCATCTCTCTTTGCTCTTCTTTCAACTACAAATGCTTCAAACTTTTTATCTGCAAAATCTAACGCTTCAATTGTGAGAGATACACGTTTTTCTTCATTAGAAATATTTTTGATTTCTAATGAAATAAAACAATTTTCACCTTTTTGGGTTAAAAAATATGAAATGTCATATTCATTCTGTACAGTTGTTTTAATCGTTTTTGAAGGTTCGACTTTAATATTTTGATCTTTCTTAGAACCAATAACTGGGATGCCAGAACATGAGATAAGAAAAAAAAATAAAAATAAATACTTCATTATTTGGTGCCCTCGGCCGGACTTGAACCGGCACTCCCAATTACGGGCAAGGATTTTAAGTCCTTTGTGTCTACCAATTCCACCACGAGGGCAATATTTACTAGAATAAATAAATTATTTAAAGATTAAATATCATTACAATTTTTGAAATTCCAGAAGATCTTTCCATGCTGTTTTTTTTGCATTAGGTTGTCTTAATAAGTATGCAGGGTGAAATGTTGTTAAAACATTAAAATGGTTTTTATTAATATTAATTTTTTTCCAAATTCCCCTTACTATATGCAAAGGACCTTCATGATCAAGGACAGCATGGGCAGCAGTAGCCCCAAGAAGCAAAATCTTTTTTGGCATTATAATTTCTATATGATTAAATAATAATGGTCTAAAAATTAATATCTCATCTAATGTTGGCTTTCTATTTTCTTCAGGTCTAAAGTTTACAACATTCGTAATATAACACTTATTCCTATTTAACTTTATAGACTCTAACATTTTGTCTAATAATTTGCCTGCCCTTCCAACAAATGGAATTTTCATTTTATCTTCCATCTGTCCTGGAGCTTCTCCAATGATCATTACTTCAGATAAATAACTTCCGTCAGAGAATACAAGATTTTTACCTGGAAAACTTTTTGAATTTTGATTAATTTTTTTTTTTAGTTCACTTAACTGTTCTTCTTTGTTCATTTTAATTTAAAAAATAATTTTATCTTACAAACCAATAAATCAAAAAAATAAAAAATATTTTTTTTAGGTTCTGGTAAAAAGCCATCAAATTTTGAAAATCCTCTTAAATAATGCTTTCTAAAAAATCGTGGAGTTATTCCCCACTTTTTTAAAAATATTCTAGTTCCATTATTTTTAAATACATTTTCTCTTTTTCTAGTGGTTACAGATCCAAAATGATAAACCTTAAAATCATTAATTCCTTTAAAAATTCTAACTCCACTTTTCCAAAGTTTCATTGCTAAATCAGGATCAGAGGCATCTCCTGGATTAAACTCTTCGCTAAATCCACCAATTTTATTCCATAATTCTTTGTGAATCACATGAGGAGCAAAATGGGACCCTTGAAAGTCATAAAAGTTTAAGTTTTTGTAATTAGTTAATAATTTATCCTCATCAAAGTCTTTAAAATTCTTTCCACAGTTAAATTCTATATGACCTTCATTTATCATAACTCCTGAGAGATAAAAAAGATTATCATTTAACAAATTAATTTCTTTTTTTAAAACTTGATCCCATGAAGGTAAAAAATACATATCGTCATGCGAATACAAAATATAATCAGTTGAAGCTTGTTTAGATGCTTGATTTACAGCTGAACATAATCCTATATTTTTAGCAGAATGTGTAAATTTATATTTTTTGCTTTTAATAAAATCCAAGGATCCGTCTGAACCATCGTTAATATGAAATATTAATTCATGTTTTAAAAATGAATTCTTTTCTAGACTTGAAACGCATAATTTTAAATATTCAAGATTGTTAAAACTAGGAATAATAATTGAAAACATTAATGCGGTTTTATTTTTTTTAATTTTAATAAAAGTTGTTTTTTACAATCAAATATTCTTTTGGAAGAATAACCGCTAATAACTAAAGATACCCCAACCTTTCCTGATTTAAAGAATGGATAACTTCCAAGACTTAAGTCCTTAAATTTTTTTTGTAAGTTAGAAAATACTTTGCTTACTTTACTTTCAGGAAAGTCAATTTTTATATTCTCGCTTAACTTTTTTTGACCACCTACAATTAGCTGTTCCAAATAATGCATCATGGATTTCAATATAATTGGAACACCAGGCAAAACATAAACGTTTTTGATAAAGAAACCTGGGGCTGAACTGGACGGATTTAAAATAAGACCCGCTCCCTTTGGCATCTTTGCCATTTTTTTTCGAGCTGCATTAAAATAAGAATTTTTATAATGATCTTTTAATATTTTATATGCTTCCTTGTTATACTCATACTTTACCTTAAAAGCCTTAGCTACAGACTCTGCTGTAATATCATCGTGGGTTGGACCTATTCCACCTGTAGTAAATAAATAATCATATTTTTTTCTTAAATAGTTAATACTTTTCATAATCTCATGCCTTAGATCAGGAATAACTCTAACTTCTCTGACTTGTATACCATGTTCATTAAGCCAATTTGCAAGAAAGTTTGTATTTGTATCTTGAGTTCTTCCAGATAAAATTTCATCTCCAATAATTAACAAGGCAGCAAAATATTTTTTTTTCTTTTTATTAAAAGGCACGTTAATAATAATTTAAATGATATTTATAAAACCACTTTTAAAAACAATCTTCATAAAAAGATATAAAAGATTTTTTGCTGATGTCAGTTTTAATAATGAAACTTTAACTGCACATTGTCCAAATTCAGGCTCAATGCTAGGTTTATTAAATCCAGGCTCAATTGCTTATATATCTAGAGCTGACAATGATAATAGAAAACTTAAATATACCTTAGAAATAATTGAACAAAATAAAGAGCTTGTTGGAGTTAATACTCATCGTACAAACAAAATTGTTGAAGAAGCACTTCAAGAAAAAAAAATAAAAAAAATAAATAATTACAACAAAATAAATAAAGAAGTTTTTTTTAATAAAAAAACTAGATTTGATTTTTTATTAAATGGAAAAAAAAATACTTTTATCGAAGTAAAAAATGTAACGTTAATGAGGAAAAATCTAATTGCTGAGTTTCCTGATGCTGTAACTACTCGTGGACAAAAACATATAAAAAATCTTATAGATGCAAAAAAAAAAGGCTATGATTGTTATATTATTTTTTTAGTTCAAAGACAGAATGTAAATTTGTTTAAAATTGCAAAGGATATTGATAAAGAATATTTTAATATTTTTATAAAAGGTAAAAAATCTGGAGTTAAATATCTTTGTTTTTCAAGTACAATTTCTGAAAAAGAAATAAAGTTAAGTAATGAAATTGAAATCGATTACTCTTAATGACTATTAAAAAATATACAAAAGAAGATTTTAAACTTTTAAAACTAGCTGGAAAAATTACATCTAATTCTTTGAATTATATTGAAAAAATAATAAAGCCTGGAATTTCTACAAATTTAATAGATGAAGAAATAAATAATTTTTTAAAAAAAAATAATGCCTATTCTGCTCCCCTTTTTTATCGCGGGTATCCAAAGTCAGTATGTACTTCTATTAATCATGTTGTTTGTCATGGAATTCCATCAGAGAAAATTTTAAATGAAGGAGACATCGTTAATGTAGATGTCACTGCCGTGTTAAATGGATACCATGGAGATGCTAGTAAAACATTCTGTGTAGGAGATGTTTCTATAAAAGCAAAAAAACTAGTTCAAACAACATACGAATCAATGATGGAGGGAATTAATATTATTAAACCAGGAATTAAACTTGGTGATCTTGGCTTTGCAATTCAATCTTATGCTGAGGCTAGAGGTTTTTCTGTTGTTAGAGATTTTTGTGGCCACGGTGTTGGTAAATCGTTTCATGAAGAACCAAATATTTTACATTACGGAAAAAAAGGAGAAGGCATTGAAATTCTTGAAGGTATGGTGTTTACGGTTGAGCCTATGATAAATGAAGGAAATTATGAGACAAAAGTTTTAAAAGATGGATGGACCGCAGTTACTAAAGATAAGACTCTTTCAGCACAATTTGAACATACAGTTGGTGTAACTAATAATGGCTTCGAAATTTTCACTTTATAAAATTAAATGTTATTCTAGTTTGCAATTAGCCTTATGATTCCAAGATATACTAGAAAAGAAATCTCAAATATTTGGGGTCAAGAAAACAAATACAAGATCTGGTTGGATATAGAAATCTATGCGTCAGAGGCTATGGAGAAAGCTAAAATCATTCCAAAAGGAATTTCTAATTCTATTAAAAAGAAGGCAAGAATAAATATTTTAAGAATTGAAAATATTGAAAAACAAGTTAAGCATGACGTAATAGCCTTTCTTACATCTATAAGTGAAAAGGTTGGAGAACCAGCAAAATTTCTGCATCAGGGTATGACATCCTCTGATGTTTTAGATACCTGTTTTAACATTCAATTAGTTAAATCTGGAAAAATCTTAATTAACGATCTGGACAAACTTTTAAAAACACTTAAAAAAAAATCTATAAAATACAAAAACACACCTTGTATCGGAAGAAGCCACGGAATTCATGCTGAACCAACTACTTTTGGTCTTAAATTATTAACTGCCTATGCAGAATTTTTAAGAAATAGAAAAAGATTAGAACAAGCAATAAAAGAAATATCAACCTGTGCAATATCTGGAGCTGTTGGCACTTTTGCGCATTTAAGCCCAAATATAGAAAAATATGTTGCAAAAAAATTAAAGCTTACTGTCGAACCTATATCTACACAAATTATTCCAAGAGATAGACATGCTTTTTTTTTCTCTGTACTTGGACTTATAGCCACTTCTGCAGAACGACTTGCTACAGAAATAAGACACTTGCAAAGAACAGAAGTTTTAGAAGTTGAAGAATTTTTTTCAAAAAGACAAAAGGGTTCTTCATCTATGCCCCACAAAAGAAATCCAGTGCTGTCAGAAAATATAACTGGTCTTGCAAGGCTTGTGAGAAGTTATGTTGCTCCATCTTTGGAAAATGTCGTTTTATGGCATGAAAGAGATATTAGCCACTCAAGCGTTGAAAGAAATATAGGTCCAGATGCAACAGTAACTTTAGATTTTATTTTATATAGACTTAATGATGTTATTCAAAATTTGATTGTTTATCCAAATAATATGCAAAAAAATTTAGAAAAACTTAAAGGTCTTTTTTTTTCTCAAACCGTGATGCTAAAACTTACTCAAAAGGGTCTACAAAGAGAAAAAGCATATAAAATAGTGCAAGGCCAAGCAATGAATGCTTGGAAAACAAACGATAGTTTTTTTGATTTGTTAAATAAAGATAAAGTAGTTAAAAAATATTTATCAACAACCGACCTTGAAAAATTATTCAACTTAAAGTCTCATTTAAGGTACACAGATTCTATATTCTCAAGAGTATTGAAAAATTCATGAGCAGACGCAAATTAATTTACGAAGGAAAAGCTAAAATCTTATATGAGGGTCCCGAAAAAGGAACTTTTATTCAGTACTTCAAAGATGATGCAACTGCTTTTAATAATAAAAAAAAAGCAGTAATTGGTGGCAAGGGCGTTCTTAACAATAGAATATCAGAATTTTTATTTACCCAGCTTAATCAAATAGGAATTAAAACACATTTTATTAAACGCTTAAATATGCGTGAACAGCTTATTAAGTCTGTTGAAATTATTCCAATCGAAGTTGTTGTAAGAAATATTGCTGCTGGAACGTTGTCTAATAGACTTGGTATTAGCGAAGGAACAGATCTTCAAAGACCAATTTTAGAATTTTATTATAAAAGTGATGAGCTCGGAGACCCCCTAGTCAATGACGATCACATTATTAATCTCAACTGGGCAACAAGAGATGAGCTGCAATTTATATCTGAGCAAACCCTTAGAATTAATGATTTTTTAATTGGAATTTTCAGAGGTATTGGAATTAAACTTGTAGATTTTAAATTGGAGTTTGGAAAAATTTGGATCGGAGACGATCAGGAAATAGTTCTCGCTGATGAAATAAGCCCTGATACATGTAGACTTTGGAATATTAAAGATGAAAGAAAACTAGACAAAGACAGATTTAGAAGAGATCTTGGAGGTCTGGTTGAAGCTTATCAAGAAGTGGCTAGAAGACTTGGTATTATGCCTGAAGGTACAAATATTAAAGAAATTAAAGCAGGAATTACAAAAATTAAAAGTCTTAAAAATAAATAAACCTTTGAAATTAAGAGTCTACGTAACTTTAAAAAAAGACGTTCTAGATCCGCAAGGTTCAGCGATTAAAAATTCTCTTCATAATATAGGATTTAAAAGTGTAAGTGATGTTAGGCAAGGAAAAGTATTTGAACTAAATATAAATGAAAATGATGAAAACAAGAGTTTAAAAGAAACTGAAGAAATGTGTAAAAAGCTACTTGCAAACCTTACTATTGAAGATTTTAAAGTTGAAATAGCAGAGTAATGAAAGCTGCAGTAATTGTTTTTCCTGGTTCAAATTGTGACCGTGATATTAAAATTGCTTTAAAAAAATTTAACATCAAACCAATAATGGTTTGGCATAACGATACTTTTTTACCAAAAGTTGATCTTGTTGTTTTGCCAGGAGGTTTTTCATATGGTGATTATTTACGTTGCGGTAGTATGGCCTCCAAATCAAAAATTATGTCTGAAGTAATCAAACATGCAAAAAAAAATAAATTAGTTTTAGGAATTTGTAATGGCTTTCAAATTTTAGTTGAAAGCGGTCTTCTTCCTGGAGTGTTAATGAGAAATAGTAACTTAAAATTTATTTGCAAAAATATTTATGTAAAAGTTATAAATAATAAAACTCCTTTCACATTAAAGACAAAAAAAAATGAAGTGCTTAAAATTCCTATAGCACATAATGAGGGAAATTATTTTATTGATAAAAAAAATCTTAAAAGACTTAAAACAAACAAACAAATAATACTTCAATATTGTAATCAGAAAGGTTTGATTAATAAAGAATCAAATCCGAATGGTTCTTTAATGAATATTGCTGGTATCGCTAATACAACATTTAATGTTTTTGGACTAATGCCACATCCTGAAAGAGCTTCTGATGTTTTATTAGGAGGAGATAACGGAAAATTTATTTTTAACTCATTATTAAACTATGCAAGAAACTAATTTAAATATTGCTGTAAAACACGGTCTTAAAGAAGAAGAGTTTAAAAAAATTATTAAAATAATGGGAAGAAAACCTAATTTAGTTGAGTTAGGTATATTTTCTGCAATGTGGAATGAGCATTGTTCCTATAAATCCTCAAGAGTTTGGCTAAAAACTTTACCTACTAAAAATAAGTACGTTATACAGGGGCCTGGTGAAAATGCTGGAGTGGTAGATTTTGGTAATGGCGATGCTGTAATTTTTAAGATCGAAAGTCATAATCATCCCTCATTTATTGAACCCTATCAAGGTGCAGCAACTGGTGTTGGTGGTATTTTAAGAGATGTTTTTACGATGGGAGCAAGACCAGTTGCAAATCTAAATTCTATTAGATTTGGATCGCCAAAACATCCTAAGACTAAATACTTACTAAATGGTGTTGTTTCTGGAATAGGTGGTTACGGAAATTGTATCGGAGTTCCAACTGTTGGAGGAGAGACAGAGTTTGATGATTGTTATAATGGAAACATTTTAGTCAACGCTATGAATGTGGGGATAGCTAAAAAAAATAAAATCTTTTACTCGGTTGCAAGTGGAATTGGAAATCCTGTAGTTTATGTAGGTTCAAAAACAGGTAGAGACGGCATACACGGTGCAACTATGGCATCTGCAGAGTTTGACTTAGATTCTGATGAAAAAAAACCAACGGTACAAGTTGGTGATCCTTTTACAGAAAAATTACTCCTTGAAGCATGTTTAGAATTAATGAAATCAAAATGCATTGTATCTATTCAAGATATGGGTGCTGCTGGTTTGACATCTTCATCTATAGAAATGGCCTCAAAAGGTAATTTAGGAATTAGAATAAATCTAAATAAAGTTCCATGTAGAGAGCAGAATATGTCACCATATGAGATTATGCTTTCAGAAAGCCAGGAAAGAATGCTGATAATACTAAAAAAAGGGAAAGAAAATTTTGCAAAAAAAATTTTTGATAAATGGGGACTTGATTTTTCAATAATAGGAGAACTTACTAATACAAAAAGACTTGAGATTGAATATAACGATGAGATAGCTGGTTCAATTCCAATTCATGCACTTGGAAAAAACGCTCCTAAATATAAAAGACCCTGGATCTCTCATAAACTACCAAAAAAAACTGAATTAAAAAGAATTTTAAAAAAAATAAAAATCAAAGATGCATTTTTAAAATTATTATCCCACTACAACTTTTCAAACAAATCTTGGGTTTGGGAACAATACGATCATATGGTTATGACGGACACTGTTCAAGCTCCTGGTGGTAACTCCGCAGTTGTACGATATCATGGAAAAAATAAAGGTATTGCGGCTACAATTGATTGCACTCCTAAATATTGCTTTGCACACCCTTACACTGGATCTATGCAAGCAGTTTGTGAAACCTGGAGAAATTTAATTTCAGTTGGCGCTCAACCCATTGCAATTACAAACTGCTTAAATTTTGGAAACCCTGAAAGAAAAGAGATTATGGGACAGCTTGTTGAAAGCATAAAAGGAATAAAAGATGCTTGTAAATTTCTAAATTACCCAGTGGTCTCAGGAAATGTGTCTCTTTATAACGAAACAAATGGACAAAGCATTTACCCAACGCCTACTATTGGAGGTATTGGGCTATTAAAAAATCTTAAATCTATGATGACATTTAATTTTAAAGAAGTTGATAACTACATAATGATAGTAGGAGATACAAAAGGTCATCTTCATCAAAGCGCACTACTGTACGATGTTCTTGAATATAAGGATGGTCCCCCTCCTGAGATTAATCTTAAAAAAGAAAGAAAAAATGGTTTATGTGTTCAGCAATTAATTCAAAAAAATCTATTAAAATCAGTTCATGATATATCACATGGGGGTATTATTATTTCATTAGCTGAGATGTGTATGTCTGGGTCTATGGGATGCAAAATCGAACTTAATAATATTAATTTAAATAAAATTCACTATCTATTTGGCGAAGATCAAGGAAGATATATTTTGGAATTTAACAATAAAAATAAATTAAAAATTACTAATATTCTTAAAAAAAATGCGATTAAATTTGAAATAATTGGAAAAACACAAAAAAATAATTTTGAAATCCAAGATGTTTTAAAAATTCCAATTACAAAACTTAAAAAAATAAATAATAATTGGTTTAAAAAATTTACATTAAATTAAGTGGCTATCAGTAGAGAAGAATTATTTGAGCTTTTGAAATCAGGTTTTCCTGATGGTGAAATTAAAATTGATGATTTAGCTGGTGATAATAATCACTATGCTGCAAATATAAAATCATCTAAATTTAAAGGTAAAACTAAAGTACAACAACATCAAATGGTATATGCTGCTTTAAAGGGAAAAATGGGTAACGAACTACATGCGTTAGCATTAACAACTACTGAAAAGTAATGAAAGAAATACATAAAAAAATCGAGGAAATAATAAAAAAAAATAAAGTTGTTTTATTTATGAAAGGCACACCTGAAATGCCTCAATGTGGGTTTTCAATGACAGTATGCAACATATTAAAACAATTAAAAATTAATTTTTTTTCAGTAAATGTTTTATCAGATGAATTGGTAAGACAAGGAATTAAAGAATATAGCAACTGGCCAACCATACCTCAACTTTATGTGAATGGAAATTTTATTGGAGGTTGCGATATTGTGAAAGAAATGTATGAAAAAGATGAAATAAAAAAAATAATTAATTAATTTTTTTTAAAAACTACAATATCTGATTCAGATTGAGACCCTTTAAAAGTTTCTACATTTTTTACTCTTAAAAGTTCAGATATATTGTTTTTTTCAATTAAAGAACTTTCAAAGAATTTTTTATTTTTAACATAACTTATTAAGTCCTCTATAATTATATGATTAACATCATTTAGATGTTTAAAATATTTAGGAAAATTATACTCTTCAATTATATATAGACCATCTTTTTTTAAATTAGGAAAAAAATAATTAATAGAAAACAAGATATCAGATAGTTTATGAGAACCATCATCTATAATAATATCAAAAAAACTTTCGTTTCTGTTTAGACCTATTTTTTTAAAAAATTTTTCTAAACTAGACACATTTTTTATGTCTAAACCAAAAACTTTTATTTGATTAGATTTATATATAAAATTAGAAATGTTTATATCCAAACAAAAAATTTCTACATCATCAAAATAATTTACAAAAGCAGCTGCTGATGCTCCAGAATATGATCCAATTTCTAGTAGTTTTAATTTTTTTTTTTTTAAAGGTAAAAAAATTTTTTGGTAAAATGGGCTATAACCATGTCCTCTTCTATTATTTAGTTTGTCAAATATTGCTTTATCAGTCCCAAAATATGAAAAAAGATACTCTAAACTTTTATCTTTGTTTAAAAAAATATTATCTATGTTTTGTTTTTTTTTTAAAAGGTAAATTAAATGTCTTTTGTATAATGAAAAAAAATTCAATTATCTTGAGTAATATTCTACAACTAATTTTGGTTCCATCTGAATAGGATATGGAATTTGATCTAATTTGGGAGTCTTTGAAAACTGTGCAGACATTTTTTTATGGTCAGCAATAATATAATCTGGAACTTCTCTTTCTTTACTTTGGGTAGCTGATA
>Ga0194110_10004855_pt1 | contig 16106 bp, 11 predicted proteins | sample TA2Kig1200mmetaG_FD_146192 | JGI IMG/M metagenome (GOLD analysis project Ga0194110, IMG submission 146192) | Freshwater microbial communities from Lake Tanganyika, Tanzania - TA2015032 Kigoma Deep Cast 1200m | ecosystem: Environmental > Aquatic > Freshwater > Lake | place: Tanzania: Lake... | reverse complement strand
TTTCGAGTTTCTTTCAGCAGATTTATCTCGAAACTTTCAGGCATATTCTATCCAAGAATTTAAAAAAATTTCCGGAAGACTTTTCAGTGCTGTATTTGGAAATATCAAGAAAAAAATTTCCGGCTACAAAAACGTTAACTTCATTCTGAATGATTATTCTTCTAACTTTTATCCGCATTTGTTGTATTCTACGGATGATGAAAAATATTTTTGCCGAATGGTCAACGTAAGCTATAGCGCTGGACTATTTTCAGATGAAAAAAATAATTCAAGCGGCTCAGTTGTGTTCAGCAGCGAAATAAATTTAACTAAGCATAATGACGAGTTGAAATCCCTAAATTCTGCAGAGCTTGATTACCAGCAATTTAACAAAAGCTCATTAGAACCTGATAAAGTTAAGAACGTATTTGTTTTTGCGAGTCTGATCTTGAATTCAAATAATCCAAATTCTAGTTACATCGAATTAAATCCGGATACAATTATTGATATTGAGGGACAATTATCCCTCAGTAAATTTATGAGTATAGGATCTGAAAACAGTTATATTTCTGATAATTATTCAGATGAATTATTGGGTGTGAGAAATTTCTTTTCTTTGTACAATTTATTGAAAGGAAAGAGTGTGATTTTCCCCCTCATAAAAAAAGAGAAAGAATCTTCCAAATTCTTTTTGTATAATTATGCCAGAGGGTTGAAGAATAATGAGAGAGAGGAAGCTTTTTATAGCACAATAAAACTTATGATGGAAAATCCAAAATATTCTCATCAACGATTTTGGGGAAATTATTTCTTCATGAGTAATTGAATAACATGCGATAGATTTTTTTATTGAATTCTAAAATTAAATATTTCTCGCTGCTAATCGTTTCTATTCTTGTTGGTTTAAGTACTTTATCTTGTGAACATGGCATTGAACCGAGAGTTGAGCCACCGAGAACGGGCTTTTCTGGAACAATCAAATTCATAAATGATTGGCCTAAAGATGTTTATCGAACACATATTGTTGTCTTTAAAGACACAATTAAAATTCCAGCCGACTTCAATATTCTAAATATCGGATTTGTTAGCGATACGATCCCAATGAATCTGAAAAATTATAATTACGAATCAGATCAAAATCCGGCCTTTGCAATCAGTCCGGGTGTATTTAAATACATTTGCATCGCTCAATCAACCGTCCCGCATGTTTCGTTAGATAGAAAAGATTGGCGAGTTGCAGGAATTTATTTTACTCCATATGATTCAACAAAGTATGGACAAATAGAAATCAAAGAAGGAATATTTTTGACAAACATTAACATAACTGTAGATTTCAAGAATCCACCTATACAACCGCCGAAATAAAATGAAAATCAAAAGCTGTAAAATATATTTCACCCTTTTTGTTTTATTACTATTATTTCAAAATGTTTTGGCGCAAAAATTTGGACAGCTAACCGGAGAAGTCACAGAAGAAAACGGCACTCCACTCATCGGTGCGAATGTTCGAGTAGAAAAAACCTTGTTGGGTTCCGCAACTACAGCAAAAGGCACTTTTCGAATAACAAAAGTTCCGGTTGGTGTGGTAACAGTCAGAATTTCGATGATTGGATTTGAAACCAAGTTTGTTGAAAATATTTCTATTAATCTTAATGAAGAAACGAAGATTGATGTACAACTCAAACCAACACCAATTGAAACAAGTGAAATAGTTGTTACTGCAGGTAAATATGAACAAAAGATTTCTGAAATTCCTGTAAGTCTCAATCTCATCAACTCGCACGAACTTAGCCGAAAAAATATTTATGAGTTTGATGATGCGCTGCGATATGTCCCCGGAGTTAATGTAACTTATGATCAAGTTAGTATTCGTGGTTCTAATGGTTACAGCAGGGGAGCTGGTTCGAGAGTGATGATTTTATTCGACGGAATTCCATTATTCAGTGGAGACACTGGCGAAATTATCTTTCAGATTATTCCTATTCATGAAATTGAAAGAGTTGAGATTGTTAAAGGATCTGGTTCGGCGCTTTATGGCTCTAGTGCAATGGGCGGAGTGATAAATATCATTTCAAAAGAAACTAGCGGTAATCCGATCTATTATTTTAAAACTTATGCGGGAGTTTACGACAAACCATTTTACGATCAATGGAATTGGTCTGAAAGGACAAGAATGTTCAATGGCTTAATATTATCGCATTCACGACGTATTAGTGATCTCGGACTGAGTCTTTCCTTTTTCAGATATGAGAACGATTCCTACAGGCAGAATAATTTTACCAAGCGATACAGTCTTTTCTTAAAATCAAAATACAATATATCAACATCCGAAAATCTCTCGTTCCTACTAAATATGATTTCCTACAACAGCGGTAATTATGTTTTTTGGCGGGATTCGAGAAATGCACTCATACCTCCGGTAGATGATATCGGACAAACTGTAGATGCGTTTAGATTCAATACTCATTTGATACATCAAAAAGCATTCGCTGATGATTTTTTACTAAGCAGCAAGCTATCACTCTTTCATAACGATTGGCGAGATAACACAGAGTCTTTCAATCAATCAAAAAGCGATATGATTCGAAGTGAAATTCAAGCGAATTATTTGCTCAGTGAGAATAATACACTTACTGCAGGAATCGAGGCAAATATTTCGCGCGTGAAATCAAATATTTTCAGTGAACCGATTGCTTATGGAGCGGCGCTCTTTGCTCAAGACGAATTTAAACTATTCAAGGATTTTAAAACTACAATTGGCGGAAGATTTGATTTTCAAAAAGTTGATACACTTGTTTCGGAATATCACTTCAATCCCAAACTTGGTTTTAATTATTCAGTCAACGAAGACCTATTTTTTAGGGCTTCTGTTGGACGTGGTTACAGAGCACCAAGTGCAGCTGAACTTTTTACGACAACGAGTGTTGCTGGAATAAATGTTGTTCCAAATCCAAAGTTGAAATCTGAAACAAGCTGGTCGTTTGAGTGCGGTGGAAATTTTACTCTAGCAAATTTAGTTAAGTTAGATGCCGCAATTTTTCAAAGTGAATATTATGATTTGATTGAACCTGGATTTGATTACAAAGGTGAAATCATCTTTGATAATATCACGCGAGCAAGAATTCAGGGAGCTGAAACACAACTCAGCGTGAATTTATTTAATAATTTTTGGGATGTAAATATTGGATACACTTATTTATGGGCACGCGATCTGAAAGAGAAAAGCTTTTTAAAATACAGACCTCGTCATTTAATGTACCTCAACTCAATTTGGAAAGTTGATTTTGTCGAGCTTGGAATTGATTTTCGATACTGGAATCGAATCGAAAATATTGATCAAGAGTTTGTTCAACTGAACATTATCAAAGATGGAGATTTAAGAGAAAAAGTTTTCGTAACAGATCTGCATTTAACTTTCGATTTAATTCATTTAGGTATTCCTGTCCGGACTTATTTCAGCGTTAATAATTTGTTTAATTACAATTATGTAGAATTGATAGGTAACGTTGCACCGATTAGACATTTTGTTCTTACTCTAGAGGGAATTCTGTAATTTTCATCTCAGTTTTAAACAACAATTGAAGCTAATTATGAAGTATTTCGTGCGTGTTCAATATTTACTTGTTACTAGTGGACAATTTTGCATTCGGATTGCAAATTTGTCCAGTTACTTATATATTTGGTTGTGATTAATAGAGAAATAACAACTAAAGCACATCAACTTGCTGATAAGTTTCCTATTCTTGCTGTAATTGGACCGAGACAATCAGGTAAAACAACATTCGTGAAATCTGCTTTCGCAGGAATGGATTATGTGAATCTCGAGGAACCTGATGTTAGATTATTTGCTCAAAAAGATCCACGTTCCTTTCTAGCTTCACGTTCACATGGATTGATAATAGACGAAGCTCAAAGAGTTCCAGAGATATTTTCATACATTCAAGCTTTCTCTGATTCTTCTAAGAAATCGGGGCAGTATATTTTAACAGGATCACAGAATTTTTTACTGCATGAAAATATTTCGCAGACATTAGCCGGGAGAGTTTCTATTTTGAATCTGCTTCCATTTAGCTTTCGTGAATTATCTATTGTCGGTTCAGAGAAAGATTTTTCGGAATACATTTATCGAGGATTTTATCCGCCAATCTATGATAGAAAAATTGAACCAACCGATTGGTACCCAAATTATATTCGAACCTATGTGGAGCGAGATGTCCGGCAATTAAAAAACGTAACCGATTTGAATTCGTTTACACTTTTCGTGAAACTTTGTGCTGGAAGAATTGGACAACTTTTGAATATTTCATCGCTTGCTGCTGATTCCGGAATTGCGGTGAACACCGCAAAATCCTGGATTTCTATTTTGGAATCAAGCTTTGTTATCTATCGTCTTCAACCTCATCATCAAAATTTTAACAAACGTCTGGTTAAGATGCCCAAGATTTATTTTTATGATACTGGATTAGCCTGCTCATTATTAGGAATAACAAACTCAAACCAGGTCAAAGTGCATTATCAATTTGGTTCGCTGTTTGAAAATCTAATAATAACTGAATTATTAAAATTCCGTTTAAATAGAGGGTTGAGCAGTAATATTTATTTTTGGAGAGATAAACTTGGAAGAGAGATTGATTGTTTAATAGATGACGGACTCGGTAAAATAATAATTGAGATCAAAGGAGGTATGACAATTACAGATGATTATTTAAAAGGGCTCAATCACTATCAAGAGCTATCAGGAAAAAGAAAGCTTAAATCTTATGTTATTTATGGTGGTGATAAATCGTATTCATTTTTGTCGCATGAAATGATTCCATGGTATGCTGCAAATGAGATCTTTGCGAATTAACTCATACTTTTTTCTCAAAAATATAAATTAATAAGTATGGTCGATACACACTGTCATTTATTCTTTGATGAACTTTATTTTAAGATCGATGAAGTTATCGATAATGCAATAGCAAATGGAGTAAATTATTTAATTTGCCCCGCAACCAATCTTGAAACGGCGAAACAGTCTATCGAAATTGCTGAGCGTTTCGAAAACGTTTATGCTGCTGTTGGTATTCATCCTCATGATACTTCAGATTTTGATGACAATAAGCTTATTGAAATTGAAAAATTACTTCAGCATCCGAAAGTTGTTGCAGTTGGAGAAATTGGACTCGATTATTACTACGATTATTCTCCAAAAGATAAACAGCATTTTGCGTTCCGCGAACAAATTAAGTTGGCAAAGGATCACGATCTGCCAATAATTATTCACAATCGAGATTCAAGTGAAGATTTGATGAAAATTTTTGAATCCGAGGTTGATGGAAAGTTGATCGGACAGTTCCACTGTTTCGATGGCGATCTTGATATGGCAAGAAGAATAGTTGAACTTCGGTCGTTTATTTCTTTTACGGGAAACATTACTTACCCCAAGAATGAAGAATTAAGGAAGCTGATAAAGCGAATTGAACTTGAGAATCTTTTGCTTGAAACAGATTCGCCATTTATGTCTCCGGTGCCGTTCAGAGGCAAACGAAATTCACCTGCGAATTTAAAATATATTGCAGAGAAAATTGCCGAAGTCCATGAATTAAGAATTGAAGATGTAATTCAATCAACAAATTACAGTGCATTTAAAGTTTTTGGTATTGGAACTAAACCCGAAGTTGCATTCACTTATCAAATCGGAGAAGCTTTATACATCAATATTACAAATAGATGTAATGCTGATTGTGTTTTCTGCGATAGGAAAGGGGAAGCAATCGTGAACGGCTATAATCTGAAAATGCCAAAAGATTTGGAACCTCCGGCTGAAGTTTACTTTAAGGAAATTGGCGATCCAAAAAGATTTTCCGAAATCGTTTTTTGTGGATTCGGTGAACCGACAATCCGAATGGATGTCGTTAAACAAGTTGCAAGATATGTGAAGGACAATGGAGGAAGAACAAGATTAAACACAGACGGACATGGAAATGTTATAAATAAGAGGAATATTATTCCGGAACTCGTCGGTTTAATCGATTCAATTTCAATTAGCTTAAATTCATTCGAGCCGAAGCAATACGCACAATTGATGAATATCGATGAATCAATGTTTTATGAAATGATCAATTTCACCAAAGAAGCCAAAAAAAATATTCCAGAAATTGTGATGACAATTGTTGGACTGAACGAAGTCGATGAAAAGAATGCAAAACATTTTGTTGAAAAAGAACTTGGTGTTAAGTTCAAATCAAGAGAATATTTTTAGTCAAAATAATTTCATCACCACAGAGAACACAAAAAACACAGAGAAAAAATCGGCGTTGAGGTTAGCGATTTTCCAGCAGTTCGGTTAATTTTTGCCGTAAAGGAAAAGCTGCAGTCGGATTCTTCTCGATATCTTCAAGAATAATTACCATCAATTGCATTGCTGGTGCATAATTGGGATTAAGCTCAAGACAGTTTGTTGCATACTTTTTCGCATTGTCAAAATCACCCCTGTTAAATGAGACTTTTCCTAACCCATAAAGTCCATCCGCGGATTCGGGAAAAAGCTCAAGCGTTCTTCGAAATTCTCGTTCAGCACTGTTATTATCACGAAGCATTTCGTATGAACTTCCCAATAAAAAATGAGTCCGAGATGATTTAGGATCAAGTAATACAGATTTGCTTAGTACTTGAACAGCGTTTTTAGGTTGGTTGTTTTGCAAGTGATAAACTGCCTGCTCATTTAAATATGAAACCTCTTTAGGATGAAAATGTAATTTTTCCGGTTCGAATTTAAAAACTTCGAAGTATTCAAATTCGTCGATCGGGACGTAAACTGGTTTTTGATTTACTGCTTCGAACCAATTTCTTATTGATGCAAAATATGAAACGTTATTTTCCGAAAAATACTTTCGCATGTAATCTGTGAAATTCTTTTCATTTAAATGAGAAATAACTTCAGGATTTACTAATCCAACCATATCAACAATTTTTCTCTCAGAATAGAAAGCAAGCGCTCCGATATCGTGAGTTGCAATTACAGCATCTTTTGGAGTGTTATTTTTCAGCCAGTTGGCAATCGCAACGTGACGAACATTGTGGTAATTCCAAACTTCACTTGTCTCATCCATTTTTTTGAAATTTTCATCCAAGCTGAAAATAATTGTTATACCGATAAACAAAGCGAACAATAGATTCAATCCAAAACTTTGATCAGACTTTGATCGTTGTTGAATAAATTCAAGAATAATTGCAAAGGTATAGAGCGACGTTAATATCATCATCGGGATTACAGGCATCAAATATCTTCCAAAACGGTGAGCGAATGGGAGTTTTATATAGTAAATGGCGATTAACCCGATTGTGAATAATACAAAAATTAGTACTGGATTGTATCGTCTTTGGAATAAGCTTACTGCTAAATGTATAATACCAATACAGAAAGTCACCCCTATCAAAACTAATTCCCCCTTGGAAAAATATTCCAGCACATCACGTTGGAGAAAGCTTTCTCGATTTGATCCGAAGTAATACTCAATTTTTGCTGCATATGAATTTGGAAGCAAAGAGCCCGAAAGCAAAAAATTAAAAATGAAGTAAAGTGCGACTAATCCAAGTCCAATTGCTAACAATTTAGCTAACTGCTCTTTGTTGAACATCGGAGTTGAAAATTCATCGTTCTTGCTTCTAGAAGCGACAAAAAATTTATAAAAATAATCGATAGTTAAAGCAATCCATAGAATTAATCCTTCCGGCCTTGCCCAAACACTTAATCCTAAAAATATTCCAGTAAGAATAGAATTATTCTTCTTGTAAAAATAAATCGTGGAAACTAAGAAAAATATGAACATCGTTGTTTCCATTCCGGAGACTGAAATCAAATTTAATTTTGGCTGAATTGCGATCATCACTGTTGCAGCTATTGCCAAAATCGTCTTTGATGGAAAATCGATATAGACTATTCTGTATGTGAAAAAAACAGTCAGTGCTAAAAATGAGATACCAATAAAGTAACTTAATATGAATTCATTTTTAATTATAAGATAGAATAAAGCTAAGATTAAAGTGTAAAGCGGTGAAGTTGAACCGGATGTGATGACATCACTCTTGAAATATGAATATGCACCATATTCAATCAAATTTTTCGCAAATGTTAAATGTATCCATGGATCATCCAAAGTAAATCCATACGAATTGTTCTGACTATATGATTGGATAACATACCACATCCCGATTATAATACTCAGCAGCACCGCTCCTATCACGAAAAAAATGTTTTGCTTCTTATTCAGCGACTTCGATAAATAGAGTGCTGGCTTCTCTTTTTTCGATATTTCTTTTTGCTTAGCGTGTTTCTTTTGAAATTTTTTGCTCATACGATTTAAAACATTAACTTTTCGATGGTTTCACTGCTGAGATGATGATGCCTGTCCCAATATTAATATTGCTTTTGAAATCCAGATACATCATCAATAGAGTGAATGGAAAAGTCACTAAATAATAAATTGGTAAAAGTAAAATTAGAAGTTTTGAAAGATTTGCTAACATAATAGGGATTTTAATTCCAAGCCTCCAAGCCTTATCTCCCCAGAAACCATAGGTATAATCCAACTTCCTCATTTTGAATCCGACTGATTCAAGCTTCTGTGTAAAATCCTCTTTTGAATAACCATCCCGAAAATGTTCACCGATAAAACTCTCTTCATCGTGGGCATGAACATCGCTTCCACCGAACAAGGATGGAGTATTTATTATAACAATCCCGTCCGGCTTTAAAGCGGTATAAAAGTTTTGAAATACTTTTACATCTTCCTCAATATGCTCCATCACATCGATGCAGATAATAAGATCAAATTTGTCGGTGTGGTTTATCTTTGTGAGGTCTTCAATGCCGAAAGAGACGTTTTGAAAATTGTGATTTTCAAAAAATTTTTTGCAATCTGATATGTAATCATCTTTGACGTCGATTGCGTAAATATTAGCGTTGGGAATTTTTTTTGTAATGTAATAAGAATACTGTCCAAAGCCGGTTCCGGCATCATAAACTGAAAAATCAGAAGTCTTAATTTCTTCCACTGCGAGCAGTATCTCTCTTCGAACATACCAAGAACGAAGGAACATTATATCTAAAATTTTATAGAATAATTTTCTTAAGATGGGACTCTTTCTTATGAAAGAAGCAAAAACATTTTTGACCGGATCGTAATGCATCAAGAATTAAGAAGAGATTTTTGAATTTCGTTAAAAACTCTTAAGTGTGAAATACTGCTCATGCAGTTTGGATTGAAATCGCATGTCATTTTATAACAGCCAAGGCAGTCGAGCTCTGAAGTAACTTTGATGATCCTGCCGTATGTTTCAATCTCGGCAGAGGAAGTCGGTCCGAAAAGCAAAACAACTTTTTTATTTAACGCAGTTGCTGCGTGCATTGCCAATGTATCGCCAGTAACAAGCAAGTCGCAAAGATTTAGAAGAGAAAAAAATTGTCGCAGAGAATTATCAGTGCCGGTATTTATAACGCGATTGTAATCAATCAAGCTCAATCTCAAGTTTCTTTCTTTCTCATAATGTCCGCCGTAAAGAAAAACGTAAAAATCTGTTTCATCTAAAATTTTCTTAATTAGATTTTCGAATCCATGATAAGTCCATTGCTTGTACTGCCATCTTGGGCTTGCACCCGTGTTCATTCCGATTATCTTTTTATTGTTGGCGATCTTAATTTTATTTCTAAAATTTTTCGCGAAATCTAATTCATCCTCAGTAAGTTTTAGAATAATCTCAAATTCCTTTGGATTTATTTTAGCTATCTTTTGAATAATTGACTGATAAGTTTTTGTGTTTTTCTTCTTAACATCGTCAAAAGCTCCCATCTCAAACCACTCGATTGCTTCATCATTAAGTGCAACTACTTTTCCTTTTTCATCAAGTCCGAAGCCAAGTTTTTCATAACCCTGGGCTTTAGTGCAAATAGCAGAACTAATAGGAGAAGGATCTAAATTTAAAACAACATTATAATTTTCAGCAGCTAAAAAATAATTTGTATCGAATGATTCGAGTGCAAGCAATTTGTCAACAAAAGGATTATTTACAAATAGCGGTAGTGCGTTGCTTCGCGTTAACCAAGTAATTTCGGAATTTGGGTTGTTTTCTTTCAGCCCCTCAAGAATTGAAGTCGTTCTTAAAACGTCACCGATTGCATCGAGCTTTATTATTAAAATTTTAAACTCAACAGGTTCATAATGTGGACAAGTATCGCATTTCACACCTTCAGATTTGTGAAATGAACAAGGCCTATCGCCTGGAAAATGTTTGCAGTCGTATTTTAATATCATGTTTCAATCAAATTTTCGCAACGAAGTTACTAATTTTTTTTCAGAGATTGAATTTATTATCTATGTACTGCGAACTAAATTTAACTTGGTTTCTTTCTCAACCAATTCAAAATCAATTTTGATAAAAAGAGATGAATAATTTATGTTTGACTAACAACTTGAAAGGAATTGTAATGAAATCGATAAGAGTAAATCCAATTGTATTCATAATGCTTTTGATTCTTACCCTGATCACTGGTTTTTTTATAAATGAAAGTAACGAGATAACTCTATCAACAATTGAGCAAGCAGAAAAACTTTTTGGTTTGAAATTTACTGAAGCAAAAAGAGATTCAATGCTCGACGAGTTGAACGATAATTTGAAAAGTTTTCAGAAGCTTCGTGAGATTAAATTGAATAACAGTGTTATGCCCTCTTTATTGTTTAATCCAATCCCACAAAATTTTTCTTTCGAAACGAAAAAAATTCCATTCAAGGTTGAACCGGTAAAAATAACTAGACCTAAAAATCTGGAGGATGCAGCATTCTATTCGATTCTTGAATTAGCTTACTTGTTGAAAAACCGCCTCGTAACATCCTTAGAACTTACCGAGATGTATCTTAATAGATTGAAAAGAATTGGACGAAAGCTTGAGTGTGTAGTCACGCTGACTGAGGAATTAGCAATCAAGCAAGCAAAGCGTGCAGATGAAGAAATTGCATCAGGAAAATATAGAGGTCTCCTACACGGAATTCCTTACGGGATAAAAGATTTATTCGCAACGAAAAACTACAAAACAACTTGGGGTGCACTGCCATACAAAGAACAATTAATTGACGAAGATGCTGAGGTTGTTAAAAGATTAGAAAAAGCAGGTGCAGTGCTTGTTGCAAAATTAAGTATGGGAGAGTTAGCTTGGGGAGAAACCTGGTTTGGTGGTTACACTCGCAACCCGTGGAATTTGGAACAGGGTTCAAGCGGTTCATCGGCTGGTTCTGCTTCTGCCACTGCTGCTGGATTAGTTCCATTTGCAATCGGCTCGGAAACTTGGGGCTCGATAATTTCTCCCTCAACACGATGCGGCGTAACTGGATTACGTCCAACTTATGGAAGAGTAAGCAGAGTTGGAGCAATGGCATTAAGCTGGTCGATGGATAAAATCGGTCCAATCTGCAGAAGTGCTGAAGATTGTGTAATCGTTTTCAATGCTATTTATGGAAAGGATGGAGTTGACCCAACACTTTACGATGCGCCTTTCAACTATTCACCGAAAGTAAATTTGAAAAAAATAAAAATAGGATATATCAAAAGTGAATTTGATAAAGAACGACCTCAAAAAGAATCTGACGACGATGTTCTCAAAGTTCTAACATCACTTGGAGCAGAGCTTAAACCAATTGAATTGCCAAATTTACCCGTGAATGATCTCAGTTTTATTTTAAGTACTGAGGCATCAGCAGCATTTGATGAATTAATAAGAAGCGGTCGGGAAGATGAATTAGTGCGTCAGATCAAAAACTCATGGCCAAATGTTTTGCGTGCACATCGTTTTATCCCAGCCGTTGAGTATATCCAAGCAAATAGAATCCGTACACTCTTAATAAACGAAATGCAAAAAATATTTAATGAGATTGACGTTTATGTTGTGCCGACTTTCGGAGGGAGCAGTTTATTGTTGACAAATCTTACTGGTCATCCATCTGTAGTAGTTCCAAATGGATTTAACGAAAAGGGGAGTCCGACAAGCATAAGTTTTGTAGGAAAATTATTTGGAGAAGGAGAACTATTAGCAGTTGCAAAGAAATTTCAAGAGGCGACGGAGTTTCATAAGAAATACCCAAAGCTATAAAACGCCCAAAGCGACTAAATTTATAGTTAGATTCAGTTATGTATTGGTATTCTTTGGGTAGGCTATGTTTATCCTATCTAAAAATACTAGCAATTTTATTTCTTTCTTCGTGAAAGATGTTTTTTAGCCTTTCAATAATATTTTCATGACACACTCTTAACCTGGATATTGAATCATTCTCAAAAGATTTATCATTAATAATATGTTTCATTTCAACAACATTATCTAAAATACATTTTTGATCTGGTTTATTGTTATCAAGAAGAAGTTGTAATTTTATTATTGAAGAATTGATTGCATTAAGCATTCTATCTATTTCTATATTAGGATTTTTTAACTGCGACGATCTGTCACGTAATCCTCGATATTTTTCTATCCACTCTAAAGAACTATTTAAAAACGAATGTGTACTTTCCTCAAGTTTATCCACCCACTTTTCCTGTGTCATTGTGCGGAATTTAATTTCGAGGTTTTTCTTAGTTATTCGATAAGTTATTATTGGTCCAATAATGACCGCTAACAAAGCAATAATTAGCGATAGTATTTGAATAATCATTTTTCATTACTCCTTATAAACCTCTCATACTTTTCTTTGCTCATTATCTGATCTATTTTTAGATCTACAATTTCAACTACTTCGTAAATGAGGATTAAAAATGAGTAAACCATTGGATCCATCTGATTTTTAAGTGCCTTGTTTCGATTTAAGGATTTTCAGTTAATTTCAGAACGTTTCTCCTAATTCCCTAAACATTTCGATAATATTTTTGTATTGAATATTAAACGCATTACACACTTCAGGTATTTTTATTTTTGACTTACGGTTGGGTTCACTTTTTTCTTGAGTTATAATATAAAATTCTTCGTGGAGGGAAAGGGCATAAGCTATTAACCACGCATCTGCATTTTCGAAATCAAGGAATTCAGCTATAGCTTTAGGCAAATAGAAATCGTTTTTTGAATTTGCCCAATTGACAACTTTTGCATAACATGTCAATACTTCTGAAGTGTCTGTCGGTTTGAAAAAATCTGCTATAAGATTAACATCCATCCACTTTTTTAATTCATCATCATTTTCATATATCTCGTTTTTTACTTTGTCAACGCTTATAATTTTATTTTCATTAGCAATTTTTACAACTTTCTTCCAAAATCCTTCTGCAACATCTAATGGGTAGGTGATTCGATGCGATTGAATAAAAAAATTAGTGTCAACAATAAAAAGAGCCATCAGTAGAGATATTCTCTCATAAATTTATGGTAAGTGTTACCCTTTAAGTCGGTAAGTTGATATGCATCTCTGATTAACAACTTATTCTCTAAGACAGCTTGATTTACAAAACTTAAAAACAGTGTACTAAGCCTTTTACGTTGAGTTTTATAAAAATCACCTCCACCTTCACTTACTTCTTTCTTTTGAATATCACGATTAATGTACTCATTATAAAATTTAAAAAATTCATCTCGGGTTATATCATTTAGATCAAGTAATCTACGGGCAATAACTATTTGACTTACCTTAAATATTTTGGCAATCTTTTCAATATTCTTTTCTTTATTTAGCACATCGTTCAACTCATCTTGCGGTACTAAAAATTCAGCTGCAATTTTATCACATAATATTTCCGTTGGATTATTGGCAGGCTGTAAATATCGAAAATCGAATCCTGCACTTTTCCCAAGCCAGATATGAGCTAACTCGTGAGCAAGTGTAAACATTTGGGCGGACTTGCTATCGGCAGAATTGATAAATAAAAATGGAGCGTAATCATCAACGAGTACAAAACCACGACATTCTTCTACTTTAATACTTCGATGAGTATTATTGCCAACAATACTGCTAAAAACTGTAACAACACCAGCCTCTTCAATTTTCTGAGTAAGATAATCTTTTGCCCTAGCCCAGCTAGAGAATTCATTAGCCCAATTAGTATTTAGGTCTAATGTCTTCTTAATATCTTGTACAATTTCTTTGATGTTATTTCCACCTTCAAACTTTCCAACAAATTTTAGATGTTCATAATCATTATCCTTTAGGTAGTCAGTTAACCATTTTTGTCTTTGCTGAACGATAAGAATAGTATCATATACATCAAGACTAACTTTTCCCCCATTGGCGGCATCTTTAGATTGAATTGTGCGAAAAAAAGGTATAGGAATTTTTTCTTCGGGTGGAGATTCGAGAAAAAGATATCCAAAAGGAAGATGTAGCTTTTTGGCAAAAGTTTGAAGCTGCTTAATAGTGGGTTTCTTTTTACCGGACAGCCAGTTCGAAAAAGCAGGAATTCTTTGAGACACTTCATCCACATTAGAACCGGCTCTTTCAACAGCCCATAAAAGAATATTATTGTTTACTTCTAATTCCATTTTCATATTAGAAATTTATAAAAGTAAAATCAGAATTAAAAATCTATAAATTTTTTATTTGTGTACAGCTTCATTTTAGTTCAAACTTCTCATAATCTTCTTTAGAAATTATCTTTTCTATCTCAGGATCTATAATTTTTACTTCTTCGTAGGTGAGGTTGTAGAGCTTGTAAACCATTATGTCTATCTGATCTTCTAAGTGCTGCGTGTTAGCTTGGGGATTTTGCTGTTTGGCTGATAAAATTTTATCTACAATTTTGGTAAAATCTTTTTGATCATCCTTTGAAATAATCTTAATAGGTAATGACTTCAAATTTATAGTTTTAACTTGAGCAAAAGTTCTTCCTTGTTCTCGAACTGAATGATTATAAAAGAAATTTAATAATTTCGAGTTAAATAGAGCCAAAGTATACTTCAAATAAAATTCATTATTGATTGGTAGTTGAATATGAGTACTATCAAGTGTGAAAAATCCCTTATCGTCATAGGCTGCAATTAAAGAATCACCAGTTTGACGATTAATTAGTTTTGGAATAAAATGAAAATATTCTTCATTAGTATTACTCCATAATTTATTTTTATCAAATAATACATAAGTATCATCAAAAACATAGTAGTATTTATTAATATCCCGCCCCCTTAGAATTTTGCAATAGCTATCGTTAATCTTTTCTTTACTAAGATATTTTTTATTATCACCGGTTATTATCCCTTGATAAAATTTTACGACTTTCCCAAGTGGTAGAGTATTTAAGTTTATTTTATCCATTAGTGTTTCTGAAAACTGGCTAAGGTTAAATTTAAAATCCCTTTTTTTACGAAATACTTCTTGCTTAATAAGATTATAAGATAAATCATTAGTAAAATCGTTTAAGTCATCAATTTCTTTAGAATGAATGATATGGTCATCATTATTATATTTTGACAAAATAGTAATAAGATTACCTCCAGTTTCTGCTTCTTCGAAAACTTTATCAGTTATATTTAACAAGAATTCTATATTGCAATGTTTTAAAATGAATTCACGTGTCTTACTGAAAGTTGAGTTTAGAAGTAATGTATTGGGGGTTATAAAAGTTAGAATGCTTTTGGTATTTAAGAGTGAAATTGATTTTGTAAAAAAAAGAGAATAAGTATTTCCCTTATATTCAAAAACGTTTTCATATTTTTCTTTGAAAGTTTTTATCGTCTCTTTTGTGAAAAATTTCTGTTTCTTACCCAATGCAATAGTTATATATGGTGGGTTTGCAATCACAATATCAAATCCACCTTTTTTAATAATTGGTGCAAAAGATTTCTCAAGTGGAGTTAAAGCTGTTTCAATAATATCAAAATTAATTGGCGGTAAATTGTGTTTCAGATGGTTGTTCTGTATGTACTCAATAGTAGAAGCAAAGTGTTTGTCAGACTTCATATACGTCGTACTGTATTTCGCCGCCCAGAGCTTTCGAATAGTTCCATCGGAGTAGGTGGGGGCTGTGTGCGTATCGGTGTGAGCTCCCTCCTCTGCATCTGTATCTGCATCTGCATCTGCAACCATACGGTTAACCGTATGGTTGCTGATACTGATCGCCGTATGGTTGCTACTACTTGTGTTCTTCATAGTATCTGTATGGTTGCTATCTCCAGTCCCACT
>Ga0194110_10004854_pt1 | contig 16107 bp, 10 predicted proteins | sample TA2Kig1200mmetaG_FD_146192 | JGI IMG/M metagenome (GOLD analysis project Ga0194110, IMG submission 146192) | Freshwater microbial communities from Lake Tanganyika, Tanzania - TA2015032 Kigoma Deep Cast 1200m | ecosystem: Environmental > Aquatic > Freshwater > Lake | place: Tanzania: Lake... | reverse complement strand
CGTTCCCTGCCCTTGAGCCATTGAACACAGATGCCGTTTCCTCGAACACCGGCGAACCGCATGAGCAACTGTCAGCCTTTGCGGCACTAAGGGCCGAGCAATCAACAGTCTTCATTGGCGCTTCGGATCGAATGATCGATTCAGACTGCTGGCAGCCGAGAACACCGAACACCAACAGGGCGAACGAACCAACTCTCCTCACAAAAGTCACGACTATCTCTGGCAATCTGTCCTTCGAACCTCGTGGGGCAAGCCACGAGGCAGGTCGCATGCGCAATTCTCGATGGACTTGCTCTCTCAAAGCAAAAACGAGTGAGCGATGATGAGTCAGCGTTTGAATAGTAAACTCCCTCCGATCCAAGATTGCACGAATTCAGACGGCTGATCTGTTGGCCCAACATGGACGAATCGCACACTATCGACATCGCTGAGCGAGATGAAATTCCGTCGCTCCGGACCCCGGTGCAGTTTCTGCCTGGGGTTGGACCGGCGCGAGTGCCGTTGTTGGAACGTTTGGACCTCAAGACCGCCGAGGATGTGCTGCTCAATGTGCCGCGAGATGTGTTGGATTTATCGCGTGTCACGCATGTCCGAGACCTGCAGCCAGACATCTTGCAGTCGGTCAAAGGCAAGGTTGTTAATCGGGACGCTCGGTTGACAAGCACTGGCAAGACGATGACCGCCGTGTTGCTCGATTGCGGCGACGGATACGTGCGCGGCGTATGGTTTAACCAACCCTGGATGATCCAGAAGTTCGAGGATCAGCAGACGGTGCTGTTCTCCGGCAAGCCGAAATGGAAAACCGGACGGTGGGAGTTCGGTAATCCGGAGGTTCAATATCTCGACACTGACGACAGCGACGCGCCGAGCGAAGTGCTGCCGCGATATCACCTGACCGAAGGGTTGCGGATGTTTGAGATGCGGCGCATCTCGCGAGCAACCGCCGAACGATTCGCGGACTTGATCGTCGAGCACTTGCCGGATGAATTACTCGCGCGGCACAAGTTGCCTCGACGACGCGACGCGATCCGGCAGTTGCATGTCCCCAAGACGATGGCCGAGTTTCAAGCGGCTAAGCGGCGACTCATTTTTGAAGACTTGTTGGAGTTTCAAGTTGGCTTGGCCTTGCGACGCCGAGCCTGGAAGCGCGGCCCCCCTGCCCCACCCCTGCCGGTCAACGCCAAGATCGACGCGCGAGCACGGCGGTTGTTTCCGTTTCAATTTACCGCCGGACAAAACCAAGCCGTCACGGAAATCTGCCGAGACGTCGCTTTCGATCAAGCCATGCACCGGTTGTTGCAAGCGGATGTCGGTGCCGGCAAAACCGCAATTGCGATTTACGCGATGCTGGTCGCGGTGGCCAATGGACATCAAGCGCTCATCATGGCTCCCACCGAGTTGCTCGCGACACAGCACTGGAACGTGATCGACTCGCTCTTGTCCGAAAGCCGTGTCGAGCGGCGCTTACTGACCGGCAGTCTCACCGAGTCGCAGCGACGACAGACTCTCACGGAGATGGAAAGCGGCGCGGCGCAGTTGATCGTCGGGACGCAAGCACTGATCCAAAAGCACGTGCGGTTTGCGAAGCTCGGCCTGGTCGTAATCGATGAGCAACACAAATTCGGTGTCGCGCAGCGTGCTCACTTCGGCGGTGGCGGACTCGCACCGCATGTCCTAGTGATGACCGCAACACCAATTCCGCGCAGCTTGTGCCTGACTCAATTCGGTGATCTCGATATCACGTCGATTACGGACCTGCCTCCGGGCCGGCAAAAAATCGTCACCAGTCGTGTCTTTTCGGAACCGACTCGACAGCGAGCTTGGGAGTTCCTCCGTCAGCAACTTCGCGTCGGCAGGCAGGCGTATGTCGTATGCCCGCGAGTCGGAGCCAGCGACGCCGAGGACGAAGCATCGCTCGTCGAATGGTTGCAAAGCCTCGCGCCCGGCCCAGCGAGTTCCTCGGCCGATATGCCGCTGGCCGCGGAAGAGGCGTTTGCCAAGCTGTCGGTCGGCGAATTGAACGGCTTCCGAGTCGGGCTGGTTCACGGTCGGATGCCGCGCGACGAACGAGCGGAGACAATGGATCGTTTTCGCAACGGCGAATTGCAAGTCCTGATCTCAACAACCGTCATCGAAGTCGGCGTTGATGTTTCGAACGCAACACTGATGGTCATCTTTCACGCCGAACGCTTCGGATTGTCACAGCTTCACCAACTGCGAGGTCGTGTCGGTCGCGGCAAATTCCAAGGCTATTGCTTCCTGTTTTCGGATGCGGACGATCCCGATGCCTTACGACGACTGCACGCGGTTGAGACCAGCACGAACGGATTTCAAATCGCCGAGGCGGATTTCGAACTTCGCGGTCCTGGAGACGTCCTGGGGACTCGGCAACACGGCGATTTGCCGCTCCGTTTCGCGAACATCCTGCGCGACCAAGAACTCCTGCTTGACGCTCGCCGCGCTGCCGGCGATGCGATCGACAGCGGTTCGATCGACACAGCGGAATACGCCCCACTCAAACTGCGAGTACTCGACCGCTTCGCAACGCTGATGGATCTGCCACAGACCGGGTAGTGACAGACGCGCTGCGCCCCTTCACGATTACGATCTTCGACCTCGGCCACCGCCGCGACGACGTTGTGGAGGAGGAGGTGGTGGTGTCGGTTCTGCCCCACCCGATCCGCGCGGATCATTTTGCAAGCTTTCATCGGCGTCGTCCGGCCCCAAATTGCGGCCGACAAGCTGCGGCTGCAGCAGGTACTTGATCGCGTCTTCCCAGGACGGAATGTTCGAGTAGGCGATCGGTGTCACCACATAGGCGTCCCCATCGACAGCTTCGACGACATCAGCTGCACTTCCCTGGGCGATAGGCTCACGATTCGATCGGGAGCTTCCGTCGCTGGCCGGACCTTCAGCGGGTCGACGACGGCGACGGCGACGAGAACCACTGCGAGATTCGGACGAAGGACGGTCCGCATCGATGGCATCTTTCGCGATCTCCTCAGCAAATCCATCGCTCACAGCGGAATCACCCACGACGGCCGATGGAATGAAATCGGGTGATTCGCCTGCTGCCGCCCAAGCATCCGTTAAATCAAACTTCGTCCCTTCGTTGCCCTCCGGCGACACCGCTCGCGACTCGGAACGAGGCTCTCGACGACGACGGCGACGGCGACTTCGTCGCTGCGGGGCATCGTCTTTGTCCAACGGCTCGACATCCGAGGCTGAGACCATCTCATCGGATTCACCAGCTGCCTCGGCGGGCGGAAGCCTCGAAGTCTCAAGGACGCTGCCGGCAGGCGCCGGTCTCACATCCGAATCCTCGTCGGGCCAAACGAGTTCATGATCGATCGACCCGCCGGTCAACCCACTTTGGTCTTTCAGAACGGCATCTGCAGCTTGTGAACTTTGAGCAACGGACTCCTCAAGAGGTTTACGGTCAGGCACGGCATGTGACACGCTCGATGACGACGGCGTGACTTTCGGTTGCTCGTCGAAGATGCCGCTTCCGAAATCGTCGAAACCACCGTCTGAGGTTGCCGCTGATTGAATCGCTGGTTGGTTGGCCGGCGCGATCGGTCCAGATTCGCCGGGACGGCGATCATCACGTCGGGAACGACGCTCACCGCTCGAGCGATCTTCGCGTGGACCGCGATCGTCACGAGGACGATCTCCGCGTCGCGGACGAGGCGGCCGTTCGCCAGAATGATTTCCCGATCTTGTGACGGCCTCTGCGGGGCGATGTTCGTCACGAGATGGTCGTTGATCGGCTGATGAACGATTCTCTAAACCCGGACGTTCATCCCGACCACGATCACGACGGCCACGGTCCCTTCCGCTGCGTCCACCACGATCTCCTCGGTCGCCCCGTTGCGATCGAGGTCGTTCACCTTCGGCGCGCGGCGAATCAGTCTCGGGTATTTCTTCCCATTCCCAATTCTCAAGCAAGTCCCAATATGCATCCTCGCGCGTACGCCGTGGTTGCCTTCTGCGGCGAGGCTCCGGCCGCCTTTCTTCAGCTGCATCGACGAGGTCAGGCGAGAGGACTTCGGTATCACTTTCTTCATCTTCCTCATCTCTGTCCGCGTCATCGTGAATGGCCCCGATTCCTTCCGGTGCCAGAGTGAGCCCATCGTCATAATCGGCAGGCAACGTCAACCCTTCGGCATCGTAGTCATCAGGCAAGGTGAGACCATCGTCATCCGAAATGAAACCTGCTTCGGGGGTCGCGCACTCAGCAGCCGAAGTGCTAGCGGCTTCAACCTCTTCGACAATGCCAAACCCAAACAATTCGTCGCTGCTGACACTCGCTTTGGCCGCTCGTTGCGGAACCGATTTGACCGGCGGCTTCTCAGCTACAACTGGCGACGAGTTGGTTGACGGCAGAACCGCGTCGGTCGTCGCTTCCGGAGCAAATTCGATGTCGGACTGAGGGATCGAGACTGGCATCTCGGGTGGCTTGGGAAGCTCGACCTTAAACATGTCTTCGTCGAGAAGGTCTTCGTCGCCGGTGGCTTTGTCCAAATTGATGCCAAAAAGATTCTGAGCCAAACCAGCCAAGTCATCGGCAGGTTGGTCGAATTGCGGTTTCTTGCTCATAGTCGGTAGAGCGTAGCTAGTGCGGACTCATCCGCCAACTATCACCAATTGGACGACTCCTCCAGGAAACTCTGGGGGATTATGCCTCATCTCACGGATTGTCAGGATGTTGCGATATGTCCACGCTGCGATTGACTGGTAGTCCTTTTTGGCGACGCCGTGCGAGTGTAGGGGGATTAGGAAAAATTTTCCGAGTACTTCCTTGCGAAGGAGCAAGGATCTTCTCATGATCTTCCCCTGCTTACCGGGCGAAACCGGCAAGCTCCTGATAGCCCGCAAAGTGCCGAACAAAAAATAGCTGTTGGGGGGACTCACCCGGTGGCTGGTGAGGTATGTTTGAGTGGCTGACGTTGCAGTACCGTTGGTCGGGACTCGAGTGTCCAAAGAACAAAAGGAGCGAGAGAATGAAGAATCTGTTGAGTCTGATGGTGGCTGGCATCTTGGCGATGTCAGTGGCGGTGAGCGATGCACAACCTCCGGCCCCGACGCCAGAACCGGCGGCCCCAGCGGCTGCAGGTGGCCCGGTTGAGCTGTTTCACTGCGTGAAGTACGTGGACAAAGACGAAATGGCACCCTGCGCAAAGCCAATGATCGTCGAAGTCCGTGACCCTTGCTGGAAGCCGGATCCGTGCAATCCGTGCAGCAAGCCACCGTGCGTCAAGGTGCAGATTTGCGTGCCCGAGTGCAGCTGCTGCCCGCCGACGATCAAGTGCAGCAAGGACGGCAAAAATGTTCGCTACGACTTCGGCAAGTACGCTGTCGATATCCGTGGCAAGAAGGGCTACATCGAAGTCGATTATCAGGACTAATTCCGAATCGATTATTCGACGATGCTGAAATGCGAACCGGCCGAGGTGTAATCCCCGGCCGGTTTCGTTTTTGGGGAATGCAAACTGATGCTGGTCACCGTTGCGTGCCGAGCCGAGTGACCCTCACCGCACACGATTTGTAGCTCGGTTGCTTCGAGTACGGATCGAAGACCGCATCGGTGAGTTGATTGGCGTTTGACTCATGCATCGCCACAAACACCTGTCCGACCGGCACGCCGGGAGTCAGAAACGCCTGAGCGGTGACTCGGCCCCGTTGCGATTCGACGGAAACGATTTCATTCGGAGCAATGCCGAGCGATCGAGCATCATTGGGATTGATCTCGACGTACATTCGCTGCGGATACAGCTTCCGCAAGACTTCAGACTTCGATGTCCTGGTCTGCGTATGCCATTGTGAAGCGGTGCCGCGTCCCGTCAGCAACACGAAGGGATACTTCGCGGACGCCGGCTCCGGCATCGGCCGAGGAGCCTCAAACAAAAACTTCGCGCGACCGTCAGGATGATAGAAGCGACCGTCCTCGAACAATCGCTGTTCCTGTCCGGCCGATGGCCGTAACCGTTTTTCCGAAGGGGTCAGATCGCTCACTTCCTGGCTTGCCGTTGGCAGCGGCCATTGAATGCCACCCGACTCTTCGATCATCCGATAGTCCTCAATGCCGGTGATGTCACACGGCTGGCCAGCGGTAAGCTGCTTCAGGATTTGAAAGACCGCGGCGGGGGAGTCCCAGTTTTCGAACATCTTGCCGCAGCCCCAGGCGTCGGCAATCAGCCGGAAGATTGAAAAATCGGAGATCGCTTGGCCGGGGGCACGCCGCACTTTCTTAAAGACTCCGATGCGGCGTTCGCTGTTGATGAATGTGCCGTCCTTCTCGCCCCATCCGGCGGCGGGCAACACGAGGTGTGCTCGCTGAACGGTCTCGGTCGTGTGATACATGTCTTGCACGACAAGAAACTCCACGCGGTCGAGGATGTCGTGACACAGCCGCTGATTGATCCACGAGTGGGCCGGATTCGTGCAAATGACCCACAGGCCGCGAATCTTTCCTTTGAGGACACCTTCGAGGATTTCGTGATACGACCACGACGCCTCGTGTGGAATACGAGCTTCGTCGATGCCGAGAATCCCCGCGACCTTCGCGCGGTGATCGGCGTTCGCGAAGTCGTGGCCGCCGATTAATCCCGTCGTGTTGGAAAACAGCCGCGAGCCCATCGCATTGCACTGGCCGGTGATCGAATTCGCTCCGGTCCCCGGCTTGCCGATGTTGCCGGTCATCAGCGCGAGATTGATAAGGCTCTGAGCCGTGCGGACTCCCTGATAGCTCTGATTGACTCCCATCGTCCACCAGAAAGAGACTCGTTTTCCCTCGTGAATCAGCGCCGCAAAGCGTTCGATCGTCTCGGCCGACAAGCCAGTCGCGGCCGCAACATGGTCGAGCGTGAACGGCAAGACGAATTCGGAAAACGTGCGAAAACCGGTCGTGTTGGCGTCGATGAACTGGCGGTCGATCCAGCCCCGCTCGATCAAGATCCGTGCGATGCCGTAGAACAAATCCATGTCTGACTTCGGTGCCAGCGGCAGATGCAGCGTCGCGGCCATCGCGGTCTCGGTGCGACGTGGGTCGATGACGATGATCTCCGGCTTGTTCTTGTTCCGCATCACTCGCTCCCACATGATCGGGTGCGCGAGACACAGATTGCTGCCGACGAGCACGATCGTGTCGGATTCCTCGAAGTCGGCGTAGGTGTAGGGCGGAGCGTCGAAGCCGAACGACTGCTTGTAGGCGACGACGGCGGTCGCCATGCACTGCCGCGTGTTGCCGTCGCCATGCTTCATCCCCATGCCGAACTTGGCGAGTGCTCCGAGGAACGCCATTTCCTCCGTCGCCATCTGCCCGGTGCTGATGAAAGCGATCGAATCGTCGCCGTGCCGTGATTGAATTCCCTGCATCCGCGCGACGAATGTCTTCAATGCCGTGTCCCAACCGATCGGCTTGAGCTTGCCGCTCGCATCGCGCAGCAGCGGTGTCGTCGCTCGATCAGGTGCGTCGAGCACCGTCAGAGCCTCCCAACCTTTCGGACAGGCCATGCCGAGGTTCACCGGGTAATTCGTGTTCGGAGACAGCGAGATCGCCTCTCCGTCTTTCAAATGCAAATTAAGGCTGCATCCCGTCGAGCAGTACCCGCACACCGAAGTCGTCACCGCATTCGGCTGCGACTTCGCTGGGACTTGCCCCAGTCCGAACCCACCCGGTTGCAGCAACAACTCGCGTGTCAGCGGGCCATCAAATGCACGCATTAAGGAACTTTCGATCATCGAATTGTCCCCGGCATTCGTGGTGAGGCGACGGCGGCGAAGAACAGATAGCGTTCGAGCAGCTCGCCCACCAAGCAGGCGTTGGCGAGCACGACCGACGTGAGCAACATCGAAACTGAGGAGGGTTCGACATCACCGATCTGTGTTCGCAGCATGATCGGCATGAGTACGCCGCCGAGCACTCCGCAGGCGAAGCGAGCTTGCGTCCAGCGAGCGAGCGGGCCGGTCATCAGCAGGGCCGAGCGTTTCAGCGGAGTCGTCTGTTTGCGGAGCAGATGCCGGAAAACCAACGCTTCGAATCCCAGTTTCGTCAGGGTGACGATCATCAACGCTTGGCAGATCAAGTCCCCTCGGCGAACGAGCAGTCGAGTGACCGGCCCGTTGTTGATGACCGCCAGAGCCAACAACGTCACCCACGTCGCGGCGATGCCGAGCAATGCCGTCGTCAGCGTGAAGCGAGTGGCCGTTAAGGGAAAACTCCAGAATGCTCGTTGAGTGAAGGCGTAGATCATCACCGAGCAGAACACGCCGAGCAGCCCGAACGCTCCGACCGACCAGCCGACCGCATCGTGCGCGAACGGTCCCAAGCCGACCGATTCGAAGCCGAACCAATTGCCGATCGCGTACACGACGGCGGCTCCGGCGAACGCGCCGAAAACGACGATCTCACGCGAAAGCCACGAGTGCCGCAAACCGATGACCGCTCTCCATGCGTATTGCGGCCGGCCGAGATGCAGAGTGCTTGCCCCCAACGCCAGCAGACCGAAGGCCAATGCGTTCAACGAGTGCAGCGGCCGAATCGCCGCAGCCAACTCGGCAGACAGCAGCCGCTCCAAGCCCAGCCCAACGAGAAACGCGCCGACCGACAACTGCGTCAGCACGAGCATCACGATCAGCGGCCAGTGCGGATGCTGGGCGCTCACCGAATGAAAATCGACCGGCAGCAGGTTGCGCGGGAAAACCTTTTTGCTTTTGTACGTGGTCGTCGGCAAGGTGATCTGCGGTTCGGGAGCGGCTGGCAGGAACGTGTTCGCTTCGCAGTCCTCGACGACTTGAACGCGGCTGACGATCCGAATGGCGATCGCCTCATGCGGACACGCCTGCACGCATGCGGGAGCTTCGCCGTGAGTCAACCGATCTGAGCACATGTCGCACTTGCGCACGATGCCCAGACCGCTGTGATACTTCGGCACGTCATACGGACACGCCAGCGTACAGTACTGACAGCCGAAGCATTGGTCGTCGAGATGCTTCACGATCCCTGTGACCGGGTCTTTCTCGTAGGCATCAACCGGGCACGCGGACATGCAACCCGGTTCCAGACAGTGATGACAAGCCGTTGTGACATGCTGCAACACGGGCAACTCGGTCGTCCCGCCGATCAACATGCCGACATCACGCCACGTCTCGTTGTGATCGAGTCCGTTCAACGAATGACACGCCGTCACACACGCCTTGCAACCGGAGCAGCGATCGAGATCAACCTCAAACGCATATTGTTGACCCGGAGCAGGCAGGCTCGCCGGTATCAGCGATTTATAGTACCGCGACTGAGCCGGCAGATGGTGGTCATCATGCAACCTCGCGAACTCTTCGACGGCGGTGAGTTGCATCTGATCAGCCAGCAGACGTGCGAGAAGCGAGACGCCGCTGACGACAGTCATCTGGCGAGCGGGGGACGTTGACGCCCCGGTTGGCGAATCGCCGGATGGCACTCGGTCAACCGGGGGGCCGACGTCCCCCGCTCGCCTATTGTCTTCAATGATGACACTCATCGCGCGACCTACACTTCCAACAGTTCGCGCGGCTGAGCGGGAGTCGCGGCGGACGAGCAGTTCGTCTGACAGGACGTTGCTAAGCGGCAGCCGATTTCCGTCGCCAACTCGCGGTCGAGCAGTTCGGTTGGCGGAAGTTGCAGCATCACGTCATCGCCAGCGACACGCACCGGAAATGTGCGGATGCGATAGTCCTCACCTTGCAGCGACGCTCCGGTTTTCAGCGAGAAGGTTTTCTTGTGCAGCGGACACGCGACCTTCGGCGTTCCGGCCGCGTCGCCGAGGATGCCTCGGCCGAGCACGAACGCCTTCTTGTGCGGGCACATGTTCTGAGTCGCATACCATTCGCTGCGTGACGCGAAGTTGAAGACCGCGATCTGGACTTTGCCGTATTTGATCGTCGCCCCTCCGTCGGTCGGAAAATCCCAGGTCTTGCCGACCGAGACCCAATCAGTGGACCCTGCCATGGCAGCGGCCTCCTTCGCGTCATGTTCGCCGAGCGTGCGACCATCCAGCATCTTGAATTGTTCGAGCGACACCACCTCGCTGGGCCAGAAATCCGGCCGAGCTTGTCCACGTTCGGGGACGATCTCGATGCACGATTCGGTTTCATCCGTGTTGACGAACTGACTGAAGCGGCGGCGTTTCTCTGGATCGCGGACGACGGCGGCCCATTCGCATTCGTAGGTATCGACCAGCCGCTGCATCATCGCTTCGAGTTCGGCCGCGATGCCCAGCTTGTCATTCACGACGACGTCGCGGATGTGGTCGATGCCCCCTTCGAGCTTCTCGCACCAGACTGACGTGCGCGTCAGGCGGTCAGCCGTCATGATGTAGTACATGAAGAAGCGGTCGATGTATTTGAGCGCCGTCTCTTCGTCGATGTCCGCTGCGAGCAACTCTGCGTGACGTGGCTTCGCTCCGCCGTTGCCGCAGACGTAGAGGTTGTAGCCCTTCTCCGTCGCGACGAGGCCGACGTCTTTGCCCTGAGCCTCGGCACATTCGCGGACGCAACCGCTGACCGCCATCTTCACTTTGTGCGGAGCACGCACTCCCTTGTAGCGGTTCTCGACACGCACTGCGAAACCGACCGAATCTTGCACGCCATACCGGCACCATGTCGTCCCGACACAGCTTTTCACCGTCCGTAGTGCCTTGCCGTAGGCGTGTCCGCTTTCAAATCCCGCATCGACGAGCTGTTCCCAAATGTCCGGAAGATCTTGCACCGCCGCGCCGAACAAGTCGATCCGCTGCCCGCCCGTGATCTTCGTATAAAGACCGTACTTCTTCGCGACGTCGCCGAGCACGATCAACTTGTCCGGTGTGATCTCGCCACCGGGAACGCGCGGCACGACCGAATACAAACCGCCGCGCTGCATGTTCGCGAGGAACCGATCGTTCGTGTCCTGTAACGTCGCGTGCTGCTCATTGAGGATGACATCGTTCCAAAGACTGGCCAGGATCGACGCGACCGCCGGTTTACAGATTTCGCAGCCGTTCCCTTTGCCGCAGTGCTTCAGCACGGCATCGAACGACTTGAGTCCTTTGACCTTCACAACCGCGAACAACTCGGTGCGCGACAGCGAAAAATGTTCGCAGAGATGATTCGTAACGACCTTACCTGCCTTCTTCAGTTCCGCGTTGAACAGGTCCGTTACCAGCGGCATACAACCGCCGCAGCCGGTGCCGGCTCGCGTGCAGCTCTTCACGGCACCGACCGAATCGAGACTCCCTTCCCGGATCGCGTGGCAGATCGCCTGCTTGCTGACGTTGTTACACGAGCAAATCTGCGCGTCATCCGGCATCGCCTCGACACCCCCCAGCGACGCACCTCCCGTTTTACCGACAAGTAACTCATGCGGCTTGCACGGCAACGGCTGAGTTCCCTTCGCGAGAATCGAGAACGTCCCGTACTCCGACGCATCGCCGACCAGCACGCCGCCGAGCAGCTTCGTGCCATCGAGACTGAAGATCAGTTTCTTGTAAACGCCGCCAAACGGATCTTCGAATGTCAGCGGCACCGCTCGCTCGGCCGGAGCCTCGTAGTCGCCGAACGATGCGACATCGCAGCCCATCAACTTCAGCTTCGTCGAGAGATCGGTCCCGGTGAAATGTCGCTCATCGCCGCACAGATTCGCCGCGACGATCTCGGCCATCTCGTAACCGGGTGCGACGAGTCCGTAAATCATGCCGCGATGCAGAGCACACTCGCCGATCGCATACACGTCGGGATCGGAAGTCCGCAGTTGATCGTTGACGGTGATCCCGCCGCGCGGGCCGACGTGAATGTCGCTCTCCTTCGCGAGATCATCGCGCGGGCGAATGCCGGCCGAGACGATCACCATTTCCAGATCGAGCGTTGAGCCGTCGTTGAATTCCAACCGCTCGATCCTGCCGTTCCCGTGAGCCTCTTTGCTGGACTTGTTGAGATGCACCTGCACGCCGAGCGATTCGATCTTCTTCACCAGCGTCCGCGAGCCAGCGTCATCAATCTGCCGAGGCATCAGTCGCGGAGCGAACTCAATGACGTGCGTCTCCAAGCCGAGATCAAACGCCGCCTTCGCCGCCTCCAGGCCGAGCAACCCGCCACCGATGACCGCACAGCGTTTTGATTTCTTCGAGTACTCGATGATCTGATTGAGGTCTTCGATCGTTCGGTAAACGAACACCCCTTGCTTGTCGAACCCCGGTACCGGTGGCACGAACGGGTACGAGCCTGTCGCCATGATCGCGACGTCGTACTGAATCTCGACACCCTTCTGCGAGCGGATGATTTTCTGCTCGCGATCCATTGAGCACGCACGGTCCCCCAGATGAATCTCGACGCCGTGCTCGCGATACCACTCCATCCGGCCGATCATCAGCTTCTCGGCATCGCGGTGAGCAAAGAAGCTTGTCAGCCCAACTCGGTCGTAAGCGGCACGCGGTTCCTCGCAGAAGGTGATAATGCGAAACTGCTTGGCCTTGTCGAACTCAACCAGCCTCTCGCAGAAACGCTGGCCGACCATGCCGTTGCCGATCACGACAACCGTCTTGCGTGCGAGCATCGGAGCCGAATCCTCGGGATCAGGTTCGTGAGTTGCTGTTTTCATGGCATCGCGGGTTTCGTGCAAATGGTCGAAGGTGAAAAGCGGGGGGAATCGTGGCTCAAATTGTTTGCGATTCTTGCCGGCGGATGCGGAGCACCACGCAGTGCAACCAGATCAGGCTCGCCACGGTAAGACCGAACACGACCCAAAACATCGACTGCGGTTGCCCAGTCCATTGCTTGAGGTACGCAAACAGCGGCGGCATCGCGAAGCCACCCAGCGCCGCCAATGATCCGACCAATCCGACAACCACACCCACGTCCTTCGGGTAATATTCCGGCACATACTTGATGGTTGACGCTTTGCCGAACCCTTGTGTGATCCCCAAGACGGTCACACAGATCGTGAACGCTGTCAGGCTCATCGGCATGAACAGCAGCAGCGACATCAGCGAGCCAATGATGAAGACCCCGTAGGTCACTTTGCGCGGACCAAACCGATCCGACAACCAGCCACCGAACGGCCGCAGCAGGCTCGATGCAAAGATGAAAGGAGTCGTCAGCAACGCCGCCTTGGCCAGCGGCAGGTCGTAGACAGTGACGAGGTACTTCGGCAGCCAGGCGGCCATCGCCACATAGGCCCCGAAGACCACTGTGTAGTACAGACTGAATCGCCACACGCGAATGTCCTTGAGCGGTGCCAGCATCGCGGTGAATGACCGCCCGGCTCCAGGCTTCTTGTCAGTTGCCGGAGCAATCACGGTCACGGCCAGCGCCATTAGCAACAGCAATACGCCGTAGAGAAACGGCACGAAGCGCCAACCGCCGGGTATCCAACCGCGCAGTACTCCGGCCGCCGGGACGAGTCCAATGAGCACAGGCCCAACCAATTTCGTCACCGAGGCTCCGACGTTGCCCGCTCCAAACAAACCCATCGCGAAGCCTTGTTGCTTTGGCGGAAACCAAGCCGCATTCCAGGCCGATCCGACCGAGAACGAGTTGCCTCCCATGCCAACCAGGAACGCGAAGACCATCAACTGCGCGTAGCTGGTCGCCGATGAAACCAAAAACGAACTGACGCTCGCGAAGAGCAGCAAGCCGACGAAAGTTCGCTTGCCACCCAAACGGTCGGCCAGCATTCCAAACGGCAACCGCCAGACCGCACCGTTCAGGATCGCGATCGCCGACAGCCAAGCCAGCGACACATCGTTGAATCGAAACTCCTGCTGAATCGGAATACCGAGCACTCCGAACATTAGCCACGCAGCAAAGCTGAGCGTGAAGCCGCTGAACGAAAGCCACAAGACTTTCGCACAATTCGTACGCTCGACGGCCTGAGCAAGATCGATACTTGTGGATAACCCCGGGTCGAGCGACCGCGCAGTACCCAATGCCGAGGCACTGGCGGGGTGCGACATTTCCGTAGACGACATGCAACAAGTTCCCAACCCGGTTGCGAAGACGTCCATGCCAGCGCACGATCATCATTCGGATCGGAAACTCGTTGGAGCGCAAACCGCAATCCGTGGCCGTCTCCTCAGCCCTCGCGGCGTTCAACGATCCCGACTCTTCAGGTGCCACAGGCTCGCTACAAGCCGCGTGCCAAAGACTGACCTAAGCTGGGGCAACTTCGGTTCAGACGCACGGAATACGAGTTTTTTACTCGCAAAAACCCATGTCACCACGAAGAGTCTGGATTTGCAGAAAAAAAACTGGTTCACAACCTGGGGACTGTCGGACCGAATTGCTGCTCAAAATCCGTGCGATGATGTTGGGCAATTAGTCGTTGTCGCCGACACCCGACTTCGTCCTTTGCACGACGAATTTGTGGCCACACTCGCACTGAGCCTTGCGGACATGCACCTGAGCACCGCACTTTGGACAGGGCTTTCGCCATGCGGACGGGGTTGCATCAAGCGTGACGCTCTTGTCCGGTTTTTTGGCCTTCAGTTTCTTCATCCGCTTTTCGTCAGCTTGCAACTCAGCGCATTGCGGATGGACACCTGCGGGGGAATACGAAACCTGGCCACAAACAGGACAAATTTTTCGCGGCGGAGTCGTGTACATCGGACCGGGTTTTTTTTGATTCATGGGAACCTGCCAGGTGAACTCGCCAATTGGCAGGGTATCGTACCACCCGCGAATCCGAGATTCCATCAGCCCTCCCGAATCAACCGATTTTGGCTCAGGGAACTGCGTTCGGAACGGATTGCAACGTCACCATCACTTCGACCGTTTGATCGCCACGAAGCAATGTCAGGCGAACCATTGCCCCCACCTCACGGCGGTCCAACGAACGATACAAGTCGTTTTGAGTTCGCACGACTTCGTCATCGATCTTGAGAATCACATCGCCGACAACTTGCGCTTCCCAGTCAATTCCGCGAAGGCCGGCCTTCTCGGCGGAACTGTTCGGAACAACCTGGGCGATCACAACTCCTCGCTTGATTAGCGGCAACGACGCCGCACGACGATCGTCCAATGTCCGAATTCCCAGACCGGGACGTTTGACTCGTCCGGTGTCGATTAATTGCGGAACCACTCGTTGCACCGTGTCGACTGGAACCGCGAAGCCAATTCCGATCGAACCGCCACTCGTCGTCTTGATGGCCGCGGTGACTCCGATCAGGCGGCCAGCACTGTCCAACAGAGGCCCGCCCGAGTTTCCAGGATTGATCGCCGCATCGGTTTGAATCACTCCTTGAATCGGACGGCCAGAGATCGATTCGATTTCGCGGCCCAAGCCCCCGATGATGCCGGTCGTAAGCGTCTGATCCAACTGAAACGGGCTGCCGATCGCAAACACTTTTTGACCGACCTCTAAATCAAACGAGGTTCCCAACGGAATCGGATGCAACTTTTCGGCCGGACATTCGACCTTAAGAACTGCCAAATCCTTGGATTCATCCGCTCCAACCCGCTTCGCTTCCAGACGCGTGTTGTCCGCAAGTGTGACCCAAGCTTTGTCCGATCCGTGGATGACGTGGTAGTTGGTGACGATGTAGCCGCTTCGATCCCACACGAAGCCACTTCCGGAACTTTCCGGGATGTCGACTTCCTTGAGTCTCTGCCAATCAAATCTCTCCACGACGTTGTCGACATGCACGACCGACGGGGCGACTCGTTTGAAGAGTTCGATCGTCGCCTTTTCATCCGCCGCAAGATCGCCACGCGCGACGATCGGACGCTCTTGTCGAGTGAAATCGCGGTACACCAACACCAGTACCAGAATCGCCAGCATCATCACCAGCGATCCGTTGACCGACACTCCAGGCCGTAAACGCGAGCCGGGGGAATCGAGGTCGTGACGAGGTTCCATGAGGCACCCCGAATCAGGGGTCAGAGGTGGGGGGGGCAGACTATTTCAAATCGGCAGCTCGCTCGCGCAATTCCTTCATCGCGGCGGCGAAGCGAACGCGGACTCGTTCGGGAAGTTTCGAAAACTGCCGCTGCACATCCGGAGTGATCGATTTCGCGCAGCGTTCCAGCATCGCCACCACTCGCTTGACTGTTTGCTCAACGCCGGTGGACGAAACGTTTCCCGGAACGTCGTCCAGCGTT